>Ga0074044_10000368_pt1 | contig 44776 bp, 41 predicted proteins | sample BogForMeECP23OM1_FD_94443 | JGI IMG/M metagenome (GOLD analysis project Ga0074044, IMG submission 94443) | Bog forest soil microbial communities from Calvert Island, British Columbia, Canada - Bog Forest MetaG ECP23OM1 | ecosystem: Environmental > Terrestrial > Soil > Wetlands ...
CACGATCAGCGAGCGCCCGCAGCCGCTTGAAAGTTTCGCGGCCGGAGAGACCGGCATCCACCAGAATGCGCGTTGCACTTGTCGCCACCAGTGCGCAGTTCCCACGACTGCCGCTGGCGAGCACCGACACCGACACACACATAGATGTAAGCTTACCCCCACAGGCTGTGGAAACAACAACACTTTTTCAATTACTGGTACCTTTGGTGGGACCGATGCAGAAGGTCAAAGATCAGAGGTGAGAGGTCAGAGTGCAGAGGTGAAACCAGAAATTGCAGAGAGGAAAACGATTCCCGTGGGATGACTTAAACCTCTGCAATCTGACCTCTCACTTCTGACCTCCCATTACGCCAGCAGCTTGCCAAGCGGCTCCCAGTAGTGCGCTTTCCATCCCGAAGCCAGGACTTCCGCCTCGCCCTTAGGAAAGCCGGTGTGATCAAATACGATCTTCGTCCCGATGTTGGTTCCGGAGCCCTGCTCCACCAGTTCGAACCTCGCGATCGAATAGACGCCCGCGGGCCAGGCGCCGGTTCGCCAGGCCTGCACGATGCGTTCGTTGGGCACGAGTTCAACATGCCTTCCCGTGATGTAGCCGCCGAAGAGCGTGAACGGGCCTCCCACTTCACGACTGATCTCCGCGGGCTTGTCCGGCAGGTGCATGGCTTGCATAACTCCGCTGAGCTGTATGACCTTGTCAAACTGTTTGGCGTCGGTAAGCGCTTCGTAAACGCGCTTCCGGCTCGCTTTGAAAACTGGCTCCTGGTGAATGGCTTCCGCCGTACGGGAAATCTCGTCCTCGGCTCCCGCCCACGCCGCAGTTGAACTCAGAGCCAGTCCACCGCATGCGATCGCAACATTAAAGACCGCTTGCCGGCGCGTCAGCCCCTTGGCCGGTGCTGCCGGATTATTTCTATCGCTCGTCGTTGTTATCGTTGTTGCTCTCATGTATTGTCCTCTCGAATTCTTGCTTTCAACCGTCACCGCATGAGAGCATCGCGCAAAAATATGTTCAAGATAATATTTCGTTAGGCAGACGAAGGCGCTCCGAGGCATACTTGAGCGCCTGGAAAACGAGGAGACTCCCATGCCTTACCCCGCTGGTCATCGTGCGGCAGTAAAGAAGAATATCATCGACAGTGCACGCCAGCTCTTCAACCGGCATGGCTTTGAGAGTGTCTCTCTCAGCCAGATCATGGCCGGTGCGGGCCTGACGCACGGCGGATTCTATAGCTATTTCAAGAGCAAGAGCGATCTGTATGCCGAAGTATTAGGGTGCTTCTTCACCGACCCGCACTGGAAAAGCTGCTGGGAAGGGGTGCACGTTGACCTTTCATCGACCGATGTTGGGTCGCAAGTCGTTCGCGCCTATCTATCTCGCCAGCATTACGAGGATATTGAAAATTCCTGCCCCATGGTTGCGTTGCCAACCGATGTGGCGCGCAGCGGCGTAAATGCGAGGCGCGCTTTCGAGACGGTGTTCAAAGCAATGGTCAGCGTCCTGGAGCGGAGCTTGACCGAGAATGGCCGGCGTCGCCGCAGCACCGCGCAGGGCATAGCTGCCCTGTCCATCGGAGGCATGATCGTGGCTCGTACCATGGTCGACCGCGCTCTGGCGGACGAATTGCGCGCCGCCTGCATGGAGGTCGCGCTCCATCTTGGCGGCTGGGACAAAGGGGACAAATCGGGAGACAAATCGAGAAATGGCAAATCGAAGCGCGGCAAATCCGAGCGATCCCAACCGGACCGGGTAGCGGCGTAGTTGCATCGAGCATCGATCATCGATCGCTACCCGGCCCCGTCGCCACTCCCATCGCTAACTCGCTACGCTCACTTCTTTCCAAACAGATTGTCCACCACGCCGCGGCCCACCGATCCTCCGAACGCGCCTGCAATTCCCGGCACGAAGGCCAGAAAGGATTCGTAAATTTGCGCCCGCGTCGGCTTCTCTGAAAGATAGAAATAGGCCAGCCACTCCACCACCGGCACGAACACTCCAACCAGGACAACCCAGCGCCAGGGACTGCGCGGGCTGAGAAATCCGAGCAGCATATTTGCCGCCACCACTACCATCGTCGTCAGCAACAGATCGCCGACTTTGATATCCAACCACCCCGCCAGCGCTCCCGACATCATCGCCAACAAATAATAAAAAACATCCCCGCCAGATTTTCTTTCAGGGAGAATTCCGCCCCAGCTTGTCGTCATATCTTTATCTTATGAGCAGATCTTGCGAGCAGATTCTACGAATACGTGTAGAACCCGCGCCCGCTCTTGCGTCCCAGCCAGCCTGCATCCACCATCCTGATCAGCAGCGGACAAGGCCGATACTTCGGATCGCCCAGGCCATCCTGCAGCACCCGCATGATATCCAGACACACGTCGAGCCCAATGAAATCCGCCAAGGTCAGCGGCCCCATGGGATGCGCCATCCCGAGCTTGAAGACCTCATCCACCGCCTCCGCCGTGGCCACGCCTTCCATCACCGCATACATCGCCTCGTTGAGCAGCGGCATCAGCACCCGGTTCGACACAAATCCGGGAGCGTCATTCACTTCGACCGGCGTCTTCTCGAGTTTCACCGCCAGGTCGCGTACCGTCTCGAACGTGGCCTGCGAAGTCGCGAGGCCTCGAATCACTTCGACCAGTTTCATCACGGGCACCGGGTTAAAGAAGTGCATGCCGATGACTTTGTCGGTGCGCCCGGTCAGCGCTCCCAGCTTCGTGATCGAGATTGAAGACGTATTCGTGGCCAGAATCACCTCCGGCTTCATGATGCGATCCAGCGCGCGGAAAATCTCGGCCTTGATCTCGTACTTTTCCGTCGCCGCCTCGATCACCAGATGGCAATCCGCCAGCTTTGCGCGCTCCACCACTGCCGTAATCCGTTCCAGCGTGGAGGCCTTATCGCCTGCCGTAATTTTGTTCTTGGCCACTTCGCGATCCAGGTTCTTGGCAATCGTCCCGAGGCCGCGATCGAGAAAACGCTGATCCACATCGCAGAGGACTACATTGAATCCGCAGCGTGCAAACACGTGGGCTATGCCATTGCCCATCGTGCCCGCACCTATTACTCCCACTACTTGAATCGCCATAAATTGCCTCGCTAAGGACGGCCTTGCTAAAGAAGGAAACTGGAAAGTCTAGCAGAGCGGAGTGAGAACTCGGATGTGCGGCACCCAAATTGTTGAAGTCCCGCAAGAGAAAAAAGGCGTAGCCAATGGGCTACGCCTTACTTTGACGCCACCGCCGCAAAGGCTTGCGGCCAGCGCCGCTAGTTCTGGATGATCACCTTGCCGCCGATTGGGTTCGGAGTCCCGCAGGGGTATCCGCCAGTGTTCGTATCGAAGGTTACGCCGAGGTCATACTCCCCCGGCATGGCGGTTGCTGGCACATTAACCGTCACTGAACCGTTGGCGGGAATGATGACCTGCGATTGACCGAGAAACCAGGTGGTTCCCGGCGCAGGAGTGACTGAGATCGGCACCGAGTAAGTGCTGCTCCAAGTAAAGCTACCGCCTGGAGTCGTGTCAGTCTCACCGCAGACGTTCGTAGTACCGGATTGAGCTTGCGCAGAGCTAGCTAGCGCAAAGAACAGGAGAAAAAGAGAGAGAGAGTCATTTTTCTCATTTGTTTTCCTCGGTTTGTTTTTCGGAGTGGATTTCCATCGCATCTCTGCCCCCACGGCAGAGAACCTTGCAGACTCCTTTCGCTGATAACTAGTCCGCAAGGGACGGCTCGCGGCAGAGTGACAGAGGTAGGGTTAACCTTAAAGTACTTAGTGTGGTTCGGTGCGCTGATCTCCGCCGGTATGGCTATCGGAGGATATTAATCCGGACTCTGTTTGCGGAAGGACAACGATCAGGAGAAACACCCATTAGCGGGGACAGAACGGGGTCTATAGTCTAGCTTGCTGCGGGGACTTATCCCTCTAAAATTTGCCGTCTCCTCCGCCTCTATCTACGGTCATAAGGCCGCTGCGACCAACTCAGCGCGGTCGCAGCGGCGGTGTCGACGTGCGGCAATGTTACTAACCCCTGACGATTACCGTGCCGCCGACCGGATCATCGTTCTGCTTGGCTCCGGCATAATATGGGTAGGGCGTATTCAGCGTGGCCGTGGAACTGACGGGGTGAGGAACGCCATCGGGCGAAGTGATACCCGGCGGAGTAACAAACGGGTCGCTGTTGTTGTTCCAGTTGATGCCGAAGATCGAGGAAGGGGAGCTCATTTGCAGATAACCCGCCCCCGGCGGCAGAGCACTGCCGAGAGGTACGGCCACGGTTGAAGGACTGTAAGTCGGGTTGGGGACAGTTCCAGCGACGCTGACGTACATAGGGCCCGCGCCCACCTGAATGACAAAGGGGCCGCTTAACAGGGCGGGCGGGTTCACATCCGCATTGTAGATGTAGTAGTTAGCGGCGCAGTCGGAGTTAGGCGCCTGGAAACCACTCGTAGAATTATTATCAACCGACAGGCTCATAGGGGGATACACCGGAGTCTGATTCTGGCCATCGAAAACATTGGGCTGGAACTCAATGAGAATGTCGACACCGGACTCGTTGTCGAAGTTGATTTGATCTCCCAGGTTGACTACGATGCCTTGTCTCGAAGGGACGAACGCAGTATTGATGGTGATGTCCCAAGTTATTGCTTCGGGACATGGAAGGTTGGGCGCTGCGGCCATGGCTGGCTCCTTTTCAAATTGAATTTGCTTACTTGGCACTGGGCCTAAAACTTGGATCCGAGAGCAAGCCTTGCAGGTCTGGAATATTGTTCAGGTCCGCAAGGGCAAATCCTTTCTGCAGGCTTTTCTCGACGTACTGTAACGCCTGAGCACGATCCCCCAGGTCTTCGTACGCTATGCCGACGACCGCCAGGACATTAGGATCGTCCGGGGAAAGGGCGAGGGCTGATTGTATGCGAGAAATGGCCTTTTCGCGCAACTTTTTCTTGCTATAGAGCACCCCTAGTCTGGACTGCGCAATGGCCTCGCGCGGGTTGTCCAGAGTCGCCTGTTCGAGCAGCGGGATTGCGCGTTCGCGCGCCCCGGCCGCCTTATCATTGTCTTTGAGGCCTTCGTAGGCTCTCATGAGGTTGCCCCATACCACATAATCCTTGTCGTTCAGTTGCAGGGCTTTCTCTGTCGCGGCAGCGCATTCGGCATACTTCTGCTCCTGGAGATATAGATATCCCAGGTTGGCGTAAGCGGGATAAGTGGGCTCAAGGGCAATCGATTTCCGCAGCATCTGCTCGGCCTCGGCGTAGTGCTTATCGCCCATGTCGCTGTAGGCCGCACCTAAATTAAGATAGAGCGCCGCATTGTCGGGGGTGAGTTCGATGGCGTGCCGATATTGCGCCACGGCTTCCTCGTAGCGCTGATGATCATACAAAAAACCTCCGAGTTGGTTATACCCATCCCAGGAATCGGGACGAAGCGCGATGGCCTTCTTGAAGGCAGCTTCGGCATCGGCGGCGCGTCCCGCGCTTTCGTAGGATCTGGCCAGACCGATGATCGCATCCGCGTTGCGCGGGTCGAGTTGCAGCGCCCGCTGGTTCTCCTGCAAGGCGAGATCGTATTTCCCGGTGACGCGGTGGATTTTCCCCAGCGTCACATAGACCGTGGGCAAGCGATCATCCAGTTGCTGCGCTTTCTGGCAATTCGCCAGAGCTTCGTCGAGCCACTTTTTGTCTTTGTCCAACTGGTATTTCAGGCGGTAGGCTTCACCAAGCTGAGCAAAGCCCAGAACAAAATGGGGATCCGCCGTCACCGCGTTGTTGAGCGCCGCGATGGCGAGGTCCAGATTCCCCGCCTTGTCGTAGCGTTGGGTGTAGCCGAGGGCCTTCAGGTACAACTCATAAGCGCCGGCATTGACTGAGCCGCCAGTCGCGCGCAGCATCTCGGGTGTCACCGCGATCCGCATCAACTTGGCGATGCGCGCTACCGCCTCATCCTCCAGCGACGAGAAGTCTCCCGCGCGGTCTTCAAGCGTCACCGAGCCGATCTGGCGCAGGTTCTTCGTGTTCACCAGATTCACCGTGAGGTGAATCGCTTGTCCGTCGCGGCGCAGGCTTCCTTCCACCACCACCGTCGCTCCGAGTTCACGCAGCGCCGACGACGCATCGGCAATCTTGCGGGCACGCACTTCACTGGGCGACACCACCCAGAGCGACTGCTTGCCCACTTCAAGGTTAGTCAGCCGGCTCGCGAGATTGTCCATCAATCCAGCCGACACGGCTTCGTTCGTCGGATCATTCCCTACATTTTCAAACGGCAGCACCGCGATGTGATCTTCGGACCGGCCAAACCATCCCGCCACGCGGTCTCGCACTGGCGGAAGAAACGAGAGCACGGCCAACAGCACCACGGCCGCGCCCACGCCAGCCAGCCACCGGTGCCAACTGGGAGCCGCGACTGGCGCGCCCCAGGTTGGGCGCGAGGCTTGCTCAACGTGCCTTCGTAGTTCGGAGGAAAGCCCGGACGACAGCCCGGACGATGATCGGGAAGACGGCCGGGACGATGGCCGGGACGACGGCTGGCTGCCGGTTTGCGGCGCCGTCGCGGTGGGATCGAGATGGCTGCGCACCTCTTTCAAGTCGGCCACCATCTCGCGGCAGCTCGAATAGCGCGTTTCCGGTTCCTTCGACAACGCGCGGTACATCACCCGCAGCAGATCGATTGGGATCTCGTCCATGGGCGGGGGCGCCTCGTTCAGGATCGCGAAAATGGTCGCCGCCGGCGTATCCCGCGTAAACGGATTCCTTCCGGTGACCATTTCTGTCAGCACGATCCCGAGCGACCAGATGTCCGTGCGCTGGTCCACGAACTTGCCGACTGTTTGTTCCGGCGACATGTAGCCGATCGTTCCCGCCGTGCTGATGCTCTGCGTGGTGCCGGTCGAGGCCAGCCGCGCCAGGCCGAAGTCGACGATCTTCGCCACTCCGCTCTGCGTCAGGATCACATTCGAGGGCTTGATATCGCGATGCACCACCGCACCCGCATGAGCCGCGGCCAGGCCCTCCCCGATCTGGATGGCGATATCGACCGCTTCGGCCATGGGGAGGGGACTGCGGCGCATCCTGCGCACCAGCGTTTCGCCCGCGTAGTACGCCATCACGATGAAGGAGCGCCCGTCGGTGGTTTCTTCCAGGCCGTGGATCACGCCGATGTTGGGATGGTCGAGAGACGATGCCGTCCGCGCTTCGCGCAGAAACCGCTCTCTGTCGTCGTTCGTGGAAACGAGGTGCTCGGGCAGGAACTTCAGCGCGACCGTGCGTTCCAGCTTCACGTCGAGCGCGCGATACACCACGCCCATTCCCCCGGCTCCGGCCAGGCCGAGGATTTTGTAGTTGCCGACTATATCTCCCACGGACAGAGTGGCGTTTGAGTCAGACACCGAGCGTCTCCCCACAGTGGGAATCAATCCCAAGGCGCGCAGCGATTGGCGGTATCAGGATGCGATAGATCCAGTTCCGCACTTCAGTTCACACCACGATGATACGCTACTGCGTTTGCGGCCAGCAAGAAAGTAGCCGAACCAGTGGTGTCCTGACTTGGTTTCTTCACCACGGAGTCACGGAGACACGGAGAACCCCAACCGCTTGGCAAAACCTTCTCCTTCTGGCTTTTGCAGGTTCAAGGTTGTCTCCGTGACTCGGTGACTCCGTGGTGAAAAGAGGCAAATTCGGACACTACCGCCGAACCTGCGCGGCCTGCCGGCTTTCACCACTGGGAAGTAAAGCCGAGCTACAGACCTAAATACGCCGCCCGAATCTGCTCGTTGCCGAGCAACTCTTTCGGATTTCCCTGCAAGGTAATGGCGCCGTTCTCCACTACGTAACCGCGATCCGAAATGGCGAGCCCGTCCACGACGTTCTGCTCGACGATCAGCACGGTGAGCCCCGACTTGCCGATCTGCTGCACCTTGGCAAAAACTTCCTCGACGATCTTGGGTGACAGGCCAAGCGAAGGCTCATCCAGCAGAAGCAGCTTGGGAGCAGTCATGAGTCCGCGCGCGATGGCGACCATTTGCTGCTCGCCGCCGGAGAGCGTGCCTGCGAGTTGCTTACGGCGCTCTTTCAAACGGGGGAAAAACTCGAACTGCTCTTCCATGAGGTCCTTTAGTCTGGGACGCACCCGTGCAATGTAAGCCCCGAGGGCGAGGTTCTCCTCGACACTCATGTGGGGGAAAAGTTGCCGCCCTTCGGGAACATGACTTACCCCGCGGATCACGATCTCATGGGGTGGAAGCCTGGAGATGTCTTGTCCTTCAAACTGCAACTGCCCGTGCTGGCTGCGCAGCAATCCGGAGATCACTCGCAAAGTCGTAGTCTTGCCCGCTCCATTGGCGCCGATCAGGGTCACAATTTCACCAGCTCGGATCTCGAGGGTCATGTTGAACAGCGCCTGAAAATCACCGTAACTGGCGCGCACATCGTTCAGAGTGAGGAGAGCGTCACTCACAAGGCAATCTCCTTGTACTTGCTGCCGAGGTAGGCTTCGATAACCTCGGGGCGATGAACCACGTCTTGCGGGACGCCTTCGGCGATCAGAGTGCCGTGATCGAGCACGATGACCCGGTCGGCAACGCGCATGACCACCTGCATCACATGCTCGATGCCGCCGATGGTGGAGATTCCCCACTCCGGCAATCGCTTGAGGAGCATGGCGAGTTTGATGGCCTCCGAAGTGGGCAGCCCGGCGACGACCTCGTCGAGCAGGATGAGTTTGGGCTGGGTCGCCAAAGCACGCGCAATCTCCAGGCGCTTCAGCGTGGGCAATCCCATGCCACGCGCGGGCAGATGCATAACCTTCTCCATTTGCAGAAAACTGAGAACTTTCGTGGCTTCCTTCTCAGCCTTGGCGCGGCTGGAGGTACGAAGGAATGCGCCCAGCATGACATTTTCCAGTACGGTAAGGTTGCGCAGCGGCTTCACCAACTGGAAGGTACGGCCGATTCCGATCTGCGCGGCCCCATTGGGCGTCAAGTGCGTGATGTCCCGCCCATCAAAGTTGATGGAGCCGCTGTCCACATGAAAAATACTCGTGATCAGGTTGAACAAAGTGGTTTTGCCCGCGCCATTGGGACCGACAATGAAGGTCACCTCACTCGGCTTCACCGAGAACGAGACGTCGTTGATCGCCTTCAGGCCGCCGAACCGTTTGCTGACGCGTTTGACTTCAAGAAGCGACATTGTTTAGCCGTTCCTATTCTTTGATGTTCCTATTCGTTGAGGGCAGCTCTTTCGGACTCTGCTTCGATGGTCGCGGGAACGGGCGCGGCGAAGGGCACCGCGGGCGCCTTCTTGAACAGCGCCAGCTTCCGAGTGAACGTACCTACGATACCCTCGGGCATGAACAGCACGACGACAATAATCAGCACGCCGTAGATCAGCAGATTCGCTTCCTTGAACACGTTTTTGAAGATCTCGGCGGCGCTCTCCAGAAGAACAGAACCGACCAACGGGCCGATTAGCGTGCCGGCGCCGCCCAGCATGGCCACGATGGCAATCTCCGTCGAAATTTCCATCGGCAGCACCTGATCGGGGACGATAAAGAGAAACATGCTGGCGTAAAGCGCGCCGCCGAGGCCGGTAATCGCGGCGCTGATCAGCAGGGCCCAGAGTTTGCAGCGCGCAGCGTTCACGCCCACGGAGAGCGCCGTGTCCTGGTCTTCACGGATGGCCATCAGGTAATAGCCGAAGCGCGAGCGCTCAATCCACGCCGAAAGACCGAGGGCAAATGCGGTCAACAGCACTACCGACCAGTAGAAAGACCTTACCGGGGAGTGGGCGAACAACAGCGGCACCTGCACTCCCACGTCGCCGCCGGTGACGTTGGGAAGGTTCTTGGCCACCAGTCGCAACACTTCCGCGAAGGCGATGGTACAGAGTGCGAAATACGGGCCGCGCAGGCGAAAGGAAACGCTGCCGATCATCGCCGCACAGATCATGGCCAGCACCACACCCAATAAAACCGCTGCCCATGGTGAAATCCCCAGCTTGGAGAAGAGCGCCAGCCCATAAGCGCCTACTCCAAAGTAAGCGGCATGGCCCAGAGACAACTGTCCGGCATATCCGCCAACTAGGTTCCAAGCCAGGCCCAGGGCGGCGAAGAGAAAGACGCGGAAGAGAATTTGCAGTGTGTAATCGGTAAGACCGAAGAGGGGAACGAACAGCGCGGCCAACAAGAAGACAGCGGCGATAAGCAGCTGCCACTTTCTCATGCGCGCTGGCTCCCAAAGATTCCGCTCGGTTTCAGGGAAAGCACCAGGATGAAAAGGACAAAGTCTACCGCGAGGGCCCACTCGTTGCCCCAATAAAGGCTGGTAAGGCTCTCGACGACGCCCAGCACCAGGCCGGCAATGGCCGCGCCCTGAATCGAGCCCATGCCGCCGAGCACCACCATCACAAAAGACTTCAGCTTGAACTGGTTGCCGACCTCGGGGAAAAGATAAAAGACGGGAAGCAGCAGGGCTCCGGAAATGCCGGCGGCGGCGGAGCCAATCCCGAAGGCAACGGCCTGTACACGGTTCACGTTAATTCCCATCAGCGGCGCTGCATAAGGGTTCTGGGCGATGGCGCGCGCGGCACGCCCGAACATGGTATGGGTCACCACCCAATAGAGGGCGCCGGCGAGCGCCATCGCGATGGCGAAGGATACCAGCCAGGGTGCGTTGATGGAGATCTGCGAACCGAGATGAATGTTCCGGGAGAGAAGCGGAATGTTGATTTGATGATAGTCGGCGCCGAAAACCAACTGCGCTCCATCGGTCAGAACCAGCGCCAACCCCATGGTCAAAAGGATCACCATGAAATCCACTTGTCCGCGGATCGGCCGCAACAGCCCCATGTAAGTGGCATAACCGACGAAGAACAACAGAATGCCCGCCAGCGGGAATTCGTAATAAGGGCTCACACCGGTGGCCTGAAACACCACGTAGGTGGCATACATGCCCATCATCAGAAACGCACCATGAGCGAAGTTCACAATGCGCATCACGCCGAAGATGAGAGCCATACCCATCCCGATGAGCGCATAGAGCGCGCCGGTCAGCAGACCGTTGATGATCCCTTGCAGAGGGATATAGAACCAGTTGACCATAGCAGCCCTGTGGTGGAACTCGAATTTCGAAGTCCAGCGCCTAAAGGCGCGTTGATACTGGCGCACTCGCGGCACGCCTGAAGCCGTGCCCTTCCCGTTCGTGCTCGCCCATAGTTCTCGGATGGCCCCTAGACGGGGCAAGCCCCGTCTCTACACGAGTTTTTCCGTGCATGCAACCGAGCGCGACAGTCGGCTGACTTTACTTCGGTCCCCCTGCCGAACGCAACATCATTTTCGCTTCGACCACTCGGGCGTTGGAATGATGGGCTTACTCTCTGCGGCATCCGCGGGCCAAACCACTTTGTATTGTCCGCCCTGCACCTGGGTGACGAGCACAGGATGCAGGTTCTGGCCACGGGCGTCGAACTTTACCGGGCCGAATGGCGTTTCCGCGAGGTTCAACTGCTTGATGGCATCGCGAATCGCCTGCGGCTGGTCGGACTTCGCGTTGTCGATGGCCGCCGCTGCCGCGATGAGCACTGCGTAAGCCTCCATGCCGTGATAGGCGGGATGCGAACCAGCCAGCGCGAAGTATTTCTGGTCGAATTCCGCCGAGCCCTTCCATTTGGCCGAGGGCAGCCACTGCGAAACCGAGAACGTGTACTCGGCATATTTGCCTGCTCCTTTGTCGGGAGTAGGAAATTCTGCCGCCGCAAAACCAGTTCCGGCTGAGGTGTAGTACTTGGGGTTCAGAGCAAGCTGTTCGGACTGGCGCATGAGCGTGCTGGCGTCCAGCAGATAGGAAGCGAAGTAGACCACTTCGGGATTCTTGCCCTTCACCCGCTGCAACAGCGATTTGTAGTCGGGCGAACTGGCCTGGTAAGCCTCATTGTCTACCAGGTCAAGGCCGGCGGCTTTCGCCGCTTCGGTCATCGACTTGTTATTCGACTGACCGAAATTCGTGTTCTCATACACGATGGCCAGCTTCTTTGGGTCGCCGTTGTTCTTCAGGAAATCCAGGGTCGCCGCTGCGAACGAGCCAGAACCGGCGCAGATGCGGAAGATCCACGGCGAGTTGCTCTCCATGACGTTGTCGGCGACCGCGGTGGGAATGATCAGCGGAACCTGTTTCTGTGTTACCACGGGCACGATGGCGCGCGTGCTCTCGGAGGAGTAGGCTCCCAGCACGATGGGCACGCGGTCCTGGTCCACCAGTTTCGAGACGCCCTGCACCGCCTGATCAGGACGGCTCTGGTCGTCGTAGTAATCGAGTTCGACCTTCTTGCCGAGCAAGCCACCCCTGGCGTTGATTTCTTCCAGAGCAATGGTGTAGCCGTTCTTGTGGGCCTGCCCAAACGCGGCGTTGCTGCCGGTGAGGGAGGTGATGACTCCGATCTTGAAGGTATTATTTTCGGGGCCCTTCGAGCACCCCGCGCAGAATAAAACCGCGGAAATCGCTAACGAGAACAGAAGGAACAGAGGGGAAGACCGCTTCATATCAAGCTCCTTGTGAGGGGGAACGCGCGGGCCACTGCCGAATAGCCACCCATGTTTCCGTGAAGCGAAATCACACTGCCGCGTTCGCCGAACCTCGCCAAGTATAACTACACCGGGATGATTGCCATAGGTGGTGATGCCGGTCACACTGCTGCGTGATCGACGACCTCATCGGCAGCGCTCGCGGGGACCGCCTACGCCGGATTTGGGAGGGCCGGGATTGTCTGATCCCACTGTCCCGTGGCCAGATATTCGTTGATACCCTGGGCTGCTCTGCGCCCCGCTCCCATCGCCAGGATTACTGTCGCGGCTCCCGTAACAATATCGCCGCCGGCAAATACTCCTTGGCGCGAGGTCCTTTGCGTAGTCGCATCAGCCACGATGTAACCCCGCTTATTCGTATTGAGTCCCGGCGTCGTACTCTGAACGATGGGATTCGCGGTGGTCCCGATCGCAATCACGGCCACGGAAAGCGGCACATCAAACTCCGATCCCTCAATCGGCACCGGACGCCGTCTTCCGGAAGCGTCGGGTTCGCCTAGTTGCATCTTCAGGCAGCGCACTCCGGTGAGCCAGCCTTTGCCATCCGACAAGAACTCGACCGGCGCGGTCAGCACCTGAAACTCGATGCCTTCTTCTTTGGCGTGCTTTGCTTCCTCGGCGCGCGCCGGCATTTCAGCCTCACTGCGCCGATACAAGACGTACGCCTTCCGCGCACCGAGCCGCAAAGCCGACCGGATGGCATCGAGCGCGGTATTTCCGCCGCCGATTACGGCCACGTCCTTGCCGCGGAAATCGACCATGGGCTCGTCATATTTTGGAAACTCGTAAGCGTGCATCAGGTTGATGCGAGTCAAAAACTCGTTCGCCGAGTACACGCCGTTCAGGTGCTCGCCGGAAATGCCCATGAACTGCGGCAAGCCAGCGCCGGTGGCGATGAACACCGCGTCGAAACCCTCTTCTTCGAGCAGTTCATCAATCGTAACGGTGCGTCCGACGACGACATCGGTTTCGAAATCCACGCCCATGGCGCGCATATAGTCGACTTGCTGGCGAATGATCTTCTTCGGCAGCCGGAACTCCGGGATGCCATACACCAGCACGCCGCCGACTTCGTGCAGCGCCTCGAAGACGTGCACCGAGTGCCCTTTCTGCACCAGGTCGCCGGCCGCGGTCAGTCCCGACGGCCCACTGCCCACGATCGCCACTTTCTTCCCTGTCGGTGGCGCTTTCACGATGTGCTTGACATCGAAGTGCTGCTGCTCATAGTCGGCTACGAAGCGCTCCAGATAGCCGATGCCGAGCGATTCACCTTTCTTCTTGAGCAGACATGCGCCTTCGCAGTGATCTTCCTGCGGGCAGACTCGTCCCGTGATAGCCGGCAACACGTTGTCTTCGCGGATCTTGGCTGCCGCGCCCATGAAGTCGCCTTCCACGATCAACTGCACAAACTCCTTCACCTTCACGCCCACGGGGCAGTCGGCCACGCAAGTAGGCTTGGCGCACTCCAGGCAGCGGATCGCCTCCTGGCGCGCCAACTCCTCCGAATATCCCAGGTTGACTTCGGTGAATTGCTGCGCCCGCAGCACCGGCAATTGCTCCGGCATATGCTGCCGCGGCATCTTGATGCGCTCGCGATTGGGTACGGGATTCTTCGACTTTGTCTTCGTCGTTGTCGTCGTGGTTGTCGTTGTCGTTTTTTCCGTCGTCATTGCTTCGCCTCCAGGGCGCATCCCGCCATCACCGCTTCGGTCGGAGCTTGCTTCGCTTCAGGTTTCCTGGTTTCAACTTCCAGCCGATACTGATCCATCGACCGCTTTTCCGCGTCGCGGTACATGGCATTGCGCTGCACCAGGACAGCAAAGTCAACACGGTGTGCGTCGAATTCCGGCCCATCCACGCAGGCGAATTCGCTCTTGCCTTCGACCAGTACGCGGCAGCCGCCGCACATGCCGGTGCCGTCGATCATGATGGGATTGAGGCTGACCATGGTGCGGATGCGCTCCTTGCGCGTCATCTCCGCGACCGCTCGCATCATTGGAATGGGGCCGACGGCGAGCACCAGATCGATGCGGGTTCCGTTCTCGATCAATTGGCGCAGCTTATCGGTGACCAGTCCCTTGTCGGCGTAACTGCCGTCGTCGGTGGTGACGAAAACCGTGTCGCTGACTCCGCGCATCTCGTCTTCCAGGATCACGAGGTCTTTGTTTCGTCCGCCAATAATGGAGATCACGCGATTGCCGGCACGCTTCATCGCTGCCGCCGTGGGATAGGCCATGGCTGTTCCGACGCCGCCCCCGATCGTGACCACGGTGCCGTAACTTGCGATTTCCGAAGGCTTGCCCAGCGGCCCGACGATATCGAGAATGCTGTCCCCGGTTTCGAGCGAATTGAGAAGGTGGGTGGTCTTGCCGATGGATTGCACCACGATGTTGACGGTGCCGCGTTCCGGATCGGAGCGCTCGATGGTCAGCGGAATGCGCTCACCTTGCTCGCAAATCCGGATGATTACGAATTGACCTGGCTGCTGCTTGCGCGCGATGCGGGGCGCCTCAATCATGAAGCGCTTGATCCCAGGGGCAATGAACTGGGCGTTTACGATTTTGAACACTGTGCCTCCATTAAACTCCTCTGCTATTTTCCCCGTCTTGCCTGCCTAGGGGCTGTGATCCACGTCACTGTAGAGAGTGCGGGACGACCCGGGTTGAACGGGTGGTCGGGTCATGGGGTGATCTAAAGTCAACGGTCTTTGGGTTTCGATGGCCCGACGGCCCGGTTCGTCAGATCGCCCGATCCGGCAATGGCCCGATGAGTGCAAGAGAACCATCGTTCGGGAGGGTCATGTCCCAGCCCTTGATTCTGGTCGCCACCCCATGCTTTGGCGGCATGGTTTCGCAGAGTTACATGTTGTCGGTGATACGGCTCATGAGCTACGCGAAGTCTGCCGGGTTCGATGTGTCGCTATCGCTGCTTGGCTATGATGCGCTGATTTCGCGGGCGCGCAGCACCCTGGTCGCCGCCTTTTTGGATAATCCGGCGGCTACTCATCTGCTGTTCGTCGATGCCGATATCAGCTTTGAGCCGCAGCAGGTCGACCGTTTGCTGGGCTTTGATCACGACTTCACTGGGGCGTTGTACCCGCTGAAGTCAATCGATTGGGATTTCATCCCGCAGCGCTGTGTGGAGCGCGGCGAAAGCGTACAGCAGGCCGCCCTCTCTTATGTCGGAACCTTCTGCCCTGAGGCGGAGCGTAAGCAGGAGGGCAATTTTGTCACGGCAACTTATGCTGGTGGGGGCTTTCAGCTGATCCGCCGCAGCGCGTTGGAGAAAATGATTGCCGCTTATCCCGAAACTCATTTCAGTCGCGTGCATAGCATGCCCATGACCGGTTCGCGACGCGAGACGACGCAGAGTTCCAATCTCTTTGCTCTCTTCGATTGCATCATCGACTCGGAGACCGGCGCCTATCTGAGCGAGGATTACTCTTTTTGCCTGCGCTGGCGGCGGATCGGCGGCGAGATCTGGATTGATGCCGCCAGCAAACTAACTCACACCGGCCCCTACGAATTCGTCGGTGACCACGCCTCGCGCTTCTATGGCGCGAAGGGATCGACGCCGGAACCGCGCTAACGTCCCAATCGATGTCAACCACAGCCGACGATTGGGCGTGTCCGTCTTGTGGAGGAGATTGTGCAGGTTGGCTCCATTCAGATTGCGTGCTTTGGCATGAGACCTGCTCTGGTCATTGAGACTCTAACGACGAGACTTTAACGACGAGACTTAACGGCGACACTTAGCGCCGAGACTTAGCGGCAACTAATGTTTAGCGACGAAGCGATCTTCCTGCATTCGAGCTGGCGCGCGGCGAGCACTTACGTCTGGGCGAAGTTCCGGCAGCGGCCCGATACCTACTGCTACTTCGAACCGCTCAATGAACATCTCTTTACTTTGACGGAGGAAGTTGTCGATCGTTTTGTCCCCTGGGCTTTTGCCAATCACCCCGCGCTTGAAGCCCCCTATCTCGAAGAGTTTCGTCCCCTGATCCGCAGGAACAGAGACGGCGACGGCGGCATACCAGGTGTTGGCATAAAAGGTTTTGGCATAAAAGGCTTTCCCGCGCATCTCACCTTCGGGCGATACTGCGCCGCGAGTGATTACTCTTTGCCGGAGTTGGAAGCGTATCTGGCCCATTTGGCGGAGCACGCCATACGGCTCGGCCGGCGTCCGGTGTATGGCTTTGTGCGCACCGATTTAAGGGTGGGTTGGTTCCGCGCCCGGATGCCCGGCACGCATATCTTCATTCGCCGCGAGCCGCGCCGGCAGTTCATGTCGATGTTGCGCCAAGCGGTGCAGGGCAATCCTTATTTTCTGCAACGCGGCGTGGTCATTCTCCGCCACAACATGGAAGAGCCTGCCTTCGCGCTGTTGCTCGCAGCCATCGAATTACCAGCGTTGCTGGAATCGTCCGGCCTGCGCGAAGCCTTCCGGGGCAAGCTCGTGGATGAGACAGTTTTGCGGCGGCTTTACTTCATCTTCTATTTCATGTGGCTGCTAGCGCGGCAGTTCGGCGAACCGCATTGCCATCTGGTCATTGATATCGACCGCCTCAGCAGCCTCAGGGATGACGATCCCTATCGCCGCGAGATTGAAATTCATCTTGCCGATCTGGTGGGCATGGACATCTCATTCACCGACTGCCGGGTCGAGCGTTATGATGAAAATCTCGGTTGGAGCGCGCGCGAATTCGAGGCCCTCGAACGGGAGATCGAAGCCCTCACCGGTCTGACCGCTCTGCAGAATTCTCTGCCGAATTAAAATAGTCACCATGCAAAACGCAACGCCGGCTGCCATTACGGTGCTTGTGCTGGAGCTTATACCAGCTACAGCGTTTGGATTGGCCGGGGAGCGGATTGGGCAGGCATGCGCGCGCTGGCCGGCAACGATTCGGACCGCCTTACCGGTGCTCTGCGCTCTGCCTTACATTCTAATTTCCTGTTCGCACCAGATGTTTTCGTGGCGTTGGTGCGCTCTCTACGCGGCGCTGCCCGTGGCGATCGCCTGGTTGTTGGCGCGGGCCGCAATTGCCGATCCCGAACAACGTGGCAATTGGCGCGACGCGATCATTCTCCTGACGCTGGGGCTGGCGGTGGATTTGCGCTGGTTCGAGCGGGCATGGCCGGACGGGCTGGCGGGCCTGGGGAAACTGCTCCTCGTCGATGCCGCATTGTATGGATTCGTCGCCATCCGCCGGCTCAGCGGCACCGGGTTTGACTTTCATTTCCGCTGGAGCGACTGGAAAACCGGCCTGCGGGAACTGGTTTTCTTTACGCCATTGGTTCTGGGACTGGGTTTGGCGCTCGGCTTTGTCCATCCGCACAGCTACGCGCTTCGGTTCTCGATTATTCCGAGGATGATTCTGCAGTGGATCTATATTTTCATTTTCATTGCCGTTCCCGAGGAACTTTTCTTTCGTGCGTGGGTGCAGAATCTGCTGGAACGGCGTGTAGGAAGAAGAGCGGCGCTGGCGGTTACGGCGGTATTGTTTGGCCTCTCCCATTTCAACAAACGTTCGACGCACTTCAACTGGCGCTACGTCATACTGGCCAGCATCGCCGGGATCTTCTACGGTCGGGCATGGCGCGACGAACGGCGAGTGCCGGCCTCCGCCATCACTCACGCCAGCGTCGACGCCATCTGGTCGTTCTGGTTTTAGACGGGTGCGGTTTTCGAGCCTGCGGGTAATATGAACATATAGAGACGGAACAAAATGGCAGTTGAGTCGAAAACCTTTCGCGCGGACCCTTCCGCGATCCCTTCGGCAGGCGAGAGCGATGTCAATAGCAATAGGAATAGCAATAGCAGTGACCGGAGCCTCGGGATACCCTTCGCCTGGCGGCGGTATTTCGTTTGGGCTCAGATCGTCATCGTGTTTCTCCTTCTGGAGTTTGCGCTTTGGGCGCCGACCACGCCTATCCGGAACCGCTGGGCCGTCGTCGCGATGTTCACGCTTCTCGTGCTTGTGCTGATCGACCGGCCGTCGCTCGAGCGCCTCGGTCTCCGTTTGCCAAAAACCTTCGGCGCCAGCATAGTGCTGGGAATTGGTTTTGCGATGGTTATCCTGATGGTGATCTTCGTGCACCTGGCGGGCGGGCCCATCCCCGCCAATCCGACCTGGCCGGCCTTGCGGTCGGTTTGGGGATATCTGATCTGGACGCTGATTCAGGAATTCATACTGCAGTCATTTTTCTTCAACCGCTTTGAAGAACTTTATGGCGGCTCGAATGCGGTCTGGATCGCGGCCACACTCTTTGCCGCTGCGCATCTGCCCAGTCCCATCCTCACCACCGCTACGCTCATAGGCGCCCTGTTCTTCTGTGAAATGTTTCGCCGCTTTCGCAGCATCTATCCCATCGGCATTATTCACGCCATGCTGGGGCTGACTATTTTTCTGGTAACGCCCGATAGCTTGCTGCACCACATGCGGGTCGGGATTGGGTATCTGCAGTATCGGTGAAACTAGCTGACAGCTTTTCCTTTGAACTGTCGCAGCCCGACCGTCAGAAAGAATGCGTCAAACCCCGTCAACACTATCAGCACTGCCAGCACCGGAAGATGCGGGAACTGGGGCACGAGCGTGCCACGCAGTCCCTCGCTCGCGTAAACCAGAGGGTTTATCAGGACGACTTTTTGCAGGATGGGAAAGTGCCCCAGAGCGCTCCATGGATAATAGGTGCAGCCAAAAAAGATCATCGGAGTCAAAACCATGCTGAACATCAAACCGATGTGAGTTTGGCTGACGCTGCAACCCAGCGCTAGACCGCCGCAGGATGAGAAAAGGGCCACCAGCAGCGTTACGCAGGCAAAGCCGAGGGGAGAGTGCAGGTTGAACTCCACTCCAGGACGCAGCAACAGCCACGCCATGGGGATCACTACTAAGCCGGCGACGAGCGCTTGCAGCGTGCCAAAGATCACTTTCTCGATCGCCAGCCAGGAGATTTCTATCGGCGCGAGCAAACGGTCTTCGATCTCGCGCGTGAACTGAAACTCAGCAATCAAAGGCATGGCGACCGCCCAAACGCCGGTGAATACCATGCTGATCGCCATGATCCCGGGCAAGAGCAGGCTCTTGTAGGCGGCGGGCATGTAGCCGCTCGACACCATGACCCGTCCGAAGATAAACACGAACATCATCGGCTGCAAGAAAGTCTGCAGCAGCATAGGTACAGCGTTGCGGCGAGCGACATGAGCATCGCGCCCCAGCAGGGCTAGAAAAGTTGTCCAGTTCAATCGCGCAAGCTCCTTCCGGTGTGATGCAGAAAAAGATTCTCCAGGCTGGGCTCCGAGATGTGCACATCGCACAATTCGACCGAAGCGCTGGAGGCAAGATTGGCAATCTCAGAAACCAGCGAGCCTCCGCGGTCAGCATACACGTCGGCGGAGTCGCCATTATTCTCGCTCGCCCGCACCTCTCTTACACCCGCCAAAGCCTGAAGGCGCTGCAGTAATTCCGGTGAGCGCTGGCCGAAGCGCAAGCGCAGCAGATAGCCGCCGGGAACCGAAGCCTTCAATTCCGCAGGAGTGCCCAATGCGATGTTTCTTCCATGATCGATGATGGCCACACGCTGGCACAAAGCGTCCGCCTCTTCCATGTTGTGCGTGGTCAGAAGGATGGTCTTACCGCTCTGGTTGTATTCGCGGATGATTTCCCAGAGGAGCAGCCGGGTCTGCGGGTCGAGTCCGGCACTGGGCTCGTCCAGGAAAAGTACCTGGGGGTCGTGCATCATGGCGCGCGCAATCGACAGACGCTGCATCATTCCGCCGGAGAATCCGCGGACCATCTGGTCGGCACGGTCGGTGAGTTTGAAGCGATCGAGCAGCGTCGTCGCCCGCTCGGCTCGCTCCCGCGAGTCGATGCCGAAATAAGCGCCGTGGAAAAGCAGAATTTCGCGAGCGGTGAGAGAAAAATCAAGGTTCGGACGCTGCTGCACCACGCCAATCAGCCGCTTGACCGCGACCTGCTCCGCCCACACGTCATGCTGGCCGATCCAGGCTTGCCCGCTCGTCGGACGCACACGGGTGGTGAGGACTCCCACGGTCGTCGACTTGCCCGCGCCGTTCGGTCCCAGCAGACCGAAGATCTCCCCGGGTGAGATCTCCAGAGAGATGCCGTCGAGCGCAACGATCTCGGGCTTCGCCTGTTTTTTCGCTTTGTCCTTGTCCTTGTCCTTGCCCTTGCCGGGGGCTGCGCCGAAACCGAAGCCGCCACCGGAGGCGAGAGGCGGCGGCGACGTGTAGATCTTGCGCAAGTCGCGAGTTCGAATGCCAGCTAACATGCTCAAATCCGCGCACAGTTTGCGCCAGGAAGATTCCGACTAGCATACCAAACCGGGGCAGCTGACCGCTCCCTTTGCTAAGCTCATGGCTGGAGGTTGCGGAAAAAGTCGAAACTCGACTCCCAGCCCCTAAAGGGGCGACTGATTTCGAAGCACTTGCGGTATCGCTGAAGCGATACCCTGATACGAAACCGGAGTTTTTCCGCAGCTTGCTAAGCAAACCAGTCTGGATAAATCCGTTCTGCATGAATCAGAAATACGACGTCATCGTTCTCGGAGCCGGTGCAGCCGGCCTGATGTGCGCCGTGGAGGCCGGCAAGAGAGGGCGGCGCGTCCTCGTGCTCGAACGTGCGGATCGAATCGGCAAGAAGATCCTGATCTCCGGCGGCGGGCGCTGCAATTTCACCAACCTGCACGCCAGCCCAGAGAATTTTCTTTCGGCCAACCCGCACTTCGCCAAGTCAGCGCTCGCCCGCTATACTCCGGCGGATTTCGTTCGTCTCGTCGAGAAGCATCGCATTCCCTATCACGAGAAAAAACTCGGCCAGCTGTTTTGCGATCGGGGGGCAAGCGATATCACTGCCATGTTCGAGCAGGAATGCCGCGATGCCGGAGTAGAAATCTTCTGCAACACTCAAATCAAAGAAGGGCGCATCACAGAAGCGCGCAACGAAGTGCAGAAAAACGATCCGTTCACCGTGCATGCCACCGTGCAATCCCAATCCAAATCCAAAGACGCGTGTTTCACATCGCCCCGTCTCATCGTCGCCACCGGAGGCTTGTCCATCCCGAAAATCGGTGCCACCTCATTTGGCTACGACTTGGCGCGACAATTTGGCCTGGCGATCGTGCCCCCACGCGCCGCCCTGGTTCCCTTCGTCTTCAGCGAGCCGGACCGCAAGCGCTGGTGCGATCTGGCGGGAGTCTCTACCGAGGTGGTTGCTTCCACTCGCGGCACGAAACAGATGTTGCATTCGTTCAGGGAAAACATGCTTTTCACTCATCACGGCATCAGCGGACCGGCGATTCTCCAGATCTCTTCTTACTGGGATGGCAAGGCGCTGATTCGTCTCGACCTTGCGCCCAATCGCAATCTCGAGGCCGAATTGCGAATGCGGGGCCGTCGCGGCCCGTCGAGTTGGAAATTGCTGCTGAGAGATGTCCTGCCTCGCCGCTTCGCGGATCGCTGGCTCGAAACTTACCCTTTAGCCGGCAACTCCGATCGCGCCTTCGCTGACGCAGAACGGCAACTGCATGTGTGGGAAGTAAAGCCCGGAGGGACGGAAGGTTACGGAAAAGCGGAGGTGACCGCTGGCGGCGTCGATACCGATGAACTCTCCGCCAAGACCATGGAATCCAGGAAAGTGCCCGGCCTCTATTTCATTGGAGAAGTGGTCGACGTCACCGGGCAACTCGGCGGCTTCAACTTCCAGTGGGCCTGGGCGTCGGGATTCTGCGCCGGACAGGCGGTGTGAGGACTTGATTTGCTACTTTCTCACAGGGATCTTGCTGCCGGTCGAAAGGCCGCGGGTTGCGACTACTCCATCTTTTCCGGGGATCTTGCAGCTGAGGAAACCAAAGTTGTCGCCAAAGATAGATCCGCCGTAGCCGGCAAAGAGGATCCAGCCGTATTTCTTCGTGCTGCACTTCAGATTCGTGACCCTGAAGATCTGTATGCCCGTGTAGCTTTCCGAGATAGCATCGTAAATGTTGTCAGCATACGCAACACCGTCGATGGAAAAATCTCCAGCAGGATTTTCCGCCTTGGGAAGTTTTGCGGTAATGCCGATTATGGTGGCGTTGTGGTTGATGCCGCAGGCGCTGAGGTTATCAAAGCCCACCCATAGGTCGCCGCCGGACCCACTGAGCTGTTCGTAGTCGCAATATAAGTTGCCGCCAACAGATGCGAGCCGAAGGTTTGGGCCGACGCAAAGCTGCAGGCTACAACGAAAAGAGTGATTACCACCACACTTTTGATTTTCATTGAATTTCCTCCTGGAAGGGCCGTCAGGTCAAACCCAAAAAACAGTGCGATTGTCTGCCCAATTTCGGGTTGCGTCAATGTGAAAGGTTTTTCATCTCCGGCGAGAGTAGTTCTGTGGTGGGTTGTTGTCGAAACGTCGCGTCTCTGACAGCCGGTTTCTGACAACCGTTGGACAAGCCCATATTCGCACGCCTGAGTCAACTATCAGCAATGATCGTCAGAACAATGATCGTCAGGCTAAACGATGTGACCGCACGCGATGCGGCCTTGCATGTCTTCGGTTAGATCTGTCGCGGGTTAGATCTCCGCGCAATCCTGCATGAAGGGCATGCGGGCAAGAATTTCCGCGGCTTGCTCCAGTTGCCTCAGGTCGTCATTGGTGAAATCTGCGCCCGAAACCGAGGCATCCAGCCCCTTGCGCGAAACCTGCACCACTCCCACCACGTCTCCCCCAGAGGACGCTACGGGAACGGACATAATTTTCTGAATCGGCAGTTGCTCCTGGCTTCGATCTTCTTCGTCGGCTCCGGCCCCGAGCTTGACCGCTTCAAACAAGCTGACATGTTTTACGCGCATGAAGGTATTCGACAAAAGTGGAGATCGAGTCGCTGCCGTCCGCGCTGCCACCGCTGATCCGGTTAGAGGCAACACGCCCGCCGATCGCAGTTCCGGCGGAAAAATAAATCGCAGACTACCCTTCTCTAACCTGAGCAGTGCGACCTCGCTGCGGCGCACGCTCAGGATCTGCGCCAGCTTCAGGCAAACCCTATCCGAACTCGGGGATTCCGAAAGCATGCGCTCCAATTCGCTGAGGCTGGCCTTGGCGGCCTTCGCTCCCAACCCTAGATTTCCAGTCGATGACATAGTTGTGCCCTTGAGGCTGTCCTTCACATATCGTGCAGGCACGAGCGAGTTTTCGACAAGTTACCAGAGTACTTTCTTCCAGTTTTTCGGAAATGCAAGCTTGGCGCTATCCAAGAGAGTGACTTTTCTTATGCGGCGGAACGAATTTTTCGATGGGTTGCACCACAATTCCACAGCCGTTCGGGATATAGTTAGATAACATCACTGCAAATAGTCGGATAGCGGCGATCGGAGTATGCGAATGTCGCTTATTCATTACCTACAACCATTTTTGGAATTGGGTATCTGTAAGGAGTACTGCATGGCTCGCAAGACGACCGGAAGCTCTATCACCAATCGCAGCAAAAAAACCGCAGCCACGATTCAGCCTGCCGCCGTGCAGGTTGCCGCCGAACTCGGCAAGGATGTTCCCAAGAATGGGAAATCGGTCAGCGTGGTTCCTGGCAATGTCGTTCCCTCCAATCTCAATCTCAATATCGAAGAAGAGATTCGGCGCCGCGCGTACGAACTCTACCTCCAGCGCCGGGCGACTGCCGGCGGCGAGAACGGCCATGGCGATGAGAATCAGGATTGGCTGATGGCGGAAAACGAGATCCGCTCGCGTTACGGCACATTGGCGCGGCACACGACAGCGTAGATCGGGGCGATCCGAGCTTGAATTCCGGCGAGAGCTGAATTTCGCCTAGCGAAGCGCGCCTACGAGCTAGTCGCCGGGCGCGACACAACCTGCGCTCGAAACCAAGTTTGAATATCCACAGCGCGGTGTTACTGCTGTACGGCCTGAATCAGCTTCGGTTTTACCTGTTCGTGCTGAATTTCCGAGGCGTCCCACGCGCCGCCCAGAGCCTTCACCAGGTAAACGGAAGTGGTCATTTGCTCACCGAGCAACTGCGTCGCCAGGCGTTCGTTGCTCAGCAGCGTAGACTGTGCGGTAATCACGTCGAGGTACGTCGTGAGGCCGCCGACGTAACGATTGTTGGCGAGTTCGAGTGCGCGGCGCGAGTCGGTAACCGCTGCCTGCTGAGTTTTCGCGGCCTGATCAAGCAGCGCCAGACCGGAGAGCCCATCCTCCACCTGCTGAAACGCCTCCAGCACGGATTCGCGATAGTTGGCGACTGATTCGTCGTAAGCAGCGCGGCTGATCGCCAGGTTGGCGCGGTTGCGACCGCCATTAAAAATCGGCTGCAGCAAATCGCCGCCCAGCGACCACATAGCGCTAGGAGCATTGACCAGCGTAGCGATGTCGCGGCTTTCCCATCCGCCACTTCCCGACAACGTGATGTGCGGATAGAACGCAGTCATCGCTATGCCGACTTGCGCATTTTCATACGCCATTTGACGTTCGCTGGCAGCCACGTCAGGCCGGCGCTGCAGAATCTCGGATGGAACGCCGCTGGGAATCGCAGGCGGGGCGGCAGTAAATGGCGCCTCCGCCAGACTGAAAGCCGAGGCAGACTTCCCTAACAGTACCGCGATGGCGTGTTCGTATTGCGCGCGCTGTTGCTGCACGAGCGAGAGTTGCGTCGCGGTCGATTCGAGTAACGCGGCCTGCTGCGCGACTTCCAGCCCATTCGCAACTCCGCCCTCGTGACGGTGATTGACCAGGTCCAGTCCTTTTTGCTGGATCTCAACCGACTGCCGTACTACTCCCGCCTCACGGTCGAGTTCGCGCAGGTTGAAATAGTCGGCAGCAAGTTCGGCGGTTAACACCAGGCGAACATTTTCCAGGTCGGCCGCGCTCGCCTGCAGCGAAGCGTTGGCCGCTTCCAGATTGCGGCGTACGCGTCCGAATAAATCAAGCTCGTAGCTAACGGAAAAGGGGACGGTAAAATCGTTCTCGGTGTCGACTTTGACGGTCTGAAGCGTGCCGCCATCAAGCGGACGGTTGCCGGAGATGCGCGTTCGCTGCCCACCGGGATCGGCGCTGAGCGTGGGAAAAAACGCGGAAGTTGCAATTCGCGCCTGCGACCGCGCCTGGGAGAGGCGATCCTGCGCCGCCGCCAGCGACTGATTTGCCTGCAGCAGATCCTGCTCCAACCGGTCGAGTTCCGCGTCGTGAAATATCTGCCACCACGCGCCCTTGGGAATCGCATCCTTCGGAGCTGCCGTTTGCCACGGCCCTTCGCCTTTCCACGTGTCGGGAACTTGCGCAGTGGGGCGCTTATACCCCGGCCCGACGGTACAGCCCAAGCCCGCGAGCAATGCCCCAGCCAGCAAAACGCAACACCCACCACGGAGACACGGAGTCACGGAGGAAGGTTTTTTCACGGCGATGGCTATTGCTTTATAAGCGGACAAAATCATGAATTTGGTTTTCTCAGTGACTCCGTGGTGAAGGATTACGAGTGCGTATCTCCCGCAACCGGCTTGGCGACATTCACCTTCTGCCCCTCCTCGAGTGAGTCGGACGGGTTGATGATGATCTGATCGCTCACGTCGAGCCCGCCCAGAATTTCAAGCGTGGCGCCAAAGTCGCGCCCAATGTTGATCGCACGCAAATGCACGTTGCCGTCCTTGTCGACGACCGCGACTTGCGGTCCCTGGGCGCGGAACAGCATGGCGTTTACCGGGATCGTAATCCTTGGAACAGAAGTTCCGGTCGCAAAATGCACTTGGCCGAAAGAACCAGGCAGCAGCTTGCCATCCGGGTTGGGAACATCCACTTCCGTGTTCAGGGTGCGAGTTGCGAGATCGATCGCCTCGGCGGTGCGCACCACCGTTCCCGTAAATTTCTGGCCGGGAAATTCCTGCAGCGTAACGTTGGCCTTCATCCCAACTTTGATATTCGGCGCATACGCCTGCGGAACGCTGACGTAGACGCGAAGCGGATCGACGCGGGCGATATCGAACAGCTCTCTGCCAGTTGCTTGCGCCCCAGAATTGATGAGCGCGCCCGGATCGACATTGCGCCGGGTCAGCACGCCGGAAAACGGAGCGTATACGCTCTTGAAAGACTCCATGTCCTCAAGGCGGCGAACATTGGCGTCCGCGGCGGCAAGGTTGGCTAGCGCCTGCTGGTAGCCGCTCGCTTGCTGGTCGGCTTCCTGCTGCGAAACCGAGTCGGTCTTGCGCAGATTCGCCCAACGGTCGGCGGAGATCTTCGCCAACGCCAGCGCCGCCTTGATCTGTTCGCGGGCGGCTCGGGCCTGTGACAGTTCCTGGTCAATTTCGGGAGTGTCAATCGTCGCCAGCAGTTCGCCTTTTTGAACCTTGCTTCCAATGTCCTTGTACCAGCGCAGGAGGTAGCCGTTGGTGCGAGCAAAAATCGGCGATTCTATGAAAGCCTGCAAGTTTCCGGGCAACACGAGTTCGTCGTTTCCGGGTTCGGTTTGCGGCTGCACCACGGCGACGGTGGGAATCGCTATGGCATCTGTTTCTTTGGCCAGGGCATCGGATTCGCTCTTCCGGTTCAGAAACGTAACCGCGCCAGCGGTGATCAGGACAAGCAGCACGGCCCCGACCAGAATCTTCCCGCGGCTCGCCGGAGCGGGAGGCAAGTCCGGAGGCCGCTCGATCTCCGGATGAACGTGCTCCGGGTGCGCGGGATGCGTCTCGTCCTGCTCTCTCGTTACGGGCGGCGATGGCACGGGCATGATAGCGATCTCCAACAAATTCTCTGCTCTTGCTTTTGCTCTACTGTTGTTGCTCCGATTGCAGCCGCGCTTCGCGGCGGCCATGAATAATGGTAAATACACTCGGCACAAAAAATAAGGTGGCTACGGTTGCAAACAGCAGGCCGCCCACCACGGCCCGACCCAGGGGCGCGTTCTGCTCCCCGCCTTCGCCGAAGCCCAAAGCCATGGGGAGCATGCCGATAATCATGGCGAGGGCCGTCATCAGTACGGGCCGCATACGGGTATAGCCCGCCTCGATCGAAGCTTGCAGCGCGGGAACTCCCATATCCATGCGATCGCGGGCGAACGAAACCAGCAGAATCGAATTCGCGGTGGCAACCCCCATGCACATGACCGCGCCGGTCAGCGACGGAACACTGAGGGTGGTGCGTGTAATCAGCAGGAACCAGCAGATTCCCGCCAGCGCTCCGGGCAATGCTGTAATGATGATAAAGGGATCGAGCCAGGACTGAAAGTTGACCACGATCAGCAAATAGACGAGAACGATCGCGCCGAGAAGGCCAACGCCCAAGCCGAAGAACGAGGACTCCATGGTCTGGACCTGACCACGGACCACGATTTGCGTTCCGCGCGGCAGATGGTCCTGAAATGGTTTGAGCGCCTTCATGATGTCCGACGCAACCCCGCCCAGATCGCGCCCCTGGGTGCTGGCATAGACATCGATGACCGGCTGCACGTTGTAATGATTGACCACTGCCGGAAGCGTCACAGGCTTAAGTTGAACCAGGTTGCCGAGCACCTGCGGAGCCTGCATACCTGCGCCCGTTACCGGCGTGTTCATCAACTGCTGCAGCGACGTCTCATGATACTGCGGCGTCTGAACCGCGATTGGATAAGTTACGCCATTCTTGGGATTAAGCCAGTAGTTGGGAGTCGTCTGGTTGCTGCTGCTCAAGCTGATTAAGACACTTTGCGCGACATTTTGGGCAGTCAGCCCGACCTGGTTGATGCGCGTGCGGTCCATATCCAGGTAGATCGCGGGCAGGCTCATCAACTGCTGCACATGGACGTCCGCCGCACCGGGAATCAAGCGCAATTTATTTGCGATCTGCTGGCCGATATCATAGTTCGTGCGCATATCGGCGCCAATGATCTGGATATCGACCGGGGCGGGCAATCCAAAGTTAAGAATTTGCGACACGATATCAGCAGGCTGGAAGAAGAACTCCACGCCCGGAAAACGTGCCGGTAACTCGCGGCGCAACCTGCGAATGTACTGCGCCGTAGGATGATGATGTTCCGGATTCAGCGAAATCAGAATCTCGGCATCGCTGGTGCCAATCACGCCCGAACTGCTATACGAGAGATTCAAGCTCGAGTAGGGCAGGCCGATGTTATCCAACACCGTCTCCAACTCTTCCTTCGGAATTTCGCTGCGCAGCACGCGCTCTACTTCATCGCAGAGACGCGCGGTCTCTTCCACACGCAGGCCGGCACGGGCGCGAAAGTGCAGACGAATCAGGCCCGCGTCCACCTGGGGAAAAAAATCGCGTCCCAGAAAAAACACCAGCCCCAGCGACAAGAAGCAGAAAATCACGAAGCAGATGGAAAATAATTTCCGGTGTTCGAGCGTGGTTTCGAGCAGTTGCTGATAGCCGCCGCGGAATTTTTCGAACCACCGCTCGAATTTCCGTTGAAATTTCACGAATGGGTTCTTCGTCTCCGCGGCGCGGTGCTCGTGGCCGCGCATGATGAACATCACCATGGTCGGGATCAGGGTCCGCGACAGCAGGTAGGACGCCAGCATGGCAAAGGACACCGCTTCCGCCAGCGGCACGAAAAGAAACCTTGCGACTCCCGTCAGAAAGAACATCGGCACAAACACGATGCAGATACACAGGGTCGACACGAACGCAGGCACCGCAATCTGTTGCGCGCCGTCGAGGATGGCCGTCTTCATCTCCTTGCCCATGGCCAGATTGCGCTCGATGTTTTCGATCTCAACCGTGGCATCATCGACCAGGATTCCGACCGCGAGCGCCAGACCTCCCAGGGTCATGATGTTGATGGTCTCGCCGAGCGCGCTCAGCAGAATAACGGAGACGAAGATGGACAACGGGATGGAGACCGCGATGATCACCGTCGGGCGCCAATCGCCAAGAAAGATCAGAATCATGGCGGCGGTCAGACAGGCGGCAATCAGGCCTTCGCGGATCACTCCCTGAATCGCCGCGCGCACGAAAAGCGACTGATCAAACAGAGCCTTGATACTGAGATCGCGTGGCAGAGACTGCGCCGCCAAGGGCACCATCGCCTTTATGCCATTAACCACAGTCAACGTGGAAGATCCACCCAGCTTGTAAATCGACATCAGCACGCCGCGAACGCCGTCCTGACGCACGATATTGGTCTGCGGCACAAATCCGTCGCGCACGTGCGCAACATCGCGCAGGTAAAGGGTCGACGAGTTCGAAGTCTTCACCGGCAGATCGTTCAGTTCGGCAATGGTTTGCGGACTGCCGTTCATCTGCACCGTGTATTCTGTCGGCCCGATTTTCGTCGTACCCGTCGGCAGAATCAGGGCCTGCGCAGCCACCGCATTGACAATGTCGTTGGGCGACAAGCCATAAGCTTGAAGTTTGGCGGTATCGAGGTCCACCTGGATCTGACGCGGCTTGCCACCGTAAGGATAGGGAGTGCCCGCACCCTGCACAGTGCTCAACTGCGTGCGCAGAAAATTCTGCCCCAGATCGAACACCTGCTGTTCGGGAAGCGTCTTGCTGCTCAAGCCCAGTTGCACCACGGGCGTCGAGGATGCTGTGTAAGTAACGATCAGCGGCGGAGTCGTGCCCAGGGGCAGTGCGCGCAGCACGGTCTGGCTCATCGCCGTCACTTGTGTCACCGCCATGGAAATGTTGACACCCGGCCGGAAGAAAATCTTGATCACTGCTTTTCCGTTCACCGACAGCGACTCCTGATGTTCGATGTCGTTGACCGTAACCGTGAATCCGCGCTCGGAGTTGGTCACAATCCGGTCCGCCATTTCACTCGGAGACAGACCGTCATAGCTCCAAATCACACTGACCACGGGAATGTTGATTTCGGGGAAAATGTCGACCGGGGTACGCAGGATGGTGACGGGCGTGAGAATGATGATGAGCAGTGCCATCACCACAAACGTATAAGGACGGCGAAGCGCTAATGCGACGATCCACATAAGAGGAACGAAAACTGTGAGTGCCGACCTGAGCCGGGCCAAGAACGTACCGCCGCGAGCCCCACCAAAGCGCCAACTCCCAATTAAGATTCAAAACAGTACGTTTCGGATTTAAATTATATTAGACTTCAGCCATGGCTCAAAATCATATCCGTAGCGCGGGCAGCCGGAACGGAAGTAACGGACCCGGCGGAGGCAATGGAACGGGCGCGAAGCGCGGGCCGGGGCGGCCACGCAGTGAGGAATCGCGGCAGTCGATCCTGCGCAGCACTTTAAAACTGCTCAAACAGGACGGTGGATTCGCGGACCTGAGTATTGAGGCTATCGCCGCTGACGCCAATGTTGGCAAGACAACCGTCTACCGCTGGTGGCCGACCAAAGCCGCGCTGGTCGCCGATGCTTTCTCCGCCAGCGCCGAGGAGGAACTCCAATTCCCGAATACCGGCTCGGTGCAACGCGACATGAATCTGCAGATGAGGCGCCTGATTCGTATCTTCCGATCGCCGCGCGGCAAGGTCGTCGCGGCGATGCTCGCCGGAGGACAATCGGATCCGGAGTTGATCGAGGCCTATCGCGACAGATTTCTGTGGCCCAGACGCAGACAGGCCTATCAAACTCTGCAACGCGGCGTCGACCGCGGCGAACTTCCCGACGACAGCGACCTCGATCTCATCCTCGACTCGCTCTACGGCCCGATCTATATGCGCTTTCTGATCCGGCACGACAAGCTCAACGAAAGCTTCGCCGACGAAATTTGCGGGCTGGTGCTGCAGGGGTTGAAGCGACGAGCGCTGCGCTGAAACGAAGGCGAACTGGAGCCGACCGCGAACGTGCAGGCTCATGGCCCCCTCAGATAATATGCTAACTATGCCGACGCCTTTCGAGAGCGCGCAGTTGAACCTTCAGCTCTTTGATCTCCGCCGCGAACCTGTATTGCGAGAAGCGCGCGACTGGTTCGTGCGCGAATTGAATCCAGAGAGCTTCGCCGAATTGATCACCATCGTGAGCGGTCAGCGAAACGCAGCATTTCGCATGGTACTCGGCTATTGGGATATGGCCGCTTCGCTCGTAACCACCGGTGCGATTGATGCTGATGCGTTCCGGGCGGCACATGGAGAGATATTCGTAACCTTCAGCAAGATCCACCCTTATCTCGCGGAGTTGCGCGCCGCCAGTGGCGAGGCGGACCTCTTCAAACATATGGAGGTTGTCGTCCTTGCCGCTCCAGACGCAGAAGCGATTCTAGCGCGGCGTCGCGAAGCAACCCGCGCGGCCGCCAAGGCGCGTGCAGCGGAAAAAGTGCCATATGCCAGCTGACGTGGTCCGCCACCAGACGAAATTTGCGGGCTGGTGCTGCAGGGGGTTGAAGCGACGAGCGCTGCGCTGAAACGAAGGCGAACTGGAGCCAACCGCGAACTCTACTGCGTCCCGAGGTACGCGCCACCCCAAGTAGGCGCTAACTCAGGACGGGATTCCCTCCGAGTGGGTCCGTCATCCCACCAAAGGAATCTTGCCGCCCGTCAAACCTCACGAGGCGATCCGCTCCACCAGTAGAAGGCAAGCACGTCTCGGCAGTATGATGTTTTCAGCTCCCGATGCGCCCCACGCCGATCATCACCGGGCTCCAGTTGGCGGCTCTCCCCGTTGTTTTTCTCGGACTGCTGCTAGGGCTGTCGGGCGATTGGCACTGGGTGGAGGGCTGGATCTTCGGTGTCTGGTGGGTATCCTTCTTTGCCGCCATTCTCTTGTGGCTTCGCTCCAGGGACCCTGCGCTGTTGGCCGAGCGCTTCCGCATGCCCGGCAGCGGCGGTGAATCGCGCTCCGATTTGGCTATCTTCATCGGGATAAAAGTGTGTGGCCTGGCTTTGATCGTTGTGCCGGCGCTGGATGTGCGCTTCGGTTGGACACCCCGTCTACCGCTGTGGTGCGAAGTATGCGGAGGCATCTTGCTCCTCGGGGGTAGTTTCCCATTCTTCCGCGCGTTCACCGATAACACCTTTGCGTCGCCGCTGGTGCGTATTCAGACCGAGCGCGGCCAGCACGTCATTGATACCGGCGTATACGGCTTTGTTCGCCACCCCATGTATCTTGGGGCAAGTCTAGTGTTCGTGGGTGGCGCGTTGCTGCTCGGCTCCATTTCCGGCCTCCTCTTAGCCTTCGCCATGATCGGGCTGCTGGTTGTGCGCATCTTTGGCGAGGAGAAGCTGTTGGCGCGCGATCTGGAGGGCTACAAGGAATATCTCCAGAAGGTTCGTTACCGGTTGGTACCACACGTCTGGTGATCACCCCGTCGACGGATTTCCGCTCTCGATCAGACAGGTGTTGGCGGTATCCGACTCGCTGGACGGATAGTCGGCCATGCTGAAGCCACCATCTGGCAACTATCGAACTCCGATATCACGTGCCGAACATCGACCTCAAGTCTGGGGATGAAAAATTAGTGATTGTTGGCGCCATAACCGTTAAGCGGTTTAACTGCTGCAACTTACCGTTCGATCACGAAATCTTGCCACTGCCTGCCCACACTTGCGCGAAATAGCCACTGCGGTTAAAATCTAAATACGACCTAAACAGTCGGAGTTCTATCCGACCATATAGGTCGGCATTCGACGGCATGCTGAAACTGACAAAAAAGGCGGACTACGGGCTCATGGCCATGAAGCATCTGGCCGAGCACGTTGACCAGGGCGCATGCAGCGCCAAGGACGTGGCCGAGGCCTACGGGATTCCGCAGGAAGCGCTAGCCAAGATTCTGCAACGGCTGGCAAAGGTCGGTTTGGTGCGGTCGCAGCATGGCATGAACGGCGGTTATACGCTGACGCGGGATCCGAAAATGATTTCGGCGTTCGAAGTGATCAAGGCGATTGACGGTCCGCTGTTCATTACCTCCTGCGTGACCGTTCGCGGCGAATGCGGGCAGAGCGATCGATGTACGATTCGCGAGCCACTGCGCAAAGTGAATGAAAGCATCGAGCAGGTTCTGAAGAACATCAAAATTTCCCAGATGAAGGAAGAGCCGGAAGTCCTCCGAGTGAGTAATCAGGAGATGAAGAAGCCGGCGGAGTTGGTAACGATTTCGTAAGCACTTTTTAAGGAGAACGGTGATCATGAGCACGAATGGCAAGACGGCGACCCAGCACGATGCGGAACAGCACACGGCTCCCAACGGGATCAAGCTGCCCATTTACATGGATAATCACGCGACCACGCCGATGGATCCGCGGGTTCTCGAAGAAATGCTGCCCTACTTCATGGAGAAGTTCGGCAACGCCGCCAGCCGCAATCACCCGTTTGGATGGGTAGCGGAAGAAGCGGTCGAGTTGTCGCGCGAGCGTATCGCCAAGCTGATCGGCGCGTCCGCGAAAGAGATCATCTTCACCTCGGGAGCCACCGAAAGCGACAACCTCGCCATCAAAGGTGTTGCCGAGATGTATCGCGAGAAGGGCAACCATATCATCACTGAGGTTACCGAACATAAGGCCGTACTCGACACCTGCAAGCACCTTGAGAAACTGGGCTTTCGCGTGACCTATCTGCCGGTGCAGAAGGATGGATTGATCGACCTCGACGACCTGAAGCGCGCTATCGACGACAAAACGATTTTGGTAACAATCATGGCGGCCAACAACGAGATCGGCATACTGCAGCCGATCGCGGAGATCGGCAAAATGTGCCGCGAGCGCGGCGTGGTGTTCCACACCGACGCCGTGCAGGCGATCGGCAAGGTGCCGGTGGACGTGAACAAGACGAACATCGATGTGGCATCGATCACCGGACACAAGCTCTACGGGCCGAAAGGCGCGGGCGCGCTGTATGTGCGGCGCAAGAATCCGCGGGTGCAGTTGGTGGCGCAGATCGATGGCGGCGGGCACGAACGTGGCATGCGCTCCGGAACGCTCAATGTTCCCGGCATCGTCGGCCTCGGCAAAGCTTGCGCCCTCGCGCAGGAAGAGATGCCGCAGGAATCCTGCAAAATGGCGGGCCTGCGCAACCGTCTGAAAGACAGCATCATGAGCCGGCTCGACGAGGTCTATATCAATGGCTCCATGGAACAGCGCCTGCCGGGCAATCTGAACATCAGCTTTGCTTATGTTGAAGGCGAGTCGCTCTTGATGGGCATCAACGATATTGCGGTTTCGAGCGGATCGGCATGCACCTCGGCGACGCTTGAGCCATCTTATGTATTGAAGGCTCTCGGCACCGGCGACGATCTGGCGCACAGCTCGATCCGCTTCGGCATCGGACGATTCAACACAGAGGCGGAGATCGATTATGTGGCCGACCGCGTCGTCGAAACGGTACTGCGTCTGCGCGAACTGTCGCCACTCTACGAAATGGCGAAAGAAGGCGTGGATCTGAAGAGTGTGAAATGGGCGGCGGAAGCGCATTAGAAGCAAGGTTTCAAAGCTTCGGGGTTTCAAGGTTTCAAGGTGCCTTGATTCGAACTTTGACAACCATCCGAATCACGCTGAAACCTTGAAACTTTGAAACCTGTGAGGGAAAAATGTCATACAGCGATAAAGTAATCGACCATTACAACAACCCACGAAACGTCGGCTCGATGGACAAGAAGGATGCCGATGTGGGCACCGGTCTGGTCGGCGCACCCGAGTGCGGCGACGTGATGAAGCTGCAGATCAAAGTGAATCCGCAGACCAACATCATCGAAGACGCCAAGTTCAAGACCTTCGGCTGCGGCTCGGCGATTGCGTCGTCCTCGCTCGCGACGGAGTGGGTCAAGGGCAAAACGGTTGACCAGGCCCTAGAGATCAAAAACACGGAGATCGTGAAGGAACTGGCCTTGCCGCCGGTGAAAATTCACTGCTCGGTGCTGGCCGAGGATGCCATCCGAGCCGCAATCGGCGACTGGAAGAAGAAGCAGGAAGCCTCGAAGCCGGTAGCAGCGCAGGTAGCACAGTAGTAGAGACGGGGCTTGCCCCGTCTCCCGCCGCAAAAAGAGACGCGGCAAGCCGCGTCTCTACGGAAAATTAGAACCAATCATGGACCAAGCAGTAAAAGACGAAACCGTCAAACCCGCTCCGCCCGCGGCTCCGGCCAAGGGCATCCAGGTGACCGACAACGCGCTCAAGAAGATTCGCCTGGCTATGGTGAAAGAAAACGTTGCGCCCGAGCAGGGCGGCCTTCGCCTGGGCGTGCAAGGCGGCGGATGCTCGGGACTGAGTTACAACATACGATTTGATACGCAACCGCGCGAGCGCGACCGCGTGTTTCAGTTCGGAGATGTGCGAGTCTTCGTGGACCCGAAGTCCTTCATCTATCTGCACGGGATGACTCTCGATTACCAGGAAACCCTGATGCAACAGGGCTTCGTGTTCGTGAACCCGAACTCGACCAAGTCCTGCGGCTGTGGAAGCTCTTTCTCGTAATAGAAGTGTGGCGAGGATGGTGAGGGCGGGCCGCGCGCTCGCCTTAAATTTTGTTATGGCAAATGCAGAATCCAAATCGTCGGGATCGTCTTCGGGATCGATGATCATTCCCGGACAAGCGCCCGCGGAGGCAACTCCAAGCTGCTGGTCGTGCGGCACCATGCGTGCGGTGCACTTCTGCAGTTCGTGCGGCAAGGTGCAGCCGCCGGTCCCGGTCGACTATTTCACTTTTTTTGGATTTCCCCGCAAGCTGAACCTGGACACGGCCGCATTGGAAAAAGAGTTCTACGCGCTGAGCCGCCGGCTGCATCCTGACGTATTTGGGCAAGCTGACGAAAGGGAACGAAGCTGGAGTCTGGAACAAAGTTCCATGCTCAATGATGCGTACCGCACGCTGAAAGATCCGATCAAGCGTACGGAGTACCTGTTGCGCCTCGAAGGCATCGAACTGGAAGAGCAATCGAAACAGGCGACGGAAAAGGCGCGCGCCACCGGCGAATTGAAGAAGCAGGTCGTACCTCCCGATCTCTTGGAGGAAGTCTTCGAACTCAATATGCATCTGGAGGAACTGCGACTCCAGAAAAAGATGGGCGAAGATGATCCGGCCCTGCTTGAAGAAATCGGCAAGGCCAAGCTTTCGCTGGGAGAAAAATACGACGCGCTCTTCAACGAACTCACCACGGAGTGGAATCACTGGGACAAAGCCGTGGACAGCGGAACCGAAGCCGACCGGCGAAAGATACTCGACAAAATGCTGGATGTGCTGAACCGCAGGAACTACGTTCGAAATCTGGTACGGGACGTGAATGAGGCAATGGAAAACTAGGTCAGAGGTAAAACGCTAGGTCAGAGGTGAGAGGTCAGATTGCAGAGGCTAGAATCTCTATGGGTTTTACCTCTGCCATCTGACCTCTGCAATGGAAAGCACCTCTGCAATTGAACACAATGGCAACTGATCACATCGTCGGCATCGATCTCGGCACCACGAATTCCCTCGTGGCCTACATGCAGGGAGATTCCCCGGTCGTCATCCCCGGAGAAGACGGGCTGAACCTTGTGCCCTCGGTGGTGGCGCTCGACGAGCACGATCAGATCATAGTGGGGAACGCCGCGCGCCGGTATTTGATCGAAACGCCGGAGCGGGCGGTTTACTCGATCAAGCGTCTGATGGGGCGCGGCGTCGAGGATGTACAGGACGAGCTCAAACTGTTTCCGTTCCAGTTGGCGGAAGATCTTCAGGTGGGAGAGGTTCTGCGGATCAAGATTGGCGAGCGCACCTACACGCCACCTGAGATTTCGGCACTCATACTGCGCCAACTGAAGCGCAACGCCGAGCGCTTTTTCGGAGCGCCGGTAACCCACGCGGTGATCACCGTCCCTGCATACTTCAATGACGCGCAGCGACAGGCCACGAAAGATGCCGGCCGCATTGCCGGGCTGAATGTTTTGCGCCTGGTCAACGAACCGACAGCAGCGTCGCTCGCGTACGGTTTGGACAAGAAGAAACACGGCATCGTGGTGGTTTACGATCTCGGCGGCGGTACGTTCGACATCTCGATTCTCAAGCTGCACGACGGGATTTTCGAGGTGATTTCGACCAACGGTGACACGCACCTTGGCGGAGACGACATCGACAATCTACTGATCGCGGTCGCGCTCGACGATATTCGCGGCGATCTTGGACTCGACTTGCGGCGCGACATTCGGCACAGCGGCGAAGCGGTCGCCCGCATCCGGAAAGCAGTGACTGAGGCCAAGATTGCTCTTTCGTCGCAGCCGACAGCGAAGCTCGATGTCGATCTGCCCGGAGGGAAAAAATATCAGCGCGAGATTTCGCGTGAGGTTTTCGAGCAGATGATCCAGCCGATCGTTGACCGCACGGTCGGCCCATGCAAGCAGGCGCTCGAAGACGCAGGCCTGAAGCCTGAACAAATTGACGAAGTCGTGCTGGTCGGGGGCTCCACGCGCATTCCGAAAGTACGGCGTCTAGTACAGGATCTGTTCGGACGCATGCCGCATACGGATTTAAATCCCGACGAAGTGGTGGCGCTCGGCGCGGCCGTGCAGGCAAATATTCTAGGCGGCGGTTCCGAGATTACGAAAGAAATGCTATTGCTCGACGTAACCCCGCTCTCTCTGGGAATTGAAGTGGCAGGAGGCGTGACCGACAAAATCATCCTGCGCAACTCCACGGTACCGGCATCGGCAACGCAGTACTACACCACCCAGGTGGATGGCCAGACCAACATCGCAATTCACGTCTTGCAAGGCGAACGCGAACTCGCGCGCGATTGCCGGTCGCTGGCGCGCTTCGATCTGAAGGGCGTTCCGCCCATGCCCGCCGGCATGCCGCGCATTGAGGTGAAGTTTCTGATCGACGCCAACGGCATCCTGCGCGTCTCGGCGCGCGAGCAACGCAGTGGAAAAGAAGCTGAAATCGACGTCCAGCCCAGTTACGGACTCACCGACGAACAGGTCGAGAACATGCTGCTCGAATCGTTCGACTATGCGGAGGAGGATTTCCGGCAGCGACAGGTGATTGAAGCGCGCCGCGAAGCGGATACGATTTTGACCGCGCTCGCAAAAGGGAAAAAGAATCAGGCCTGGCAGGAGCTCTCGGCCGACGAACGTTGCAACGTCGAGACGCTGGAGAAATCTCTGGTTGCGGTGAAGGATGGCGACGACTATCACGCGATTCGCAGTGGTATCGACACGCTGAACGAGGCCACGATGCATTTGGCGGAACTAATGATGGATACCGCCGTCTCGACCGCGCTTAAAGGAAAGGCGATGGATGAAGCCGACACCGATCTGGAGGACGTGCCGCAGGCCGGCCATCCGGTGGCGAAAGCGGATTTTGAATAGAGGATTTTTCTATGTCTGAAGAAAAAACGCAGGGAACCGGAACAACCACAATGGATGCTCCCAGTGAAAATACGGTTGAGGTCACGTTTCTTCCTGAAGGCAAGACAGTGACCTTCGAACACGGCAAGCTGCCGTATAAAGACCATGGCAAGGAAGAGTCGCTGCTCGATGTAGCGTTGAACTTTGGCATTCATCTCGATCATGCTTGCGGAGGAAACTGCGCCTGCACGACTTGCCACATCTGGGTGAAAGAGGGTGCCGACCTGATCTCGGAAATGGAAGATGACGAAGCCGACAAGCTCGACATGGCCGCCGATCTTCAGTTAAACTCACGCCTCGGATGCCAGACCGTGATCAAGAAGCCGGGCAAAGTAGTCGTGGAGATCCCGGCGTGGAACCGGAATTACGTTTCGGAAGAGCATTAAAGGCCAGGTTTCAAGGTTTCAGAGTTTCAAGGTTTCAAGGAAAAGGCAGTATCCTCGCGACGAGAATCTTTGAAACTCTGAAACCTTGAAACTTTGAAACCTGGCCGTTGGAGATCATTCATGGCAAAAGAACTTACCTGGAGCGATCCCGAAGATATCGGGATTCTGCTCTCTGAAACTCATCCGCAACTCGACCCGCTGGCGGTTCGCTTCACCGATCTGCATAAATACGTGATCGCGCTCCCCGGTTTCAAAGATGATCCTGCGAAGTCGAACGAAGCCAAACTGGAAGCAATTCAGATGGCGTGGCACGCCGAAGTTCTCGACCGGACTCAAGGATAGCCCTTCCCTCAACCGGTTCCGTTTTGGACGGCCAAGTCTTCCTGTCGATGGAGTTCATCGACGGAGAAGATTTGGGCTCGCTGTTGCGGCGCATCGGGCGGCTACCTGCCGACAAGGCGCCGGAGATCGCGCGCCAACCCTCTTGTACTTCGCTACGGCCTCGACGAACCTTCGGTGAGCGTCGCTTTGGCTTATTGTTTTCTTGGTTTTCTTTCAGCGGATAGTCCCGTGATGTCACGAGTGCGAACCGATCAGAGGTCCAGTCAATTTATTGGAAGCACACCACCTTCTGGCGTGGTATAGTCGCGGTGGGGCGGATACCACCTTCTCCTCTTTCAGGTCTTCTGACCTAAGCCAGTCCATCTGAAGTTCTCCCACCTTAGGCGTTTCAGCGAGAGAGCGGTGTGTCTATGCCTTTTCAAGCGATCTTGCGCGAAGTCAACCAACTCCAAAGCGTCAGCACGCGCCTTAACGCACTGGCGGAGCAACATCCGCTCATGTCAGAACCCCTCATGACAATCGCGGGAACCGTTCGTAACGCGGCCACTTTGTTAGAGGTGCTGGTGGCGACTAGAGGTCCTAAGCCGATTTGAGTTAAGCAAATAGACTGCGTGCAGCAAGATCGTTGAAAATGTTCAATATTGACCAGGCTGCGCTCTCCTCTGTCACTACTTTTGTCATGCGAAGAGCGGAAGTCACGAGAGCAGGACCAAGTGTAAACTTGCGCTATGCGAAAGCACCTAATCGCTCCGATTCCCCAAAGTGCTCCGGCGCTCAATGAGGGCTGGCTCGACCTCGACCGTGCAGCCGTGGTCGAGGTCACGTCGGAAGATAAGGAACATCCAGTCGAGTCTGTGCTGGTCTCAGGAGAAATGCGGGGTTGGCGTGCCGCCGATTCTGGCAGTCAAACCATCCGGCTAATCTTCGACGAGCCGCAAAGACTCGCACGCATCTCGCTCGTCTTCGAAGAAACCGAGACCGAGCGTACCCAAGAGTTCGTCTTGCGATGGTCTGGGGATGGTGGACGCTCGTTTCGAGAAATTGTGCGGCAGCAATGGAATTTCAGTCCTCCTAACGCAACCCGCGAGGTCGAGGAATTTCAAGTTGCACTCTCGGCTGTCACCGTTCTTGAATTGGTCATTGTGCCCGACATCAGTCGAGGAGCGGCTCGCGCCTCGCTCACGAGTCTGCGCTTATCTTAGACCGCTGCCTGCTGCCAAATTCGTCTCAGGACTGAGCAGTTTGGATCAGCGGAGCCATGCGTTCAAGCCTATCCTCATACTTAACAAGCAGATGAACCTTAACGAGCAGATGAACAGGCGAAGGCAAGCCTCTGGGGTAATGCAATATGAGCCGTATCAATAAACTGACACCCAAACTGCGCAAAGCTCCGCAACCGCCTTTGTCACACGTCGGAGCATCTGCTGAGGCAGACCGAGCCAGAAGGCCACCGCTTGTCCAACCCCCTGTTACCGACTCGGAACTGAATCCCGGTGATCGTGTCGAGGGCTTGGCTGATTTTGGAAAACCGACCGGAGAATTCGGAACAGTTGAGCAAACGAACGAAGACGATGCGCTTGTAAAGTGGGATAACGCCGGTCGAATGAGACTGCACCAACCTTGGCTCAAGAAGGTCAGCAACAAAGCTCATCCCCTTGCCAAGCCAGCAAGTGCGTAGTTGCCGAAATCAACAAGAGCAAGAGCGGCCGGGAGCGATTTGCGATGATCTCGAAGCGGGTGGAGGGGATGCGGAAGGCACCATTGCCACGGGATGTCCACTCTCTAGGTGAAACCCTCGCATGTTCTAGTTTGGGCACGCGAGGCGGGCAACCCGCTACGTGAGCGCCTTCTTCAGAAACTTGAGCGTTCGCTGCCACGCTGTCTTAGCGCATGCTGGGTCGTACACCTCGGGGCGGGCTTCGTTCATGAACGCGTGGTGCGCGTCGTAGCGATAGAGCTCGAACTCTGATTTCGAATACTTCAGCGCGGCCTCGAGGTCATTCACCTTGGCGGGTGTGCACCAGTCGTCCTTGTTCGCGAAGTGACAAATCAGGGGGATTTTAATTTTCTTCAAATCGGCGACGTCGAGAGGCGGGATGCCATAGAAGCAGGCGCCAGCGTCCATCTCCGGCACCCACACCGCTGCCAAGATGGTCAGCGCCCCACCCATGCAGAACCCGCCCACGGCTACCTTCTTCGAGGATTGTTTGAGGTACTGCACGGCGCCGCGGATGTCTTGACTGGCGGCATCGGGGAAGTTGAGGTTCGTCATCAGGTGGTTTGCTTCGTCGGCGGCCTTGGTGACCTTGCCTCGGAAGAGGTCCGGCACGAGCGCCCGATAGCCAGCTTCGGCGAGCCGATCAGCGGTCTTCTTAATCTGATCGTTGAGCCCCCACCATTCCTGGATGACGACAAAGCCGGGCCCGTTTGATCCTGCTTTGGGAGGTGCCAGATACCCAGGGCACATCTTTCCGTCCGGTCGCTTGAACTGAATCATCTCGCTCATCGGATCCCTCCACTGGATGCGGACTGCCAGACTCATACTATAACTTTGCGGCTTTTTTCGCCGGGCGATGCCGTCTCAGTGTTTTTATTTGAAGGATAGGGAACAAGCGGAGATTTGTCAGCATATCGTCGACGGTTTTGCGCAAATTGAATTCAGGCTTCCAGCCCCAGTCTTTCCGGGAACACGTATCATCGACACTCTTCGGCCAGGAGTCGGCGATTTTTTGACGCTCGTCCGGCTTGTACGTACATACGAAACCCGGCACGTGCCGCTTCACTTCGACTGCCAACTCCCCGGCGGAGAAGCTCATTGCCGCTAGGTTATATCCCAAATGTGTGCGCAGCCGAGAGCGCGGCGCTTCCATGAATTCAATGGCCGCGCGGATGGCATCGGGCATGTACATCATGGGAATAACAGTGTTCTTGGAGACAAAGCATTCGTAACGGCCCTGATGAAGTGCGCCGTGGAAAATGGCCACGGCATAATCGGTTGTGCCGCCGCCGGGAGGCGTTTTCCAGCTGATGAGGCCCGGATACCTGAGACACCGCACGTCAAGTCCATATTTCACGAAATAGTAGTTACAGAGAAGCTCTCCCGTCACCTTGGTGATGCCGTACATGGTATTGGGGTCCATGACGGTGAGCTGGTGCGTGTGAATTCGAGGCGTATGCGGCCCGAATGCCGCGATCGAACTCGGCCAGAAGACCTTGTCCATCTTGTATTGTAGGGCAAGATCCAGCACGCTCCTGAGGCTCTCGATATTGACACGCCAGGCGAGCTCAGGATTTTTCTCCCCAGCGGCGGAGAGAATGGATACGAGGTGGTAGATGGACCCAATACGGTGCTTCCGGATAATACCCTGCAGGGTTTCGCGATCGGTAACATCGGCGAGTTCGAAGAGTCCCGGACCCGCTTCCAAAGGCTTGACGTCACATGCAACGACATTCTGTTTTCCATGACGCGCCCGCAGCGCAACCACCAGTTCCGAGCCGATTTGACCGGATGATCCGGTGACGAGAATCTTTCTTTTTGCGTTTCGCATTATGAATGTCTCCTCTGGTTGTCCCTTGAGCAAAGGGATACCCGTCGATGCCGCCATCGTCGCTTCTACCCGTGACAACGACTTGGATAAAGCTAGCCTCGCGAAAAACGCTGCGACAATCGTTCAAAGCCAGCGGGTGGGAGCCTGACCAGCACGTCGATAAGCTATGGATATCTGCTGTTACCCCTGCCTCTGCTTCCACCGGCGAATTCGGACCTGAATTCAACTGAAGCCCAGGACAGGATGCGGCGCATACGGCTCCTCGAGAGAAGCAACCTCTTCCGGTGTCAGGCGGAGCGAGAGCGCTGCTACGGCGTCCTGAAGATGATGCGGCTTGGTTGCGCCAACAATGGGCGAGGTGACCGGCTTGCTGAGCAGCCAGGCGAGAGCCAGCTGCGCGCGGGCAACGCCACGCAGTTCCGCGACCTGACCCAGGCGGTCCACAACTTTACGGTCAGCTTCTTCGCTCTGCGAGTACATGCTCTTCCCGAACTGGTCCGTTTCGTAGCGTTTGGTGTGTTCGCTTTGCCACGGACGAGCCAGGCGGCCACGCGCAAGAGGGCTCCAGGGAACGACTCCGATACCTTCAGACTGGCAAAGAGGGATCATTTCGCGCTCTTCTTCGCGATAAAGCAGGTTGTAATGATTCTGCATGGAAACGAAACGGGTGCAGCCGTGAAGGTCGGCGAGATAGAGAGCTTTGGTGAATTGCCACGCATGCATGGATGAGGCGCCGATATAACGCACCTTGCCGGATTTCACCACGTCGTGCAGCGCCACCAGAGTTTCTTCAATCGGTGTTTCGTAATCCCAGCGGTGAATCTGGTAAAGGTCTACATAGTCGGTTTGCAGACGGCGGAGGCTCTGGTCGAGTTCGTAAAAGACAGCTTTGCGGGAAAGACCACGACCGTTGGGTTCGTCGCGCATGACGCCATGGAGCTTGGTGGCAATGACGACGGCTTCGCGGGGGATATTGGCCTTCAAGAACCGCCCAAGCACCTCCTCGCTGGCCCCGCCGGAATAAACATTAGCCGTGTCAAAGAAGTTGATCCCGAGATCAAGCGCCTGACGAAAGAAGGGTTCGCTCTCTTCTTCGCTCAGAGCCCAGGCATGGCTGCCGGGTTTAAGTTTACCGGTAGCAGGAGCTCCATAGCTCATGCAGCCGAGACAGATGCGGGAAACCTTGAGGCCGGTCTTGCCAAGATTGATGTAGTTCATTGCTGCTCCTGAGAGGGCGCCAGCGTCTCAAGCCATTGTGGCCCGTCGAGATATGTGCTCCCTCTGAATAAGAGCATACTGCGCAAGAGACGGTTCAACATATGCCAGGTCTCTGGGTGATCGGTACCACACAAAATACTCTCTAGTTGTCAGCATCAAGGTGCATAACGAGTAAAGACAAGATCGGTCGCTTTGGCCTTCTCGTGGCAGGGAAAGCAGCTTTTCATAAACGCCGCGTCGCCAGCTTTGCCGTCTGCAAAGTGACCGAACCCCCAGCCGCTGGTTGCCGCGTACTTTTTTGAGTCCTTGACCATAAACTGAACGTTCGTGGGGGCCCCGGGAACGAAAGATTGGGCTTGGCCAAAGACTTTGTTGTTTTCCTCTGATGGGACGTTACGGTAATGCAAAGCAGCAATGATCGTGCCGTCCGGAAACGGAAGCTTCCCCTCCCGGTAGGCGTTAATCGCTACGTCGTTGCCC
>Ga0074044_10000369_pt1 | contig 44719 bp, 34 predicted proteins | sample BogForMeECP23OM1_FD_94443 | JGI IMG/M metagenome (GOLD analysis project Ga0074044, IMG submission 94443) | Bog forest soil microbial communities from Calvert Island, British Columbia, Canada - Bog Forest MetaG ECP23OM1 | ecosystem: Environmental > Terrestrial > Soil > Wetlands ...
AACCGAGTTGATTCTCTCGCTGGCCATCGAGATTGCGGACGCGCTCGACGCAGCGCACGCAGAAGGCATAGTCCACCGTGACATCAAACCCGCGAACATCTTTGTGACCAAGCGCGGACACGCGAAGATTCTGGATTTCGGGCTGGCGAAGGTCACTCCCGCGACCAGTGCGTCCAGCAAAGTTGCCGCAGCCAACACGATGACAGGCACGATTGACGAACAGCACCTTACCAGTCCCGGTGCGGCACTGGGCACAGTTGCCTATATGTCGCCGGAGCAGGCGCGGGCGAAAGAGCTCGATGCGCGTAGCGATTTGTTCTCCTTCGGCGCGGTGCTGTACGAGATGGCAACCGGCGCAGTGCCCTTCCGCGGCGAGAGTTCTGCGGTCATCTTCAACGCGATTCTCGAACGCGACCCAGTTCCCGCGGTGCGGCTGAATCCTGACCTTCCGCCCAAGCTGGAAGAGATCATCAACAAGGCGTTGGAGAAAGATCGCGAACTGCGCTATCAGGTTGCGGCGGAAATGCGAGCCGACCTGAAGCGGCTGAAACGGGAAACGGAATCGCGGCACGGCGTACCCGCGAGTTCGGGGTCGGTAGCTGTGGCACAGGAAAGTGGCTCTCCCGTAGCCCAACCAGCGTCGCCAGCATCCGGTTCCTCCCCTGCGCTTGCTCCATCTCCGTCGTCGAGCGCAGTGAAGGTCGCCGAGGTCCCTGTAGCGGGCAGGAAACTCTGGAAGCTTCTGGTTCCCGCCGCCGTGATCCTTGTCGCGGTTGCAATCGCGGGAGCGTTCTATTTCCGCTCGCACTCGACGAAGCCCGCAACTGCACTCACCGAGAAGGACACCATCGTTCTCGCCGATTTTGCCAACAGCACGGGCGATGCGGTATTCGACGACACGCTCAAGCAGGCACTCAGCGTTGCTCTAAACCAGTCGCCATTTCTGAATGTGCTGTCCGAGAATAAGGCCGCGGCGACCTTGCAGATGATGTCCCGTCCGGCCAGCACAAGACTCACACCCGAACTCGCCCGCGAGCTTTGCCAGCGGGCGGGCAGCAAGGCTTACATCGCCGGGTCGATTGCCAGTCTGGGGAGCCAATACGTTCTGGGATTGAAAGCGGTGAATTGTCAGAGTGGAGACCCGCTGGCCGAGGAGCAGGTCACGGCGGCGTCCAAGGAGAAGGTGCTGGACACGCTGGGCGAGGCGGCATCCAACCTGAGGGGCAAGCTCGGCGAATCGCTGGCGACGGTGCAGAAGTTTGATGTCCCACTGGCCGAGGCCACCACGTCTTCGCTCGAAGCTCTGAAAGCGTACAGCCTTGGACGAAAGGCTGCAGACGAGAAAGGCCCCGCCGCCGCCCTGCCTTACCATCATCGAGCCATCGAGCTTGATCCGAATTTTGCGAGCGGCTACAGGGCAGTGGGCAACGACTACAGCACTCTCGGTGAGGTAGAACGGGCCAGCGAATACTTCACCAAGGCATTCCAGTTGCGGGAGCATGCCAGCGAACGGGAAAAGCTGGCGATCACCGCCGCCTACTATCGGAATGTAACCGGGGAACTGGACAAGGCAGCCCAGACGATTCAGGAGGAGATTGAGAGCTATCCGCGAGAATCCGGAGCGTACATCAGTTTGGGCGTAGTGTACGACGGACAGGGGCAGTATGAGAAAGCCACGGAGATCACGAGGCAAGGCCTCCGCCTCGCCCAGGATAGTTCCGCCCCTTACGCAGGTCTTAGCAACAGCCTGCTCTCCTTGCAGCGCTTCGGCGAGTCGCGGCAGATCATCCACGAGGCGCAGACGCGAAAGGTGGACAATGACATACTCCACGATACTCTCTACGCTCTTGCCTTCGACGGAGCGGACTCCGCCGCGATGACGGAACAGCAACAGTGGTTTGCGGGCAAGCCCGAGTACGAGAACGAGGGCCTTGCGCTCGCATCCGACACCGAGGCGTATGCTGGTCATCTGGGCAAAGCGCGGGAGCTGAGCAAGCGGGCTGCTGACTCCGCCATCCGAACGGACAACAAAGAAACTGGAGCGATCTATCTGGCGAATGTCGCTCTCGAACAAGCGGCTTACGGCAATCCTGCGGAAGCGCGGCAGTCAGCGGCAGAGGCTTTGAAGCTTGTTCCCGCGAGTCAAGCCGTCGGGGTTGAAGCTGCGCTGGCGTTTGCCATGGCGGGCGACACGGCACGAGCCGAGTCCATGGCCCAAGACTTGGGGAAGCGCTTCCCGCTGGACACGCAGATGCAGTCGCTTTGGCTACCAGCGATTCAGGCGCAATTGGCGCTGGACAGGAAGAACCCGGCTCCCGCCCTGACTGCCCTGCAAGCTGCTTCACCTATCGAGCTGGGGCAAATTAGTTTCGTCGTCAATATTTCCTGCCTCTATCACGTGTATGTACGCGGAGAGGCATACCTGGCAGCCGGACAAGGCAATGCTGCCGCAGCCGAGTTTCAGAAAATTCTCAACCACAGCGGCATCGTCTGGAATTGCTGGACGGGAGCGTTGGCGCATCTGGGCGTGGCTCGCGCAAACGCTCTGCAGTCGAGAATCTCGCAGGGCGCGGATGCCGATGCCGCCCGCGTCCGTGCGCTCGCCGCTTACAAGGATTTCCTCACCCTCTGGAAAGACGCCGACCCCGACATCCCCATTCTGAAGGAAGCCAAGGCGGAGTACGCAAAGCTGCAGTAGCGGTAAGAAGTTCTTCCGCGTGGCTTGCTGTTTACCGATAGTTGACATAAGCAGGTCGTTCCATCAATTGAGAATTGCCGTGGAATAGCGGTGGCCGGACGTTGAGATGACCCGATCATCCGATGTTCTTGTCCCTTCTGTTCTTGTCCCTTCTGCTAACATTTCCCCTTCATGAAACATGTGGGCGAGAACGTGGTGCGCATCGAGGCGGAGGCGTTGCGGGCGCTGGCAGACCGGCTTGCGGGACCGATGGCCGCGGACTTCAACCGGGCCCTGGATTTGATGTTCGGTTGCCAGGGCCGCGTCGTGGTCACGGGCATGGGAAAGAGTGGGCTCATCGCTCGCAAGATCGCGGCTACACTGAGTTCGACCGGCTCGCCCGCGCTCTACCTGCATCCGGTGGAGGCGCTGCATGGCGACCTCGGGATGATCGTACGCGGCGACGTTGTGCTGGCGCTCTCGGCCAGCGGCGAGACGGAAGAAATTCTGCAGTTGCTGGCAACCATCAAGCGGCTGCAGGTTCCGCTCATCAGTATGACTTGCGACGACATTGCTGAAAACCCAGCGGGCGAGGGCGCCCGCGCCACACGGGCTTCTACGTTGGCATCTTCGGCCGACGTTGCTCTGGATTGTTCGATATCCAAGGAAGCGTGCTCGCTGGGACTCGCTCCTACCGCTTCCACTACGTCCATGCTCGCTTTGGGCGATGCGCTGGCGGTGGCTCTTTCGGAAAAACGCGGCTTCAAGGAAGAGGACTTTGCCAACCTGCATCCCGGTGGAAAGCTGGGCAAACGGCTGGCGCGGGTGGAATCGCTGATGCACTCGGGAGACGCGGTTCCGCGGGTGACGGCGCAGACCAGGATGCCGGACGTGATTTACGAAATGTCGCGCAAGAAGCTGGGAATGACCGCGGTGGTTGAGGGCGATCGTCTGCTGGGTGTGATCAGCGACGGCGATCTGCGGCGGTTGCTGGAGCAGCGCGGCAAAGATGCGCTCGACCTGACCGCGCAGGATTGCATGACCCGGGCTCCGAAGACCATCGGTCCGCAGGAGTTCGCAGCCACTGCGCTGGCGCGCATGGAAGAGATGAAGATTACTTCGCTCGTCGTTGTCGATCGCGACGTTCATAGCGACGCCGATAGCGACGCGGACAGCGGTCGCCGCCTGCGGGGGATCGTGCACCTGCACGATCTGTGGGGCACCGAGATGGTGTAGCACGCGGCCTCAGTTGCGAGGCCGAGCTGAGCTCGGCTTGGACGGGCGAGGCGCCCGTCCCCACACGAGCCAGGCGCCCGCACACCCTAGTGGCAGAAGCGTTGGAGTTGTGGCGGAGGCGGGGTGGGGAACTCGTCAAACTCTCCGTCCCATCCCGAGCATCCGCGCGCTGTGACGGCGCGGATTACGACCTGCTCCAGATCGCGGGCTTGAGTTTTCGCTTGCGAGATTTGATCGAGCGTGAGAGTGCCTCCGCGTTCGAGCTCGGTGAGGTCCGCGTTGGCAGCCGCATACCCGGCATCGGCCGCAATGGTGTACCACATGTCGGCGGCGAGGCGGTCCTGCGGAATGCCGCGGCCATCTCGCAGCGCTTTGGCGTAGAGGTATTGCCCCTGGGGCAGGCCCTGATCGGCCGCAATTTTATACAGCTTCGGAGCCTTGATGTAATCCCGATCTGCCATCAGACGGCCCAGGTAGTAGGCGCCGAAAGCGTTGTTCTGATCGGCGGCGATCTTGAGCCATTTCTGCGCCGCGTCGGGGTCACGCCCCACGGTGCTGCCGAGGAAGTAGATTCGTCCGGCGAGCCAACCGGCTAGCGGGTCGCCTTGTTGTGCCGCCTTGCGATACAAATCGAGGGCCTGGCCCGGGTCGCGCGCGAGAAAGGATCCGGTTTCGTAATAGTAAGCCAGTGCGATCTGGGCTGGTCCGTAGCCAAGTCCGGCGGAGCGCCGAAAGTAGTCGACTCCCAGCGAGTCATTGCGCGACGTCCCAACCCCAGTAATAGCGTCCATCCCACGCTCGTAAAGAGCGTCGGGAGAGGTGCTTTGGGCGAAGGCCATCGTGCTCAACAGCACGAGAATTGCGGACAGAATCGTTCGACGCATGAGAGGATTTCCGGTCTGCTGGAACAAGTATAGGAAATGCACGTATCAGTGTAGAGTTACGAAAGTTCCACCGGACTGCACCGATGGAGGGGGTAGGGGGCGGAGGTAGAAGAGGTGGCAATGCCGGAAACAGCACATGTCGCCCAAGAAGCGGCGTTCTATGCGGTCATCGTGTGCTGGTGGGTATTTTGCCTGACATTCTGGCTGAGGAAACGTCCGCCCCGAGCCCGCGAGGCGAAACGCGATCGGACTTCGCTCATCGGAATGGTGCTGCAAGGCGCAGCCTACTTCTGCGTCTGGTTTTATCCGATGCAGCGGAAACAGTTCTCGCTGGTCGCGTCCGGGTCGCCAGCGGCGGAATGGGGCCTGGCAGTGCTGACCGTGGTCATCGCCGGTACCTCGACGTGGCTGGTAATTGCCGCCGCGCGCCGTTTGGGCAAGCAATGGGCTCTGGCCGCGCGCCTGGTGGAGGGCCACACCCTCATCCAGGACGGGCCTTATCGCTTCGTAAGGAACCCCATCTACACCGGCATGTTCGGCATGCTGCTGGCTACGGGACTGGCTGTGACGCAACGGATCCCGCTGTTGGCTGCGATCGTGTTGTTTGCGGTCGGAACCTGGATTCGCATTCGCAGTGAAGAGCGACTGTTGCGCGAGGCCTTTGGCTCCCAGTTCGAGGCGTACGCGCGCAAGGTGCCGGCGCTGATCCCGGGGATCTACTGATCTAACCAGAAGGTCTACTACGCGTACCGCTGGCGCATGAAGTCGCCGATCGCCGAATATGCCGCAGTCAGCGTCTTTTCGTCGGGCAGGAAAACGATACGGAAATGCTTCGTCCCCGGGCGCTGGCCGAAACCGGAGCCGTGCACGACCGTCACATGCTTCTGGCGAATCAGTTCGGTGACGAAGACGTCGTCGCCTTCCGGGATGTCGATGCGTGGATAGGCGTAGAAAGCTCCGCGCGGCGCAACGCAACTCACGCGCGAAGTTTCGGCGCACCACTTCATCGTCAGATCGCGGCGGCTGCGCAGCTTGCGCTTGACTTCGACGAGATGATCCTGCGGACCTTCAAGCGCGGGCTTGATGGCGTACTGCTCAGGATGGTTCGCGCACAGGCGCGCGCGCAACAGCTTGTTTACGCCTTCCAGGTACGGCTTGATCACAGAAGCCTCGCCGCTGGCAATGCCCCATCCGATGCGCCATCCGGGCGCGAGATAGTTCTTGGACAGTCCGCCAAAAGTGATGACCGGCACATCGGGCGCGACCGAGGCCATCGCAATGTGAGGATCGTCATCCATTATAAGTTTGTCGTAAATCTCATCAGCAAAGATGATCAGGTTGTGGCGGCGCGCGAGTTCTGCAATCTCCTCGAGCATTTTTCTTGTGCAAACTGAGCCGGTCGGGTTGTTGGGATTGATCAGCACAATCCCACGTGTCCGCGGCGTGATCTTTTTCCTGATGTCGTCGAGATCGGGCTGCCAGCCATCTTCTTCGTTCAGGTAATAAGTGTTGAGTCCGATTTCGATCTTGGCGAGAACCGCGGAATAGAGCGGATAGTCGGGGCAAGGAGTGAGCAGGTTGTCGCCGGGATTGAGCAGCGCGGTCAGGCAGATGTCCACCGTCTCGCTGACGCCCGAGGTGACGAAGACATCCTGAATGTTGGTGATCCCCTTGCGCGCCGCCTCGCCGCGAATCGCATCCAGCGCCGGCCGGATACCGGAGGAGGGAGAATATCCATTCTTGCCATCGCGCATCGCTTGATAGACGGCTTCAATCATGTGCGCGGGCGTTTGGAAGTCGAAGTTGAGCGGATCGCCGATGTTGAGCGGCAGAATGTTGTGTCCCTGGCGGGCGACCTCGTCGGCAATGCAGGCCAGATCGCGAATGGCGTAGCGGACGTTTTCGAGGCGGGCGGCAGGGGCGATTTCGCGGGCTTGAGTTACGGGCATTGAACACTCCAAGAGCATCTAACCGCAGAGATTGCAGGGTTCGCATAGAAAATTAAAACCCTCGGCGCTCTCGGCGTGCTCTGCGGTTAAAGATTTCCCTACTCCGCTCTGTCGATCTGCGCTTTCTGCAGCTTGTCGGAGTAATCCACGTAAACGGACTTCCACTCGGTGTAAAAGTCAATCGCGCCGATGCCGCCTTCGCGATGGCCGTTGCCGGTGGCCTTGGTGCCGCCGAAGGGCAGGTGCACTTCCGCGCCAATGGTCGGAGCGTTGATGTAAGTGATGCCCGCCTCAAGATCGCGGACGGCGGCGAACGCCTTGTTCACGTCCTTGGTGTAGAGCGATGACGACAATCCATACTCGATGTTGTTGGCGATGGCGATGGCATCTTCTAGGTCGTCGCAGGGAATGATCGAAACCACCGGCCCGAAGATCTCTTCCTGCGCGATCCGCATCTTGGGATCGACGTCGATGAAAACCGTTGGTTCGAGGAACCAGCCATGCTGGTATTCGCCTTTGTCGAGCCGGTTGCCGCCGGTGACGAGCTTTGCGCCTTCGGATTTGCCGATCTCGATGTATTCGAGGTCGGTTTTCAGCTGGTTCGCGTTCACAGCCGGACCCATCTCGACGGTCTCATCAAGGCCGTTGCCGACTTTGATCTTCTTGGCGCGATCGACGAAGTGCTCGACGAACTCGTGATACACGCCTTTCTGCACGATGATGCGGCTGGTCGCGGTGCAGCGCTGTCCGGTGGTGCCGAACGCGCCCCAGAGGCCGCCTTCGACGGCCAGTTCAAGGTTCGCATCGTCGAGCACGATCATCGGATTCTTACCGCCGAGTTCGAGCGAACAGTGTTTGAAGCTCTTGGCCGCCGTGGCGCCTACGATTCTGCCGACCTCCGAAGAGCCGGTGAGCGAGATGGCGCGGACCACTGGATGCTCGGTCAGCGGTGTGCCGACCTCCGAGCCGAAGCCGGTCACGATGTTGATGACCCCTTTCGGGATGCCGGCGTCGGTCAGCGCCTGCACCAGGTTAAAGGTAGAGAGCGGAGTATCCTGCGCCGGCTTGATCACGCAGGTGTTGCCGCAGACGACGGCGGGCAGCAGCTTCCACGAAGAGATGGCCATGGGGAAATTCCAGGGCGTGATCATGCCGCAGACGCCGATGGGCTGGCGGACGGCCATGGCGAACTTGTTGGGCAGCTCTGACGGCACGGTTGGACCGAACAGGCGCCGACCTTCACCGGCATTATAGTAAGCGGCGTCAATGGCTTCCTGGACATCGCCGCGAGTTTCCTTCAGCACCTTGCCCATTTCGCGAGTCATGTCGCGGGCGTAGTCTTCTTTGCGCTCGATCAGGATCTCGGCGGCGCGGAAGACCATCTCGGCGCGGCGCGGCGCGGGCACCAGACGCCATTTGGCAAAGGCACGCTTGGCTGCATCCACGGCTGCGTCCACGTCGGCCTTATTCGAGCGTTGGAAGATGGCGACCACTTCGCGGGTGTCCGCGGGGTTGCGGTCTTCGAAAGTCCGTCCGCTGACGGATTCGACCCACTCGCCGTCGATGAAATTCTTGAAAACTCTGGTTTTGGTGGTGCTGCCGTCAATCACCGGTGTGGTCAGAGTATCGGCCGCCATAGGAGCCTCCTGGGAGTAGTGCGCAACACTTCATGCTAACGCCCGGGGTGAAGACGGGCAAGCGGCACGGGTTGAGTAGCGGATCAGTTTGTAGGGCTACACGAAGGGGCTCCTGACTTATCCTACGAGCTGTGCGAGTTTTCGTTATCGGCAGCACCAGCTTCATTGGCGCACACGCTGGACCCGGTTTTGTCGAAGACGTTGCGGCACGCCGTCGAACCTGCAGCGCTTCATCCTGCGGCTGGCGGTCGCGTATACAACGTCGGCGAAGTCTACACACCGACGATTGCAGAGCGCATGGCGTGGCTGCCGCCCTTGACCGTCGAACTCGACCTAAGCAGCCCGTTCGATTTCGTACAGGACATTGCCTGCGACACGAGTCGGATACGGGTCGAGTTGGGCTTTTGCGAGATCGTCCCGGAAAGCACGAGACTTATGAGGACGCTGCGATCCCGTTCAATCTGACCACTACCACGTAGTGAGTTTGCGAATCCGCTCTTTGGCGCCGTTCTGCAAGCGGTTCTCGGCGGTCCCTTTCGTAACCCGTTACCCCCGATCGTCCAGGACTACGTACACAAGGCCGTGCTGGGCATCGGCAAGAGGCTGACCGGGCACACTGCCGACTTCAGGTTAAAGCTACTGCAGCGGGCTCACAGTGGCGTCGCAGGTTGAAATCGTGGCTGAACTGGAGCGAATGACCGCATCCGCGAACGAGCAGAAGTAGCGGACGCCCGTCTGGTTCACACCCACCGGCGAAGCGATAAAGTTATAGCTCCCGGCCGGAGTGCCGCTGGTGTTCGTCAGCGTGAACACATAGCCGCTCTTGGTACCGGCTCCCAAAACCGAATCGATCAAGCAAGCGCCGGTCGATGTGGGCGGAGTCGAGGCGCAGGTCGTGCCCGCCAGATAAGACATGGGATGTGCAAAGCCCGTCGTCCCATAGGTGGAGTTGTATGAAATCTGCGCCGTATTCAATGTGCGCAGCGCCCCCACCGCGGCCGACTCGTTGGCCGAAATGCGCGCCCGCAGCAGGTTCGGGATGGCAATCGCCGCGATGATCAGGATGATCGCCACCACAATCAGCAACTCGATCAGTGAAAAGCCCTTCTGTTTATGCATCTCTTGAGCAATGCCCCCGTTTCTGGTGTTTCTATTTATTCCCAACAACCCGTTCTTACGTGCACAGTCTAATCGAGCGCTAATCCTGCACCGAATTACGAAAGTACCCGGACTGGTGATGGGTTATCCGTTCGGAAGGGCTGATAATCGAAAGATAGGGGCTGATAGTCGAAAGATTTCTGACGCACGCGGATTTTGGGAAGAGGAAACCCGACACCCGCAAACTATCAATGGGGCTTGCTTAGCCGCTTGGCCCGGCCGAGGACGGTCTGTATTATGGCCTCCAGGCGGTCGGAGCTCTTGTCGAGTTCCAGGGTCGATTTTTCGAAGTACGCGGCCGCGCCTTCGCTGAGGAGCTTCTCCTCGTTCTTCTGCGACAGGCTGGTTAGCACGACGACCGGAATGTCCATGGTGGCAGGGTTCTCTTTCAGGGCTTTGAGGACGGCCGGACCGCTGATCTTGGGAAGCATCATGTCCAGCAGGATGATGTCGGGCAGCTGGTCCTTGGCGAGCTGCAAGGCTTCTTCGCCGTCGGCGGCGGTGCTAACCCCAAAACCGGCTCTGGACAACGCGCGCTCAGTGGCGATCCGGAGAAACTTGCTGTCCTCGACCAGCAGCACTTTGGTTTTCGAAACGCCCACAGAGAACCTCGTGTGACTTCATCGGCCCGGCCGCTGCCTGAGACCTAAGACTTGAGTCGGAATGTCCTTCTTGGCTTCAAGAACGGCACCTAGTCTACACCCATCGCGCCCGGTCGCCACGTTGCGAACTGCTTTTCAGGCGGTTGTCCTGCCGCGTCTGATAGCACGGGTCACGGTCACTTTCGTAACCCTTTCACCCCCTGACCCAAGTTTAATACCCATCCCAGCAGAGATATGATGGTCATAGTTCGAGAGATATCGCGTAGTCTCAGAATTTTGCAGTGAGGTTGGCACGAGCTCGTGTCGAATAAACTCAAGCCGGAAGTCTACGTCGCCTGGAAGACGGTGACCTACCGCAGTGTGCTTATGCTGACGCTGGGTGCGGTGCTGATCTTTGTTGCGTTCATGCACGTGGCGTTTCCGAAATTCACCGACTCGACGGTGAAGGCGGCTGGGCAATTTTCCTCGAGCTTGATGGAAAAAGTTGCGGGCTTGGCGCCTCCGCTCAAGGCGCCGTCGGCCCCGGTTTCGCAGCAGGCGCATTTCACGGCGCTCGATGGCACGATCCGGGTAAGGAAGGGCAATGGCAACAGCTGGATCAACGCCGACTACAGCGTGCCGCTCGAGAAAGGCGATGTGGTGCAGACCGGCGCCGAAGGCATGGCCAAGATTGTTTTCAACGACGGCACCAACTACACCGTGAAGCAGGATTCGCTGATCGTGATCGAAGAGAACTCGGCCAACGATCAGCAACAAACCAATGTTGCGGTGGCGGTCACGACCGGCACCGTGGACCTGTACACGGCGACCTATGTTCAGGGTTCGAAGTCGCAGGTCATTGTCGCGGGCGCGAAGGCTTCGCTCGCTCCCGATTCGTCGGCGATGGTGCACAATAATCCCAAGGACGACCAACACGAAATCCTGGTAAAGAAAGGCAGCGGCGAGGTCGAGCGCAATGGAGAAGTGGTGCAGCTCTCAAACTGGGAAAAAGTGAGTTTCCAAAGCCAATCGAAAACCATGGACCGGACCACGGAAATCGGTCCGCCCGCGCCCATCACGCCGGGAAACATGATGCCGGTTTTCATCAACGCCGGGGAAAGAACGAAAGAAGTGGAGTTTGCCTGGACGCCCATGGCCAATGCCGCCGAATACCGGCTGCGCATTTCGCACAACCCATATTTTTCGTCGTTGTTGCTGGATCGTAAGGTGGAGACGCCGAGTGTAGTTGTGACCGGTCTGCCTGTGGGCGCTTACTATTGGTCGATCCAGTCCTACGATGCGGCCGGCAAGGAATCGGTGGAAAGCGAAAAGAATCGCTTTACGATCATCGTCAAGACCAAGGAAAAAGTGGAACTGTCGCTCGAAATCGATCCTCTGGTCCAGCACGGGCACGTGATTGAAGTGACCGGCAAGACCGAGGTGGGAGCGCGCGTCATGGTGAACGGCAGGGAAGTGCCGATCGTTAGCGATGATGGCACGTTCCACTATTTCACGCCACCCCTGGCGAACGGGGAGAACCTGGTCACCATCACCGCGCAGAACTCGAAAGGCGGAGTGAATACCCACCAGGAAAAAGTGGTGATTCAGTAGAGGATTCGATGCTCAGGTGATGTTCGGAACGATGTTCGAAGAGAGTTCGAAATAATGTTCGGAAACAACGGGGTGCTCAACTGGCAACCAGTTCTCCCGAACATCGAAGTAGAATAGAAGAAACGTACAATAGAAGAGGCTAGGGGAGAACGACTCACCCGGAAACTGACGAAGGCGCAGGTTCCAGGGGCGAGAAGAATTCCCGGAAGAGAGAAGTATTGCCATGTCAAACAACGGGTTTAATAACGGCTCATCGCGTTCCCACAATCTGCGTTCATTATTCAGCATGTTTTCGAGCGACCTCGCCATCGATCTCGGGACGGCCAACACGCTGGTCTACGCGCGTGGCAAAGGCATTGTGGTCAACGAGCCTTCGATCGTGGCCATCAACAAGAACACCGGCGAAGTTGAAGCTGTGGGCAAAGAGGCCAAGGAGATGCTGGGGCGTACGCCCGGCAACATCGTGGCCATCAAGCCGATGAAAGACGGGGTCATCGCCGACTTCAAGGTCACCGAAAAAATGCTGAATTACTTCATCCAGAAGGCGCACAACCGCAAGATGCTGGTGCATCCGCGAATCGTGATCGGCGTGCCTTCGGAAATCACGCAGGTGGAAAAGCGAGCGGTCATGGATTCCGCCTATCGCGCCAAGGCCAGCGAGGTGCACCTGGTGGAGCAGGCCATGGTGGCGGCCATTGGCGCGGGGTTACCGATTACCGAGCCCAGCGGCAACATGGTGGTCGACATCGGCGGCGGCACCACCGACATCGCGGTAATTTCGCTCAGCGGCATTGTTTATTCCCGTTCCGTGCGCATGGCTGGCAATCAAATGGATGAGGCCATCATGAACTACCTGAAACGGAAATATAACTTGCTGGTGGGCGAGCGCACCGCCGAGCAGATCAAGATGGAAATCGGCTCCGCCTATCCACTGGACAAGCCGCTGACCATGGAGATCAAAGGTCGCAACCTGATCGAAGGCGTGCCCAAGACCATCACGGTGGATGACAGCGAAATTCGCGAGTCGCTCAGTGAATGCGTCTCCACGATTATGAACGCCATCCGCGTCGCGCTTGAACGTACGCCGCCGGAACTTTCCGCCGATATCAGCGACCGCGGCATCGTGCTCACCGGCGGAGGCGCGCTGATCAAGAACCTCGACAAGCGCATCCGCGAGGAAACCGGATTGCCGGTCTCGATCGCCGACGATCCGCTCTGCAGCGTGGTGCTCGGCACCGGCAAGATGCTCTCGGACTTCAAGCTGCTGCGCAAGATTTCGATCGAATAGAGCTTCGAGCTACGAGCCGCGAGCGAGCCAACGCCGCCCGCGCTGACAACAATCTCAGGACGACGGGTTCCCTGAGACCTGACAACTGAGACCTGAGACCTGCTGTTATGGACGTCCTCGGACGCTACCGCAATCTAATCGTGCTGGTGGGAGTGTTGTTTGCCCAGGTACTCGGCTTGGCCGTGCAAGTCAAGCGGACGAGCGACAGCGAATCGACGCGCTTGATTCGTGTCTGGGCAGTGGGGGCGGTTACTCCTTTCGAAAAGGCCCTGGTGTGGACGCAAACCTCCAGCAGAAACATCTGGCACAACTACTTCTACCTGCGTGGAGTGCGCGCCGAGAACCGCAGCCTAAAGGCGCAAATTGAGCAAATGAGGCTGGAGCAGGTGCGGATGAGCCAGGACGCCGATCAGGCGCGCCGTCTGCAGGCGTTGCTGGCCTTCAAGGAACAGTTCATTTCGCAGACCATGGCGGCGCAGGTCATCGGGGGAAGTGGCAGTGAGTTGTCGCGCTCGGTCTACATCGACAAGGGTTATAAAGACGGCATCAAGGACGACATGGCGGTCATCACCGCGGACGGCATCGTGGGCAAGGTGCTGCGCGTGTACCGCTCCACTTCGCTGGTGTTGCTGATCGACGACCAGACCAGCGGCGTGGGCTCGATCCTCGACAAAACGCGGCTGCAAGGCATATTGCGAGGCACGCCGTCGGGTGAGGTAGTGCTCGAAAAAGTGATGAGCGACGAGACCGTGCCCGCCGGAGAACTGGTTCTGACCAGCGGCGGAGATGGCATTTTCCCCAAGGGCCTGCTGGTGGGCCGGGTAACCAAAGTGACGCCGGGCAGCGACCTCTTTCTCAACATTCGCGTGCGTCCCGCGGCCAACCTCAGCAAGCTGGAAGAAGTGCTGGTGGTAACGAAGATTGATGAAAGGCAGGCCGAGCCCGACCAGACCGGCGCAGCCCGCGCCGTCGATATCCTGGCAGAGCGCCTGCCGGGCGTTCCTTCCAAGCCCGAGAATGCTGAGAAAGGTGCCGCGGGAACGGCTGCGGCGGGAACCGGCTCACCCGCGGCCGGTGCAACCACGCTAGGCGCACAAGCTAGCCCAGGCTCCGATGGCAAGGCAAAAACCGCGCCCCCACAGGCTTCTGCCAGTGGCGGCACGCCCGCCGCGCGAAAAACCGCGACGGCCGCATCTTCTGCCGGAGCCGGCTCGGGAACGGTTTCCGGACCTTCTACGGGATCGTCTCCCGGACCATCTTCCGGGTCATCTTCTGGACCTCGGACAACCGCAACCGGCACCGATGCTGTGAAAGTCTCCCCCAAGCCCGTGAAGACGGCGGTTGCACCCAAACCACAACCCGCTGTCGAGGACAGCCCGCACTAACGTGGCCATCACTTACACATCGGGAGAGCAGGTCGAAGTTTACCGCTTCAGTATTCCTGCGACGGTTCTGATTCCGCTGACCGCCGTTTTCCTGCAGGCGTGGGTACCACTGCGATTTCCTTTCTTCTCGGTCTTCGATCTTCCCCTGCTGGTCACGATCGGGTTCGCGACGGCGCGACGCAATCCACTGGCCGGCCTGTTCACCGGCGGCTTCATCGGCATTCTGCAAGACGCGCTGACCCATCAGCCCATCGGGCTCTATGGAATTTCGCTGACGGTGGTGGGATTCGGCGCGTCCTCGCTGGGGATCAAACTGGACGTGGAAAATGCTGGCGCTCGTTTCCTGCTTACGATTGTCTTCTACGTGGTGCACGAGGTTGTCTACTTCATGGTTGCCCGCGGCATGGTCGGTTTGCGCATGGCCTGGAGCTGGCCTCACGAAATCCTGTCAGGCGTGGCGAACGCCCTGCTGGGCGTTCTGGTCTTCATGCTGCTCGACCGAGTCAAGCAGCGAACTTAGCATAGGGACCGCCGCCCCGGCCGTCCAGGCGAGCGCAGATCGCCCGGTTTTCGTTTGCCCATCCTCGCACTCAAGAGCGTGGCGGGGCTTCGCCCCGCCGGGCAGCCGAGGCGGCTGTCCCGACGCGAACATCAGGACCGCACAGGACAGCGCAGCGGCCGCCAGCGTGGAGAAGAGATTTACCGCTTGGTTGCTGATCCAGCCGCGACGTTGCAGGGTCGCGCCGAGAAGGCTGTCGATGAGCATGCCGGCGAATCCGGCGGCCACTGGAATCCAGAGCTGGCCCGGAGGAATCATCCCGCCCACCGTTGCGACCCCCACAATTACCAGACCGGCTGCCATTCCTGCAGCGCTTCCAGGGATTGTGATGCCGCCATCGGTTCCCGATGGAACGCGCTCCCATGTCGTGATCAATCGCGCATCGGGGCCGCGGTATTGCCCGATTTCGCTGGCCACGGTGTCCGTCGCGGCTTCAGCTAGCGCTGCCACTGTCGCGAGTAACCAAGCCCGACTTCCAGTGGCGCTGAAAACAACCGAGGCGAGCGCAGGCACTGCCAGATTGGCCAGCACTTGCCACACGTGTCGGCCATCGCGGCGCTCGGCGAGCCCAAGTGCCAGCTTACGGCGGTATCCGAGGCGAGTGGCTACCCAAGTCGTCGAAAACAGCGCGGCGAGAGTGGCGAACGCTGCGGGGCCGGCCCCGGCAAGAAGCAGGAAACAGGCGATCCCGCCCGCCAGAGCCCCCGATCGATTGACGCCGCGCAGGGCGCGAGCCAGCACCGCGAAGCCCAGCGTCACCACGGAGGCGATGGCCAGCCGCTCCGGCGACGACGCCCAGCTGTACGCTAGATAAGAGTTCAGCATTGTTAGGGCGGCTCAGCCGTTAGCCATCAGTTATCAGCTATCAGCTCTCAGTAGAATCTAACGTCCCTGACAGCTGACAGTCTGACAGCTGACGTCTGGAATGCAGGAGCCGCGTTCGATAACACTATATTCGGTGTCCGGCGGCAGGAGACCCCGTCATGTAGTGCTTGGCCTTTGGATTCGTCCCGTAATCTGGCGGAGGCAACCCCGGCCAGTTTAGGCTACACTTCTGTACGCTTGGCGAGGTTGTGGCATCTGAAGGTTCTGTAGCGACTCCCCTTGCCCGCGTCTCCGATGACGAAAAGAGACGAGGGCAGCCTCGTCTCCACTTGAGGTGAAATCAATGGCGGCCTCGGTCTGGTCTGGTTATCTAACGTTCGGATTAATCTCGATGCCGGTGCGTCTGTTCTCGGGCGCGCGCAGCAGCGGCATTTCGTTCAACCAGCTTCACCGCACGGACCACCATCGGGTAAAGCAACAGCTCATTTGCCCGGCGGACAACCAGGTCCTCGAGCGTAGCGATATCGTCAAGGGCTATGAGTATCGCAAAGACGAGTACGTCATCATCGATCCGGAAGAGATCAAGAAGATCGAGCCGAAGACGGCGAAGACGATGGAGATCCTCGAATTCGTGAAGACGAGCGAAGTCGATCCCGTGTACTTCGAGTCGTCGTATTACATGGTTCCTGAAGAGGCCGGCCGCCGTCCCTATGCGCTGCTCACGAAAGCACTGGAAGAAAGCGAGTTCGTCGCCATCGCCAAACTCACCATGCACAACCGCGAATACACCGTCTTCCTGCGTCCGCACAAAGGCGGAATGATGCTGCATACCATGTACTACGCCGAGGAGGTTCGCGAGGTCGAGTCGTTCGGCGCTCCCGATGTCGAAATTAAGGACGCCGAAATCAAGGTTGCGCATCAGCTCATTGAAGCGCTGGCGGGCGAATGGGACCCGGAGAAATATCACGACACCTTTCAGGAAAACCTCAAGAAGCTGATCGAAGCGAAACTGGAGGGTGGGGAGGTTCAGGCCGTCGAGCAACCGAAGAAGCTGGCTCCGGTGGTCGATCTGATGGCCGCCCTGAAGGAAAGCCTGGCCCAGACCAAGAAGCCAGCCGGGTCAGAAAAGGTTGCGGAGATGCCAGCCGCGAGCCAACCGAAGACCCGCCGCGGCCGCGCCTAAATTCCCGTAGAGACGCGGCCAGCCGCGTCTCTACCTGAAAGTATTGCCACGGAACGCTGGCACCGGCAACCAAACTTACCTCTATCCGCTTCTCACCAGTGCGGCGGGAAAAAAGTTGCGCTGGCTAAGCGCCGCCCCATTTCCCCTCTCGACCCGGTTCCCGATACAATATCGGATTCCGTGTAAGACTAACTTTCTGTGGAGTTTGAATGAAGCGGTTTCTGTGGCTCGGGTTTACGCTGTTTCTTTGTCTCGTCTGGTGCGGGTGCGGCGACACTTTCCGCCCGATAATCATCCCGAATCCTCCCGTGTTCCCCAACCCGGCGGCGGCCCACACCGTGGTGTCCATCAACGATAACGGAACCATCGTGGCCGGCAGTGCCATGGTGATCGATGTTTCAGGCGACACGGACGTGAGCGTCGCCAACGTGGGTCTCGCTCCTGTCCACGCCGTTCAGCAAACCGCTAATACGGTTTTGGTCGTAAATCATTCCGTGAACGGCTCAGCAGCCGATTCGATTACCAAGCTGAACTTCAGCAGCACGGTAATCTCCGGCGCCGCTACCATCAGCTTGCCAGCGAATTCGGCGCCGAACTTTGTCGCCGTCGCCCCGTTGGCTACGACGGCGTATGTAACGTTACCGAACTACGTACCACCCTCGGTGGGCGTGATCAATACCGATACCAACAGCCTGGTGTTGCCGACGATTCCGGTGGGCAACAATCCGGATGCCTTGGCCGTCACACCCGACAATAGCAAGCTCTACGTTGCCAACCAGGGTGACGGAACGATCGGCGCCTTTAACACCGTTGATCGGTCTTCGAGGGCCATCGCCGGTTCGTTGACTTTAGCACCCATTTGGTTGACCGCCCGTTCCGACAGCCAGCGCGTGTACGTGCTGGAGGAAACGAGCGGTACTCTTGCCTCGATCGACACCACCTCGACCGCGGGGCCCGACACGCTGACCGAGTCGTCGATTAGCGTGCCCACCGCAGTCAAAATGGTCTACGACAGTAATCTGAACCGTCTGTACATTCCCGGAGAGGCCGTTGTGCAAGTGAATGGTGTAGGCGTATTAGAGAGCGCGGTGTTGATCGTGGACGTGTCGCAAATGGCGCCGTCGACAATAGCCGCGATTCCGATTACAGCGATCCCGCCCGCCAGTCGCGGCGCCCAGGATCCCTGTTCGATGACTGCGACAGCAACCTTGAATAGCGTTGACGCGGCCGCCTTGCCAGATGGAAGCCGCGCCTATGTCGGAAGCTACTACGAGAATACGGTCAATAGCATCGAGTACATCTGCCCGCAGGTTACTGTAATCGACGTCGTGAGCAACACCATCAAGACCTCGATTGCGATCCCGGGATTTACTGCCTACGACGCTTTTTGCTCGCCGACGCAGTCCCAGCGCCCTCCGCGCTTCCGCATAACCATGGCCGCCGGCGGCGATAGCTCCCGAGCTTACCTGGCCAGCTGCGATGGAGGTATGGTCAACATCATCGATACCACCACTGACACTTATGTCCTGAATCTGCCAGCTCCAGTCGGTACGCTCCCGCCGATTCCACCGAACCCGCAGAACCCGCCGCAGAATCCGGTTTTCCTGTTTGCCGGCCCCTAACGGTATGTTCTGAAGTTCGTGATACAAATTCGCTTGTCATCCTGAGCGAAGCGAAGGACCTGCTATTCCGTCGGTGCGAGAAACAGCAGATCCTTCCCTTCGCTCAGGATAACAATATTAGGCCATGCCAAAAGTATTAGGAGTTAGTAGGGTTGAATAGGTTGCAGTGCCGAGCGGCTTAGAATAACGCCTGACGACCAACGACCAGCGACCAACGACCAGCGACTAACGACCAACGCCCGATTTCCTAGCCCGCGACCGCAGCGCGTTCCAGCGCCCCGGGACAGTGGTGGCGCAGCGCCACATTCATGAAGATGTTTCCGCTGGCAGTATTGAAGACCATGACCAGGGCTTCCGTGTCTTCACTGCTTTTGCTGCCCTGTTCGGATGTGTGCAGGGTGGGTGGACGAACGTGAAAGTGGAATCCCTGGTCATTGAGCGTGGTGATGGCGTTGCCAATGATCTGGTTGGCCAGTTCACAAACCGCCTCGCGCACCAGTTCTTCGTTGGTCTCGGAGACTTCGACGCCGGCCAGACGGCTGGCGAGTTGCACCGCCGCTCCCAGATCCACATCAAAAATGATCCGCCCTTCGATCTCGCCCATGAGGCACACCTCGGCCGCGATCCCCTTACGCCGGTACGCCTCTTCTTCCATGCTCAGGTTCTCGATGGCAATGGGCGACTCCAGCCCCTGCGCCAGGACGGCGTCGGCTGAGTTGATGAAAGGCTGAATCAGGTCCATCCGCATCGTCTACGCTCCAGCTCCGCGCGCCGTAGTTCCTTCGTCCCGCATCACGTACTTGATGACTTCATAGAGAACTTCCGGCTTCACCGGTTTCTGCACGAAGTGACGGGCGCCCCGCTGCAAGGCAGCCACGATGTTTTCCTGGTAGCCGACCGACGACACCATTACGATGCGGGCGCTGGGGTGGTCGCGCACAATCTTCTCCGCCGCCTCGATGCCCTCCATCTGCGGCATGGTGATATCCATCAGAACGATGTCGGGCGTGACCCGTTCGTACTCGCTGATCGCAGAAACCCCGTCGCCAGCCTCGCCGACCACCTGACCGCCGAATGTTTCCACCATCCGGGCCAGGTTCTTGCGGGCGAACACGGAGTCATCCACGATCAGATAGCGCACCGGTTGTCCGTCTTCGCTCCGCGTTACGGGCGCAAACTTTTCCATGGCACTCCTCCCCAAGCTATCACTTCATCACGAACTGCCGCCTTCGGGTAGATGACTCTAGTTACTTCCGGAAGTGGTCGCACGCTTGACCTCGCTAGTGTCCCCCCGGGTACCGTCCCCCCCACGGCCCTGGTCGGGAGTGCACTGGGCCTGCAAAATACTGGGCAACTCCTGGAGGTCCGCGACCCGCATCGCATAGCCGCGTTCGATGGCCGCCTTGGGCATGCCGAAAACCACACATGTCTCTTGGCTCTGCGCCACGGTGAATCCGCCGGCGGCCCGGATCTCTCCCAGGCCGGCCGCCCCGTCTTCTCCCATGCCGGTCATCAACAAGCCCATGGCCTGTGAACCGAACTCCTCGGCTACGCTGTGGAACAGCACATCCACCGAAGGACGGTGTCCATTCACCGGCGTGTCATCCCCCAGCAACACCACGTTGCCCAGCGGCAATTTCTTTGCTTTCATGTGTCGGTTCCCCGGACAAATGAGCGCTCTCCCGGCCACCAACAGGTCGCCCGATTGCGCTTCCTTCACCCGGATCGGGCAGCTCTCGTCCAGTCGCTTGGCAAACAGTTCCGTGAATCCGTCCGGCATGTGCTGCACCACCAGGATGCTGCCGGAAAATTCCACCGGCAGCTTCGAGAATAGGTATTGCAGGGCATTCGGACCGCCCGTGGAAACGCCGATGGCGATGATGTGCGTCGGCGCGACCGGCCGCAGCTTGCCGGGCTGCTTCCCGCCTACTTCCCCCGGCAGGAACTGCGTCTGCACGCCCGCGCTCTGCGCCGCGGCCCTGATCTTCTTGATCAACTCGCCGGCAATTTCCGGCATGCGCGCGGAAACGTCCTTCGGCTTGGCCACGAAATCGAACGCACCCAGAGTCAGCGCTTTGAGCGTGATCGCCGCCCCGGCCGTGCTGTGCGAGCTGACCACAATTACCGGCAGCCGCCAGCGCCGCATGATTTCTTTCAGCGTGTCGATCCCGTTCAGTCCGGGCATTTCGAGGTCGAGCGTCACTACATCCGGCGACAGGTCGTCAATTTTCTTCAACCCAAAATGGCCATCAATCGCCGTACCCACCACCTCGATCGAGGCATCCTGTTCAAGGATCTTGGGTATCAGCTTGCGCATCAGGGCCGAGTCATCCACCACCAGAACCCGCACCGGCTTGTTCATGCCAGACCCCCGGCCGCGCCTCGTGCCCGCCGGTTGCCACTCTCGATACTCGACGCCGCTGGTACGACACTCGACAGCAGACCGTCCATCCGCGGACCGTTTGCATCTGTGCGCCCGCGCGTGAAGCGATCCATCAGGGCAATCATGTTCAGGATAAGAACCACCCGCCCATCGCCCAGAATCGATGCCCCACTCACCAGGTCGGTCGTGATCGACTGGTCGTCGAGGGCCTTGATCACCAGTTCGTCTTCGCCCTCCAGCCCGTCGACGATGACCCCGAACTTGCGCTCCCCGCTGTTGATGACCAGCACGAAGACCTTGCGTCGCGCCCTTTCCGGACCGCTCGGAGGCTTCGAGCCTAGGCGCAGCAGCGGCAACACGTCGTTGCGTAATTGCAGCACGTCGTAGTGCTCCACCTGATGGATGTCTCCTTCCACCGTGCGCGCGATTTCCGCCACCGTGTTCAGCGGCAGGGCGTAGAGCCGCTGCTCCACCCGGAACATCAACGCCCGGATGATAGCCAGCGTCAGTGGTAGCCGCAGACGGAAGGTGGTGCCCCGTCCAGGCGCAGTCTCTATCTGGATCGTTCCCTTCAGGCGTCCCAACACGCTTTGCACTACATCCAACCCGACACCGCGGCCCGAGAGTTCCGTGATCTCTTCCGCCGTGGAGAATCCCGGCTGCAGGATTAAATCCAGAGTTTCGGTTTCGCTCAGGCGGGCTGCCTGCTCGGCGTTCAGCAACCTCTGGGACAGAGCGCGCTGCCGCACTTTCTCGGAATCAATGCCCGACCCGTCGTCGGAAACCTCGATGACCACCTGGTTTCCCTGGTGATAAGCGCCCAGCCGCAAGGTTCCCTGCGGCCGCTTGCCCGCGCGCACCCGCTCCTCGGCGGTTTCGAGGCCGTGTCCAATCGCATTTCTTACCAGGTGGGTGAGCGGCTCGGCAATCGCATCCAAAATGCTTTTGTCGAGATCGGTTTGCCCGCCACGGATGAGCAGTTCGACTTCCTTCCCGCAATGGCGGCCCACGTCTCGCACAATGCGCGGAAAACGGCGGAACAACTGATCGACCGGCACCATGCGAATCTTCATGACCGAGTGCTGCAGGTCATTCAAGACCCGCCCCTGGAATGCCATGGCATCGGCAAACTTTCCCCGCAAGACATCTTTCGGGAAGCGTTGTCCAAATTCCAACAGCGCCTGTTGCAACATCGATTTCGCCAGGATCAGCTCGCCGACCAGATTGAGTACGCTGTCGATTCTCTCCGCGTCCACGCGCAGCAGGTTGTCGGGGCCGGTCGGCATGGCAGGCGCCACCGCCGGTTCGCCGGTTGCAGCCGCTTCTTTGCTAGCGATGCCGCTAGTGATGTCGGCAGTGATGTCGGCAGCGCCACCCTCAGATGGGGCGACTTCGTCGTTCCTTGCAGAATCGGCGCCGGAAACCAGCGGAAGCGCAGTCGTCGACAGCGTTTGGATGCGCACGGGCGTGACGCGGACGGTCAGCGCGATCGTCGGAATGCTGCACTTTGCCCGGATCTGCTCCGCGGGTTTCTCCGATGCGAGAGCCGCTTCGATGCGAGTAATCGGCTCGTGACTGCCTTCGACCGGATAGAGAGCCAGCACCTCGCCGAGTCCGGCGAGGGCAAACTGGATCATCTGCCGTCCGGCGATCGGCATGGCGCACTGCGGGTCCACCTGCACCACCACGTGATGCACGGGCTTGCCCGTCGCCGCGGCCCGCGCGATCGCCAGTTGCTCGTATTCCGACCAGCGGTTGGTTATTTTGGCAGCTTTCTTTTTTGTCTTTTTTGCTTTGCCCGCGCCGCCCGGCACCGGGTGCGCCAAACGAGCAATGTCCGCGCGCAAAGATTGGATGCTTGGAAGCTTCGTCCCTGTCCGGTACGCTTCCAGCAGCGCCGCAAACACATCGGCCGCTCGCAATGCGATCTCGGGAACCGAAGCCGCCGCCGCCGTGTTCTCCAGCGCCAGCACGTCCTCAAACTCGTGAGCCAGTTCGCTGAGTTCCCGGAAGCCGCAGGCGGCCGCGTCGCCCTTCAGCGTATGCACCGTCCGCCGCAGGCTGCGGGCTGTCTCCGCGTGGCCCGGCGATTTCTCCAGCCGCATCGCCTCGTCGTTCAGCTTCTGGACCAGTTCCCCCGCGCTTTCGAAGAACAGCTGCCGGAGTTCTGTCATCCTGTCTTCTGGGGGACCGGTCACACCTTCACCTCGACCCGCCGGTACGCAGTGCCACTGTTGCGATGCACCATCTGAAATTTTTCCGTCAGCGACAGCAGGCTCTCGGCATGGCCGACAAACAGGTATCCCTCGGGATTCAGGCAGCGATAGAACTTCTCCACCAGCCGCTTCTGCTCCGCTTCGTCGAAATACATCATCACGTTGCGGCAGAAAATGATGTCGTTGCGCTGCGGCAGATATTCGGTCTTCAGATTGTGAAAGTCGAAGTGCACCAGTTCTCTGACGTTCTTCTTTACCGCGTAGCGGTCACCCACTTTGTCGAAGTAGCGCAAGCGGTAGCCATAGTCAACCCCCCCCATCTGGTGCTCACTGTAGGAGGCTGCCTGGGCCGCGCGCAGCACCGAATAGTTGAGGTCGCTGGCCAGGATTTCCACCCGCCAGGGAGCTGGTACCAGGGGCTTGGGAACCGGCGTATCGAGTGGCCGCGGACTGCGCATATGGTGGTACGACAGCGCATCGGCCACCTGCATGGCCAAGGTGTAAGGTTCCTGTCCCGTGGAACAACCCGCGCTCCAGATTCTGATGCTGAAGTCGCGGCGTTCCTGCTTGCGCCGCAGAAGGTCGTTTAGCACGTCCCGCTGAAACAGCTCCAATTGCGCCTTGTTCCGGAAGAAGCTGGTCTCATTGACCGTGAGGTTTTCGAGCAGACGCGACAGCTCTTCTTTCCCCTGCTGGCTGATGAGCAGGCGATAGTAGCTGTAGAAGGAATCCAGTTGGCACTCCTTCAACCGCCGCTGCAGGCGGTCCTGCAGGAAGGGCGTGCGCCGATCGTCGAAGTGCATGCCGCACTCCTGGTAGACCAGCGCCTGCAGGAGTTTCAATTCGGCGTTGGTGAGGGCGAGTGTTTCGTTCGTGCTCATGTGGGTTTGGTTCTTCTTGCTATTTCCCGGCCGAGAGTGTCTTTGTGTTTGTCCCGGTCCGCGCCGTCGTAATCGACGTACTTGTCGTACCAGCCGACCCCGCCTTGCCGCTGCCGGCCGCCGCTGTTTTTTCCATCGGCTTTTCTGCCCGCTTGTCCGACGAAGTTTCTGTTCCCAGTTCGCGCGCCGCCAATACCTTGTCGATATCCAGCAGAATGATCAGCCGTCCCTGGTACTTGCCCAGGCCGGTTACGCAATCTAATCCGCCTTCCTGCATCATGGCGGGGGCGGCCTCGATGTCGCTTTCGGGAATCTTCAGGACCTCTGACGCTGAATCCACAATCATGCCCGCAAGCCGGCCCCGGTGTTCCACGACCAGAATGCGGCTGCGCCGGTCGACTCCGGTGGAGGGCTGCCCGAACCGCTTCCGCAGGTCCACCACCGAAACAATCTTCCCGCGCAGGTTGATGACTCCTTCCAGATAATCGGGCGCGTCCGGCACCGCCGTGATCTCCGGCACACGGACGATCTCATGCAGCGATGTGATGGGTACGCCGTAGGTCTCGCGGCCCACCCGGAAGCCCACAATGTGTATTTCCCGGCTCATGAATCGAATCTGGATCCCGCCGCCACGGCCCGGGCTGACTTCCCGTGTCCGGACGTCTTGTCGCTCGTTCTATCGTTCGTCCCGGCGTCGGACCGCAGCGCAAAACGGTCCATCGAATCCAGCAGGCCGCGCGACATCTTGGACATCTGATCGGAGGAAGCGGCCAGTTCGGTGGAGCTCGACGTGGACGATTGCACCAGTTCGCGCATGCGCTCCATGGCTTGCACGACCGCCTGCGCCCCGGAGGCCTGCTCTTCCACCGCCGAGTTGATCTCGTGCGTGATTTCGTTCAGCCGCGTGGTGGCGCGCGCGATCTGGGATGAGCCGTGCGACTGCTCGTTGGTGGCGGCCCCGATTTCCTGCGCGAACTTGTACACCTCGGTCACCACGTTCGAAATCTTTCGCAGCGCAGCATTCAGTTCTTGTCCCAGATTCAGCCCTTCGTTCACGATGGTGGTGCTCTTTTCCATGTTATCGACCGCTTTGCGCGCTTCCTTCTGGATGCTCTCGATCAGCTCGGAAATCTCCTTGGTGGACTGCGCGGATTTCTCCGCCAGCTTCCGGACTTCGTCCGCCACCACCGCGAATCCGAGGCCGTGTTCGCCCGCCCGGGCCGCTTCAATGGCGGCATTCAAAGCGAGCAGGTTGGTCTGCTCCGCCAGATCGTCGATTACTTCTACGATCTTGCCAATGTTGTCCGCCCGCGTGCCGAGCGCGTCGATGATCTCGCCAGAAGAGCGGATCGTGGTGTTGATCCGGTTCAGGCCGTCGGTTGCCTTTTCCATGGTGCCGATGCCGCTGTGCACCTCTTCCCGCGAACGGTTCGAAATATCGAGCAGCACCTTGGCCGTGTCCGCGACCCGCTGGATCGAAGTCACCATCTCGTCGATGGAGGCCGAGGTTTCGCTGACGCTCGAAGCCTGCGTCTGCGTGCTCTTCACCATGTTCTGCACGTTCACGCTCATTTCGTGCATGGTGCTGGTCACTTCATCGATGGCCGATGAAGTCTGCAGGCTGTTCCTGGCCGATTCATCGGAAGCGGTCGCCACCTCGGTGGAAGCGGTCGCCACCTGAGAAGCGGCCTCACGCACGTTGCGCACCATCCCGCGCAGGCCTTCCACCATGCGCGTGAAGGCGTTTGCCAGCGTGTCGTTTGCCGAACGCGGACGGACTTCAACCGACAGATTGCCCCCGGCGATGGCTTCGGAAACCGCGGCCATTTCCTTCAGGTACTTCACCATGGAGTCGAAAGTCCGGGCCAGTTGCCCGATCTCATCCTGGCCGTGAATATCAATGGTGTGTTCCAAATCCCCAGACTGGCCGATCTGCCCCGCCACGTCCATCAAGCGGCCCAGCGGGCCCGTGATGCCGGTGGCGGTCCGATAGGCAATAACGACGCCTAGGCCCAGAGCGGCCAGCGAACTGAGCACCGCAGCCAGAATCGTGAACGTCGCTGCCAGTTCGTCGGAGTGGCGCCGTTCCTCCAGCAATTTGCGGTTCTCCCGGTCAACATCGTCCAGAACGTCGCTGGAACGCGAGACCCAGGAGTTTGGATCTTTTTGCAGATAGAAAATCTGCAGCTCGGCTACCGTTGCATTGCCGCTGTCCACGGCCCGGCGTTTGTCCACCAGTGGGTTGGCGAACTCGCTGCCCCAACCCTGCTCCAGCCCCTGCACTTTTTCCAGACTGTTGCGCTGCGGTATGGAATTCGCCAGTTCCTGGGCACGGTGAACGGCTCCACCCAACTGGCGTTCGCCGTCATTCATTTGCTCCACTTCCCGGGTGTCCCCGCTGAGCAGGTAGTTCTGCAGGTGAAGCCGGTTCTGCATCATCTGGAAGCGGACTGACGAGGTCGCCTCGGTCATATCGATCGAACGCTGCGCCGCCGCCTTGGTCTCATGCTCGCGTTGCACCGCGATCATGTTGATCGCCAGCAGCACCAGAACCGTCGCCAGAATGATGCCGAAATTTAGGTAGAGCTTTTTTCCGATGTTCATCCTCCAACCTTCCTCCAGCGCCTCGGTCCGCGCGCTCTTTTACTGGGTGGGATCAAAACGGAACACCACAATTCCGGTTGACTCTGCCGGGGCAGCCTCGTAACGCCACTTCTTGACGGCATCTAGCGCGGCATTCGCCAACACCGGATGCCCGCCCACCAGCTTCGCGTCCTTGATCGACCCGTTGGCAGCAACCGTGATCTGGATCCTCACCACGCCGGTGATGTTCATTTTCCTGGCCAGTTCCGGGTACGCCGGCGCCACTTTGCTCTTTGCTTTCCGAGTGATTTCTTCTTGCCCCCAACTAAGGGGAGCATTGATCGCGGCCCATCCGCCAATCAGCAGCAGACCCACCGCGAGCGCACGGTTCAGGGCTTGAACAGACACAGTTCCTCCATCGTGGCTTTGCCTTTGCCCTATATTCCTGCAACTACGACACTTGCGGATAGCGAAAGTTCTCTCTGCGCGTTACTTTGGTGATGGGCGTAAAGTGATGAAGAATCGATCCTTAGCGTGTCCGGTGAGCGGATCATCGAGCCATCGGGCGATCTAAAGGCCCCGCTTCTGAACTACGATTCACCCGATGGCCCGACCGCAGAATGAGACACATGTATCAATTTGGTGACGTTTCACAAGTTGGCACTGCCACCCCGTATTCCCTTGACTCAATTTGAGAATCCAGCGTAGGTTTTAAATGTAATTCAATTGTTTTCAACCGCTTAGCTAAGTGAGTGGTGCGCGCTGACAACTTACACCGGAAATTCGGCGCCCGGCGATGCGTCTCAGTCTGACGAGGCGTTCCAGAAGCTTCTCCTGGAGCTTTCCCGGGCCGCTTTTCAGAGCGGCGATCCGAGCCAACTCATCCGGTCTTTTTGTGTCCTCACGCGTGCGTTCTTCCGGGCCAGCGGCGCCTACTATTGGAGTCTGGGCTCTGACGGTGAGCTCGTCGGAGCCGAAGCCGACGCCGAAGGCGGCCAGGCCGAGTCCTTTCGTGGCATCCGAAGGCGAGTCGGCGATGCATCCATCGCCATGGATGCGGTTCAGAAGCGTCGATCCTTTTTCGTCAATCGCCTCGACGTCGCTCGTTATCCCTGGCTGGCCTCAAGTCACGCGCACGCCGCCCTGGCCGCGCCGCTGCTGGTTTCGGGGGAAGTGGTCGGCGCCATCACTTTCCTGAAGAGCGCGCCTGGCGCCGGCTTTGACGATGATGCGGTAGCCAAAATCACCATCCTGGCGGCTCAACTCGGCACCGCACTCGAAGCCCTGCGCTTGAACCAGCTTTCCCGGGAAGAGCATCGCCGCGCCGGCATTCTCGTCGAGGTCGCCAGCGCGCTGCATGGCTTGCCCGACACCGCAGCCGTGATGGAGAGCATCGCGGACCGCCTCCGGGTGCTGCTGCATTCCCCCGCCGTGCTCGTCTTTGTCCAACAGGAGAAACTGTTCCAGTTGCAGGCGGTGTCGACCGAGGCCCCCAAACTCGCCCGCTCCATTCGTGCGCGTTTCCAACAGAACCAACTCCGCTCTTCACTGGAGATCGCGACCCGCGCCGTCGCGGCCGGCGAGCGCATTACGGTGAGCATCGACGGCGCCTCACACTTCGGAGAAGACTCGCCGCCCGGAGTTCTCATCGCGGCGCCGTTTCGCACCTCGCGCTCGCACGGCGCGATTCTGGTTTATCCCCGTCTCGCCCCGCCGTTCACGCAGGAAGACAAAACCCTGGTGTCCGCCCTGGCCGGTTTTGGCGCAGTCGCCATCGCCAACGCCGAGTTATACGGCATGGCCCGTGCCCAGGCCCGCGAACTGCACGAAATCCTCGAGATTTCCTTCGAACTCGGTTCCGCCGGAAAGCTCGACGAGTTCATGCAGACCTCGGTGGTTCGTGCCGCCAGTTTCCTCGGCTTCCAACGCTGTTTTATCGGACTGCTCGAAGACGATACCTTCCACGTTCGATGGGGAGTGGAAAACGGCGTAGCCCGTCCCGTCGATATCCCGCTCGACGATGGCGTGGCGACGCTCGCGCTGAAACAAAAAAATGTATTTACCAGCGAAGACGCCTCCACGACTCCGGGGGCAAATTTGGAGTTCGTGGCCGCTTTCCACATCCGCCAACTTCTCGCCGTACCCCTGCTCGGTTCGAATGGCGATGTGCTCGGGATGTTCGGAGTGCTGGACCGCATCGAGGCCGGGCCGATCAACGACGAAGATGTTCGCCGCGCCCGCGCTCTGGCCGCGCAGCTTGCTATCGCCCTCGAACTTACCCGGAACCTGCACCAATCCGAGGAGCACCGCCGCCGCGCCGAAGCCCTGGTCGCCATCGCCCTCGAACTCAACTCCGTCCTGCATCTGCCAGACTTTATGCGCAACTTCGCGCTGCGCGCATCGGGTCTGCTAGGAGGCCGCTCAGTTGCCCTCCGGGTGCAGACCTCGGAGCCGGATACTGTCCTCATGTGCGGCGCCTCCGAAGTCGACGACCAGCAACTGCTGCGCCGCTTCAGTCAGGCGCTCACCGCGGCCCTGCCGAAGTATCCCACCGATGTTGCGTTCGCACCCGCCGGCGATATCCTGGGGACCGCTCTCGCCTCCAGTCTGGGATGGACCGATTGCACACTGGTCCGGCTGGCCGGGGCCTCGGGAGAACTGGTTGGCGTGCTTTGTCTCGCGGACCGCGGCGCTCCGCCCTCGGCGGAAGATCGCCTCTTGCTGCGCGCCATCGCCGGCCACGCCAGCATCGCGCTGGAGAATGCCTGCCTGTTTACCCGCATGCAGCAGGCCAACCGTCACTGGCTGGAAATCTTCGATGCCATCAGCGACTTCATCGTGGTCCACGACGAGCAGAATAACGTTCTCCGCGTCAATCGCTCCCTGGCCGATTTCGTCGGCACGGCCCCCGACCAGTTGATTGGCGTCAATATGCGGGCGCTCGAAGCCCTTTCTGCCGGCGCTTCGCCGCACTCCTGTCCCTTTTGCCGCAGTGGCGAGGGGCTTGACGAATACGTGCACCCAGCTCTCGAACGCACCTACCTGATTTCAACCTCGCGCATTCATGCTGCCGACCAGGGGCCCCCATCGCGCGGGGTGGGCTCGATGGGGATGAGCAGCGCCCAGTTCCAGACCGTGCACGTGCTCAAGGACATCACCGACCGCCGCGAAGCCGAGCGCCGTTATCGCGAACTGTTCGACAACATACAGGAGGGAATCTACGTTTCCACGCCCCAGGGCCGCTTCGTCGAAGTGAACGATGCGCTGGTCCGCATCCTCGGTTACAGCAGCCGCGACGAAGTGCTTCAGCTCGATATTCCCACCCAGGTCTATTTTTCTCCGCAGCGCCGGCAGGAACTCGCGGATATGCTCAAACGCGGCGGCGAAATGCGCAATCACGAAGAAGTGCTGCGGCGCAAGGATGGATCGCCCGTGCACGTATTCATGAATTGTTTTGCGATGCGCGATGCGGCCGGCAACACTCTGCAGCACCGCGGCCTCATGCTCGATGTCACCGGCCTCCACCAATCGCAAACCGAGCTGCAGAAAGAGCGTGATTTCTCCAGCAAGATTCTCAGCCATACCCAGAGTCTGATTCTGGTCACTGATACCGAAGGCGTGGTCAGTTATGCCAACCGGCGCTGGGGCGGTCTCGGTTTTCAGCAGAACCAGATCCTCGCTCATCCCTTGCCCGATCTGTGCGTTCCCTCACGCCGCGCCGCGCTGCGCGACGCGCTGGCCGCGGTAGCCCGCGGCCAGCAGGTCGATAACTTCGATCTGCCCCTGGTTCGCGGCGACGGCGTCAGCGCCCAGTTCTCCGCCAATCTCAGCCCCATCAGCGGCGAAGACGGCCGGGTCAGCAGCATCGTCGTGGTCATGACCGATGTGACCGACTCCGCCATGCTGCGCTCCAAGCTCATGCATGCCGAGAAAATGGCGGCCGTCGGACAGTTGGTCTCCGGCGTCGCCCACGAAGTCAACAACCCCCTCACTGCCATACTCGGATTCACCGACCTCTTGATGGAAAACCCCGAGCTCCCGGAAAGCGCGCGCCGCGATCTGCGTGTGATTCTGCAAGAAGCGCAGCGCACCAAGCAGATCGTGCAAAACCTGCTCAGCTTTGCCCGCCAGATGCCGCCCCAGCGCCAGCTGGTTCAGGTCAACTCCATCCTGCAACGCACCGTGCACTTACGTTCCTACGACTTTATCAGCCACGGCATTCAGGTGATCGAACGCCTCGACGAGTCCCTGCCCCAGGTCATCGGAGATTCGCACCAGCTCCAGCAGGTGTTTCTCAACATCCTGAACAACGCTTACGACGCCGTCCGCGAAACCGGGCAGCCCGCTCGCATTGAGATCATGAGCGCCCACGCCAACTCCTTCGTCGAGATTTCTTTTCGCGATAACGGCCCGGGCATCCCCGATACCGGACCCATTTTTGATCCTTTCTATACCACCAAAGACGTCGGAAAGGGCACTGGCTTGGGCCTGAGTATTTGCTATGGCATTGTCCGCGAACATGGCGGCGAAATTGTTTGTCACAACAATCCTGACTCTGAAGGAGCGACTTTTATCGTCCGCCTCCCGGTGGCCTCCGAGACGGCATCCTTTGGAGCAGTTGCAGGAGTGCAACCAAAATGACGCAGTCAGGAACGCAGTCAGGAACAAAACCAGGAACTAAATCCTCTTGTGCGCCAGTTCTTCTGATCGAAGACGAACCGGCCGTCATGGCTCTGGTACGCGCCGTTCTCGAAGGCCACGGATACACCGTCGTTCCGACCGAATCCGGCGCCGAAGCCCTGCGCATACTCGAAACCGGCGATTTCCACGGCGTCGTCTCCGACATGCGCACCCCCGGAGGCGTCGATGGCGCCCAGGTCTATGCCTGGATCGCCGCCCATCGCCCCGAACTGGCCCGCCGGCTGGTCTTCATTACCGGCGATATCGCTAACGAGGAAACCGCTGCCACGCTGCGCCGCACCGGAGCGCCCTGCGTGGAAAAACCATTTCGCGTCCACGACTTTATTGCCGTGGTCGAGCAGACGATGGGACGGGCCGCGTCATGACTCAGACTTTGCCGACTCAGAACTTAACGAAAAACGACTTCCGCATCCGCTTGTTGATTGTCGACGACGAGCAGACCATCCGCCGTCTCTGCATGACCGTCGGCGAATCCCTCGGCTTCTCCTGCCTGGAAGCCGAGAGCGGTGACGCTGCATTCGCCCTGCTCGAGGAGCAGCCCGTGCACATGGTGCTCACCGACATGGTCATGCCGCGCATGTCCGGAATCGAATTCCTGGAGCAGGTCAAGCGCACTTATCCCCGCATCGAAGTCGCGGTCATGACCGGCCACGGATCGGTCGAAACCGCGGTGCAGGCGATGAAGCTCGGCGCCTACGATTACATTGCCAAGCCTTTCGCTCCGCTCGATGACCTTCGCCATTTCCTGCGCCGCATGGCCGACAAGGTCCGCCTTGTCGAAGAGAATCTCTACCTCCGCGAGCGCTCCGAAACCGAGACTTCCCTCCACGGCATTATCGGCAATTCCACCGGCATTCAGAACGTCCTGCGCCTCATCTCCCGCCTCAAAGACACGCGCACGCCCGTGCTGATTTCCGGCGAAAGCGGAACCGGCAAGGAACTGGTAGCTCGCGCCCTGCACTTTCGCGGCACCATGGCCAACCGCCCCTTTGTTGCCGTCGATTGCGGATCGCTCGTCCCCACCCTCATCGAGAGCGAATTGTTTGGCTACGAAAAAGGCGCCTTCACCGGCGCTCTTCGTTCCAAGCAGGGTCTGCTGCAATCGGCCGATACCGGAACCATTTTTCTCGACGAGGTCGGCGAACTGCCCCTCGAAATGCAAGCCAAGATCTTGCGCTTTCTTCAGGAAAAAGAAGTCCGCCCCGTGGGCAGCAATCAAAAAGTCAAAGTGGACGTGCGCATCATGGCCGCCACCAACCGCGATCTCGACGCCGAATACAAGAAAGGGACTTTCCGCAAGGATCTCTATTTCCGCCTCAATGTCGTCACCATATCTCTTCCGCCTCTGCGCGAACGCCGTTCCGACATTCCCATCCTGGCGGCATTCTTCCTCGAACGCCTCGCTCCCGGACGCGGCGTCCAGCTCTCCAGTAACGCCATGAGAGCTTTGCTGGAGTATGACTGGCCCGGCAATGTCCGCGAACTGGAAAACTGCCTGGAGCGAGCCGTCGCTCTCGGCGATCAGCGCATCATCGACGTCAACGATCTGCCGCCGGCGATCGCGCACTCGGAGGTTCAGGCCGAAGCGCTCGCTGCGCAAGAATTTTCCGGCAGCGACCTGGAAGACATCGAGCGCGCCACCATCGAGCGCGTCTTTTCCCAGGTCAAGGGAGACAAAGCGCTGGCCGGAAAAATGCTCGGTATCAGCCGAGCTACTCTCTATCGCAAGCTGAAGCGCTACAACATAGGCGCCCGCGAAGAGCCTCCGCAATCGACCACCCTGCAATAAATTGCTTGTGGCGACGAGCAAGTGTGGGGACGGGCGCCCTCGCCCATGCACGAAACCCCGTTTTTCGCTAAAGTTAGAGCAGAATGCTCGATCTGAATTTTGTTCGTGACAACCTCGCGCTGGTCGAGGAAAAACTGCGCCAGCGCGGGATGAATCCGGCGGAGGTTCTGAAAGACTTTCGCACCATCGACGCCGAGCGCCGGCAGGCGATCACGGCCGCGGAAACTCTGCAGGCGAGCCGCAACCGCGCTTCCGAGGAGATTGCCAAGCTCAAGAAAAGTGGGCAGGACGCTGCCACACAGATTCAGGAGACCAAAGACCTGCGCGAGCAGATTCAGGAATCCGAGAAAAGGGCAGCCGAACAGGAAGCGCGCCTGCGCGAAATTTTGACCTCCCTTCCGAATCTTCCACACGCCAGTGTGCCGGTGGGGTTGCGCGCCGAAGATAACGTGGAAGCGCGCCGCTGGGGTACGCCGCCGCAGTTCGATTTCAAACCCAAGCCGCACTGGGAACTGGGCGAACAACTGGGAGTGCTCGACCTGGAGCGCGCCGCCAAGTTGTCCGGCGCTCGCTTCGCCGTCTATTGGGCACTGGGCGCGCGCTTGGAGCGGGCCCTCGCCAACTTCATGCTCGACCTGCACACGCGTGAGCATGGATACACTGAGGTGCTTCCACCGTACCTCGTGAACTCCGAGTCGATGTATGGCACGGGCCAGCTTCCCAAGTTCGCGCAGGACTTGTTTCGCGTACCGCACGGCGAGAAAGATCTCTGGCTGATTCCGACGGCCGAGGTTCCGGTCACAAATCTCTATCGCGACGAAGTGCTGGACGGCGCCCGCTTGCCGGTTTGCCTGACCGCCTACACTCCCTGTTTTCGCAGCGAAGCCGGATCGTACGGCAAGGACGTGCGCGGAATCATCCGCCAGCACCAGTTTCAAAAGGTCGAACTGGTAAAGTTCTCGCGTCCCGAGACGTCATACAATGAACTGGAGAAGCTGACCCACGACGCCGAGACCGTTTTGCAGAGACTCGGCCTGCACTACCGCGTGGTCACGCTGTGCACCGCGGATATGGGATTCTCTGCGGCCAAAACTTATGACATTGAAGTTTGGCTGCCCGGACAGAATTTGTTCCGCGAGATTTCGTCGTGCTCGAACTTCGAAAGTTTTCAGGCGCGGCGGGCGAATATTCGCTACCGTCCCGAGGGCAAGAGCAAGACAGAATTTCTGCACACCTTGAACGGCAGCGGCTTGGCCGTCGGACGCACATGGGTTGCTGTCCTCGAGAACTATCAGCAAGCCGACGGCAGCGTGCATATTCCGGAGGCGCTGCAATCTTATATGGGCACCGATCGCATTCCGACACCGGCAAGGAGCGCCTGAACCCGCGCCCGTCGCGGCATGTCCCGCGCGGCGGGCTCGATTTGCCATCATATGAATTCCCCAATACACTGGCAGCAACCCGAAGCCTCGATGGTGCCTCAAAGCACCGTCTCTCCAATGGGCGCGATCTGGCGCACAATCCGCGGATACATTCTCTGGTCGTATGAACGGGGCAGCCTGCACTACGACATCATGGTCACGCTGATCCTCCTCTTTGTTTTTGTTTCGCCGTACTTCATCAACTTCAAGGACAAACCGGTCGAGCGCAATCCGCATCTTACCGGCGTGGTTGTGCTGCCCGGCGAGAAGGGTGGGTTCATCTATCAGATCCAAGCCTCGGCAGTGAACACCGCGGCGGGTGAAGATGTTCGCCGGCAACTGGAGCAGATCATCGAACCCATCTCCGGGGCGGTAAGCATCACCAGGTACGAGACGATTAAAGATGGCTCGGGACGCCCGCTGAGTTACAAAGTCTGGGTGGAAAAAGAGTAGAGTCGGTTTCAACGTTGATCAATGAGAGCTGTGCTTAAAACGCTTTTTCTCGGGATCGTGGTGGTCGGCTGGCTGTTTACGGCGGCCGCTGGGGCGCAGATTGCTGGCGAATCCCCTGAGCTTGAGCACGTGCTCGCCCAGATGGATGCCGCCGCCCGTAACTTCAAAACCACCGAAGCGAATCTGGTCGCGGACCAATACCAGAAGGTGATCAACGAAACCGACACACAGAAGGGCAGGATCTACTTCCGCCGTGAAGGCGGCGAAATCCAGATGGCTGCCGACTTCGCCGAGCCGGACAAGAAGTACGTCATATACAGCGGCGGCAAAGTTCAGGTGTACGAGCCCAAAATCGATCAGGTAAACGAATACAACGCCGGTAAGGATCGCAGCGACATCGAAAGTTTTCTCGTGCTCGGTTTCGGCGGCAGCGGCCACGATCTGTTCAAGTCTTACGCCGTGCGGTTCTTGGCGACGGAGACCGTGGGCGGCATCAAAGCCGACAAACTGGAGTTGATTCCGAAGTCAGACCGTTTGCGGAACAACATTGCGCGCATCCTACTCTGGATCGACCCGGTCCGGGGAATTTCAGTACAGCAGCAGTTGTTTGAGCCGGGCGGCGACTACCGCCTGGCGAAGTACTCCGACATCCAGATCAATCAAAAGCTTACGGACAGCGTCTTCAAGCTGAAGACCACCGGGAAAACCCGGTTTGTCTCTCCGCAGGGATAGGCAAAGGACAGCATTTTCTGTGCCAGATCTGGCAAAACGGGAACCCGCAGAAACAAGCTGAAAAAGACCGGCTGGGACTATATACTGCACGAGAACCTCCGAAAGCTGAGTTCGCATGGCCAAAGTTTTTACCATCCCCGTTCCTCCGGATTTGTCGCGCAGGAAGCGTGAACGCACCACCGACCCCCGCTACGTCGACGGCCAGAAGATGCTGGTGGAAGCGATGAAATATCTGGCGCAGTCCGATCCGGTGGCCAATCGCGGGGCCATCGAATTGCTCTCCGAACACGTCCGCACACGTTTCCGCATGACCGACTCGCCGCTGAGTTAAAGATCGATGTCCTTCGAGCAGGAAAAATCAGGCCGGCTGCCTACGGTGTCCGTATCTCCCCAGCCACGACGAGGCCAGCACGATGACGGCCGGGTAGCATTCCAGCGTGTAGCGCGGCTCGGGGTTCTCCAGAGTTCCCAGAAATGCCGAGCGCAGCAGCACGAAGCTGACCAGCAATCCGGCCCAGCGAATTCCTGACGGCCTGCGCGGCGCCGTGCGAACTGCCGCCAGCAGCGCGGCCACCACGTAGGCCACGTTCAGCAATCCGAACCCCACGGCTATGACCGACTGCTTCGCGTCGTCATTGAACTCCCACCAGCGCACGTCGGGAGGAAGGATCTCGGTTCGCGGGCGCAGCCACATGTCGGCGACGCGCAGCAGGGGCAGCACAACGTAGTAGCGCATGGGATGGATGCGAATACGATCCGCGGCTAATTTGCCGAATCGCGCATCGAGTTCCGGAGTCATATCCTGCGACTGGTTGTAGTCTGCGATGACGGCCAGAGCTGCCTCCTTTTCCACCGGGGTATCGAGGGCACGCGACGGCAGTTTCTCCGGGTCAATCTTGTTCCCGGGAACGTTCCAGTAAATCTCTTCCACCGAAACGTAGTCGACGATCCAGGTTTTGACCCAGCGGTTGAAACCTCGGAGAGTTAGTTCATCCGTCTCGTTGGCATAACGGGGAGCCAGCGGCTGGAAATGATGGAGTGTCTGAAAATTACGAATTGTCCAGGGAACGAGTGGTGCCAGGGCGAATACCATGACGATGATTCCAGCGGCCAGCACCCTGGGGAAAGACTTCCACTTCGTATCACGGCCTCTTCGCGATTCCAGTTTCGTACCAGGGCATCGCTTCAGCGATGCCGCACGCTCTTCGAAATCAGACGCCCCTTTAGGGGCTGCAACCGCCAGATAAAGAACGACCGCCGCCAGCAGAATGACGCCATCGGGACGCAGCAGGATGCAGACCGCAATCGCCGCGCCGGTCGCGGCCCAGAGCCGGTAACAAGTCCGGTCGAGAACGCCCATCCCTACACTCGCGTCATGCATCCGATTCAGAGCCGCGGCCGCGCCATCGAGAGCGAGCGCTGTGGAGAAGACTTCCAAGGTCTCGGTGAGCGCGGCCGCGGTGTAGTTCGCCAGAAATGGACACAGCGCCGCCAGGGCAAAAGCGATTCTTGCCGCGCGGTCGGAAACCACGCGGCGGGCAACGTCGGCGACGATCAGACCAGTAGCCAGGTCCAGCAGAATCTGCGTCAGCAGCACTGCTCTAAAGTTGCCCGAGCCAAATAGCCAAAATATCCCGGCCAGAAACGCGGGATACCCCGGCAGGCGCGTGTCGGTTGGCACGAGCTGTGTCAGTTGCGTCTGGCCATAAATGCCGTGCTGCAGCCAGTTCGTGGCGATATCGGCGTAAATCCGCGAGTCGTCCGTGACGGTCGGGAAATAGATGAAGAAAAACAGCCGCAATGTCAGGGCGGCCAAAGTGGTTCCCAGAAAAAAACTGCGATGTTCACGGATCAAACTGAGCACGTTGGGAATATATCGCAATCGCGCAACTGAGAACTGAGAACCGAGAACTGAGAACCGGGTTTGACCCCCCGCCGCTCTCACCTTAGGATGAAGACACCACAACGCGATGGCAAAACAGGTTTTCTACGATCCCTTGCAAGCCCGCTGGAGGCGGATTCGCCGCGTTTTCGACGCGGCCGCCCTGGCTTTTTCCGCGCTGGTGATCTTTTTCATCTACAGTGCCCTGCGCCGCGAGCCGCTGCCCGACCTTTCCTGGCTTACGGAAAAGCGGCCTTACCACCCGCTGATAGAAAACGAAAAAACGAAAGCGCGCGAGAAGCGCCGTCTGGCCACCGTGGCCCGCGCCGGACATCGCCACCAAACCCGGAAAGCTCCTTCGCAACTTACGTTGAACTCCGAGCAAGGTATTCGGGCCGCATTCTATGTTTCCTGGGACGCGGCCAGCTTCTCCTCCTTGCGTGAATATGCGCGCCAGGTCGACTTGCTCTTCCCGACCTGGCTGCAGGTTCTCAGTCCAGACGGCCATCTGCAGGCCTCCGATCCGGAAACGAACACCATGTTTGACGTGGTTCACGGACAAACGGTCCGTACCGTGGACGCCAAGGTGATGCCGTTTCTGAAGGCGGAAGGCACCGGCATGGAAGTCTTTCCGGTGGTGCAGAACTTTGACGGCACCGACTTTGTTCCGGGCATCAGCGATTTCCTGAACAACCCGCAAGCGCGCGCCAACTTTCGACGCGAGATCGCGCTTTTTCTTGCCTCCGATCATTATCGCGGGCTGATGGTCGATTTCGAATCCTTCCCCCAAAAAGGGCAGACCGGATATGTAGCTCTGCTCAACGAACTCGCCTCTGACCTGCACGCCAAGGGGATGAAGCTGTACGTCAGCGTTCAGGTGCGCAACGAGGATTTTGATTACAAGGCCATTTCATCCCCCGTGGATGGCGTCGTCATCATGAATTACGACGAGCATTTTCCCGGCGGAACTCCCGGCCCCGTCGCTTCGCAGGACTGGTTCATGGACAACCTCGAGTCCGCAGTCAAAGAGATTCCGAAAGAGAAGCTCATCTGCGCCATCGGTAATTACGGGTACGACTGGGTCGAGAAGCCGAAAAAAGGCAAACTTCCGCCGGGAGTGGCCGACAAAAGCGTTTCCGTGCAGGAAGCCTGGATCGGGTCGCGCGATGCCGAAGAAGAAGTTGATTATGACGGCGACGCGCTCAATCCGCACTTCAGCTACCTCGACGACGATAATTTCCGCCACGATGTCTGGTTTCTGGATGCGGTGACTGCCCTGAACGAGATGCGTGCCGCCCAGACCCTCGGCATTCAGACCTTCGCCTTGTGGAGATTGGGCGCGGAAGACCGCTCCCTGTGGCGTGTCTGGGATATGCCCGGTGAAGCCAATGCGTCCGATCGATTGAAGGACGTCCCGCCGGGTCAGGACGTCGACATGGAGGGTAACGGCGAGATCCTGCACATCGAGGCACGGCCCACCGACGGCGAGCGCGTGCTGACCATAGACAAGCAGACCGGACTCATCGACGGGGAAGAATTCAAGAGTCTGCCCGAGCCTTACCGTGTGGCGCGCTATGGCTTCAGCAAGAACCAACTCGCCATGACCTTCGACGACGGTCCCGATCCAGAGTGGACCCCGAAGATTCTCGATGTCCTTAAACGCGAGCACGTGCCCGGAACATTCTTTTTGATTGGAATCCAGGCGGAGAAGTTCAGTAGTTTGACGAAGCGCATTTACCGGGAAGGTCATGAAATCGGGAACCATACGTTTACCCATCCCGATATCAGCACGATTGGCACCGGCTACATGAAGGTGGAGTTGAACCTCACCGAGCAGTTGTTCGCCAGCCGGCTGGGCATTCGAACCATGCTGTTCCGTCCGCCGTACTCGGTCGATGCGGAACCGGATACTGAAGACGAAGTGCGGCCGCTCGAAGTCACGCAAAGCCTGGGCTACATCACCATCGGCAACAAGATCGACACCAGGGACTGGAATGACGAGCCCGCGCTCACGCCGGGACAAATCGCCGCTCGCGTGCTCGACCACCTGCCACCTTGCCAACCGAGCGATCAGCAGTGCGGCAACATTATTCTCATGCACGATGGCGGCGGTAACCGCGAAAGAACCGTGCTGGCGCTCCCGCTGATCATCGATGGCGCCCGCGCCCGCGGATTTCAATTCGTCCCCGTGTACCAATTGATGGGCAAAACGAAAGCGGATGTCATGCCGCCGCTTCCGACCAGCCAGTACTGGTCCGCGCTGCTGAATTGGATCAGCTTTGGACTCTTCGGTGCGACCATGACGGGCATCACGGTCATCTTTTTTCTAGGTGACATCCTGATGACGGGCCGCCTGATCTCTATCGGCGTTCTCGCTCTCTATGACCGCGTCCGCTCGCATGTCTATGGAACGCCCGAGCAGATTGCGGCCTACCGGCCCCGGGTCGCGGTGCTGATTCCCGCCTATAACGAAGAGAAAGTCATCGAACGTACCATCCAGGGCGCGATCGATTCCGACTATCCCAATCTGCGCGTGATTGTCATCGACGACGGTTCCAAGGACCGTACTTTGGAAATCGCTCGCCGCGCCTTTGCCGCCGAAGAAGCTGCCGGCAGAGTTTTGATTCTCACCAAGCCCAACGGCGGCAAGGCCGAGGCCCTTAACTTTGGACTGGAGCACATCGCAGATGCGGAACTCTTCGTCGGCATCGATGCCGACACCATCATCGCTCCCGATGCGATAACCCGCATGGTGCCGCACTTCCTCAACCCGAAAGTTGCAGCGGTCGCGGGCAACGCCAAGGTCGGTAACCGGGTGAACCTCTGGACGCGCTGGCAGGCGCTCGAATACATCACCAGCCAGAATTTCGAACGGCGGGCGCTCAACACCATGGGCGCGGTCAGCGTGGTGCCGGGCGCGATCGGCGCCTGGCGCACCGAAGCAGTTCGTGAAGAGGGAGGCTACCACGTCGACACCGTCGCCGAAGATGCCGACCTGACCATGGCGCTGCTACGCCACGGTTATCGCGTGGAATACGAAGACCAGGCGCTCGCCTTCACCGAGGCTCCGACCAGTGCCAACGCGCTCATGCGGCAGCGCTTCCGATGGTCGTTCGGAATCCTGCAGGCCGTCTTCAAGCACAAGGGTGTTTTCGCGCGCAAAGGCGCATTGGGATTGGTAGCCCTTCCCAACATCCTCATCTTCCAGATCCTGCTTCCGTTAGTCTCGCCCTTCATCGACGTGATGTTTGTGGTGGGCGTGATTTGGTATTTCCTGCAGAAACACTTTCATCCTGAATCCACCGATCCGGCCAGTTTCCAGCGGCTGCTTATCTTCTTCGTCGCCTTCCTGGTGATTGATTTCATCGCCTCGGCGATCGCCTTCCTCTTGGAGCGCCGCCAGCCCGAAGCTCGCGAAGACGCCTGGCTGCTAAGCCAGGTGTGGTTGCAGCGCTTTGCCTATCGCCAGGTTTTTTCTCTGGTTCTGTTCCGGACCCTGAAGCGCGCTATCCAGGGACGTCCCTTCGCCTGGGACAAACTGGATCGCACCGCCGCCGTAAAGTACATTCGCGCCGAGCGCAGAGACTCTGTCAAAGTGTAGTGATCGTGACATGTGTAGGGCGGACACGTCTTGTCCGCCAAATGCATGCAGCAAACAAGTCAGTTCGCCCGTGATCCCAATCACTGACATCCGCCCCCAAACCGTGTGTGGTAAGAGAGAGAACCACCATGCCCCGCACAATCATCGAGCCCTTCCGCATCAAGAGCGTCGAGCCCATTCACTGGACGACCCGCGCGCAGCGCGAGCAACTTCTGAGTGCCGCGTTCTACAACCTGTTCCTCCTACCCGCGGACGACGTCCTCATCGACCTGCTGACCGATTCCGGCACCGGCGCCATGTCCACGCACCAGTGGGCGGCCATGATGGAAGGCGATGAGAGTTACGCCGGCAGCCGCAGCTTCGAGCAGTTCCGCTCATCCGTGCAGGATATCTTCGGCTACAAGCACGTCATTCCGACCCACCAGGGCCGCGCAGCCGAGCGCATTCTGTTCAGCGTGATGTGCAAGAAAGGCGATGTCGTCCCCAACAACACGCACTTCGACACGACGCGCGCGAACGTAGAGTTCGTCGGCGCAGAAGCGGTCGACCTCGTCATTCCCGAGGGCCGCCAGCCCAGCCTGAAGCATCCCTTCAAAGGGAACATGGACTTCGCCGCGCTAGAGACTCTAATTCAAAACGCTGGCCGCGAGCGCGTGCCTCTGGTCATGCTGACCGTGACCAACAACTCCGGCGGAGGCCAGCCCGTGTCGATGGAGAACGTCAAAGCCGTGAGCGCCGTCTGCCGCAAGCATCGCATCCCGCTCTACTTCGACGCCTGCCGTTTTGCCGAGAACTCCTACTTCATCAAGATCCGCGAAAAAGGCTACGAGCAGAGATCGCCCAAAGAAATCGCGCAGGAAATGTTCAGCTACGGAGACGGCTGCACCATGTCAGCCAAGAAAGATGGCATGGCGAACATAGGAGGCTTCCTCTGCACCAACGACGATGTGCTGGCGCAGCAGGAGAAAAACCTGCTCATCCTAACCGAGGGTTATCCTACCTACGGAGGCCTCGCCGGCCGCGATCTGGAAGCCATCGCCGTGGGGGTGCAGGAAGCGCTGCACCAGGATTACCTCGAATACCGCATCGCTTCCACCGCTTACCTCGGCAACCACATCGCCGATCAGGGAGTGCCGATCGTGCAGCCGCCTGGCGGACACGCCATCTACATCGACGCGCGCGCCTTTCTGCCGCACATTCCGCCCGATCACTTTCCCGCGGTTGCGCTCGCCAATGAACTCTATCTCGAAGGCGGGATCCGCTCGGTCGAGATTGGTACATTGATGTTCGGAGCAGCGGCGAAGATGGACCTCGTTCGCCTGGCGATTCCCCGCCGCGTCTACACCCAGAGCCACATCGACTACGTGGTCGAAATCATCCTTGAAGTCTGGAAGAAGCGCCAGCAGATTCATGGCATGAAGCTCAGCTACGAAGCGCCGTTTTTGCGCCACTTCACTGCGAGGCTAGAGCCAGAACAAGCGCCACATAATGCACTAGAGCCAATCGCGGCGACCGCGCGTGAGGGCTAGACCGGTCTCGACATAACCCCTTATTTTTCAAAGACTTGGCAAAAAACAGGCGGTAAATTATTGATTCCAAAAGACCGCCAAGAGAGGTGCTCCGATACCAACTAGTAAACAAGCCCCGAATTCTGTCAATAGGGAGAAACTACACGAATTGGGCTAAGTGATTGCAATTGTGGGCATTATATTATCGGGAAAAGTGGCGGGTTTACCGGTTGAAAATGAGATAATAAACTTAGGTAGAGAGAAAAATGAGCGCGGCCTTCGGGCCGCGCTTTTTTTGGGCCTCAGGTAGTGGCTTAAGGCAGGAGTCAGGGGGAATCATGGTGAGTTATCCAGTGGATATTCGGCGGTGTCAGCATATCAAGACGAATGGGACGCAGTGTGGATCGCCGGCGCTGCGGGACGGGAAATTCTGTTATCACCATCAGGAGTGCCGTCCGGAGCGGGTCACGGTTAAGGGTGCAGATGGGAAGGCGAGCGAGATTCTAGTGCCGGTGTTCGAGGATGCGCACTCGATCCAGGCGATGGTGCGGCAGGTGGTGGTGCTGATGCTGGAGGACAAGATAGACGACAAGAAAGCGGGGCGGGTGCTGTATGCGTTGCAGATTGCGGCGGCGCACATGGAGGCGGAAAAACCGCGTCCGGTACAGGTTGTCGTGGATGCGGCGAAAGTGGCGGAGACACCGCTGGGGATGACTCCGTGGTCGGGGAACGAGACGGGGCACGAGCTCGAGGATGAAGCGGTTGGGTTCCAAGGTGAGATGGCGGCGCAACTGAAGCGGGAGGCATGGGCGGTTCGAGAGCGGTATGGAATGAATCAAAGGGAAGCGCGGCGGCTGGCACGGGAGATGAAAGAATATCTTGCGAGTCGGCCAGAACTGAATCATGAGGAGCTGCGGAGAAATATGGCGATCATTGCGGACAAGATAGAGGAGTATTTGGCGGGGTGAGGGGTGGGAGGGGGCGGTCAGGCGTATTAGTTTGAACTCGACCTTTCGGCCAGGGCGGGCAAGACTCCACGTATCGGACACCGACTGGTATCCAATGGGGGATTTTGAGTGTAACCGGGATTTTTCGCCAATTATCGACCGAGCGCGTAGAATGCACACGTAACCGTCCGGTAGCGAGGGGAGAGTTCAATTAAGTACATGCTGATGGCTCAACTACTGGTTCTGTCGTCCTTGGCATTCGGCGGCGATAGACCTGCTGCATGCGAGCTTGAAAGCAAGAACATCGTGAGCCGTTCTTCCTCCGGGCTCGCTCAGGTTAGCAACCTGGGGGACATCCAGATTACATGCCGTGTCACGGCGCGGCCGTTCCCGACAAAACCGGGCGGTGAAGGCCGATACATGCTCAAAGTAGTAACTGTCGCTTCGCAGATTTCCGCGGATGGCAAGAAGCCGGTACTTTCAGAAGTCCACCCGACGGGCGGCGGGTTCGGAGGTGACCCGGAAAAGGAATGGGTTATCTTCTACGTTCATATTCCGCTCGAGCCCACAGAACGCGACGACGAGGCTCGCAGGTATCTGGCCAAGATCGAGAACGCGATGCCGCCCCAGAAAATCACAGAGGAGGCTCGCCAGCGAGCACTTGAACGGACTCGTGAGTTTGTTTACCAACATCGGGTAGGCCATTTCCAAGTGGAGTGCCGCATCTCGGATGGTGAGCGCGTGATCGGCGTGGGCGTCGTCGAACTGGAAGTGTTATTCAAGGGCCGCTTCTCTGAGGCCGGGATCCCTGCCTCTCCTCCGGTTTAGACCATATGCAGAAGAATCACTAACTGGCCCTACAGGCGATTACACTCAAAACCCCTTGGCCGAGGTCAATGAGTGCAATCGGGATTAATGAGATGGTCCGCCGCCGGGTAGGATTACGGCTCGGCAGTTTACATCAGGAGGATCATCCATGCACATCACATCTATCGGCATCGATCTGGGCAAGACAACCTTTCACCTA
>Ga0074044_10000370_pt1 | contig 44636 bp, 28 predicted proteins | sample BogForMeECP23OM1_FD_94443 | JGI IMG/M metagenome (GOLD analysis project Ga0074044, IMG submission 94443) | Bog forest soil microbial communities from Calvert Island, British Columbia, Canada - Bog Forest MetaG ECP23OM1 | ecosystem: Environmental > Terrestrial > Soil > Wetlands ...
AGATCCTCGCGTCTCTTTTGCCATCCCTGTCTTTAACGAAGAAGCGGTGCTTCCGGAATTGCTGCGCAGGACAACCGCAGTCCTGGATCAGATTCCGGGCGGGCCGCATGAGGTGGTCTTAGTCGACGACGGCAGTTCCGACCGCACTTGGCCAATGCTGGAGGAAGCCGCCCTACTGGATCCCCGCATTAAAGCAGTGGCGCTCTCTCGCAACTTCGGGCATCAAACGGCACTCGGCGCCGCTCTGGATCACGTAACGGGCGATGTTGCCGTCCTGCTCGACGGCGATCTTCAGGATCCGCCGGAAGCCGTATCGACCCTTCTAGAACACTACCACCAGGGATACGACGTGGTTTATGTGCGCCGCGTGAATCGCAAGGAGTCCTGGCTGCTCCGCTTCTGTTATTGGGCGTTTTACCGTCTGCTTGCCGCTTTGGCTTCCACCAGATTGCCGCTTGATTCCGGCGATTTCAGCCTGATGTCCAGGAGAGTCGTCGATGAGATTAAGAGGATGCCGGAACACCATCGTTATATCCGCGGACTCCGGACTTGGGTTGGTTTCCGCCAGATTGGAGTGGCCATCGAACGCTCCGCGCGCCACGCGGGACGGACGAAGTACAGTCCCCTCAGGCTCCTGAAGCTCGCCTCCGATGGTATCTTCGCGTTTTCGATTGTTCCGTTGCGAGCAGCCGCGATGGTGGGCGCGCTCGCCATCTTTATCTCGTTTGTCTTTTCACTGTATTCGGTTTATGCAAAATACTGGCTCGGCTCGCCCCAAGGATTCACGGCATTAGTCTTGGTGATCACATTTCTTTCCGGAATCAACCTGCTCTTCCTGGGAATCATTGGAGAATATGTGGGGCGCGTCTATGAAGAATCAAAGAACCGTCCTCACTACGTGGTTCGCAGGCGGGTTGCCGGCGGTGCCATCCTAGCCGACGAAGCTGAAAGCTGGAATCGCAATGCCGATGTAACAGCGAGATAATCAACAGCACTGTGAGATGGCCGCGTGGATCAAGAATATGGCGAACATTACCGCGATTTATTCGAGAAACACTGGTGGTGGCGTGCCCGCACCGAGTACGTTATCGAGACGCTGCGGCGCTATCGCCCTCAGGCCGGTTGGAATACGATCCTCGATATCGGATGTGGAGACGGCCTGTTCTTTCCTCGACTGAAAGAATTTGGGCAGCCGGAGGGAGTCGAGCCTTCCCGCGAACTGGTCAGCCCAGATAATCCTGACCGCAATCGCATTCACATCTGCCCCTTCGACGAGCAATTTCTCCCCGGCAAGTCGTACTCGCTGATCCTGATGCTCGATGTATTGGAGCATATCGAGCGTCCCGTAGCCGCGTTGAAACACGCATTGGAGTTGCTGGAGCCGGGCGGAACCTTCCTCGCGACCGTTCCGGCATTCATGGTGCTATGGACCAATCACGATAAGTTGAATCATCATTTTACGAGGTATACGAAGACGTCGTTCCGGGAGGTCGCGAAAGGTGCTGGCCTGAAGATCCAGGAGGAGCGCTATTTGTACCACTGGACCTTTCCAGTCAAGCTGGCTCAAGGATTCGCGGAGCGTGTTCTCCGCCAGGAGCCGAAGCCGCCAAAAGCCTCTGAAGGCTTGGTCAATGAACTCCTCTGCCGCATTTCGCGATTGGAACAGCGGACTTTTAGCCGGCTGCCTATGCCATTTGGCAGTTCGCTGATGGTTGTGGGCAAGAAGAGTCCAGCCCGCTCGTAGTTCGATCTGCGGACTAGCCTGTGACAACCTAAAAACACATTCTGTGCCTGGGTGTCGAAACTGCGAAGACCTGTCCGGTTTCTACCAGACCTGTTGGAATTGGCGCCACGGAAAAACAATGTCATGCGGAAGGGTCATCATACGGATGCGAAGAAACTCGCTGGTCGGCGGCGCCGCAAGGCGGTTGCGATACAAAAATAAATGCTTGCCCTCCCAGTAGGGTTCGTTGCTCTCGATTGGAAAAGTATCGACGAGTTCGAACGCTGAGTCGTGCTCCAGCAGGTACATGAGGCTGTCCCGCGCTCGAATCGGAGCCGACCGGTCCGATACCACGATATATTTGACCCCGTTCTTCTCGATGATGTCACGCACGTCATCCGGGGTTTTGGCGAATTCCTCCTCGCCGTATCGCGATACAAGCCTCTGCGTCCACAGGGCCTTCCTCAGCACCAAGAAGTGCCGCTGCTCATCGAGATGACGCAAAAAGAATATGAAGTTGGCAGGCAGCGGCGCTTCAAACAAAATCACGCCCGAGTTGCTTGCTTCGACGATCCGGTGCGCCACCGGTGCATACCCCGTTATATAAGGACGTTGGTAGCGCCAGCCCACAACTGCAACGGACCCCACCACCAGCACCGCCACAGCCCTCGCTGCGAAGCGAACCACCGGAACTCGCCACTTGGTTGTGAGCGGCCCAACAACAAAATAAGTCAGGGCCGGAACCCAATACAACACGTAGCGCGGCTCTTTGTGGGGTATGGCGGTTAACATCACGTAGCAACCGACAATCCAGGCTGCCATGAATATGGTGGCCAGTCGTCGGCTCCACCAACGGCTGCTCACTACCCCTACTGCGGCCAGCCCGAGCAGGGGCCACCCGAACTGTTCCGGAAGGACCTTCAGATAGAACAGCAGACTCGCCAAATGGCCAGATGAAGCGCTTACCGCCCCACTTGGCACCGGGGAGACCACGTCGGTGACAAACGTACGCCAATGGAGCACGATCACCGCCGCGTAGAACGGCGTTACCAGTACCGTCATGATCGCCATCGGGCCCAGAACCCGACGATCCAGAAACAGCCTCCACCGGCCAAACAAGACGGCTGTCAAGGGACAAACCGCGATCAGAAAAATCGCGTGCTGCTTTGTCAGCATTGCTCCGCTGCATAGCAGCACAAACCAATACAACGATCCTAGCCGTTCCGTCGTCAGATACCTGTACCAGAAATATAGAGCGCCAACCGACAGAGCCAGACATGGTATTTCGAGCATCACCGCTTTCTCGAACAACAATACCGATGGCAGCAGTGCGAAGATCGCCGTTGAGGCCGCGGCAGTCCATTCCCCCTGAATCTGGGTCACTAGGCGGAACCAGAACACGCACGCCATTACCGCAAAAAGCAATATCGTGATTCGCGCCGTGACCACCGAGACCCCGAGCAGCCGGAAAACCAGGCCTTCCGTTACATAGAAAACCGGCGGGTAGTGGAGAACGCCCGCCATGGCCGGGTACTGCGCATAATACGCGTACGCGTATTGCACGGGATGGGTGATCGGGAGATCCTTCAGCAACGAAGAGAAGAATATGCCGCTCGCGGCATGCTGCGATTCATCGACGTTATAGTCGAACTCGCCCTTGGAGATATGGTGCGTGATAATCGGGATTATTAGCGCCAGCGTCAAAAGCAGGATAACGTTCGCCCGGGCCAGCCAGGCCCGGCGAACGGGAGTCGGATACGCCTCTACTATCTCCATCTCGCCATAGCGGGGTGGAAGGGGTTTGGTTACAGTGGACATTCCTTTGACGGATTTGGCTAGAGGGGTACGGCCTTCCGTGTCACATTATTCCCTAGGACCGAGAACGTGTCAAACTCTTTGCTGGCTGCGTACCAACTCGGAACAGCCTGGAAGCACCATCCCGCCAAAAAGCGAAAAAACTGGGCAGAATGTGCAATAGATTGCACGCCTCCCGTTTTCGTGCGATTGCACCGGCGGGACTTACCGTGCACAACAACGTGCATCACCATTCGCGGACTCGAATTCTTCCGCTCCCCCCGCTGTAGCACGTGCTAGCTCCGTGGCGAAAACTTGTCGCGGGAAAACCCTTTGGAGAGGGCTAACGAAATGCGCTTTTTTATTCGAACAGCAACGGACGCGACCCAGACTGCTTTGGGCCCGAGGCTGACGCACGACTCGTTTTCTGCGGTTCTAAAAATAGCAATCCTCTTCTTTGTGTGGGCAGTGCTGACTTGCTTTACCTCGGCCCAAGTGGCGCTTTCGACCAGCCGTGGCGACAACATGCGCTCCGGCGCCAACGCTAACGAAACGTTGCTGACACCCCTCAACGTCAATAGCAACAACTTTGGCCATCTCTTCAGCGCTCCCATTGACTACCAGGCATTAGCCCAACCGCTCTACGTACCCCAGGTGGAGATTCCCGGACAAGGCTCGCACAACGTGGTGTACGTCGTGACTCAGGCCGATTCCGCCTACGCCTTTGATGCCGAAACCGGAATGCAGTTGTGGCACGTCAGCATGACAAACGGAGGCGTACCCGCCAGCGGACACGACCTGCCGTGCGGCACAATGGATGGATTCAATCAGGAAGGTATCGTCGGCACGCCCGTGATCGACCCAGCGACTAACACCCTGTATCTGGTCGCGAAGAGCTGCATCAACGGGAATGTCACGCACTACCTGCACGCCCTCAATATCGCGACCGGCGCAGAGCAGACGAACATGGGCAGCCCGGTGCAGATTGTCGCTTCCAGCGTGAGCAAGCAGGGGCATGTCACGAAGTTCAACAGCCTGCACCAGAAAAACCGTCCGGGTATGCTGTTGCTCAATGGCGTCCTCTACCTGGGCTTCGGTTCGAACGGCTGCAACGACGACAACACGGGCTGGCTCCTCGCCTATCGTGCAGCCAACTTGCAACAAGTCGGTGCTTTCAACACCTCGCCCGACCACGGCCTGACTTCCATATGGCAAACGGGTAATGGGATCGCCGCCGATGAATCCGGCAATATGTTCGTGGCCACTGCTGAAAGCGCTAATTACGACGTGCCCTCTGGCGGCCAGAGCTACAGCAACAGCATTCTGAAAATTACGCCGGCGCCGTGGAACGCTCAGAACGAACCCGACGAACCTGCCGATTACTTTACCCCGTGGACCGTAGCCTACCTCAACGACCACGATCTCGATATCAGCTCGGTCGGCCCCGTCGTCCTGCCCGATCAGGCCGGCAAGTATCCCCATGAACTCATCGCGAGTGGCAAAGAAGCGGTGGTATACCTGCTCGACCGCGACGATATGGGCCAGTACGTGCCTGGCGGCCAGGACAATGCCATCCAAGAAATCCAACTGATCCACGCCGGAGAACTTATGGCTTCGCCAGTAGTCTGGAATGGAATCGCCTACTTCAGTCCGGATGGGGCGCCGCTACAAGCTTTCCGGCTTTCAAACGGTCTGCTAACCCCGTTCGTGCAATCCACGGTTGGGCTAATCGGCTCGCACTCGCCTTCCATTTCGTCCAATGGGACGAACGATGGCGTGCTATGGGTGCTCAGCGCCGGCCAGTTGCAGGCTTACGATGCGGTTTCATTACAGCAGCTCTATACGTCGCATCAAGTTCCAACGCGCGACAAGTTGCCTCCGCTCGCCCATTTCGCTACTCAGACGGTTGTCAACGGAAGAGTGTATGTGGCTACTCAGAACAGCCTGGAAGCATACGGTCTATTCAACACTTTGACTGTCACGGGTGGTAATAATCAGTCCGCGCCGGTGCTGAGTAAGCTGCCGACACCTCTGCAGTTTGCGGCCTTCGATCCTTACACAGGTCAACCCCTGAGTGGCGTCACGGTCACTTTCAGCGATGGCAACAACGGCGGCACATTCAATCCATCCTCCGCGCCAACCAATTCCAACGGAGCGGCGAGCACGACCTACACGTTCCCCAAGAAAGCGGGCGTTTACGCGCTGACCGCTTCGGCTACGAATTTCGGCAGCATTGCGGCCACCGCCACCGCCACGCCTTTAGCAGCCTCCAAAATTATCGGCTCCAGCGGCAGCAAACAGACAGGGGTGGCTCGCTCCGTCCTGCCGAATCCTATCGTGGTAAAGGTTGTCGATGTCTATGCGAACCGCGTAGCCGGTGTAACCGTCAACTTCACGGCCGTTAAGGGCGGCATCACAACCCCGACGTCGGTGGTGACTAACGCCCAAGGCTTGGCGAGTACCTCGCTCCAGTTGCCAAAAACCGTGGGTACAATTACGGTCACCGCCAGCGTGTCCGGTCTGCACAAAGTGACGTTCCCCGAATACTCTGTCGCTGGATCGGCTGCTTCCATCGCCGTGAGTGCCGGAAATAATCAGTCCGCCACACGCGGCACCACGCTCCCGCAAGCGCTGACCGTACTCGTTACCGATCAATACGGCAACCCCGTTTCCGGAGCCGCCGTTGGCTTCAGCGATGGTGGTGCAGGAGGCAGTTTCGCCAATCCCAACCCCGCGAACACTAACGGCTCGGGCACTGCGACTCAGACCTATACCCTGCCCTCATCGCCGGGCCAGGTCACCATTACAGCCACCGTGGCCGGAGTTGCAACTCCCGCTGCGCTTATCGAGTCCGCTCAGTAGTTTACTTGTTTCACGGTGCAGGAAAGGCGCTCCCTTGACAGTCTGTCTTCGAGCGCCTTCTTTGTTTAGGACGGAAAGAGTTGTCGTCGGCCGGCATTGTCCGTCTTGCTTCGGCCATCCTTATTGCTTTGCGCGGAACATCCCTGTTCGCATATGCTCAGGGGCAAGCGCACCCTATGGAGAGTTCGGTCGAATTGGCCCCGCCCGCCGTCGAGCAAAGGAAGCCCGTCCCACGCCTTTGGCCGCGCGCGGCTGGCTGGCTGCTCGTTCTCCTCCTCGTCTGGCTCTACCACTCCATTCTCTATCGCCTGGCCCTCCAATGGTGGGGGGACCCGAATTTCTCGCACGGCTTCTTCGTTCCGGCTTTTTCGTTGTTTGTCTTGTGGCAAGACCGCGATCAACTGAAGAAAGTCAGAATTTCGCCTTCCTGGACCGGTCTCCCATTCGTCATTCTCGCGCTCGTGATGCTCGTGCTGGGAGTGCTGGGCGTGGAATTGTTCACCTCCCGCGCATCCTTCATCGTGCTGCTCGCGGGCCTCATCATTTTGTTTCGCGGCTGGCCGCTGTTTCGTGCCGTGCTGTTTCCCTGGGCATTCCTTTTCCTGATGGTCCCGCTGCCGGCAATCATCCTGCAGCATTTCACGTTCCCGCTCCAGATATTGGCCTCCAAGCTCGCCACCTGGGCTTTGCAGAGTGTCGGCATTCCGGCACTCCGGGAAGGAAACGTGATCGACCTGCCCCGTTTTCCTTTGCAAGTCGTAGAAGCATGCAGTGGAATCCGCTCCCTGGTTTCTCTGCTCACGTTCTCTATCATCTACGGGTATTTGATGGATGATCGCAAGTCCGTCCGTGTCGCACTGGCTTGCGCAGCGGTCCCGATCGCGATCACCGCCAACGTCTTCCGGATCTTCGTCACCGGTCTAGTAGGCCAATGGAACCCAGACCTGGCGCAAGGGTTCTATCACGAGTTCCAGGGATGGCTCGTTTTCGTCGTCGCACTCGGCTTGCTCTTTGCGGTGCATCGCGTGATCAACTTGATTTGGAAGCCCACTCCCAGCACCAGCATCCCGCACCATGCTTTAGACAACAACACAAGCGCCCCGTCGACTGCCACTCCAAGCTGGTCTTTCCGATTCGTGATCACCGCAGCGCTGATGCTGGTCACCGCGGCCGGTCTGCAGGCTCACCCGCAAGAGGAGGCCTTGCCTCTGCGCCAGCCCCTTAGTTCGCTGCCGGCAGAGGTTGAAAATTGGTCAAGCACCGACACCGAACTCGATGAGCAGACTCTTGAGATCCTCGGTTCCGGCGAGTTCCTTATGCGCGACTATGAGGACACCGCCCAACGCCAGCCCGGCATCGGCCTTTTCGTCGCCTTTTTCCCCACCCAAAAAATGGGCGATACCATCCACTCGCCCAGCCACTGCCTGCCCGGCGCCGGATGGGTTCCCACCGAACGCGGGGTCGTTACTCTCACCAGGCCCGATGGCACTTCATTTCCCGTGAATCGCTACGTGGTTTCCAAAGCCGGAGAGCGCGCCCTGGTTCTCTACTGGTTTCAGGCGCACGGCCGCGAAGTGGCGAGCGAGTATTCCGCCAAGTACTATCTGATAACCGACTCCATCCGCCTGCATCGCAGTGACGGAGCTCTTGTCCGCCTAATGACCCCAATGTTTAAGGGCGAATCCGCCGACGCCGCCCAAGCCCGTATGATGCAGCTCGGGAACCAGGTCATTCCGCTGCTCGATAACTCGATTCCCCGCTGAAAAACTGCAGCTCCCGGCGTCGACCCGCCAATGCATTGATTTGAGTGTAGTTACTTACACAGTATAAAAGCCAGAGGAGTTGCGCTCCTGCTTCAGCAGGCTCATCGGCCCATTTGCGTACACCATTTTTGTGACGAATCCACAGCAAACCCTCACCACGGAGCATGGGGGAGCCTCTATTTCGCGTTCTTTAAGATGGACAGCGAAATCTTGAGGGTAGGAAGGCAGCCCATGGACTTGACATCCGCCCCTCCAGGTTGCCTCTTCCTGATCTAGGAGTCCCTGCTTCACCCGGACTCATTCGTGGCTATAGAACTGCAGACGCAAACGCAGGCAGCCATGTGTTGTTGGTGAAATGGGCTCTTTGGCCAACAATCCGCCGCCGCAAGCGCATCGCAGTGAAAATTGTTTCACATTGAACGCGAATAGGGATTGGGGGACAATGAAAGCTGTTTTTGGGCTAAGAAAGGAAATTCCGGCTTAAGGAATCAGAACATGCCAAAACACCGTAACCGAAGCTACCGCGTCGACGGCATGGCCGCACTTGCCGTGTTGTTTTTCGTCTGCGCGAGTGTACTGCTGGCGGCTGGCCAGACGGCGGTCACAACCTACCACTACGATAACAACCGCACCGGCTGGAATCGGAACGAAACGGTGCTGACGCCCGCCAACGTCGGGAAAACGACTTTCGGTCTCTTGCAGACCGTGGCGCTCGACGACCAGGTGGACTCGCAGCCTCTGGTGGTGCCGGGTGTGCAGATCACCGCCGGAAACTATCAGGGCACGCACGATGTCGTTTATGTAGCGACGCAAAACAACACGGTGTACGCCATCGACGTTCACACCGGGACGGTGCTGTTGAGTCCGAATTTCGGCCCGCCCGTGTCGCAACAATCGCTTCCGGGAAAATGCTACGCCAACGGCCCCAATGTGGGAATCACTTCGACGCCGGTAATCGACCCGAGCAGCAACACCTTCTACGTGATGGTTTATACACAGGGTCCGAGTGGTAAGGCTTACTTGCTTCACGCGCTCGACCTGGGAAGTTTGACCGACAAAGTGACTCCGCAAACGGTGAGCGCGTCGCATACGCTGACTAATGGAACGACCTTCAGCTTCAACGCGAAATACCAGCGGCAGCGGCCGGCGTTGTTGCTCGCGAACGGCAGCATTTATGCGGGGTTCGGCAGCTTCTGCGATAAGGCAGTCCAGTATTCGAGGGGCTGGCTGCTGGGATGGACGGCGGGGTCGCTGGCGCCATTTCCATCGAACCAACTCAACAACCTGCAGGCCACGAACACTCAGAAGTTTTATCTTTCTTCGATCTGGATGTCTGGCTATGGGCCGTCCACCGACGATACGGGCAGCATCCTGTTCGTAACCGGGAACTCCGATGCCGGCACCTACGACGGGGTCACCAGCATTCAGGAGAGCGTGGTCAAGGTTTCGAATACGCTAACGACGATGCTTGACATCTTTACTCCGGCTAACCAGGAGAGCCTGGATGCGGAGGATAACGATTTCGGCTCGGGCGGCGTGATGGTGCTGCCCGATCAGCCGGGACCTACACCGCATCTGGCCGTGGCAGCGGGCAAGAATGGAAAGATGTTTCTGATGAATGAAGACAGTCTGGGTGGTTACTCGCCGCCGCAAAATAATGTACTGGGCGTCTATCCGGCGGGCGACTGCTGGTGCGGCCCATCGTACTTCGTAGATCCGACAGACGGATTGGGACGGGTGGTGAGTAGCGGCGGGAGGAGCGCGATCGTCTGGAAGGTACAAACGTCGCCTACGGTAGCTTTGACGAAGGTAACAACGTCTCCCAACACAGGCGGAGGCCCCACGCAGGGTCCTGGATTCTTCACCACGATTTCTTCGAACGGCACCGCCAATCCAATCATTTGGGCAATTGCGCGCCCTCCGGACTCAACCAAGGCGATTACTCTGTACGCATTTAATCCGGAGTCTGGAGGAAGCCACATGAAGAAGCTGTTCAACACGCCCGCGGGCACGTGGCCGAATCTGCAAGGCAATGCAAACCTGGTTCCGGTAGTGGCAAACGGCTTGGTGTTCGTGGCCAGCAACCAGCAATTGCAGATCTTTGGACTGACCGGAGCGGATGCGAAGAAGACGACAAAGAAGAAGAAGTAGTAGTAAGTAGTAGCAGGCGGGCTCACGCGGAATTTGCTTTGCAAAAATTCTCAGGCATGCAAGCGGAATTCGGGGGAATCGGTTTTGCTCGCCTTCAAGAAGGTGTCGGGTAAAAATCGAACCAGATCGGTAGCCACGAGCGAATGCTCGCCCAGAGCCGCGGCAGCTAAATCGCCCGCCAGTCCGTGCAGGTAGACAGCGAGCGCAGTTGCCTCGAGCACCTGCTGGGGATGTTGCGCGATCAAACCCGCAACCATTCCGGTAAGAACGTCACCAGTTCCACCGGTCGCCATGCCCGGATTGCCCGTGGAATTGACCCACACGGTGCCATCGGGCGCAGCCGTCAGCGTGCGATGCCCTTTGAGCACGACGATTAGCTCGTGCTCGCGCGAAAATTTGCGTGCCACTTCCAATCGATTCGCCTGAATCTCTGCGATCGTCAATCCGGTCAGGCGAGCCATTTCTCCGGGATGCGGCGTAATAACGATGCTTCGCCCATGCCCGTTCAACCCGTCGGCTGCTCCCTCAAACGCATTCAGCGCATCGGCATCAAGAACAATAACGGCGCTTGCGGGAAAGGCCCCGGGTCTGGCCGTTCTTGACTTGACCGATCTTGCCTTGGTCGATCCTGGCTTGACGGCTCCTGACTTGAGCGCTCCCGGGTCGACCAGGGCCCGCACGAATTTCGCAGTTTCAGCGTTCCTTGAGATGCCTGGGCCAATGGCGACGACGGTCTTTCGTTCCAGCAACGACAGCACGGCGTCGAGAGCGCGCAAACCGATCGTGCCGCCGGTGGTTTCGGCGAGCGGCTCGGTCATCACCTCGGGATGAAAACTGGCAACCGTCGCCAGCACGGACTTTGGTGTGGCAATGGTGGAGAGGCCGGCACCGGCCCGAAGGGCCGCGAATCCGGCCATGGCTGCGGCTCCTGCTTTGCCGACCGATCCGCCAATGATCAGCGCATGTCCGTAGCTGCCTTTGTTGGCTTCGGGTGCGCGGGGCGCCACCAGAGCGGCAAAATCCGAGGGCGTGCTGAGGTGAAGTTCGGACTCGGAAACAATCGCGTCGGTGGGAGAACCGATTGGCGAAATGACTGTGGGCCCGCTCGTGAGCACCGCGAAAACGTGCGCCGGACGCGGAGCCGTAAACGTAACCACGGCATCCGCGCGGGCAACAGTTCCCCGCTGAGGTTGCAAGGCATCGGCGTCGGCGCCCGAAGGAATATCGACGGCGATGACCGGAACCCGGCTCGCATTCATCTTTGCAATGGCAGCGGCGTAGAGCGGGCTGACTGGAGGGCGAAAACCGGTGCCGAGAACGGCGTCGACAATCAAATCGGAAGCGAAGATTTCAGCCGCCTCTGGCGAGTCGAGTTCTGCGCCAGCGCGCACCACGAGCGCCGCAACCTTCATCCGCTCGAACATCGCCGCCGCATCGCCGCGCAGTTCTTCCGGATCCGCAAGCAGCAAAACGCGCGCAGCGCGGCCTGTTTCGGCCAATTTGCGGGCCACAACGAAACCATCGCCGCCGTTGTTGCCCTTGCCGCACACGATGCCGATGCGCTCCGCTTCCGGGTACTCGGCAACGATGAAACGGGCGACCGCTGAACCGGCGTTCTCCATCAATGTGAGGGAAGGGACTCCGAAACGCTCCGAGGTGGCGCGATCGATGGCGCGCATTTCCGCGGCGCTTACGATCTTCATGGCTGTGATCCCGCTGACAGCTCAAGTTCGCGAAGTTGCTGCGGCTCACCCATCGCGATAAGGAAATCTCCCGTTTCAATGCGGTCATCGGGCGCGGGATTGAATTGCATTCCAGCCCCCCGCTTGATCGCCAGAATGATCACGCCCCGATCCTGTCGAATGCGGGAACTCTCAACGGTCTTGCCGGCAAACGTGCTTCCCGCGTGGATCGCTACTTCCTCGATCTCAAGGTCCACGCCGAGATGCGTGGTGGCGGCGTCGAGGAAACTGACAACATGAGGACGCAGAAACGACTGTGCGATGCGCTGTCCGGCAAAGACGTAGGGCGAAACGACCGCATCGGCGCCGGCTTTCAGCAGGTGTTTCTCCGACGCGTCCTCGCTGGCGCGCGCCAGAATCCGCAGATTCGGGTTGATACTGCGGGCAGTCAGCACGATATACAGATTGGTGGCATCGGTGGTTGTGGCGGCGACCAGGCCGCGGGCGCGCTCGATTCGAGCTTCACGCAGGATTTGTTCCTGGGTCGCGTCGCCGATCTGCATAAGCCAATTTTCGGCCGCGAATTTCTGGGCTTTGGCTTCGTTGTTCTCGATAATGACAAAGGGAGCAGGCCGGCGCGCCAACTCGCGCGCCACGCTGCGGCCTACGCGTCCGGCGCCGCACAGTATGTAGTGGTCCGTCAGACGGCCGATCTCGCGCTCCATACGCCGCCTTCCAAAGAAACTTTGCAGCTCGAATTCTAACAAAGCCTGGGTCAGCGATCCGATTACCAGAAACAGCAGCGAAACTCCGGCCAGAATAATGACAACGTTGAAAATACGTCCTGCATGCGATAGCGGGTGCACTTCCTGGTAGCCAATTGTGGTCAGCGTGGTGATGACCATGTAGAAGCCGTCAAACCATGGCCATCCTTCGATGTAGTGAAAACCCGCCGTGCCGAGCGCGATTATGAACAGGAGCGCGGCCGCCAGGACTTTCACATTGCGCAACGTTTTCATTGTTTCCCGTTCACTCTATCGCGGCGAGACCACCGCTCCTATGAACCTGAGCTGGGCCAAGGCACGATCCTGCGCGCCACGCGAGTATATCTCTACCCAGCTTGAAAATGCCGTAAGTAGCATTGTGCCGCCAGGAAAACCGCTGTTACGATCTGGCTCCGAAGGTCGCGAGTTCCCTATGATTGGTCTCATGACGGTCTTAGCTAAGGATGCGCCTCGGGCTGAACAGTTTGCTGAAAGGGTCCTACATTCGACAGCCAACCCCTCAAGGAGCCGTTGATTCTAAGGATCTGCGGTAAGTTCTGAAGCAAGACCCTGATACCAATCCGAGACCGACGGCTTCCCATCCTTCCGACGCGCCCAGAAGCACATTCAAACGCGTGTGCTCCTCCGGTCGCACAACATGGGAAAGGCGGCTCTGAGACGCCGCCAGGAAGGCAAGAAAATCGGATGCAAGGACGGCGTGTGCGCTTTATTGGGTGCTGAAATATTCGCTGAAAGAGCCCAGGGCTGAAGGCGCACGATCACCGGCAAGGCTTGCCCCAGAAGGATCTGCAGCTACAACGCGTGTTATTGCTTCCCCCCCTTGTCTTTCAAGCGCCCTGCCAGGGGATTCGCGCCCTGGCGGACAAGACCAGAATTCTTGGCGGCACCGTTAGCCTTGAAGTTGATCTTTGGAGTCGGCTTGTCATGCTCTGGAGGCAGAACCGCGGCAGGCACCTTTTTGGATGAGCGCGAGACACTTCCCTTAGGGGTATTTCGTTCGATGTTTTCTAAGTCCTTACCGGGAGGCACCGTTGTTCGCGGGGGCGGAGAGCTCGAGCGCATGACATCTTCCCCGGAGCCCGTCTTCACCTTGAACTCATTCGAGGGTTTGACCCTAGTTGGCGTTGTGGTTTGCTGCGCCACAGCAATCGAGCTGACTGCGATAGACGCTGCCAATAATGTGAGTCCAAAACGCATGATTATGTCCCCTTACTTCCAGTCACAGGCGATTGACTTGTAGACTGCACGCCCTATGCCAGACCGCCTTTGGATCCACCTGATTCTAAACCCGGCGTTGAGGAAAAGCACTCGTTGAATACGAAAAGGGTAACGAGACAATGAGAACCGGTCATTTACTCCCGAGTTGGGCTCTCGGTGAGGTGTGTGCAAACTGTTGCACAAAACGTCGGCCTCTTAGAATGCAACGCGGGGAAAGGTGATCCGAGCGGTTGGAGAGCCGCGTTCAAAGCAATGCAGTTAGGCAGCGTTCAAGCGCTGCGACACCCAAATTCCAGAGTCGGTCCGGAGCCGCTAGGGAATCCTCACTTGAATGTTCTCTGATAGCCTGCTTTCTCGGCCTTTTTGATCGACGGCCGTGACCGCGTAGAAATAAGTCTCGCCGCTCACTACCTGGCGATCCTCATAGGGCGGACCTAGAACCTGCGTGGCGATTTTCAGATACCTGCTGTCCTTCGTCTTCCAGCGGTAGACGTTGTAGCCCACCAATGACACCTTTGGGGGCAGGTTCGGCGTTTTCCACATCAACGTTACGCTGTGAGGAGTCGGCGAACTTGGCGGGGTCTTTGGATGACATGCCAGCACAACCGCCAGTGCCAACAAGGGCAGGACCACTCTTCCGCGGTGTGTCCTCATCCTGTCAGTCTATCCCTATCACTCTCGCGCGGCGAACGCCCCTAATTTAGACCGTCCGATTGCCCCGGTCAGGAACAACAGGATCGGGACATTTATGGGACTGTCGTGCCAGTTGCAATTCCTTGCAATCATTGCAAAAAATAGCATCTTGACTACTTCGGTAGGGTTAGTTTATCGTAGTTAAGTAGCATCCAGGCGAATGTGCCTAACGAGCACTCGCTCCCTCCCCGGCAAATCCCCCAGACAGCAGAAACTTTGGAGTTATCTGAAATTATGGTCAGCTTACATCGGAAGTGGCTGTTTACCGGTTTACTGCTTCTCTGCTTCGCTCCTGCATCGTTTGCAGGACCAGCCAGGGCATGTGATCACTATCGGCAAAGAAATTGTCAACCGACGCAAAAGGTGCCAGAAGGCGGCTCCTCCGCGACCTATTTACTCGGAGCGGGACTGATCTGTGCCGGCGCGATGTTTGCTCGTTTCCGCATGCAGAGTTCGGAGATGCAGTAGCTTTTTCCCGGCGCCGAAGCGCGGAGCTGAATTAGTTCGCCCCTCCAGGGCGCGTTGAGCTCAAACCTCGTTCGACCGCAATCCACCAAAGCGGGTTCCCCCGCACACACCTTGAGCCCTGGGATATTGACAACTCCATCTGCACACGCGATGAAAGCTGGCGCCGGTTCGTCAAGTCTGAATTCTGGCGGCACGCGCGAAAGTGGTATTGCTGATTACGGATTTCTGGCGCGATCAGCCGTCAGGTGAGATCTGCTCTCCGTTCGCTTCGCGCAAGCAGCCAGAGCAGAACGCCAGTCACCGCCAGCGCGATCACCAGGAACACGATTCCGCCGCGATGATGAAGGTTCCCGTCCAGGTATCCGGGGTCGACGCGCATTGCCAGCCCGACAAGCACATAAATCCGCAGGGCATTCTTCGCGGCCGAAAGCGGAATTGCAATCAGTACTAGGAACAGCTTGCGCCACGGAGATCGTAGGAAAAGATGGGCCAGAACCATAGTAGTGACGATCAGCACCATGGTGGAGCGGATGCTGCTGCACTCCCGCGCCACCTCGATGTCAATGCCGGGAAGCGCCAACGTGACGCCCTTCAGTGTTACTGGAACCCGAGACAATTGGAATAGGCAGCGCGCCATTGCTGCTGAATTGTTTTGCAGGGCCACGATGATCCAATTCAGCACGAAATTGGGCAGGGGCACGAGCCAGAGCAGAAAACAAATAGGAAAAAGAAAGGCGCGGAAAACCTGGATGCCGAAGCAGAACACGATGCATGCGACCCACCAAACCACCAGAGTAAGCATACTCGACGCAAGCTGCACATCGGCCGCGAAAACACCGCTTCTTCGTACGAAATAGCCGAAAGCCAGGGAGATCAACAAGAGACACGACCCGGCGAGACGGCTGGGCTCCAACGCAGGCCGTAGTATCTTCGAATCTAAGCAAAAGAGCGCGAAGCTCAGGGGAACGATCAGGATGATGTGGGTATAGGCTTCATTGGTCCAGGCGAGGCGGAATGTATCCACGAGAGGATTCCGCCAGAACACGAGCGAAAAGGCGACTAATAATCCGAACTCGAACTTTTGTCGCCAGCCCATCAAGTGTTGATCTTCATGTCGCCAGCGCCCGAATTCAAGTAACCTCCGTACTGCTACTTGGGTGGACGAAAGTCCAATACCATCGCAAGTCATGCCAACAGGTCAAAGGTCGCAATAGTCGCCCCGGCGCGTTCAATGGCGACTGCGGACCGGAAGTGCGGGGCCGCATCAACATCGAGGAGCGTCCAATGCTGTCCAGCATTTTTATCGCCCTTGATCTCCTCGATGCGCGACTGGTTCTCAGGATGGACCGAAACCGAGAAATCTTCGAGCGGAAAGCCTAGCCCTTCGCCGATGGCTTTCAGAAACGCCTCCTTGCGGGCCCAGCAGGCATAGAAGGCGGCCACGCGCAGTGTTTCTGGCAGTGAGCCCAGAGCCGCCTGTTCAGATGACGAGAAAAATCGTTCCGACAATTCGGCGGCCTTCACGTCAGGACGCATTCTTTCGATATCGACGCCGAGAGCGTCCTGAACGCCGACCGCAATCAAGGCCATATTGTCGGAATGTGACACGTTGAACCGCAGCTGGGGCAAATTTTGATCGAGGGCGAGTTCCGGCTTGCCATTCGGTGAATAGGTGAATCGAATTTTCGGAGGGGCAATATTCAGATACTGTGCCAGCAAGAGCCGTAGCGCGGTGCGACATCTCACATAACGGACGCGGCCCCCGTCGAAGTGAAAACGCGAGGCTCGCGCCAGTTCGTCGGGAGCAAGCACGCCGCCTCGCGTTTCGGAAAGCGACGAAAGCTCTTCCTCCAGCCGTGCAGCATCCAGCGAAAGCCGCCAGACATCGATGCGCCCGACAAGCAACTCCGGCCTTTCGGACCTTGCGCGCCAAACGTGTGATGAGACTGGTTCCACAGGCCTCACTCAGCAAAGTTTCTTATATAAGGCAGCGAAGCTTCATGCAATCCTCACAGCCCGCCTGCCTCTGTAACTTGAGTGTTCAGCGTTACGACTGAGTACGCGCCGTCGAGAAGGAAGCTTACTGAGACTGTTGCGTCCTGACGAGTCTCGAAATGGGCTCATGAACAACAATTCTCGAATTCTCGATCGCTCGATCAAGGCAACCGCGCAACATATGAGCAAGGTCGCCGACGTAGGGCTCAACGAGGCTGCCGCGGGGACTGATCGGAAGCGAGAACAGGCGAACGCCGCCCTGCGCAACCTGCCCCCAGCCTCCCAGGGGAGAGTTATAGCCTGCCAGATGCCGCTGCGCCAGGAAGACAGTCAATTCCCCGGGATAAGGCTTGACCTCATATTGAGCGAAAGCTTCTTCGTAGATCTCCGCGACACTTGCTGGAGGTGAAGCCGCGGAATCGGCCAAGAGTCGATGGCAAAGATGGGCCCAACCAAGGCGAACCGATGTTTTGATCCGTGCAATCTCGACGCGCAATTTCTCCATAAAGAATGTGCGCTTGCCTGCACCTTCCGCCGCCATCAGATTGTGGAGGTGAAAATAAGGATTGAGAATCAGGCGATTGATCAGCCGCTGGTGCAACGGCAGCGGCCAGCGCATGGCGTGGACGTTGTAAATCTCAATCAGCGCTACCAGGCCCACCGTCTCACCGGATTGGACGAGTTGCTGCGCCATTTCCAGGGCCAGAGTGCCGCCCAGGCAGTAGCCCCCCAGCATGTAGGGACCATGAGGCTGGATCTGCCGGATCTCGTTGATATAGCGTGCCGCCACGGTTTCGAACCGGCCGTCGATCCGGGAACGACCGTCGAGACCAGCGGATTGCAAACCGTAAACGGGCTGATCGGTGTCTAGATGAGCAGCCAGGGAACGATAGAGCAGTATGTTGCCTTCGGCCGCGTGCACCAGAAAAAGCGGCGGCCGCTCCCCGGATCGATTGATCGGGACGAGTGATTTCCAGCCTTCCGCCTTGTTGCCCCGGCTCAGAACATGGGCCAGCATCCGCGGAGTGGAGGCATCGTAAAGGATTGCCAGGGGCGCAACACGCCCCAGTTCGCGGTTCATGAGGGCAAACAATTCCGCTGCGGCGATGGAGTGGCCGCCCACGGCAAAAAAGTCATCGTCCGGCCCGATCGTGCGGACGCCTAACACGCGCTCCCACAGCGACAGCAGCGACCGGAGCAATTCGGACTCGTCTACCGCGGAGTTAGCAGCCGATTTCGGGGACGTGCGTGGCGGCTCAGGCACTGAGCGGAGTTCATCAGCAGTTTCGCGCACTGAAGTGAGAGCGTAAACGATTTCACTTGCGGGGGAAGCGCTGGTATGAAGTCCGGCGAGATCAAATACTTCGCGTGAGAGATCGGCCGTGAGGTTCTGACAAATAACGCCGAGTGTTGCGAGCCACTCTCGAATCGTGAGCTCTTCAAAAAGCCTGATGTCGTAATGACAATGGAACTCGAGAGTTTCTTCCATCTCGAGCGCATTCAGATAGAACTCGAACGATTCGCAGGCTTTCGGGTTGGCATCATAGTCGACGCCGAATCCCGATTGCGGCAGCTCGTTCGCCCTGAACTTCTTGACGTTCGTGAAGCCTGCCGAGATTGGAGAAACGCCGGGCGCGGGCGCGACCGGATGCAGATCCTCCAGCAAACTCACCATGGTGAAGATGCCATGGTCGTGGGCAGCAAGAAGCTCGGCCTGTACTCTCTTGAGAAAATCGCCGACTGCTTCGCCGGCGCGTAACTCCGCGGCAAAGGGGAGAAGATTTACACAGTGCCCGACTAGGCCGGGCTGACCGATGTCGGGTTGTTCCGCCGTTGGAAGAGCGATCACAAAGCGACGCTGCTTTGAAACGCGAGCCAATAAGATGGTCAGGGAACTCAACACCACGGTGAAGAAACTGCAGCCCTGCTTTGCCGCCAGCGTTTTGAGTTGGTGCACCACCGCAGCCGGGATGGGGTGATCGAGGCGGCGCGCACTGAAGTCACGCCGCCCGCTCCGAGGGTGATCCGTCGGAAGTCGCAGCACCGGAAAGCCATTCTCAAACTGCGCATGCCAATAGTGGGCTGCGTCCTTGAACTCCTCGGAGCGATGGCGCGCGTTTACGTTCTGCACATAATCGGCGTAGCCTGACGCCGGCTCCAGGAATTCGGCTGCGCCCGAGATTTCCTCGGAATAGAAGGCGCAGAGGTCGTGGATCAGGACATCCAGTGACCAGCCATCGCAGATGATGTGGTGCGCCGTGAAGACAACGGCCGCGCGATCGGTGCCCAGCAAAACCATTTGGCAGCGGAACAGCGGCCCGGCGGGCAGCGGGAAAGGCAACGCCGTCTCCTCGGCAATCAGTTGGCGGAGCCGCTCTTCTTGCCGAGCTGAGTCTGTGATCGAAGAAAGATCGGTTACCGGCATCGGGACTTTTAAGGCGGGGGTGATCTCCATGACCTGTCCGCTTTCGTCGAAACTCGCCCTCAGAGCATCATGCCGTTCCACCACGCGGTCCATGGCATGCGACATTTTCTCGATCGAGATGTTGCCGGTGAAACGCACCGTCATGGATTCGTTATAAGAGGCCGACAAATGTTCGCAAAGACGTGACGAGGCGTAGATGCCGCGCTGCGGAACGGTGGATTCAACTTCACGCGGGCCGGGCGTTACTACAACTGACGCCGCTGCAGGATCCTTCGGCGTTGCGGCTGCCAAGGTTTTGCCGTCGATGGGAGCCGCTGCAGGCGTTTGATTCAGGCCGGCCTTTTCGAGCAGGGTGACGAGGCGGGCGATAATGCGCGCTTGCTCGGCAACGGTTTCCTCGAGCGCGCTGCTGCTGCTCTTCGGCCGGCCCGGCTGGCCTTCTCCAACCGCAGGCGCGGCGGGTGGTGAAGGAACAGGCCGCGCGGACGGAGTAGCACAGCCTTCCGCAAGAAAGCTGGCAGGTAGCGTGGCGTCGAAATGCGCTGCAAGCGTCTCAATGTTGGGCCATTGATTCATGAGTTGACTGAAACTGACCTTGACGGAAAACTCCTTGCGGATGGCAAAGGCCACCTGTGTCAGGGCTAACGAGTCGAGTCCCTGCTCCATGAAGGTGGCGGAGGCGCTGAGCTGCGAGCGTTCGCGCCCGGAGACGGGCAGGAGCAGATCGAGCACACGAGCAGCGATGCGGTCTTTGCGCGAGGACGCCGAATGCGACGAGGCGACGCTCTCGGGCGAAGAGGCAAGGACAAGGGGAGCGAGACGGGGAGGCGCGATCACGGGAGAACCCGCGGTTTCGCCGGCTTGGGCAGCGAGCACGACGGCGGGGTCTACCCAGAATCGCTGGCGCTCGAAAGGATAAGTCGGCAAAGAAATTCGGCGACGGTCTTCGTTGGCGTAGAAGGCGTCCCAGTCGATGGTTACTCCGTTTTGCCAGAGAGAGCCCATGGCGAAAAGCAAGGTCGTCCACTCGTTGTTGTTCTCATGCGTATCGGCAAATGTGGGAATCGCTGTCGCGGAGTAATCCGGTGAAAAGTGCTGGCGGGCCAACGAACACAGCGTCGAGCGCGGCCCACATTCGACGAAAAGGTCGTAACCCTGATCCTTGAGATACTGGATCGCCTTTGAGAACTCAACGGTGGCACGCGCATGATGGGCCCAATAGGCGGGATCGGTGGCTTCGTCCGCGCCGATGGGGCGCCCCGTGACCGTCGAGACAAAGGGTTTCGCCGGAGGGTGCAACTGGATTTTTTCGACCGCCTTGCGCAACGGTTCGACCATAGGATCCATCATTGCGGAGTGGAAGGCATGAGAAGTATGCAGGTGGCGGCAGACGGTTTTGCCCGCTTCGAGTTGCTTCTGGAATTGCACGACGTCGGCTTCCGGCCCCGACACAACGCACAGATTGGGGGCGTTATTGGAACCAATCTGAAGCGTGGGCGGGAGAATTTTCGCGATCGACTCCGCGCTGGCGCTGACTGCCATCATGGAACCGCGCGGGAGATTTTGCATCAAGCGGCCGCGCAGCGCGACGATGCTGAGAGCATCTTCTAGCTTCCAGACGCCAGCGAGGGTGGCGGCGACGAATTCTCCGATGCTGTGCCCCGCCATCGTGGCCGGTTCGATGCCCAGGCTCTCCCAAAAACGCGCCAGCGCGTACTCTATTACGAAAATTGATGGTTGAGTGAAGAATGTGTGCTGGAGCGAGATCTTCGCGGTCTGCTCGTCCCCAGCCTGGGGATAGAGAAGTTCACGCAAATCGCGCTCGAGATACGGCTTGAGATATTCACAGCAGTCATCTACGACAGCGCGGAACAAAGGCTCATCGCGATAGAGGTTCAGGCCCATGTTGACGTACTGCGTGCCCTGACCGCCGAAGAGAAAGACGACGGCAGGGTTGCGGCGATCACAGCGCTGGCTGCTACATCGCAGGGGATTTGGCTGGCGGAGGAGTTGGGTAGCTTCTCTCGCATCGGCGGCAACTACGAAACGCCGGTGGGCCATCTGCTTGCGCCCGGTTTGAAATGTGTAGGCCGCGTCCGCGAAACATTCCGGTGCGATGCCCGAAAGATGGTCGGCCAGCGCGCGACTGTACGCATCGAGAGCCGAGGGAGTTTTTGCGGAGAGCGGCAAGAGTTGCAGTGGACGCGACGGGCGTACGCCCTTCGGCACCGGTGCCTCCTCCAGAATGACGTGGACGTTTGTTCCGCCAAAGCCAAAAGAGCTGACCGCTGTGCGGCGCACCTGCTCTCCACGTGGGAAGGCGATCAACTTGTCCGCCATGATGAACGGGCTGCTGGCAAAGTCGATCTTAGGATTCGGCTTTTTGAAATGCAGGGTCGGAGGGATCTGTTCGTGATGGAGGACCAGAGCAGCCTTAATCAGCCCGACGACTCCCGCGGCATTGGTTGGATGCCCAATGTTGCCCTTGATCGAACCGATGTAACAGAACTGCTTCCTCTCTGTCTTGCACTCAAACACCTTGCGCAGTGCTTCGAATTCGATGGGGTCGCCAACCGGAGTGCCCGTGCCATGCGCCTCGATATAGCGGATGGTCTCGATGGGAACGTTGGCGTTGGCTTGCGCCAAGGCAATCGCTTCGGCTTGTCCCTCTACGCTCGGGGCCAGAAAAGAAGCAGGGCGCGCGCCGTTATTGTTCTTCCCGGTGCCGCAGATCACCGCGTAAATGGTGTCGCCATCAGCGAGTGCATCGTCGAGGCGCTTGAGAACAACTACGCCAGCGCCGTCGCAAAACATGGTTCCGGTAGCATCGGCGTCGAAGGGACGGCAGTGGCCATCCTTGGCAAACGTGCCTCCCTCCTGATAGAGGAAGCCGCTTTTTTGCGGCACGGTAATGTCAATGCCGCCCGAGAGAGCGATGTCACACTCACAATCAAGCAGAGAACGGTAAGCCTGGTCGATCGTCAGCAGCGTGGTGGAACAGGCAGCGTTAAGGCTCACCGCGGGCCCCCGAAGGTCCAACAAATACGCAGTGCGAAGAGCAATGTAGTCCTTCTGGTTGCCGTATTCGACTGCCAGCTTGCCAGCCATGGCCAGCAGTTCGGGCTGGGTGAGGAGATTGGTCGTGTAGTAGTGGTTGTCGCCGATACCGGCGAATACACCTATGCGCCCTTTGTAGCGCTCGGGGTCATAGCCGGCGGTCTCTAGCGCCTGCTGGGCAAGCTCGAGAAAGACACGCTGTTGCGGATCCATGACCTTGGCTTCAAGCGGATTGATGCCAAAGAAGGCGGCGTCGAAAAGATCTGCGCCCTCGATCAAACCGCGAGCGCGGATGTAATCCGGGTCATGGCGTAACTGTTCGTCAATGCCAGGGCCCAATTCCTCCGGCGTGAAAAAGGAAATTGATTCGACGGCGTTGCAAAGATTGCGCCAGAGTTGATCGATGTTGCCTGCACCGGGAAAACGACCCGTCATGCCAATCACTGCGACAGCGTCGCGTGCCGGGTCGTTCGCAGATGGCGAATCAGGCTGCGAGCCGTGCTGGGGATGTCGCCGACGGCGAGTCCGGCTTTCGGCTTCGGCAATAAAATCGGCCTTCTTCTCGCTCGCTTCCACGAAATCTGAGAGCTTCACGATTGTGGGATATTGAAAAACTTTGACCGGGGAAATCTCACGCCCGTAGCGGGCGTGATACTGATTCACCATTCGAACCACTGCCAGCGAGTTGCCGCCCAGATCGAAAAAGCTGTCGTCGATGCCAACTTCTTCCAGTTGCAGTAGCTCGCACCAGAGAGTCGCCAACTGCTTTTCCACCTCGGTCCGAGGAGCGATAAAGTCCCGCGCGAGAAGCGGACGTTTGCCCTTGGGCGGCGGCAGAGCCGTGCGATCGAGTTTGGCATTTGGGGTCAGAGGAAATTTATCCACGTGCAGAAAGACGGACGGGACCATGTTGTCCGGCAGCGTTTCTTTCAGGGCTTGCATCAAGGAGGTGGAGTTCAACCCCGCGCCACCCGTGTAATAGGCAACCAGGCGCTTGTCTCCAGGACGATCCTCCCGCAGGATGACGACCGCCTGCGCGATTCCCTCAATTTGGGAAAGAGCGTTCTCGATCTCGCCCAGTTCGATGCGAAAACCGTGGAGCTTCACCTGCTGGTCGAGGCGGCCTAGGAATTCCAGAGTGCCGTCGGGGCGATAGCGAACTCTGTCTCCCGTTCGGTAGAGCCGTGCACCGGGATGACCCGCACCACATGGATCGGCGATGAATCTTTCTGCGGTCAGTTCAGCGCGCTTGAGATACCCCCGAGCCAAGCCCGCGCCGCCAATCCAAAGCTCGCCGGGCACTCCCGCGGAAACCACCCTGCGGTTCTCGTCGAGAACATGAAATTGCGTATTGGCAATCGGCGAACCGAGCGAAATGTGGTTCGCAGCGACGACGCGTTGCGTAGAAGACCAGATGGTAGTCTCCGTCGGTCCATACATGTTCCAAAGCTCACGGCAACGCGGGAGCAATTGGGCAGCGAGATCCACGGTGAGGGCCTCGCCTCCGCAGAAGACCCGCAGGTCACTCTTCCCTTCCCAGCCGTTTTCAAGCAGCATGCGCCAAGTGGTTGGCGTTGCCTGCATCACCGTCACAGCATGTTGCTGAAGCAACCGTTCTAGCTTGCGGGCGTCCGCGGCCTGTTCGGCAGTCGTCATTACGATTCGGGCGCCACGTACTAGGGGAAGAAGGAATTCCAGAATGGAGATATCAAACGAAGCTGTAGTAACCGCCAAGAGCGTATCGGACGAGACAATGCCAGGGGTTTCCGCCATGGTCAAAAGGAAATTGACCAATGCCCGCCGCGGGATCATCACTCCCTTTGGCCTTCCCGTCGAGCCCGACGTATAGATGAGGTAGGCCAGATGCTCAGAGTTGTTGCTTAAGGAGAGGTTCGTCGCGGGAGCTTTGGAAAGCGAGTCCTTCTCCCTATCGAGCTCAACCACGTGGGCGGTTGTTTGCGGCAGATTTTCCCGCCCCGAGGAATGGGTCAGAACCAGCGAGACCTCGGAGTCCGCCAACATGAACGCAAGACGATCTTTCGGAAACTTCGGATCGAGCGGCAGGTAAGTCCCGCCGGATTTCAGGATGGCGAGGAGGCTCACCACTGAATCCAACGATCGATTGAGACACACACCGACCAGGCGCTCCGGACCAACACCTTGGTCGCATAGAAAATGCGCCAGGCGGTTCGCGCGAGAATTCAATCCCTGATAGGAAATTCCCTCGGAGCCCACGGTCAGAGCGGGATCATCAGGCGCGCGCTTCGCCTGGTCTTCAAAGAACTCGTGAGGGCCCCGGGTCAGAGGGTAATCCCGCTGGGCGCCACTGCAAGGAAAGATCACATCTGTTTCCATCCAGACCATAACGGGCAAGTACACGAGACCGCAGAAGGCATACTCCGGACAGCTGGCATCGCGTAAGCCTTTTGTTCCTAATATGTCATGAGAGAGGAAAACCAGTTAGTTACCTTGGTCACGTGTGCTTATCGTGGAAGTGGATTGCTTTGCACTGCATAATCGACGCGCCTTGCCCAAAGTATTACCCTTTCGGGGATCACTTAGGTCCATGGTAACCACTAGCCCACTGCCAACTGCGGAATTCACCTTCGGCATTTTCCTTCTGAGACGAGCGACGGCACACTGGAGGTGCTATGAGACCTCCCCAATCAGTGACTCGCTCTCGTTCCTACCGGTCTTTCACAGTTGCAATCATCAGTGTGGCAGTTCTGCTGAGCTTTGTACCACCTAACTTACATGCGGACACAGCGGCGCTCACTAACTGGCCCACCTGCCTGCACTTTCGAAATGTGGCAATCGGCCAAACGGAAACGCAACTTCTATCGCTCACCAACAATGGGCAGGGCAGCGTCAGCATTTCAGCGATCGGCGTGAGCAACTCCGAATTCAGCGTGCCTCCGATGAGTATGCCGATAGTCTTGGCTCCCGGACAAAGTGTCGATGTCAGCGTACTCTTTGCGCCCACTACGGCAGGATGGGTCAGTGGACAGCTCAGCTTTACAATGACCCCGTCCAATAGCACGCTCAGTGTCCCAATCATGGGCACGGGAGTGACCGCCCAGGCGGCGACGGCGAGTCCGGCGAGTATTGCATTTGCGTCGGTTGGAGTCGGCACCAAAGCAACGACGCCAGTAGTTCTTACAAACAATCAACCGTGGAAGCTGACGCTTTCTGGCTTACAAACTATGGGCGCCGCCTTCTCGGTCAGCGGGCCGACTTTTCCCGTGATTCTAGGAGGTGGGCAGAGCGTAACGTTGAACGTCACCTTCGCCCCACAGAGTCTGGGCATGACCTTTGGCAGCGCCTTTGTGGGAGGTGCAGGAGTGAACATAACCTTCACGGGCACAGGCACTAGCGCCGCGAGCAGCCAGCTTATCGTAAATCCGGGCTCCCTGAACTTTGGCAACGTCACCGTTGGAACCACGGGAGTTACATCGGCAACGCTGAGCGCCAGCGGTGGCAACGTGACCGTTTCTTCCGCGACCAGCAGCAGTTCGCAGTTTGCGCTGCAGGGAACATCGTTTCCGCTGACAATCCCGGCCGGGCAGAACATCTTGGTTAATGTTGCCTTTACGCCACAAAGCAGCGGCACAGCATCCGGCACTCTCTCGTTTTCCAGCAACGCCCAGAATTCCCCTGCAGCCGGGTCCTTGGCCGGCACCGGGGTTATGCCCTGCGTAGATCTTGCCTGGAGCCCGGCTGAAAACGCGGTGGGTTACAATCTTTACCGTTGCGTGGCTGCGAGCTGTTCTTACACCAAGGTCAACTCCAGCTTAGATCAAGACGTGGCGTTCACCGACAACGGAGTAACTCCAGGTCAGACGTACTCCTACGTTGCGACGTCAGTGAGCTCCAGCGGGCAGGAGAGCGGCTACTCGAGCGCAGTGGAAGTCGCGGTGCCGTAGACACTACTCGGCTAAGCCCTCTCCAGTGGTACCCGTTTAAGGTGCCGGCATCCCCCTTCTCGGCACTTATGGGCAATCATTGGGCAAACAAAAGCCGCGCCCGATACAAACGGGCGCGGCTTTCGAGTCGGCAACTTTACCGAAGGATAGAGTCCTTCAATCCCTCGTCCTCTTTACCTCAGTGCGTGCCATAGCTGTACACGTTGTAGTCCGTGCCCATGCCGAAGAAGACGTTCGCCTTGACTGGAGCGGCGATTAGCATGGAGCCCGAAACTTGTGTCCAGTTGTACGGCGACCCATATTGATAGATCTGACCCCAGTTGGTCGTTGCCAGCACCGTTCCATCGGAGGCGGCCCTGACGAACGCGGCGCCGCTTCCGACTTGCGACCAGCCGCTACCGTTGTATTGGTAGACATTCCCGCGGTTGACGACGAAATAGTCGTTGTTCGCGACCACGGAAATAACGCTCGCATAACCACCTGGCACTTGCGTCCAGTTATAGGGCGACACATATTTCCAGATGGACCCGTCGCGCGCACTCACAACCAGCACGGTTCCATCGGAACCGGCCGCAATATACGAGGCATTCCCGCCAACCTGTGTCCAGCTGTTGCCGTTTAAGTAGTAGACATTGCCGTTCGTGCCAATGCCCCAGATGCTGCTCTTGTTGACGATCGCCACATGCTGCATCTGCCCAGGAAGCTGGGTCCAGGTGCCCGAGACATACTCCCAGACCGACTGATTCTGGTTGTTTGCAACCACCAACGTTCCGTCGGAGGCGCAAGCGATGGAGTCGATATTGTTTCCAATCTCAACCCATCCGGTTACGGTGATCGTAAACGTCAGGGTGCTGACGGCGCCGCTGGGATTGGTGTAAGTCGCCACGTAGTTGTTCACGCCCGAGTTTAGCGGGATGTTATTGATCTGACGCGAAGTGGATGTATAACCGTGGGGACCGGTCCAACTCCAAGAACCGCCCGTGAGGGGTTGCGGACCAAGATTCACACTGGATCCCGCACTCACAGTCACAGTATTGGTATTCTGCCAAGCGCCGCCGTTCACCTGGATATAGGGAATGATCGGTGTCCCGGTGGTGCCGCCGCCCCCGCCCAAACCAAGGGCAAGGAAGACCACGTTGCGGTTCCAAGGCAGCTTCACGGTGGCCGCGGTCTTGCCCGAGGTCAAAGCGAATGTGTATCCATAGAGGTTGCAGGTAATGGTTTGAGTTCCACCGTTCCACGTAATGCGATTCGCCGTCGAGATGACCAGGGTCTCGCCCGTGTAACCCTGCTGATGACACCAGTCGCTGAAGTTCTGCGAAAACGTGCTCGTCGATCCGTCGGTGTAAGTGACGACCACGGACTGGTTGGTCTGCGCCCCATTGACAGCGGCACCGAGCAAGAAGAGTTGCGTGTAAGACCCAGACGGCACCGGCACTGTTTGCGAGCTGATCGCATCGAGTGTGTTGGCCGCAGCCAGAGGAAAGGCTACGCCCTGGTAACTCAGGGAAGTACCGAGCAGGCTGGAATTGTAAGCGTATCCATCACCATCGAAGCCGCCGTATTTCGGACCGGTTCCGGCGGTTGCGATGCCATAGACGTTGTAGTAGCCGCCAAGATTAACCGCCCTTCCTCCGGCCCCCGTGCACGAGAGCCCGATCTTCTGGGTGGAAGGCGCGCCGTTCAGTGCGTTGTCGGTAAGGGTGAGCGTACCGCTCAGGTTGCCGCTTACCGTCGGAGTGCATTCCACGGCTACGTTGCAGGACGCCCCTACCGCAAGCGGAGACGTCGTTGAACACGTCGTCGTACTCGCGTTGAGGGTGAAGTTCGTGCTGGCCGCGAAGCTCGAGAACGTTAGCGCTTCGTTGCCAATGTTCTGGACAGTCACAGTCTGCGGGCTACTCGCGCCGCCAATCGGCGTCGAGGAGAAAGTTAACCACGGTGTCAGCGCGCGCGGCACGTCAACAATCCGGCTGTTGAGGCTATCCGCGATGAAAATATCGCCCATCCCGTCAACCGCGACGCCGGCCGGATTCTTTAACCCGATGCCGACGGTGCTCTGGCAGGAGCTGCTGGTGCAGCCGGCCGGAATCTCAAGCACCTGGCTGCTACTGTACTCGGCGACGAACAGATCGCCAGCGGCATCGACTGCGACGCCACCCGGGCCACTAACTCCGCTTGCTATTGTGGTCTGGCAGGAGGTGCTGGTACAGCCAGCGCGAATCTCCACAATTCGGTTGTTGTTGTAATCGGCGACGTAGAGATTGCCCAATCCATCGACGGCCAATCCCGCGGGTTCATTCAAACCGCTGCCGAACGCTACCTCGCAGGAACTGCTGGTGCAGCCGGCGGGAACCTCGACGATCCGGTTGTTGTGTGTATCCCCAATAAAGACGTTGCCGAATCCATCCACGGCCACGCCTTCCGGAGAGTTCAGTCCGGTTGCCAACACGACCATGCAGGAACTGGTAGTGCAGCCCACCGGAACCTCGACGAGGCGGTTATTTCCCGTATCCGCGATGTAGACATTCCCAGCGCCATCCACAGCCACGGCATATGGGTTGTTCAGGCCGCTCCCTACCGTCACCTGACAGCTGCTGCTAGCGCAACCGACCGGAACCTCTACGATGCGGCTATTGTATGTGTCCGCGACGTAGACATTGCCCGCCGCATCCACGACGGCGAACGTACCACTGAACCCCGTGCCGATTTGGGTCTGAGCCGGAGAGGAAACATAGGCTATTGCCGGCCCGATTCCTTGCCCGCTAATCAAGGTTGTGGCCAGAACGCCACCGGTGGAGCTCAGAAGTTGGATGGCGCCTGCCCGCAGGCCGGGCGCTAGCGGTGCAAAGTTGATCGTGACTGTGCAGGTGTTCCCCGCCGACTGGCTGCCGGCGCAAGTTGAAGCGCTAGTCGCGGCGAAGTCCATGTTGGCCGCACCCTGTGTAAGAGCAACCGCGTTCGAAGCAAGTGTGACGCTGGCGGTGATGTTATAAGTCAAGGTCACAGAGTCACTCGAACCAATGTTGACGCTACCGAAACTGACGGTGGTGCGCTGAACCTCCACCACTCGGTTATTGTTAGTGTCCGCGATGTAGACATTGCCCGCTTCGTCCACTGCCACCGCTAACCCCAGCGGTCCGTTCAGTCCGCTGCCGACCGTGATCTGGCAGGAACTGGTGGTGCAGCCCGCTGGAACCTCGGTGACGATGCTGTTGCCTCTATTTGCGATGAAGACATCGCCCGCGCTATCCAGCGCTACACTGGCCGGCGAACTCAGACCGCCACCGACCGTCGTCTGGCAGGAGCTGCTGGTACAGCCAGTCGGAAGCTCTACCACTCGGTTGTTGTAGTAATCCGCGATGAAGATATCGCCTAGGCCGTCCACTCCCACGCCTGCCGGGCCGCTTAATCCCGTGGCCGGTACGATGGTCTGGCAGGTGCCGCTGGTGCAGCCGGCCGGAAGCTCTACCACCTGGTTGTTATTGAAATCGGCGACAAAAAGATCGCCCGCACTATCTACCGCCAGTCCGGCTGGGTCAGAGAATCCGCTTCCCACAACGATCTGGCACGAACTGCTCGTGCAACCGGCCGGGACCTCAACCACGCGGTTGTTGTGAGTATCCGAGATGAAGACATCGCCCGCGCCATCGACCGCGACGCCTTCGGGCGAATTCAATCCGGTCGCCACGATGATTTGGCAGGCGCTACTGGTGCAATAGGCTGGGACTTCCACCACCCGGTTGTTTCCGGTATCCCCGATGAAGACATCGCCCGCGCCATCAACGGCCACAACATTCGGCCCGGACAGCCCGGTACCAACGGTCGTCTGGAGACCGGCGAAGGAAACACTCTGACCCGCCAGAGGTGCGGAGAATGCGGCCAGCAGTACAAATGTGCATAGCGCCGCGGCGGCCACCCGGGCAAAGTGATTGCGGCGGCCAAGTGTGAAACTCCTTCCCATTAACCTGGGTATATCTCCATGTGCAATGTTCTGCGTACTCATCATGAGTAACTTCTCCTTAAGTGTGACGCTCAGGCGGGAATACCTGAATGAACCTGACTTCACCGTGGAATTCAATGCACCCTTTGGGCCGACACGCATCCGCCCAAAGTATAGCAGTCACAGCACTTACGAACCACGCAGGCATAGCCCTCAGACCGATGTGCAAACGTTTCCACATCTGCCTAGGGGGGAGGGAGAAGTGTTAGCCTAACGAGGTTCGACGTAACGAAGTTACGTGAAATGCACCCGCGAAATCCGGCTCATATTCTCTCGTATCTTCGAGAATGTCAAGATGCAAGGCTTTGCATGCTTTTCATGGTTCTTTGTGTCGATGGGATGAATAGATTTCCACAGGCTGGCAAATCGCTTTTGGACAGAATTTTCTGGACCCCTGTCGAATGCCTTGACTGGCGCGGCATTTGGAGCATCGCGCGTTCCGGGCAGAGTCGCCAATTGCACCAATAACGGGCGTTGACAACTTCCCATAATGGACTAAGCTGGTTGGCGTCGACGGCTGAAAGGGTTGGCTTCAATAATCGTTGCCAGTCCGAAGTAAGCTGGGTGATTCAGAAGGCGGGGTGACCCGCCGGACGACCAGACCCGAAAAAACCGACGAATCTGCGAGGAGACGCCGGGGTTTGGTACTGCGAAAGCAGTGATCGCATCAAGGACCGCGACGGTGCACGTATCTACGTTGTTGACTCTCTCGCAGGAGTTGGCGGCTAGAGCGTAACCAATGTCGCGGTCTTTTCTATTGCCCCACAGTTCCCTCCAGCGCGGGCGTCGGGGCACTTGCGGACAGGTGTTGTCAGTTTGCGAGGAGCAACAGGTCTTTCGTTTTGCCTCGAAGCCCCTGATCGAAGCTCACCAAAGTCAGCCCCGAAGCGGTGGCAAACGCAATCAAATAAGCATCAGCCCAATCTTTAGGAGATGGGTCTTTTCGGCGTGAATGTGCGCGGAACGGCGCCTCCAACCCTGTCGGCTCAGCCAGAAGCACTACTCGTGTGTCCTCCAGCCAGCGGTCATACACGTTCCATGCTTCTACCTGACTCATGACTTCCGAACCCATTACCGCCTGAGTCGTGAGTAGTCGCAGAAGGCTAAGCTGAGTAATCCGGCAAAAGCACAGTCTGGAGTCGGGACCCAGCCCGGCGAGCCATCGCGCGGCGATGGCGTTGTGAACATGGCTCTCCAGGGTCAGAGCTATCCAGACATTCACATCAGGGAAAAGGAATAATCTCGAAGATCTTGGCATTGTCGAGCACAAGCGTTCCCGGCCGCTCTGAGCGTACCAACGGGGACGACACTATGTGAGCGCGACGCCGCGCCCTGCCTTGCAGTTCGGCTTCCACCCCTCGGAGGATCAGTTTCTTTACGCTTCGCCCTTCCTCGGCGGCCTTAGCCTTCAGCTGCCGATAAAGGGAGTCGGGAATGTCAACCGTAGTTCGCACAAAAACGATTTTACCATATTTATGGCTAATCGGTCTCACTCCGAATCTCGCTAGTTTTTCGCGGGCTTGCGCGCTCGTCCCGCTCCGCCGCCGAAGCTGAGACCCCACGGGCCTCCGCCCAAGCAGAGCAGGGCAAAAGCAATCGTCCCCACGGCCAGCGGAAACTCGTAGCCCATCGGCCCCATCAGCCCGTTCTTGAAGTGTACTTTCCAGATCGCTACCGCCATCTCGATCACGATTGCCAGCGAGAAGAATCGCGTGAACAGCCCCAGCACCAGGCCAATCCCGCCAAAAAATTCCGTTCCCGCCGAAAGATATGCCATCCAGCGCGGCAGACCGAGCGATCCCACCATATCCATGTGATGATGAAACCCGCCCCACACTTTGTGATAACCATGCGCGATCATGATCGCGCCCAAAACCAGGCGCATCACCAACTGGGCAAAGGGCTGAAGCCGATTGAAAAAGTCGAGATTCAAAGCACACCTCCGGGGAGAAACGATAAAGGTAGCAGAAAAGTTGGGCGCGAATTGCTGTGAGAATCTTGTGAGTTAAACGTCGTTTCCGGGTTTTTAGATTTGTGCTACGGGGTTTTGTGCTACGCGGGACTTGTGCTGCGGGCGGCTTTTCGCGGGCGGGGCGCCCGCGCCACATTTACCACTCCGAATACGGCTTGCCATTGCTGCCAATCTTGCTTGACGCGCTGTGTACTCCGTAGATACCAGTTTCGGTCTGGTAGAGTGACAGGATCGCCGGCGGGTCATCTTCCGTCACCCAGGTAGTGCTGCCGGTTATGTCCTTGGGCACTTCCTGAATATATCCCGCGGAGCGCAAGTCTTCGAGCGATTGCGGCGGTTTTTGCTTGTCCATCGTGTACTGAAAAATCATCTGATTCAGCGTCAGCAGACTGTCGCGGAACGCGTCCTCCCGCGCCCGATTGACGCTCTGGCTGTAGATCGGCATGGCCATCGCCAGCAAGATGAGGATCATGCTGATCACGACCATCATTTCGAGCAGCGTGAATCCACGGTGGCCGTGTTCGACCCGGCTTGTCAGTTTCCTGCGCTTCATCGCCATTCCGAATACGGCCTGCCGTCGCTGCCCGGCGCGTTGGAACCGCTGACCACCCCAGAGATGCCCATCTGGTCTGGATTCCAGGCCTTCTCCGGGTCGGTCTCTTGCTCTGTCTGCCAAGTGGTGCTGCTGCCCGTAATATCGTTGGGAATCGCTTTCAAATATCCCGCCTGCACCAGATCGTCGAGTTGTTGGGGCGCTTGCCTCTTGTCCTCCGAGTACCGCTGAATGACTTCATTGAGGGTGGCCAGATTCTTGCGAAAGGTGGCTTCTTTGGAACGCAAGATCGCCTGGTTGTACATGGGCAGCGCGATCGCCAGCAACACCAGCACGATGCTGATGACGATGATCATCTCGATCAGCGTGAAACCCCGCTGACGCGCTTTGCTCCTGAATCTCATCTACCAGTCCTTGTACTTGGTGCCATCCAGAGCCGTCGCCTGCGATTTGCTGTACACATCGAACAGGTTCTGCTCATCCCAGGAATCCGACGTGGGATCGTCTTGCATGGAATGCATCCCCCACTCCGCTTTTCCCGTCATCGGATCGACCGGAATCTTGCGCAGGAACTTGAGCTTCTTGCCGGCCACATCCTCGCCCTTCACCAGCGTTTCCAAGTCGGGAGGATAGCCATCCGCTCCAAGCTTGGTCCGGAAGGCACCGCGGTCGGACGCATCTTTATACCGGTCGATCGCGTCGCGCATCATCCACAAGTCCTCGCGCAGTTCTTTTTCGCGCGCTCTCTGAAGCATAAACCGGGCCGTAGGCAGCGCCATTCCCGTCAGGATCAAAATGATGGTGGTGGCCACAATCAGTTCGATCAGCGTGAATCCGCGCGGGCGGCGGCCCGCCGGCGTCGGCTTGATCATGTTTATTGGATGATTCATAACGCACTTCGCATCTACTGAATGGTAACTGCAGCCTCAGCTCCATTCATCGGGATCGGCTGCATCGCCGGGTCGCGAGCGCCGCCCCGGGTAATCACCAGCGCGGATTGTCCCGGTGATTTGGCCATCATCGTCAGCGTCACCACCGCTCCCTGGCCCGAAACCGCGCCGGCCCCGGGAGGCCTCGACGCCGTAATCTGCAACGTGCCGCTCGCGGGATCGTCGCGGAACGCCAAGGCCACCGTCTGGCCGTCCTGAGATAAGAATCCGCCATTGGAAACATTCAATACTTGCAGTTGGTTCGGATCGTAACTCAGTTGCACGGGCACCGAGTAGACGTTCTGTCCGCCCGCAACCATCACGTTCACGGTGAAGGTCGACCCTTTTGCCTGGGTCAGAGTCGGCGGATCAAACATAAAGGATGCCCCGCCCGCGGCCGGAGCGTTTCGCGCGCCCAGGTTCTGCCCTCCCTGGCTCGGCGGCGTCCCCTGCGGAACCGCTGGCGCTGCCGCCGGCGGCGGCACCGGCTTCGTGTTCAGCAGCCTCAACTCGATCGCGTTGGCCGTTCCCACGTCGAGCAATTCCGCGCTTCGCGACTGCTCTGGTCCCCGGATTATGTGTGGCACCAGCACGAAGACGATCTCCGTCTCCTGGCGCTCGGTTTTGGATTGCGAGAAAAGATATTTCAAAATTGGAATCGAAGCCAACCCGGGTATGCCGCTTAGGGCTTTGGTCTGCTGGTCTTCCATGATCCCGCCCAGCACGTTCACTTCCCCATCCTTGAGCCGGATCTCGTGTTCGATTTTGCGCTGTCCGATGATCGGCTGGGTGATGCCGCCGATGTCCTGAACGCCGGTTTGGGCTGAAACATCCAGCGACAGCTTCATCGAAACTTCATGCCCGGCATGCACGCGCGGCGTGATGTCGATGTTCACGCCCACGTCCAGGTATTGAAATTGTGTATTGACGAGAGGGTTAATACCTACGCCGCCAATTCCGGGCTGAAACGACCCAGTGGCAACCGGTATGCGTTCGCCGATCTTCAGCGAAGCCTTCTGCCCATCCAAGGCGCGCACCTGGGGATTCTGGATGAGCTTCGACGTGCTGTCGCTCAACAGCGCGGTTGCGGTCGCGGACGGAAGCGTCACTTGGAAATCCTGCGCGGTCAGATTGTTGAATGTGTTCAGATTGAGTCCGCTCGACGTGGTACCGGTCGTGGTGGTCGTGCCTCCCGTGGTTGTGCCCGTGGTGCCGGTGCTACTGCTGACGTTCGGCTGCAGTGCCACCGAAACGGTGGTCGGCGGGCTAATCCCGAAGGTCTTCATCTTGTCGCGGCTCACTTCCAGTATGGCCACGTCTATCACCACTTCCGGCTTCGCCTTATCCAGATCGTCCACCAGCTTTTGCGCCAAAATTACCTGATCCGGAGTTCCCCGCACCACGATCGCGCTTTGCGACGGCAGTTGCTGAATTCTGCTGACTTCCAGGATGGTTCGCATGGCGTTCACGACGTCCTGCAATTCGGTGGGCTGCGAAAGATTGGATAGATAAAAAGTCTTGAGAACGTTTTGTTCCAGCTCTTTCCGCTTTGCGGGATTGTCTTGCGCTACGAAAATCGTGTTCGGCGTCACCGGACGCCAGAAAGTTTTGGTTTGCAAGGAAACGATGGAGAGCGCTTCTTCCAGCGACACCCCGTTCAACTCAATGCGCACCTGCTTGGACGTATAGTCGGGATCGAACAAGACGTTGACACCGGCCAGCTTGCCCACCGTCTCGTAAATCACGTTGCTTTTCTCCGTCATCTTGAGCGTGATGGGAGCGCTCGAGATGGGAGCCAGTTCCACCGGGCCTTGCGCTTGCGCCAGCAGCCTCCGCAGTTCCGACTTGGGCGCATTGAGAGCCTGCGGCTCCGCGCTCGTCCCTTCCTGAATCATCTGCAAAGTGCGCCGCAATTCCTGTTGCGCAATAAACGAAGAAGGATCGATGGTCAGCGCCTTTTCGAATTCCGTTTTGGCCTCGTCCAGCTTGTTCGCGTCGAAGGCAATCTGCCCGCGGTGCACATGCGACGCGGCGGCCAGGAACCGGTTCCGCTCATAGGCGGTTCGATATTTCAGTTCCTTCGGCTGCTGATTGTAGGCCTGTTTGAAATACTCGTAGGCCTTCTCGTAGTCCTGCCGCGCTTGCGCGTCGGTGCCCTTGGCATAGAGCGACTTGGCGGACTCGGCAATCCCCGGAAGGCTCAGGAGGCATAACACCATCAGAATGAAAAAAGTCGGACGTATCAGGCGTGTCATTCAACGGCCTCTCATACAGATTTTTCTCTTGCCGGGTTCTACCGGCTATATAGCATTAAATTACGGCACAAACCGTGGGCTAAAGGAGACACAACACGGCCATTCCGCGCAAAAAAGTACCTGAAACTCGGATTATAGCATCGCCTTTCCAACCACCCATCTGATTGTGGGGCCAATGTTTACACTCATTGGTACTTGTCCCAAGGGTGTCCAGGAAGGAACTCGCCGCCAAGATGCTGCGGCGTCCGAAAGGTCTCCCAATCCCCCTCCTCGTTTCCATCCCTGTGGCTGATCCAAGGTCCGACACCGCCAACCTGATACTTCAGACCTTCCCTTCGTGCTAACTTCATCTTGCAGATGGCCAAACAGACCACCCACCAGACTCAGGCCAACCGGGAGAAAAATCCTCGCCGTCAGCCAACCGCTGCGGGGGAGAGAGATGCCGCCAGCAACAGGAACGCCGGTCACAACTATTTCTTGCTCGAAAAATTCGAGGCCGGCATCGTTCTGACCGGTACCGAGGTCAAATCGGTCCGCGCCGGCAAGGCCAATCTGAAGGATGCCTACGGGTTGGTCAAAGACGGCGAACTGTGGCTGCTCAACTGCCACATCAGTCCCTATGACCACGGCGGCTATACCAACCACGCTGCGGAGCGCACCCGGAAGCTCTTAATTCACAAGGAAGAAACTCGCAAACTATTCAGCAAGACTCAGCAGCGCGGCCTCACGCTCATTCCCACCCGCCTGTATTTCAAAGGCGGAAGGGTGAAGGTTGAACTTGCGCTGGCTCGCGGCAAGCAGCAGTGGGACAAACGTGAAACCGAACGCCGCCGCACCGCCGATAAAGAAGCCCGCGAAGCCATCGCACGGTCGAGAAAACAAGCGTGAGGTCAGGGAGAAATGGGCATCGTCCTTAATTGGTGTAATCGCATATTTCGCCAACGAACCAGGCTAAGAGCCTCTCAGAGCCTCCCCGCGCCCCAACCCGCGTGCGGAACATCACACCGAACGGTGATGCCTCTATTGCAGAGATTAGCGAAAGGGGTAAACTTGTTGAGGACTTATCGTTTCGCCTCTCCGAAGAGCAGTTCCCGCCCGTTGAGACGCAGCACCCCCTGAGGCGAAGGTCTCCGAATTTGGTAGGAAGCGTATCCGTTATGAGAAGGGCTTCCTCTATCCTCGTTCTTTTCGTGCTTCTGGCCTTCGGCCTGTCTCTGGCTGTTCCGGCAGAAGATGTGCCGGAGACCGCATACGACGAATCAGAGGGGCTGCCTTGCGAGAACACTCCTGTCGTTTGCATCGCAATGCCCGAACCCGCCGCGGAAGCGCCAGCCGTGCGCACCCGCACTTCGCTGCTCCATCCCGGCTCTTTGAGGAGGCTTGGCACGCATCCTCTTGAGTACGGGATAGGTTCCCCTGTTCTATTTCCGGCTCCATCACCATTCAAGACCATTCCTTCCGCTGTTAGAAGGACAACTTCCTCACGCTCCGTTGCGGGGGTTTATCGGCGCGATTTTTCCATCAGGTTCACAACATTGCCGATCGGAATTTACCGTCGGAAACCTGAATTCATATGCACATCAGTCCCAGGAGGCCGTTTATGGAGAAAAGAATTCTGCAAATCGCAATGCTCATCGCCCTTGTGTCCGTGGCCTTATGCGCAAACACCTGGGCCTCGCCTTTGGTTGTTGGCGGTTGCAAGTCCGGTGTAAATTTTGCCACGATCCAGGCAGCGGTAGACGCGGCGCCTTCCGGAAGCACAATTCAGGTCTGCCCCGGCAACTATCCGGAACAAGTTGCCATCGACAAGCCACTCGTTCTGAAGGGCATCAGCAGCGGCACGGCGGGGGCAGCCGTAATCACAGCGCCCGCCGCCGGATTGGTGCCGAATTTCACAGGTGGCATGTACGGCACGGTCGCGGCGCAACTGCTCGTTCACGACGCAACCGGGGTCACCATCAGCGATTTCACCATCGACGGCACGGGAACTGCCTGTCCGGCGCCGGCAGGTTGGGCTGGAATCGCCTACGAATCCTACAGCGGTGCCATCACCATCAGCAATGTGGCGGTGAGAAACATCGGGAGCTACCCGGACTGCAAAGGTGCCGCGGTCCTGTCAGAAGAGGGCGGCAGCCTCACGCTCCAGAACAGCAGCATTCGCGGGTTTTACTACGGAGTAATTTCCAGTGAAGGAGGCACCGTGACCATCAGTGGAAACCTCGTGCAAAGCGGCCTGTGCGGCATCTACGTCTATGCTCCCACCGGCAAGGTGGTCATCTCCAACAATACCGTGGTCGATATCGATGCTTATTCCCAGAGTGCCGCCATTTTTTTGACTTCTTCGGCGGACGTGGTTACCAGTAACGTCACTATTTCAGGGAATACGGTTGAAGGAAAAACGCAGTCCGGAATCGAGACGGATTCCATCGCCAACGCCAAGATCACGGGCAACAAGGTAAGTGGTTTCCGGTTCGGCTTATTCCTTGACGATCTCACGAACTCCGTTGCGCAGACCAATACGATCCGAAATGCGGAAGAAGGTATTTTCATAGCTGACTACGGCGCCACCGGTGGAAATACCGTTACTAACAATACGGTGAACGAGGCGGACTGCGGGGTGGACTCCGGAGCCCTAATCGGTTCCAAGGTCGCGCCGAATTTTCTATATAACGTCACGGCAACGACTTGCCATTAGCGGGACTGGACGCGAAGCAGGGCAGCACAGAATAATACTGGTGATTTCTCTCTTACGCCGCCCGATGTCTGGGCGGCTTTTCTCGTCCAGCAGGCGGAAAGTGGAAGCGGTAATTGTTGAAATCAGGCCAAAAATACGACACCTCATCGCTCTGCCCCGAGTTGCGCGCTCCCGGCCTCACCGTGGATACTGAACAAAACCAGATATGAACACAAACATTTCTTCCTCAACGCCTTCACAGGTCGAGACCGACTGCCTCGTCGTGGTCGTCCTCGATCAATCGGACAAAGGTCAAAACGCTAAAAATCAAAGCAAGAAAGGCCAGGGTGAGAAAGACACGCCCGCCCCGTCCGTCACCACTTCCGATGCCGCCGTCCGCGACGCCGCCAAAGAAGTGATCTCGAGCGCCGAAGTCACCGGCAAGATGTTCGAGACCACGCTTCTGCATCGGCCGGCCGGATTGAAAGCGAAACGGTTGCTCGTGCTCGGCGGCGGCAAGGCGAAAACCTTTTCCGCCTCCGATCTCCGCAAGCTCGCGGGCGCGGCCGTTCGCACGCTCAAAGCGAAAAGCTTGCGCAGCTTCGCTTTCGTCTTGCCCGAAACTTCCATTGGGAATGCCGACGCCGTCCGCGCCATCGTCGAAGGCGCCCTCATCGGCGATTTCGAACCCGACTACTATAAGAGTGACCGCAAGAACGAGAAAATCGATTCCCTCACCATCGTGACCCAAGCCGATGCCAAGGCTTTGCCGTCCGCAATCGATGCCGGCCGCATCGTCGCCGAATCGCAAAACTTCACCCGCGACCTGGTCAACGAGCCCTCCAACCGCATGACCCCTGCCATGCTTGCCGATCGCGCAAAAAAAATGGCGAGCGAAGTCGGCCTCAAATGCGAAATCTATAGCACCGATAAGATCAAAGAACTGAAGATGGGCGCGTTCTGGGGCGTCGCGCAAGGCTCAGACGAACCGCCCGCGCTGATCGTGCTCCGCTATGAGCCCGAAGGCGCCGCCAAAGACGTTCACCTCGGTCTGGTCGGCAAAGGCATCACGTTCGACACTGGTGGCATTTCCATTAAGCCCGCCGACGGCATGGAGAAAATGAAATACGACATGGCCGGCGGCGCAACCATGATCGGCGCTATGCGCGCCATCGGTCTTCTTAAGCCCAAGGTGAAAGTGACCGCGGTAATTCTCGCCACGGAAAACATGCCCTCCGGCAAAGCGCAAAAACCCGGCGACGTGCAAATCGCCATGTCCGGCAAATCCATCGAGATCATTAACACCGACGCCGAAGGCCGCCTCGTGCTCGCCGATGGCCTGACCTACGCCCGCCAACTTGGCTGCACGCATCTGGTCGACGCCGCCACTCTTACCGGCGCTGTGGTCGTAGCCCTCGGCTTCGTCAACGCCGGAATCTTTGCCAGCGACGACCAGATGTACGACCGCTTCGCAACCGCCCTCAAGCAAGCGGGCGAAAAAATGTGGCGCTTGCCCCTCGACGACGAATACAAGGAGCTGATCAAGTCGAACATCGCCGACATGGCTAACTCCGGCGCCCGCTACGGTGGCGCAATATTTGCCGCCATGTTCCTGAAGGAATTTGCCGAAGATACCCCGTGGATTCACCTCGACATAGCCGGCACCGCCTGGATGGAAGACCAGAAACCCTGGATCGCTAAAGGCCCATCCGGAATCGCCCTGCGCAGCCTGGTGGAATTCGTAAGGGGATGGAGCGCGTAGCGCGACGGACTACAACCGCAGAGACGCGGCTTGCCGCGTCTCTGTCGGCCGCTTGCCGGGCCCGGCAAATTTGCTTCTTCCCGGAAGATTTGTCTTTCGACTTGCTTCAGGGCTTCCAATGCCCGTTCTTCCGTTTATGTTGTCGGCTGCGGGAAATATCAGCCACGAGGGTTCATTGACGCCAGACAACGCGCCGCCGAGCTTCCTCAAAACCTACGGCCCTCGACTGCTGCTCGCGCTGATCTCGCTTCTGATGGTCTCCGATTTTGTCCTGCGTGGTTTAACTCTCGCCTTTGAACCAGCCAAGACCGATTTCTCGGACGTATATGCGGGCGCATGGTTATGGCGGCACGGCCAGAATTTCTACGACTCCGCGCTGGCCACGCGCGCCCATGAGCAACTGGTCCACGCTTCTTTTCAGATTGCGCCCGTTTACCCGCCCACTGCATTTGTGCTTGTCTCCCCGTTTACATTTCTTCCCTGGGGATGGGCGAATTTCATCTGGCTGTCATTGGGCTTGGCCGGCATACCCGCTACTCTGTTTCTCTTACTCCGGCTTCGCGGCCCGGAGGGATGGGATCTGCGAACGTGGAATCTCCGAACAACGGCCTTTGCCACTCTGTTTCTCAGCTTCAACCCGTTGCATCAGGCTTTTCACCTAGGCAACAGCGCCTTATTAGTGGTGCCGCTTTGCCTGGGCGCCATTTCTCTCGCCGAAGCGGGGCACGATCTCAGCGCGGGACTGATCCTCGGAACCGCCGCCGCCCTGAAGCCTCAGGTCGCCTTCTGGATTCTCATTTATTATCTTTTTCGCCGCCGCGCCAAGCTGCTTGTAGGCGCGGTTGTGCCAGTAGCGGTCCTAATGGCGATCTTCTTTACCCGCGCCGTCGCGCTCTCCACGGTGATCGCCAGCTATCGTGCGAACCTCCACTTCTGGTTTGCTCCTGGCCGGCCAGACGGCTTCACCGAAGGCGCGCGCCCCTATCACGTCAACATGATTCAAGTGGTTCTCTATCAGATCGTGCACAGCGTGTCGGCGGCCAACCTGCTGGCGCACGGTCTGTTTGTGTGCGGGCTTGTCATCTGGATTCTGATTCTCTGGCGCGCCAGATTCCACGCGTCGTTTGCTCTGGCCATCTCGTCGCTGCTCGCGCTTAGTTTTTTATCTATGTATCACAGCGTGTCAGATGTCACTTTTCTGACCCTTGCGCTCTGCTGGGCAGTTCCGGTTGAGCCTCGGTCGTGGACGCGCTCCAGAATCTGGACGTGCGCGCTGTTCCTGGTGATGACGTTGCCGGGGCACTCCGCTTTAATGCGTTTCTCGCCACACCTTGGCGCCATCACCGCTCTATGGTGGTGGCATCTTTTTGTTGAACGCTACTTCGTCTGGCTGCTTTTGGTGCTCAACCTTGTGCTTCTTGCCAGCCTGTCGAATTCCGCAGCAGAAATGCGCGAGCAGGCGCCGGCCTAGTGTCCGAACCTATGCCGAACCCGAACCAACCGACTCGATTCGCCCGGAACGTGCTGCTGGCAATCCTTCTCCTGCTCGCCGGCGCCGAGTTCGTCCTGCGCGGCCCCGTGCGCTTCGCCCATGCCGCCAGTTTCAACGATTTCATCTCTCCCTACATTCAGACGCGCGCGTGGATCGACGGGCAAGATCCGTACAGCCCCCAGAACCTTGTGCGGCTGTGGCCACCCGAAGCCGAGCGCTTCGACTTTCTTACCCGCGACCTCGCCGATGGTTCGCTCGTTTTGAAGCGTGGGATTCCGACCGCCTACCCACTGACCGCTTTCGTTCTGATCGCACCCGTGGCCGTTCTCCCGTGGCACATCGCTCACCCCTTGTGGCTCGTCATCACGGTCCTCGCATTCGGCGTGACTGCTGTCTCATTGCTGTCCGTTGCGAAATTCCTTCCGTCCACCCACCGCGCTCTTGCCTTCCTGGCGCTCGCGTTGGCGCTCGCTCCCTTTCACACAGCTCTGGCCGCGGGCAGCATCGCCACGGTTGCCGTGGCTGCGAGCGCCGCCGCGGTTTGGGCTTCAAGCCGGCGTCACGATATCTTGGCCGGAGTCTTGCTCGCCATCGTGGTCGGCCTCAAACCTCAGATTGGACTTCCGTTCTGCTTCTACTATCTCGTCTGCCGGCGCTGGCGCATCCCAGCCGTCGCCGGAGGGTTCGTCGTTCTACTGTTCATGCTGGCCTTCATTCGCTGCGTTGTCAGCGGTACGCCCTGGGTCGAAAACTACCTCTACGACAATCGAATCCTGTTTGCGCCCGACAGCCTGGGCGATTTCACCGAAGGCAATCCCATTCGCTTCGGCTTGATCAATTTCCAGGTGGCCGCCTGCACCGTGCTTCACAATCGCGGCGCAGCAAGCCTCGTGGCGATCGCCGTGGCCGCAGCCGGCGGGGTCGCCTGGCTCTTTCTAATTCTGAGGCGCGAGCGGAATCACCCAAGCAGCGAACTGCTTGCATTGAGCGCGCTAGTGGTGCTCAGCCTCATCCCCATCTACCACCGCTTCTATGACGCATCGCTGCTGATCTTCCCCCTCGCCTGGAGTCTGGCAGCGCTCAACGGCCCTCTGCGCGCGCTCGCAAGGTCCGTTCTTCTCGTGATCGTCCTTGTATTTCTACTTCCAGGGGGAACTGCGCTTCAACAGTTGCAGCATGCCGGCCATTTCGCCGCGCTTAGGAATTACTGGTGGTGGAACACGCTCGTCCTGCCGCATGAATGCTGGAGCCTGCTCATCCTCGCCGCGCTTCTCCTCCGCGCCGTGCAAATCGAAGCGGGATCAATCGAGCCGTCCTGAACCGCGTTTCTTCTTACCGACCATCAGCTTTGACTGGGGAAGGTCTGCCGGCGCCGTTCGGCCCCGTTTCAAACCCGCGCCGCGACGATAGGTCCGCTGGACCGTTCATCACACCCGCGCACCGCATGAACTTCGGTTGCTGCTTCTTCCCTTTTCCCTTCGTTGTCACGAATCCTTCTCCGTTTAAGCTCTATCATAAAGAATATCGGCTTTTCTCGTGGACCTCGCCGCCAAAATCCGTTCCTTGCCCGCTTCCCCCGGCGTCTACCTCTACAAGAACGCCGAGGGCGAGGTTATCTACGTCGGCAAGGCTAAGAATCTCCGCTCCCGCGTCTCTTCGTATTTCCATGAGGGCCGCTGGGAAGATGCGAAGACCGGCACGCTTGTGCGCGAGGCCGTCGATGTCGATTACATTGTCGTCGCCAACAACAAAGAGGCGCTCGCCCTTGAAAACCATCTCATCAAACAGAAGAAGCCCCGCTTCAACATTCTTCTCCGCGACGACAAGACTTACCCCTACGTCAAGCTCACGCTCGGCGAGCGCTTTCCGCGTGTTTACGTCACGCGCCGCCTGCGCAAAGACGGCAGCGCCTATTTCGGCCCCTATTTCCCCGCCAATCTCGCCTATCGCATCGTCGACCTCATCCATCGCCACTTCCTCGTCCCCTCCTGCAAGGTCGATCTCACGCGCTTCCATCCGCGCCCATGCCTGCAGTACTACATCAAGCGTTGCCTTGGTCCGTGCGTGAAGGACCTGACTACGCCCGATACTTATGCCGAAGCCGTCCGCGACGTAAAGCTTTTCCTCGAAGGCCGCCAGACCGACCTCGTCAAGTCTCTGCGCGAGCGCATGTCTGAAGCCGCCAGCGCGCAAGAGTTTGAGCGCGCCGCCAAGTGCCGCGACCTCATCTCGACCGTCGAGCAGCTCCAGGAAAAGCAGCGCATCGCCGCCGCCGAAGGCGACGACGCCGATGTCTTCGGCTATCACTACGAAAATCAAATGCTCGCCGTGAACTTGTTCCACATGCGCGGAGGCCGAGTTCTCGACCGCCGTGAGTTCTTCTGGGAAGATTTGCCGGAGTTTCCAGAGCTAAAGCCCCATCTTGAATCCGGCGCTGACGGCGCGGCTGAAGCCGCG
>Ga0074044_10000372_pt1 | contig 44502 bp, 41 predicted proteins | sample BogForMeECP23OM1_FD_94443 | JGI IMG/M metagenome (GOLD analysis project Ga0074044, IMG submission 94443) | Bog forest soil microbial communities from Calvert Island, British Columbia, Canada - Bog Forest MetaG ECP23OM1 | ecosystem: Environmental > Terrestrial > Soil > Wetlands ...
CCCTTGGAGAGCACTGCGCCACATTGCGAGCAGATTTTATTCACCGGTGCGTTTTGCGCTGCGGACGCTCTCACTCCGGTGAGGAGGAGCCTTTCCAGATTACCACGCTCGAGGGAAGTCAAGTACCAAGGAGTGCAGGGAAGTCGCCAAAGCAGCAGTAGTTCCGGCAGCAGCTAAAAATTGTCCTGTTGCGCGAGCATTTCGCGGCTGTGGGCGATTCGCCGGTCCAACGCCACGGCGGCAAAGTACGCGCAACCCGCCTGCTCATGTTCGGCCCAGGACCGCAGCGAGGGCACAATCCAGGCGAACATTTTCCGCGTCCAGGTCAGAAACGAATGGTAGATGTTCACCGCCTGGAGTCCAGTACGGTCTTCCTGACGTTCCGGGCACAATTGGAGCAATTGCATTACCCTTCTGTAATCTCCGGCAGACGCCACCGCGCGAATTCCGGTCACATCCCTCACCTCAGCCGACAACGGGTACCGCGAAGAGGCCGCCATCAGCGACCGGCAGTAGGAGACAAAGAACATCCAGAGTGTGACCAACGAGGCCACGAAGATCAGCGCGGCCATCATCGCGGCACCGCCACAAGATGCGCGGGCGCCAGCCGCGATTCCTCGGTATACCGCAGCATCGTAAGCGACCATGACAACGGCAGGAAGCATCCGAGCGCCGGACAGATATATCGCATCATGCTGAATTTTCCCGAGAAGTTCAGCAGCGCATAGCTAGCCGCATAGGCACTGAAATACAAGCCCAGCGACAGGATGATCTGCACCAGCCGCGTGCGTGTTTCGCGCAGTTTCAGCACCGCGCCCCAGAGGATATAGGTCAGCACCAGACCCACAAAGTAGAGGTTTTGCGAGAGCTCAAAGGCAAAACTGGTGGCAAGGCGTTCTGTCGATTGCGCCACGACCACATAAGAAAATCCCGCCGTTCCCAGCAGCAGGAACACCGCTCCCCATTTCACGTACTCGCCGGCGCTAAGCTCTCCAAGCACATGCGAATAAAGGCTGATCAGCGCCACAAAAAGCGCCAGAGTGAGCAGGGCATCGCTGTAAAAATAAAAATACCTGTACTGGTCGGAGCTCTGACCGTAGCTCGAGAGGATAAAAAAACGTCCGATGCTCACCGTCGTGGAGAGAAGCAGATAAAAATTCAGGAAAAAGTAGCGCAGGAAGGATTTGCGGGCGATCGAACACACCACAAACAGCAGCTCAAAGGCTGTCCCCAGAAACCAAATAATCAGGTCAATCGGGCCAGACATAGACTCCTAGTGGCCCGGCCCATTCCCCTCTACCAGCTTAAGACTGCCAAATAGCCTGGGTAGATTTATTTCGGAATCGGCCACGGCGCCGGTCCGTTCGCCATCATCACCGTCCCGTTCGAGTTGCTAGTAAGGACAGTCTTGATGGCCATCGCTCCCACCAGTATACCCATGGCGAGAACTAGTGCGCCCAGTTTGCGTGACATGGTGCCTCCGTAGTACTTCGACTACGGAGACACTCTATCCTTTAATTGGATAGTGTCAAGTAGGGCACACTACGCCTATGTTAAATAAGCGTTACCGGCAAGCGGCCTCGCCCTTTCGCCATTTATTCGTATGGCGTCAGGGTAGACCTCTTCCTGCTTCACGCACGATACCGGCAGACTCCGCCCGGCAGCAATAGTACCGAAGTTCCGGCATCACTGGTACGAAAGGACTATCAGACTGATCGCAATCGTGTTCGTACACATTGTTGGTTTGTTGCGTTCTCTCGCATTTCCGCAAAGTTTACACACGCTTGACACTCCCCGCGATTACTTCGTAGCATGAAGAATTGCTGCACGCCGGCGTAGCTCAGTGGTAGAGCGAGGGTCTCATAATCCCTAGGCCGTGGGTTCGATTCCCCCCGCCGGCACCATTCGGCCCAGATTCCCGGGGATGATTGTCAATCGGATAGAGTCTATGGCAGCAGAATCGACCTGTGCTTAACCTCGCCGCGCCTCCGCAAAGCATACCGGACTTAGTTCTTGTGAACCCCGCTGCGGGAGGAGGGTTCGCTCAAGAGGTTCTCCCGTCGCTCCAGAACTTTGCCGTGCGCCGCGGCTGGCCGGTCGAGTTTCGTTCCACAAATAGTCCTGAGAACCTCGCCGTAGAAGCGCGCCGAGGGGCTGCAGAGGGTCGCAAACGAATCTTTGTGCTTGGTGGTGATGGAACTTTCCAGGTGCTTCTAAACGCGCTTGCTGAGGCCTCTGGCGTCGTTTTGGGGGTGATCCCGGCTGGGGGTGGAAATGACCTGGCCGCCGCCATCGGTCTGCCCCAGGACCCCCTCCTTGCTGCCGAGCTTCTTCTGGATGGCCAGCCCGCCTTTCTCGATGCCGCTCTGGCTCGCACTGCCGATGGCAAGGAGAGGCTTTACACTGGAGGGGGCGGTGTGGGCCTGGATGCCGAAGCCGCCCGTTACGCCGGCGGCATCTATCGCAATTTGCGCGGCCGCCCGCGCTATCTTCTTTCCGCGGTACACGCCCTGATGGGCTTCCACTCTATTCGTCTGCGCGCACTCATCGGAACCGGCCAGCAAGTGGAGATCAACGCCAACGCCCTTCTTCTGGGCGTGCTCAACACACCCAGCTATGGCGCGGGTGTGCGTCTTGCCCCTGACGCGCAAACGGACGATGGGAAACTCGACCTGGTGTTGATGGAAGATCTAAGCTTTCTGGAAATCCTTACATTGCTGCCGTCCCTGGCTCATCGCGGTGAACTGCGAACCGCGCGTATCCAGCGTTTTCGCGTAGACCGTGTGCGCATAGAGACCGACAGGCCGCGTTCATTTCACGGAGATGGCGAGATCCTGGGAAACACTCCCGTCGAAGTCAACGTTGTGCCCAACGCCGTACGTATACTCCGTCCCCGCAATGCGCATCCAGGTCGCTAATTTGTGCCTGTGCCTGCCGGAGTCGCGCGGGGGTCCGCTGGCGGCCGGTGCTTTTTCTTGGAGTGCCGTCGAATGAACGCATTGAGGTCGGGCGTAAATTCCTTCAGTTGGTTCCAGCCTACGTTGTAAGTTTGATTGACGGCCCATCCCACGAACAATCCGTGGACATCACGATCCTGCTGCGGGTAATACGACAAGGAGATGCCTGCCTGCCCCAGTTGCCCGAAAACCTGCGATGCATTAAATGTGTTACGGCCTGAATCGGTGCGCGCGATGAGCACACGCGATGCCGCATAGGCGATACGATACAACGCCGATCCGCGCCCCTTCCTGAAGTACCGCGGATCCTGGTGCAGCATGTTTGGCAAGATCCCGTAAATCAGAAAGGCTCCCGTGAACTGATCGCCTTCCTGCGCCAGGTACCTTTCTCCGAATGCACCCCAGCCTTCCCCGTAGTGGGGGATTCCGTCGGCCGCCTGTGAAATCGCCGCCTGAATGAAATTGCCGTAATGCGCGCTCTCATCCCAGAACTGATGCCACGCGATGTTGTACTTCTGGGCCGGCGTAAGCGGTCCCTTGTTCTCCGGCTGGTCGTTGGTGGTCATGAAATTGGGAATGATCCAGAAGATCCGCTTCGGCACTTCATCCTTGGCTTCGCGGTCTTTCCTGTCAGGCTGAGTGGCTGTTTGGGGAGGTGTCGATGACTCAGCGTCTTGCGAAGATGCCTGAACCTTGGGCTCAGGGCTGTCCGGCTTTTCCTGCCCGAACAGAGACACCCCGGACAGGGCCAGCGCACACAGTGCTGACCCGAGGAAAAAATATGTTCTGCCGCAGACCATTGTCCTCCATGCCTTTGGTCCTCTAAGATCCGCTCGAACAGGTGGATCGTGGGAAGATTTCAGTTTACTCGATCTGCCGCACAATCCCTAACTATCCGGGGCCACTTGCCCTGCGACGAAGCCTGGAGTCCCTAACTCTTCTTTTGTTCAATCTTGAGGTTGAGCGTGATTTCCTTGCGGCTGTCAAACGACGACACCGTCTTGACCGGAGATTTCGCCCCTTCAAGTTCCGCATGCACCTCGTAATCCACGTTGGGATCCAACCCGCTGAATCGGTAGTTGCCATCCGAATCCGCGAAGCTGCTGCGCACTGCGTTAGTCCGCAGGTTTTTCAGGAACACCACGCTGTTGGGAAGGGGCGTTTCCGCTTTGTCGATGACGATCCCTCGCACGGTGCGCAATTGCGACCCTTTCTTGGAGTCCTGCGCGCCGGCAATCCCCACAAATACCAATATAACCATCCAGATGCAAGCTATCGTGCGGTGGTTGTTCATTTCTTGTCTCCCGCCTTTCCCGGCGTCGCGGGTTCCAGCCGGAATGATAGCCGCAACTGAATAGCGCCGGCGTCCGCCTTCACCGTCTGCGACTGCTCCTTGAAGTTTTTTGCCTGCACCAACACTTCGTATTCGTTGCCTTCCGGAACCCGCACGGCGAATTCCCCGCGGGAATTGGTGTACGTCTCCCAGCGGAATTTCTTCTCGCTGGCCTGGCGAATGCGGACCCTTACATCCGGAAACGAAAGCGCCTTTTCATTAAAGATGGTGCCAGTGATCAGGTAAACGGGAAGCGGCTTTTTCTTTCCCTTGGAAGATGAACTTGCGCGTGCAGCCTCCGGGGGGGTCGCCGGGGGCTGCGACGGTGACGCAACTGGCACGGTCTCTGTCGGTTGCTGACCCCCAGCAGGGTGCGCCAGACACAGGAGAAGCCCAAGGTAGAGTGACGTTGATTTTCGCATAGGAGACACTTTGCCCGGCGATGAGGTCACCTTCGGTTAGACGATGCTCAGAGGGCCCGAGGATGCCCTGCCACTCCCGCGGAAGCGGTTACTCGTCCTCATCATCATCCTCTTCGTCGTCCTCGTCGTCATCCGGGAGGTCCCCATTTTCGTCAAACTCGTCCTCGTCCTCCTCGATGTCTTCCTCATCCTCCTCTTCTTCTTCGTCAAGGTCGTCGGAGATGGGATTCAGCGCGACAGGGTGGATCTGCGATACCTCGAGCTCGCACTCACACTCCGGGCAGCTCAGGATCTCTCCCTCTTCCACTTCGTCTTCGTCCACATCAATTTCTGCGCTACATTCTGGGCAGCGGAGCACGTCTCCATCCTCCGAGTTGATCTGCTTCGGGCGAGGCCGCGAGCGCGGCTTTCACCATCCGGCGTATTATATACCCCAGCGGAAGAAGTCGATTCCGTGGCCCTTCCGCTGTGTTTCAGTGTAACCCAACAGTCCGGACGAAAGAAAAGCCTCCCATGGCACGCGAATATCCAGAACGGCCCGTCGTTGGCGTCGGTGGAGTGGTCATTGACAACGGGCGTGCACTCCTGGTCCGCCGCGGCAGCGAGCCGTTGCGCGGACACTGGTCCATCCCCGGAGGAACCCTTGAACTTGGTGAGTCGTTACAGGAAGGCGTGGCGCGGGAGCTACTGGAAGAGACCGGTTTGCAGGTCCGCGTCCTGGAGATGATCGAGGCTTTCGATCGCATCTACATTGATCACGAGGATGGAGGCGGAGGCTCGCCGGAACATCCGCGTTTCCACTATGTGATCATCGATTACCTTTGTGAGCGCGTGGCCGGGGAAGCCTGCGCCGGCAGCGATGTCACAGATCTCGTCTACGCCGGGGAAGACGAACTGCACTTGTATCAGCTCACGGAAACAGCCACACGCATACTCCTCAAGGCCTTCGCGATGGAACGCGAACATCACTGAACCACCTGGATTCTAATGGACTAGATCGTGCACTCCCGTGGCAGGCCGCCCCGCGTTCGCTCTCGCCGCTCGAATTCCTGAACCGCATTCCGCAGGTCAACCGGCATAAAGTCCGGCCAGCGCTTCGGCAAAAAAACGAATTCCGCGAAGGCGCACTCCCAGAGCAGGAAATCCGAAAGACGCTGTTCTCCGCCCGTGCGAATCAGCAGGTCCACTTCGGTCGAGCCGCCACGTTGCACTTCGGCAAGTAGGTTGCCGAAGGCTTCGCTGGAAAGGTTGGTAACTTTGTAAAACTTGCATGCCGCTTGATAGATCGTTTGGCGCGCCGAATAGTCGATCGCCAATCGCAGATGCAGCGCCATGCCCTTCGCGGTCAGCGCTTCCGCATCGCCAATCGCAGCTCGCAAAGCCGCGGGCAAGCGATCGCGCCGCCCAATGATGCTCAGGCGAACGCCTTCTTCGAGACAGTGAGAAGTCTCCACCTGAAGGTATTCCTCCAGTATGTCCAGAATGGCGTCCACTTCAGCGGGCGGACGTTGCCAGTTCGCGGAGGAAAGCGCGAACAACGTCAGTGTGTGTATCCCCAGGTGCGGCGCGCACCGGATAATGCGCCGTGCCGCTTCCGCCCCGGCGCGGTGACCCTCCGAGCGCGGCAAGCCCCGCGAAGTGGCCCAGCGGCCGTTACCATCACAAATGATCGCGACATGCACCTGGACGGCCGTATCTACCGGCACGGCGCGGGTGCGATCCCCAATCGTGTTTTGCATGAGCATGCTGCTTCCTCCGTCAAGGTTCATAATGTACTTTGCAATACAAAGTGCAGGGACAAATTTTTTAACCTTCCCGCGTCGCCCGGATCAGCGCTTCCATGTGATTCAGGTAGCGGTCCAGCGCCCGCCGCCCCCCGGCGGCCAGCCGGTATTCCGTTTTGGGCAGCCGCCCGTCAAACGATTTCGTGCACACGATGTAGTCCGCCTCCTCCAGTTTCCTGGCGTGCACGCTCAGGTTCCCATCCGTGGTCTTCAGCAGGGCCTTCAGCTCGTTGAACGTCAGCGAACGATTCACGGCCAATGCGCTGACAATGCCCAGCCGGATGCGCTCGTGAATCAGCCGGTCCAGATTCGCCGGCACGGCCTCGCGTTTCTGGCTCGGGACCGCGGAGGGGGCCTCCTCTTTTTGCAGGCGCACCTGCCGGACTGTTGATGATCTCGCCATAAGTCTCCCGTTTTCCAGAATCCGCTCAACCGCCGTGCCGCAAAGCGATCCACAAACCGAAGCCGATCTGCACCACTCCGAAACCCGCGACCATGAATAGATTTCCCCAATGCGCCGGGGCGAATAATGCCGCCGCACCAAGTCCCATTAAGCAAAGCCCCATGATCGGCACGGCGCGCACGGAAAAAGCTCCGCCGGTGACAATGGCCGTCCCATACAGCAACAGCCACACTCCCGGCAGGGCAGAGAGGTGGCCCAATTGGAAGAGTGCCACCGTCAATAGTCCGCCCACGACAATCGGCGGTGCGAAGCTCAGCACAAACTTGCGCCCCGGCCCGCTGAACAATGAGGAATTGGCGCGCCGCGCTTTGGTCGCTGCCGACGGTGCCGCGATCGCCACAGCTACAAAAGCCTCTGCCAACCACACCGCCGCCCAGCCACGCGGTGTGCCCTGGCGCGAAGCCCACAATGCCGCTGCCAGGGCCGTAATGCCCATGGCCACGCCGCCCCAGCCGGGCACGGCGGTGAATTCCCCAGCGCGTTCCATGGTTTCGCGGATATAGCGGAGGTGATCCGCGGCGCGGGCGTCAATGGGAATCGGTTCGCGGGAGGGAGTGCGGATGGGGCTGGTCGTAGGCACGCTGCAAGGATAGTGGCGCGGAGAAGCGCTGTCAAGTACTTTATTATATAAAGCGCGACTCAACGATCTTTGCGGTAGCGGCCCCACAACGCGTTCCACCGGATGATCACCACATCCAGGAACATCTGCACGCTGTCCCTCATCATGCTGACCTTGGTAGCCGGGGAATGCGCCCAGCGCACCGGCACCTCCACCGTGGACAAGCCGTGGTGCCGCGCCAGGTACAGGAGTTCCGGATCGAAGCCAAATCGCTCGATGGTCTGTTGCTCGAAAATCACCCGGCACCGCTCTCGCCGGAAGGCTTTGAATCCGCACTGCGTGTCCACAAACGGCAGCCGCAATACGATGCGGACAATTTTGTTGAAGACAATGCCCGCAAATTCCCGAAAAACCGATTCGCGCACTTCGATCAAGCGGCGATCCATCGCGCGCGAGCCGATGGCCACGTCATGGTTCTTCAAGGCCACGAGAAGTTTGCCCGCCTCTTCGATCGGCGAGGAAAGGTCCGCATCGGTGAACAGAACCATCTCGCCGCGTGCCTCCAGCGAGCCGTGACGCACGCTATAGCCCTTGCCCCGATTCGTGCCGTTCGCCAGAACGCGCAATTGCGAGAGTTTACCGCGGAAAGATTCGGCCACCTCAGCGGTGCGATCCGTGGACCCGTCGTCCACCACGATAACTTCCGTGCTCCTTCTTTCACGCTCGATATAACGGGCGATCTTTTCCAATGTTGCGGGCAGGCGCAACTCTTCGTTAAACGATGGAATGATGATGGACAGCTCGGGGACGGAATCGTTCATCAAATCCACACGTCCTTCCAGCCGTGGCGACCCAGAAGGGGCACGAACCGGCAGGGTTCTTTTCGTTCTGAACTGAACTTTTCGCCGTGCCTGGTCAGCAGCAGCAATGCCTGGAGATCTTCCCCACCCACAGGCACGATCATCCGCCCGCCTTCCGCCAATTGTTGCGCCAAAGGTTCCGGCACGCAGGGCGCCGCGGCGGCCACGACGATGCCATCATAGGGTGCAAACGCCGCCAGGCCCCGCGATCCGTCGCCGCAGTAAACATGGATATTTCTGTACCCCAACCGTTGCAGCCGCTCACGCGCCCCGGTTGCAAGCTCCTCCCGGTATTCGACCGTGTACACCTCCCGGGCCAGGCAGGAAAGCACCGCGGCCTGATACCCGCAACCCGTTCCGATTTCCAGCACTTTCTCCGTACCTTCCAAATGTAATGCGGCGCACATGACGGCAACAATGTAGGGCTGCGAGATGGTCTGCCCGCCGCCGATCGGCAACGGCTCATCGGTGTACGCCAGATTCTTCCAGTGGGACTCAACGAATTCATGCCGCGGCACACTGGTCATGGCCCGCAATACGCGTTCATCTTTGATGCCGCGCTTCCGGATTTGCGTTTCTACCATGGCCTGGCGCAGCTCCGCGTAACCCTCTTCGGTCAGTGTTTTGGCTGTGCTCATGGAATGCATTCCCGCCAACTTCTCTCTCGAGCGTTTCTCTTTTCCGGCTAGCAGGGAATTCAGAATCTGCTTCAGCTAAGCATAATCTACTGTCGCCTCCGCCGTAAGAGAAGGGTTGATGCGCAGTCCGGCCCGGGGCGCTCTCCAAGGTTGGACGTCATCTACCCCCTGCACCTCCGGCCAGTATCCGCGAGGCAAACCTGCACCGCAGCGCAGGCGCGCCCGTTTTCGCTCTTCCCTAGAATCAATCCTAAGGCAGGACCGTAGAGTGTGGAGGATGAGATGAAAGCGGCCATTGCATTGATGCTGATTTATGTGGGAACGTTCCTCGTTGCCGTTCAGGGTGGCCCCTCCACGGCGGTCCAGGCAGCCTCGCAATCCGCCGCTAACAAGCCGAACTCCTCACCTGCCGCTTCCATTGATCCTGCAAAAGACGCCGACATCCGCGCGCTTCTGGAACTCATCGGGGCCCGGGATCAGTTCCAGGAATCCGTCAATCTGATCGCGGATCAATACCGCGAAAAACTTCTCTCCTCCGTGCCCAATAATGCGAAGGGCCAGGCATTCATCAACAACGTGATTTCAGGCTATGAGAAGAATTTCGATCTGGACCAGGTGACCGAACAAATGGTGGCAGCTTACGACAAGCATTACACCGACGAGGAGATCAAGGGGCTGCTTCAATTCTACGGTTCACCCCTTGGACAGAAGGTAGCCGCCGAAGGCCCGAAAATTTCTCGGGAAGTCCAGGAAGCCACGCGCGCCGCGGCTTTCAAGGCCGTCAAGGATGCGCTGCAGGCGGCCAAAGAGCAGGATCCCGTCACGGGACAGAATGCCCGGCTGTTCAATCCGCCACCGCGGCGCTGGCCGCCACAGCACCGCCCCCAACAGGAAGCGCCTCAACAGGACGCACAGCAGTCTCAACCCTGAGTTCCAATACCCTGGAAATGACAACTTGTTGGTTTAGGTCGCGCGCCATTTTTACGGCAGGCGTTTCTTAAACTTGATGTCCATGCCGAAAGTGCCGTTCTGGTCCCGCAAGCCCACCACGGAAATGTTGCGGTTCAAGTTGTACTCAATCTGGATGACCTGCAGCTGCGTGGATGTCACGTTCGTTTCATAGAGTACCGTCAAGTTGGGCGTCACTTGCTGCTCCACGGTCACGCGGGCCGCGGCGTTCTGGCCGGAGCTGTTTGCTCCCACCCCAGTGAGGCCAGGATCAACGCGGAATCGCGTAATGCCGAACAGCCGCTCCACGCGCCCGCCCAACTGGCTCGATATCGCCTCCGACAACAACGCCGACGCGCCGGAAGTGCTGCTCTGCGTCGCGGCGCCCGTGCGCAGCGCCGATTCCGAGCCGGTCTGCCCCAACGCCAGTAATGTGATGATATCGTTCGCGGGCAACGGCGGATCCGAGCGGTAGGACAGACTCAGCTTGCTCGCTTCCCCTGTGAAGTTCAGCGTGATTTCATATTGCTGGATCGTCGTCGTTGCTTCGACATTGATTACCGGATTAAGCCGGAACGGGTTGGCAAAATTCAAATCCCCCCGCGCCACGTGATAGTGGCTGTCACGGAAATACAATTCCCCGGAGAGCACATGGATGTGCCCAAGCAAAATCGGGCGTTCTGCCGTGCCTCGAACGCGCAGATTGGCGTCCGCTTCGAGTTGGGCTGCCGGCCATTCCATCCGTGCGTCCGGCGTGGAATTTGCTTCCACGTCAAGCTGTAAGTTACGCAAGAAACTCGAGCTGCCGGAGCTGCTTCCGCCCGTGCTGGATACCAGGAGGCCCGCCGATTCCAGCCCCTCACTCAGATTCACGCGTTGCACGGCAACCTTGCCGGAGAGCACTCCCCCGTCTAACGTGCCCGAGAGTCGCAGCGATCCGCCTGCCAGCCAACTGATCCCTTCCGGATAACGAATCCGGATGCGATCGGTTTTCGCGGAGATGTCGTACCGCAGCGGCTTCTCCGAATAATTCACGCTGCCGGAAAGGGAGAGAAGGCCACCTCCCGATTCACCGGTGACATTCTCGAAAAACAGCCGGTTGGCATCAAAAACCAGATCGCCCTGTACGCTGCTCAGACCGGTCGGGAAGTCCGCTGTGCGCGCCGAGGCATTCGTGAGCTTCACGCGCCCGATGATTCTCGGCTGATCCACCGTACCCTCAAACGAGGCGTTGATATCGGCATGGCCGGCCACATCGAAGTCCGGGATGGAGGCGCTCAGCAGCCGCAGGTCCACCGTCCCGTCCATCTTCATCGCCAGTGCCTGCCGGCCGGTGAACTGAATCGAGCCGTTCAATTCGACATTCGTATCCGTTCCTTTCAGCGAAGCGCTCACAATCTTCAGGCTGTCCCGTGTCGAAGTCAGGCGGATGGGACCGGAATTTTCCAGTTGCACACCGCCATAGGTCAGCAACAAACGGGTGAAATTGCTTTCCATCACCAGACTTTCCGGGTGTTGCAGTTCGCCGCTCACCGTAATGTCGCCGTCCGCGGTGCCGTGGCCGGTGAATTTTTTCAGGTGCAGGGCCGAGAGCAGGTAGGGATCGAGGTTTATGTTTTGGATCGTGATTTTCCCATCCAGAGGCAGCGGGTCGGCCAAGCCCAGCTTGAGCCCACCGGTGATCGCTCCTTCGTTCATTGCCGATCCAAGTTTCAAACTAGCTTCCTTTCCGTCGGAATGAAGTTCCCCCTCCAAGCTGCCGATGACTTCCGTTCCGATCTGCAAATTCACGACGCGAAAAGAGCCTTCCGCGAGGGGCTGCGTTACCGGACCGCTCGATTTCAGACGAAAAGTGATTTGCCCCCCCAGAGGAAGACTGGCCGACTGAATCTTTCCGAAATTCGCGAGTGGCAGCGAGGCCCCCACCAGATCTGTCGTCAAGGAACGGTCGCTAAATCGGTACGCCGCCGTACCCGTCACAATTCCCGCGCCACCCGTCTTTTCGGTACCCGGCGCAAAGAACCGCAGCTCCGCGTTAGCCAGCCGCACTTCGTCCGGCATGACGCTCAGTTGCCCGCGTAAGCGATTAAACGTAACGCCATACACATCTCCATCGGCCACATCCAGCAACCCGGTCAGCGCGGGCTGCGCGCGCGTGCCGTGCCCGTGGAATTGTCCCGTCACCAATCCCTTCAAGGGATATTTCCAGCCCGCCAACTGCTCCAATCCTTCCATCGGCACCTTTTCCAGGTTGATGTCGCTGGTCCATTCGTTGTCCGGCAGAAAATCCCAATCGCGCAGCTGCATCCGCCCGTCGATTTCCGCTTCCATCACGCCGCGGCGTGCGCGCCCTTTGTTAATCACCAGCTCATGCGGTGAATAGGTCAGCTCGCCGTCCAGGGAATCCAGCGCGAAATCCTGATAACGCATGTGCTCCCCGTGGAAGTGGCCTTGGAACTCCGGCCCCTCGCTGGGACCCCGGATTTTCCCGATCCATTGCAACGCCCCGCCAATTCGCACCGCCGCTTCCGGCGTACCGGGTTTGTCCCCCGCAATCGCGTGGATGAAATCGTTCCATGCATCCAGCGCGCCCACATCCAGCCGCACATCGAGTGCCGAACTCTTGGGATCCAGCACACCCGTGATCGAGCCCCGGGACGTCGGCGTCTCGAACTCCAGTTGCTCCAGACTCAAAATGTCAGGCTCGTAGCGGTAGCGCAGTTTCCAATCGCCCGCGACAGGCACGTGCCCCGCGGCAAGCTGCTCCGGTTGGTCCCAATGCATCCGCGCGGTGATATCGAAGTCGCGAAAATTGTCGTGCCAGGTTTCCACGGTGTCCGCCGAAATCAGCGCATCCCAATGCAATTTGTCGACGGGAAAACCTGCATGATCGATGGCCGGCGCAACAAGGGAAAGGCGGATATCCTTCAGCCTCGTCTCCGCGCGGAACTTCAGCCCATCGAAGCGCATATTGACGCGGCCTTTCACGCTTCCTCCCAGCGCATAGGCCACGAAGTCCGGCAGCACTACTCCCTGCGGATCCAAAACGTAGCTCGACCGGCTGGTCAGATTCGCAGCGTGGAAATCCTCGAAACTCAATTTGATATTGTCCGCGGCGTAGCTGCCTTTGCCTTCCAGCTTGCCATCCGCAAGGCTTCCCTCTCCTCGCAGATCAACGCGCCCCAGGGGTATTTCCGGAGTGCGGAAAGCTTCACGCAGGTCGAGCAGGTCCAGCCACCCGCGGTAGCGATAGGTCCAGTGTCCGGCGTTCAGATCTTTTGCCTGCGCTTGCAGGTCTACATGGGAGCGGCCGAGGTCGAGAATGCCCTGTTCCAGCGCAAAGCCTCCGGGGCCCAGGGAGAATTTCGCGGAAAGATTCGCCGGTACCGGCACGTCGCGACGCCGGGCCAATTCAACGGACTCCCACTTCAGAGTGCCGATATAGAGCGCATGCTCCGGCTGGCCGCCCCGCGTCAACTCGAACTCGAGGTCGCCGCCTCCCACCGCGACCAATTTCTTAATATCGTTGTAGAGCAGCCAGCCATCCTTGATTTCTGCGCGCTGCACGTGCAGTGCCAGCAGCATTTCCTGCTCCCTCTTCTGCGCGGCACTCGTTCGTTTCAGCGTTGGCAGATTGTTGCTCCCGTCCTTTTCCACGCGCAGGTGCAGCCGCGGCGATTGCAGCACCAGTTCATTCAGCCCAACTCGCCGCCCCCAGAACGAATCGAGGCGCAATCCCACGCGGGCCTGTTCTACGCTTAACAGCGGCTCCGTGCTTGCCGGCTCATTGCCATGCACCACCAACCCGTTCACCGTGGCACTCAGCGAGAACCAGCCCACAGAGACGGTGCGGATTTCGACGCGCGCTCCAGTCAGCGTCTCCATCCGGTGAATCAGGATGCGGCGCAGGAGCGGGTTTGCCAATCCGCTGCCCACGGCGATGATCGCCAGCGCAATCCCCAGCAGAGCCCACGTCCCCAGCACCCAGAGGACGTGCTCCAGCCAAAGAATTTTTCGCCAGCGCGATTCCTTGGTCATGGCTTGCTCTCGTTCAACAAATTCTCCACGCGAATCCGCGACCTGCTTTCTTTCAGCCAGCGGTCGGCTTGCTCATCGATCGCGCGTTGCACCAGCGCTTCCTGGATGAAATCGCGTGCGGCCTCGAGTGCCGGCGGCGTCTGCCCCCGTGCTTCCGCCATCGGCACCACCCGGTCTTTGTAAAACTCTTCCACGTCTTTTTCTTCGACCTGAATCGAAGGCCGAAACCTTGTGTCCAAGTAATTGCTCAGGTAGAGCTGCGACTTCACCATCGCCAGCAACTCTTCGCTGCTGAGCCCGCTCTGCCGCCTGCGATCCTCAAACTCGGCGGGTGAAGAAAACAACCGCTCGAGGCGCGCCAGGCTACGTTGCACCTCTTCCTCTGATGGTTGTGGATACCGGGCTGCGTTGGCCTCATTGCGCACGATCCACTGGTCGATCAGCCGGTCCAGAATCTGCGCGTCGCTTTCTGACTTGCCGTCGATGAACAATTGGTAGCGCGCCAGCGCGTGAACATCGCTGAGGAGGATGATGTCGCTTTCCACGCGCGCCACGACCCGGTCAATGACCTCCTGCGACGGCACGGCTTTGCCGGCCATCAGCACAGCCAGAACTAAGCTCAGATATAAGATACGGCGTCGCATTAGAAACTCGACCCCAAATTGAAAAAGAATTGGATGGCCGGCAAGCGTGTCGCTTCCTGACAAAGTACAGCCCCGTTCTTGCAAGGGATGACGAATTGCGGGCGGTTCAAGGCATAGCCGACATCAATGCGGATCGGCCCGACCGGTGTTGCGTAACGCAACCCCAGACCGATGGTGTGCGAAAAATAGTTCAGCTCATTGCTGCAGTTCTCCACGCATTGCGCAGGATTGAAACGCCCCGGGGGGTACCCCGGATACGCCGCCTTGAAGACTGGATCGGGTGGCGACCAGCGGAAGGTTATTCGCGTCAACCGGCTATAGGTGTTGCCTCCGTCGTAGAAGAGCGTGCCTCCGAGGCCCGTGCCCACAAAGGGCAGTTTGAGCGGAAACCGCAATTCCTGATTGAAGATCATGACCGCTTGGCCCCCAACCGGAAAACCCGTGTCCGCGTCGCGGGGCCCTGCCTGATTCAAGGCAATGCCTCGCAAAGAGGTTCCGCCGCCCGCAAAGAAGCGCTCCGGCAAAGGGATGACCTCCGGGAGCGGCGGCGTAGTCGGCGCAGGAAAAGTTAAGGAAACGGTATTGCGATACGGCTGCAGCATGCCAATACGGGTCGACCGCGCAAAGCTCCAACCTCGTTTGATTGGCGTATAGGTCGAATTCTGAAAGAAGAAGCGGGCAAAGCTGGCGCTGGATCCGATTTTCGTGTCGGCAATGCTCGCGTCCGCACTGTTGAAGCTTCCTTTCGTGGCATCTGCCGGATTATCCCGCGTGTCGCGGAACCAGGTCACCCCGAATTGCGACACCAGCGTTGGCTGGTTGAACAACGGGATCTCGTCGGGTTGGATGTTTAGATTGCTCACGGTCACCTTGCGAAATGCGTAGCGGTACAGTATGGAAGACCGCGAAGAGATCTGCTCCGTGAGCTGCAGGTTCCCTTCATAGCGTGTCTGCGAAAAGGTGTTGATGTCCTGCGATTTCTCCGCGTATGCCGTGGCCTGCAAGCTCAATTTGGGATTGTTAAACGCATTCGGCGCGAAATAGGCCAGCAGCGCCCGCCCTTGGATCGTGCTGCCCCGCAGTTTTAAGGTCAGGGAATCGGCGCGGCCGGTCAGGTTTTGCTTGGAAATCTCCAGAATCCCGCGCGGTGATGCCTCCAACTCTCCTCCCGTCGGATTGGTGGAGCTGGCCAGGCGCTGTACTTCGAAGCCCCCGCCATAGGCAATGGTGTAACGTTTGGCTTCTTCCACGAGGACAACGACATCCTTCTCGGGGTCAGTACCCCCGGCGTTCTGCGGTTCGACGACCACCCGGTTGAAAATTCCCAGGTTGTAGAGTTTCTGCTGGGACTCCACCACATCGCCCTCGCGCAGCGGCTGATCCGGTTTTACCTTCACCTCGCGGCCGATCACCCGGGGACGCGTGCGCTTGTATCCCGCCAGGAGCACGCGGCGCACGCGAATCTGCGGACCTTCCTCGATCTTGTAGACCAGGCGCATGGGCTCCGCGCGCTCGATGTGGTACCCCAGCTTGTTGGCTGGCGCCTCTCCGGATTCCCCGATGGCTGAATTTCCTTTTGTGGCTTTTCCTTCATCGAGAGGCGCTTTATCAGGTTCTGCGGTCCAGGAGAATTGGGCGTTGGGGAAACCCTGGTTGAAGTAGAGGGCCAGAATATTATCGCGGTCCGTCGCCACGTTGATGTCGGAATAGGGCTGGCCCGGCGAAGAGCGGATGGCTCTGCGGATCTCCTCTTCCGATATGGCTTTCCTGCCCTCGACCGACAGGCTCGAGACCAGTGTCTGCTTGCCTTCCTGAATCACAAACCGGATCACCAGGTCACCCCTCTTCCCCTCGAAGTCGTCCTGTATCTTTCCTTCCACGTTGGCGGACAGAAATCCGTTGGCGGCGTATTGACTCTTGATCCACAAAACATCCGAATCCAGCAGCGTGCGGCTGAAGCGCGGTCGAATCCCGTACGAGTTGGGCGCAATTTTTAACAGGCTGCGCAGCAGGGAGGTGCTGAAATAGCGGTTCCCTTCGAACTCAATGCGCAGCAACTTGTGAAGGTCGCCCCGATTCACCCTATAGGTGATCACCTCCTCGGATCCTTTCCACTCCGACTTCTTCCCATCGACCGCGCGTTCCGCCGTCGCATAATCCACCGTCGCGTCGAAATACCCCTCGCGCTCCAATCGTTCCCGCAAATTGCGCTTTCCTTCCTCGAGCAGGTCGGTATCCACCGAGCCTTCCTGATAGACCGGAATGAGTTTTTTCAATGTGCGCCTGGAAAACTTCGCGCCAACCACATCCACCAGGAAACGCGGCCCTTCCGTCACTTCCAGAGACAAGGGCAGGGTGTTCCCTTGCGCGCTATATTCGCCACGCCTCACCGAAACGCGCGCGGTCAAGTGCCCCCGTTTTTCCAGGTATTTCCGGATACGCTCGGTACCCTGCTGCGCTCGGGCGACGGTCAGCTCACTCCCAGGCTTGAGCTTGAAAAGCTTCAATAGCTGGGCGTCAGGGTAGTGCGTGTTGTTGAGCAGTTCGACACTCCTCAGGCGCACCCGCGGCCCGGACTCCACGTGCACGAGCACATCCATTTGGTGCGTCTCCGGATGAGGCTGCGGCTCCGCTATCACTTTTGCCTGATACAAACCTTCTTCGCGCAACGCCTCCCTCAGCCGATTGATGGCATCATCTATATCTGCTGCGCGGTACGTCTGCCCCAGCGACAATTGCATGGCCGCGGCTGCGGAGGCGTCCGAAGGCGGCGCTTTCAGTCCTTCGATGACCACTTGATTGATGAACAGGTTTTCCCGTACAACGAAATCCAGCCGTATTCCCGCCGCTTCGCGCGTGACGACCGCGTGCAAATCAGCGTAATCGCCGGTTTGGTAGATTGTCCGAATGCTTGCGGCCACCTGGTCGCGCTGTAGGGGCTTCCCGATTTCCACGGCCAGGCCGCCGGGGTTCGCAATCAGGACGCTGCCATCCTCGCGCACCACCCGCACGGCAACCACGTTCGGAGCAGGCTCGTTCTCACTGGGCGTTTTTTGCGGCACCTGGGCGCACGCGGACCCTCCTCCTAGAAGCAGGACCAGGAGCGCTAGACCTCGCAACCTCTCGACCCGGCGTACCTTCATTTATTTCTTCACTCAGACGAAGCCTAGTGCCGTTCCAACTTGTTCCAACAAATCCCTTCGAGAATACTCTCTCCGTGTTCGCGTCGGATGCCTTGACCGTCATTTGGCCCAAATAGTTGGAACGGCATTAGCACAGCGGCGTTGCCTCTCCGGATGCCATTGGAGCTATCAAGAAGAAGATTCCAAGGCTGGAACTCTATTTTACGTGAGCCACCCGCTCCTTGAGAAATACCCGGCGAAGATGTGCTTGGAATGCCTAGGCGCCAAAAGGCAGGAGCGGTCTTGGCCGCACGAGCCCCAAAATGCCGACTTTCATCGATGGCCGCGCCATTCCGATCGGCAGGAAAAATCTCGCCGTGACGCGGCGGTTCTATTCCAACAGAATGGGAGCTTGGTTCGTGGAGGCTAGCGCCGTTCCAACTATTTGGGCCAAATGACGGTCAAGGCATCCGACGCGAACACGAAGAAAGTATTCTCGAAGGGATTCGCTGGAACAAGTTGGAACGGCACTAGCGGGAAAATCCGCCGCGGCCAGTCGGCGTGCGCATGGCCGCGCGATCCAGGTTCTCGCGCAGATTCATGAGCGTGAGAAAGGTGCTCAGCACGCGCGCCTTCAAGTCATCCGTCAAGTGCAGGCCGCTGGTCGCCACCCTGGCCAGGCGTTCCCCGTGTTCTGTGATGAACCGCATGATTTCGCGCTGCCGTTCGTGCGGCGTGTTCCCGAGGGCCGTCTCGCGGCGCATCTCCGCGCAGCTCGCTTCCAGCGACAGCGTAAAATGCAGGATGCAAAGCTTGTCGTCGGCCAGGGCGGCCGGCACATCGTGCTTGCATCCCCCGATATGGCACAGTTCGGTCATCGGCGTAAAAGGGCGATGACCGATTCGTAACACTCTCGCAGCAAAAAATCCAGCAATCATCTGCGGGATGCTGCGAATCGTGCAGCCGTCCCTACCTGTCCTTTCGGTCAGACCACTTCCAGGGCGTCTTCCAGGTCGGCGATGATGTCGTGCCAGTCCTCCAAGCCGAGGGAGAGGCGGATGCCTCCGGGCTGCATCCCGCAGCGGATTTTCTCTTCGTCCGGGATCGCCGCATGCGTCATGGAGAAGGGATTCTCGATCAGCGTCTTGATCTGCCCCAGACTGACCGCCAATGTGACCGTGTAAGACTTCTCCGCGACGTAGTCGACAAATCGCTCGGCCGCCTCTGCAGCGTTCTTCGCACTGCCATCCCTTCCCTTGAGTTCGAAGTACAACATGCAGCCGGGCGCAAAAGCGCCGTCCGGTGTGGTCATCTGCCGCCGCGCCAGATCGCGTTGCGGAAAGTTAGGCAGTCCCGGATACAGCACCCGCGCCACTTTGGTTTGCCGCTGCAAGAACTCCGCTACTTGCATGGCGCTCTTCTGCTGGTTCACCATGCGCGTCGCCAGCGTCGGCAAACCATACACCAGAATGGGCCATGCATTCGTGGGCGAAAGGACGCCCCCAAAATCCTTGCGGTAGAGCATGAGCAAATTGAAGTACTCATTCGCGCCGATCACTGCGCCGCCCATCTGCGTGCCAAACCCGCCGATATCCTTGGTCAGGCTGTGCACCACCAGGTCCACGCCGTGTTCCAGCGGCCTCTGGCAGTACGGCGTGGAAAATGTGTTATCCACCACGATGCGGATTTTTTCCCCGTCCGGCCTTCCTGTGTTTAGCCGGTCCACCACGCGCCGCACCGCCTGCAGATCAATCAGTTCCATCGTGGGATTAACGGGCGTCTCGAAATAAACAACACGACACTGTTTTGCGGCCACGCTCGCAAGCGTTTCCGGGTTGCACAGATCGCAAAAATCCGTGCGGATCTTGTAGCGTGGCAGCCAGCTTGTCATCAGGCTGTGCGTGCATCCGTATAGGACTTGGTGCGCCACGATTTGGTCGCCGCTCGCCGTGAGGATTCCCAGGGCCGCGCTGATCGCCGCCATGCCCGTGGCAAAGGTGACGGCAACCTCGCCACCTTCGGCCGCCGCCAGATTCTCTTCCAACATCCCGCGGCTCGGCTCGTCTAACCGGTCATAGATGTAGATGGGCGCGCGGCGCGATTCCGGCGTGGCAAATTCTATGAATCCCTGCGCGCCGCGGTGCACCGAAGACAGCCGGTAGGTGGCGGAACTCGATTGCGGCGGCACCACATGGTGATCGTAATCCCAGCGGCCGGTGGCAAAGCTTCCGTGGATCAACCGCGTGCGCAGGCGGTATTGCTCGCGCGGTTTTTTCGGTTTGCGTTCATTGGTCATGGCTGGCTCCTTTTCCGGCAGGCCCGCCGCGCAACCGCTGCACCGCGGCCGGCGGGTGAGGGACTTCGTGCAGAAACTCATCATAGTCCATTTGCCCCTGGCCGGAGGCGCCGCGAGGCGCGCAAGAGAGCACAAAAAGCCGGAGCATTTGAGTTGACAGCCCGGGGTGAAGACTGTATAAATATACAGTGCTTTGCATACGGCATTCTCGATGAGCGCGACAAAGACATTTCGCCATGGACAGATTCTCCGCCTGGTTTCCGGCGGGCGCATCGCCAATCAGGAAGAACTCCGCCACCGTCTCGCCCAGCAAAAGCTGCGCGTGACCCAGGCCACCCTTTCCCGCGATTTACAGGAATTGAAGCTCGTCAAAACCAACGAGGGCTACAAGTCCGGCTCCGGTCTGCCCGAAGAAGCCGCCACTATTCCTCCGCTTACCCGCGCACTCCGTGAATTCCTCCTGGACATCCGGCCCGCGCAGAATCTCCTGGTTCTCAAAACGCCTCCCAGCGGGGCGCAGCCCCTTGCCGCTGCCGTCGACGGCGCAAAATTTCCCGAAATCGCCGGCACCGTTGCCGGCGATGACACCGTTCTGATCATTACCCCCAGCCGCAAAAGCCGGGAATCTCTCCAGAAAAAAATCGAAGCACAGGTGAAATGAGAGATCCCCGGCACATTGCTGTCATTGGTGTCACCGGCTATACGGGTTATGAGCTGGCCACTCTCCTTCTGCGCCATCCCGTGGTTTCCCGGCCAACCTTTTATGTTCGCGATACCAAGGGCGCTCAGTGCCTCTCCGAGCTTTTCCCGCAGTTGCGCAGTTGGGGCGAGGCGCCTCTGAAGCTTCTTTCCCTCGAGGCGGTCACGGCCAATTCCGCAGGCACGGCTTTTCTCGCCACGCCCCACGAAGTCTCGGCCGAGATAGGGCCGAAGCTGCTCGATGCGGGTTTGCGGGTGATCGATCTAAGCGGCGCATTCCGCTTCTCTTCGGCGGAAACGTACTCCTCCTGGTACAAGCTGCCCGTACCGCACGAAGCGCATCTGGGCGACGCCGTGTACGGCCTGCCGGAGCTCTACGGGGACAGCATTCCGGGAGCGAAACTCGTCGCCAATCCCGGTTGCTATGCGACCAGCGTGATTCTCGCGCTGCGCCCGCTGACGCAGGCAGGCCTCGTCTCGCCCACGCAAAATGTCATCTGCGACTGCAAATCTGGCGCGAGTGGCGCGGGGAAGGAGCCGCGGCGCGATCTGCATTTTGTCGAGGTAGGCGAGAATTTTCGCGCTTACAATCTTTTCTCGCATCGCCACACGCCGGAAATTGTCGAGCACACCGGCCTGCCGGAATCGCAAGTGGTTTTTTCAACGCACTTGCTACCCGTTGCGCGCGGCATCCTGTCCACCATCTACGTGACACTGGCCGCGCCGCATACGCCGCAAGCCATTGAAGAACTCTATAGGAAGTTTTATGCGGGCCGCACGATGGTGCGCATCTCTCCCGCGGGCTCCCTCCCCGAATTGCAGTACGTCACGAAAACAAATTTCTGCGACATCGGCTTCGTTCTGGACACCGATGGGAAACGCCTGATCATTATTTCGTGCCTGGACAACCTGGGGAAGGGCGCGGCCGGGCAAGCCGTGCAAAACATGAATCTCACGCTTGGACTTGAGGAGCAGACCGGACTGCTATGAGAATTGTCATCAAAATCGCGGGCGCTTTGCTCGAAGATGCCGCCACCGTGCAGCAACTCTCCCGGCACGTCGCCACGCTCGCGCGGCATGGCCACGAAATCCTGGTGGTTCATGGCGGCGGCCGGCTCTTCACCGCCACCTTGAAGCGTTTCGGAATCGAGAGCAAATTCGTCTCCGGATTGCGCGTCACGGACGGCGAAACCCGCGATGTCGCCGTGATGGTTTTTGCCGGGCTGCTCAACAAACGCCTCGCGGCCGCGATTTCCGCGGAAGGCCAACCCGCCGTCGGCATCTCCGCGGCGGATGCGGCCTGCTTTTCGGCCGCGCCCCTCGTTCATGACGATGTTGAAGGCAGCCTCGGCTATGTGGGCTATCTGACGAGCGTCAATGTGCGCTTCCTCGAATCGCTCTGGCGGGAAAAACTTATCCCCGTCGCTCCTTGCCTCGGGCTGGGTGCGGACGGCGAGCTCTACAACATCAACGCCGATCACATGGCCGCGGCCTGTGCTGAGTTCATCGACGCGGACCACCTCGTGTACCTCACCGATGTCGCCGGCGTCCTCGATGGCAACAAAGTGCTCTCGGCCATTTCCTGCGAACAGATTGACCATCTCGTGCACTCGCGCGTCGTCTCCGGCGGCATGATTTTGAAGCTGGAAGCCGCCAAGCGCGCCCTCGAGGGCGGTGTTCGCGAAGTTCACATTGTAGGAGGCCATTCCGCCGCGGCGGCGCTGGCCCCCGCCCTGTTTTCGCACGCCTCCGGCCGCGCCACCTTTTCCACTGTTCCCGGTACCCGTGTTCTGCGCGGTTTCTCTTCCGCGGAACACTCGGCCGGAGCATCTATCTGACACTCTCATACCTGTGGAGAATAACGAATGACCGCATCACTGACGATTCCCGTATCCATCGCCAAGGACCTTCTCACGGGCGCCGAATGGTCGCCCGCGGACACGCGCGAGCTTCTGCAGCGCACCGCGGACATCAAGGCGCGCCCCTCGCGCTTCGCCTCCGTGCTGCGCGGCAAGCACATTGCTCTCATCTTTGAGAAGCCCTCGCTGCGCACGCGCGTCACGTTTGAGGTTGGCATCCAGAGCATGGGTGGCGATGTGGTCTTCCTCGATCACACGCAAGCGCGGCTGGGCGAGCGCGAATCCATCCCCGATGTGGCCCGCAACCTCGAATGCTGGGTGCAGGGCATCGTCGCGCGCGTTTACGAACAGCGCGTTCTGGAAGAAATGGCAGCCAGCATCAAGATCCCCGTGGTCAACGCGCTCTCCGACAAATTCCATCCCTGTCAGGCGCTCGCCGACTATTTCACACTCGAGGAAAAGTTCGGCGCGCTGAAAGGCTTCAAGCTGGCCTACGTCGGCGACGGCAACAATGTCTGTCACTCACTTTTATTCCTCGCCGCGCGCCTCGGCGTGAACTTCCGCATCGCCACACCGGCAAATTACGCTCCCGCACCGGACGTTCTCTCGGACGCCAAGCGCGTTGCCAAGGAAAACCGCGCGCGCATAGAGCTATTCACCAATCCCTCGGAAGCGGTTGCCGGTGCGCAAGCCGTCTACACCGATTCCTGGACCAGCATGGGCTTCGAGGCCGAAGAGAAGGTACGCCGCAACGTCTTCAAGGCCTACCAGGTCAATCGCAAGCTCATGGAGCAAGCCGCGCCCGGCGCCTTCTTTATGCATTGCCTTCCGGCGCACCGCGGCGCGGAAGTGACCGACGAAGTGCTCGACGGCCCGGCGTCCATCGTGCTCAAACAGTCCGAAAACCGTATGTACGTGCAAAAGGCCATCCTGCACGCGCTGTATTCCTAATCCCTTTTGACATCCTTAGGAGAAAACATAGTGACCCCGCAAGTCCACAAACCAAAGAAAGTCGTTCTCGCCTATTCCGGCGGCTTGGATACTTCCATCATTATTCCGTGGCTCCGCGAGAATTATGGTTGTGAAGTGATTGCCATGATCGGAGACGTTGGCCAGCAGGAAGATCTCGAGGCCGCCCGCAAAAAGGCGCTTGCCACCGGCGCATCTACCGCCTACGTCGAAGATCTGCGCGAAGAATTCGTCCGCGACTACATCTGGCCCACGCTCCGCGCCGGCGCTGTTTACGAGCACACCTACCTGCTTGGCACTTCCATGGCTCGTCCCGTCCTGGCCAAACGTCAGGCCGAACTCGCCCTGCAGCTCGGCGCCGATGGCCTTTCACATGGTTGCACTGGCAAGGGCAATGACCAGGTCCGCTTTGAGCTGGCCTACAAGGCCATCGCTCCGCACCTTCCCATCATCGCCCCGTGGCGTGAGTGGGCCATTGATTCGCGTGAGGACGCCATTGCCTACGCGCAAAAGCACCACGTCCAGGTAGAGCAAAGCCGCGCCAACATCTACAGCCGCGACCGCAACATCTGGCACCTGAGCCACGAGGGCGGGGATCTCGAAGATCTCGCCAATGAGCCCCGTGAGGCGATGTGGCAATGGATTGTTTCGCCAGATAAGGCGCCGGACAAACCAGAAGAGGTGGAGATTGGCTTTCAAGCGGGCACGCCTGTTTCTGTGAACGGCAAGAAGCTCGGGCCCGTCGCGCTTCTCAATGTATTAAACGACATTGCCGCAATGCATGGCGTTGGCCGCACCGATCTCGTCGAAAACCGTCTGGTGGGAATGAAATCGCGCGGCGCCTATGAAACCCCGGGCGGAACCCTGCTCGTTATCGCGCACCGCGAACTGGAGCGGCTTACGCTCGACCGGGAAACCTCCCACTTCCAGCAGGCCCTCTCGGGGCGTTACGCCGAGCTGGTCTATTACGGCTTGTGGTTTTCGCCGCTGCGCGAATCTCTCGATGGTTTCTTCAATGTTGCGCAGCAGCGCGTCACCGGTTCGGTCGGCCTGAAACTCTGGAAGGGCACGCTCAATGTCACTAAGCGTCTCTCGCCTTTTTCTTTGTACCGTTCCGACCTCGCGAGTTTTTCCATGGGCCGTTACAATCCCAAGGACGCCGAGGGCTTCATCAATCTTTTCGCCTTGCCGGTTACAGTTCGTCCCAAGGCTAAAGCCGAAGGCCAGCACTCTTGAGGATTTTCGCCGGGGCGCGGCTCTGTATTGGGAGAGTTTCTGACGGCCGCGCCCCATTCCATTGCGGTATCTGATATAGGTTGTGGTGCACGTTGCCTGCGCTTAGCGATGTGTAGGATTTGGGGCTCTTCTTCTGGGAGTTGCAGCTCACGCACGGCCTGGGATTCCAATGACCGAACGCAAAGACGATCGCCTATGGGGTGGCCGTTTCGATCGCCCACCGAACGAAGAGTTCGACGCTTTCCAGCGCTCTTTTGCGTTCGACCGCCGCCTTCTTCCTTATGAACTTGACGTAGATCGCGCCTGGGCCAGGGCTTTGCAGCGTGCCGGCATTCTCAACGAAATGGAAGTTCGCCAAACTCTCGGTGCTCTGGACAAAATCGCAGAACGCGCCAGAACTGATCCCGCCTGGTTCGACTCTTCAACCGCCGAAGACGTCCACCACTTCGTGGAAAAAGCCTTGACCGAGTTGCTCGGCCCGCTGGGCTGGAAACTGCACACCGGGCGCAGCCGGAACGACCTGGTGGCCACGGATTTTCGCCTTTTTGTCCGCGATGCTGCGGCCGAGAGCCGCTCGGGCGTAATTGTCCTCATTCGCGCTTTCCTGGATCAAGCCAAAGCTCACCTCAAGGTTCCTATGGCCGGCATGACCCATCTCCAACATGCGCAGCCGATTCTCTTGTCTCATTTCCTGATGGCCCACGCGGAGGCCTTTGCGCGCGACCTCACCCGCCTGCACAACGCCGTCGCCAGCGCCGACGCCTGCCCCTTGGGCTCCGGCGCCCTTGCGGGATGTTCGTTTGCCATCGATCGCGAAGCCATCGCCCGCGAGCTTGGCTTCTCTCGCATCACCGCCAATAGCCTCGATGCCGTCAGCGATCGCGATTTCGCGCTTGATTATTTGTTTGCCCTCGCCGGTATTGCCACGCATCTCTCGCGCCTTGCGGAAGATTTCGTCCTGTTCGCCTCCCAGGAATTCTCCTACGCCATTCTCCCGGACGAATATTCCACCGGCAGCAGCCTGATGCCGCAAAAGAAAAATCCCGATGCCTGGGAACTTCTGCGCGGCAAGACGGGGCGCGTCACCGGCGCTCTTTTCAGCCTTTTCACGACGCTGAAAGGCCTGCCATCCAGCTACCAACGTGACCTCCAGGAGGACAAGGAAGCCCTGTTCGCCGCTCACGACCAGCTTGTCTCCATGGTCCATGTCGCTGCTGGGGCTGTTTCTGCGATGCGCTTCAACGTAGGCAAACTAGCCGCCGCCTCTGCGAATCCCACTCTACTCGCCACCGAAGCCGCCGATTACCTCGTCAAAAAGGGCATTCCCTTCCGCCAGGCCCACGATCTGGTCGGAAATCTCCTGCGAGAAGCGGAGCGCCAGGCAAAACCCTGGACGGAGTTGTCGCTTGAGGAGTTCCGGCGGATATCACCGGCGTTTGACACCGATGTCGCCAACGCGTTGCAACTTGCCGCAGCCCTCCAGTCCAAAAACGTTCCTGGAGGCACTGCCGAAAATTCTGTTCGCACCGCGATTTCGCAGCTCGAACAAAAACTCAAATCACTGGAGAACAAGCCATGAGCCTCAGTTCCGCATTCAGTATCTTCGAAGCCGCATCGCACCGCGCGGAGGATCGGAGGTCGCTTCCGTGAGCGTTACACCCGCCTCACGGACACTCATCCCATGAAGTACGCTCTCTCCGAAGCCGCTCTCCCTCGCGGATTCCGTTTTTCGGCCACCGCCTGTGGCCTGAAGAAGACTGGCGCGCTGGATCTGGCGCTGCTCTCCAGTGACGTTCCGGCTTCGGCCGCCGCCGTCTTCACGCAGAACCTCGTCGTGGCTCCGCCGGTTGTGGTCTCGAAAGAGAATTTGCGCGCGTCAGGGGGCCGCATGCGCGCCGTCATCGTCAATGCCGGCAACGCCAATTGCGCCACGGGTCCGGCGGGCCGTGCCGCTTCGTTGAAAACCGTGGAAGAAACGGCGCGCCGCCTGGTCTGCCATCCCCACGAAGTTCTGGTCTGTTCCACGGGAGTCATCGGTGTGCCGTTGCCGCTCGAGAAAATTCTCCGCGCCCTTTCGGGCGTCACCCGGAATCGCCGGCCGTCAGGTCGCTCTTTTGCCGAGTTCTCTCTCGCTATCTGCACCACGGACACGCGCCCCAAGACCGCCACGACGTTCTTCAAGATGGCGGGCAAGCGCATTCATCTCGTTGGCTGCGCTAAAGGCGCCGGGATGATCCATCCGAATCTCGCCACCACCCTTGCGTTTGTGGCCACAGACGCCGCCATCTCCCCCTCGCTCCTCCAGAAAACCCTTCGCGACGTTGCCGCGCGGACGTTCAACTGCATCAGCGTTGATGGCGATACTTCCACCAACGACACGTTGCTGGTTCTGGCCAACGGCCAGGCCGGCGCACCTGCCATCAAAGCGGGAACCTCAGCGCATCGCGCCTTTGCCAAAGCGCTCGAGGAAGTCTGCCACTCGCTGGCTTTGCAGATCGTCGCCGACGGCGAAGGAGCGCAGCGCGTTATCGAAATCGAAGTGCGTCGCGCCAAATCAGAGGGCGACGCGCGGCGCATTGCCCAGACCATCGCGACCTCGCCGCTCGTCAAGACCGCATTTGCTGGCGGCGATCCGAACTGGGGCCGCATCTTTGCCGCGGCTGGGCGCTCCGGCGTCAAGTTTGATCCTCACCGCGTGGATATCCAGTTGGCGGGCATACCGGTGCTGCGCCGCGGCCAGCCGCTTGACTTCAACGAGCGCGCCGCCAGCAACCGCCTGCTGGAAAAACAAGTTCAGGTGGTCGTCGATCTCCACGCCGGGCGCGAGTCCACGCGTTTCTGGACCTGCGATTTCACTGCCGAATACGTGCGTATCAACGCTTCGTATCGCACTTAGAAACTCCATGCGCTGTTTTCACAGTTTTGACGGCCCCTTTCGCGTAGGCTGCTATCCCTGGCCATTTTGGTGCCAAGCCCAGACCCAGTACCCCCCGACACCCTCTTCCTAACGATTTATGGTTGCAAAACCGGTCAATTTTCGAGACCATGCACGAGACCACTGAAGTGTCCCACCCGCCCCCTGCGGCATGCCCTCGGGTCTGCCACGTCGGCGGTTTTGATTCTTCGGTGCGCTCCGCAATCGTGGTTAGGTTCCGGACAGAAGGAGTCCGCTGGTGAAGAAGCTTTACGTGGGTAATCTTCCGTTCAACGCTTCGGAAGAGCAGTTGCAGGAGTGGTTTGGTCAAGTGGGTGTGAATCCCTCCGCGATCAGCCTGATTCGGGATCGCTTCACGGGACAGTCGCGTGGCTTCGCCTTCATCGAGATTGCCAACGATGAAGACGCCGACCGCGCCGTGACGAGTCTGAACGGTCAGAACTTCGGGGGCCGGAACCTTGTCGTCAACGAAGCGCGTCCGCAGACGGAGCGGTCCGGTGGCGGTGGTGGGCGTGGCGGCTATGGCGGTGGGGGTGGCGGCGGCGGTGGCCGGGGTGGCGATCGCGGCGGCCGGGGCGGTGGCCGGGGTGGCGACCGTGGGGATCGCGGAGACCGCGGCAACCGCTGGTAATATCTCCTTCTCTCCTACCCTTCGTTAAGCCCTTGGGATGCAGACCTGCGTCCGAAGCGCCTTTTGCGTTTGTCGCGTTTTCTCCGGATTCTTGCCGGGATCGCGCCTGCACTTTTTCCCGCTCGCTCCGTTTCCGTTATTCACAGCTTCGATACATTTTTCTAGCCATCTCCGTTTTTACAATGTACTATCGCCGCGTTTGAATTGGCGGCCTTCCTGTGGGAGGTCCTTCTCGCCAAGTTTTTTGCGTTTCGGTGCAGCGCTCACCATTTAATCCCTGTGACCGAAACTTTACGCGGGGTGACGTGTTTGAAACACCAGGCGAAGTTTTTCTTTCGCTCCTAGTCGCCTGGGGTGTATGAGAAGAACGACTTGCGCTTTGTTTTTCGTGCAAGGACTGTTTCCGTGTCCGTTCAGAGGAGGAGCGAACCTTCCCGTCATTGTTCGCATCCAACGAAGGGCACTGAGTCTAAGGGTTGAGATGAATACGTGGCACAAACGCGACTGGAAGCAATTCTACGAGCTCGCGCGCCGTCCCTGGCAGCGCCATCGGCCGCCACGCCCCGTTTATCCTACGGGCCTCAACCGCGTGCTCCCCGCAGCGGGTTTCAGCCTTTCGGAACTCGATGATGCCGGTGTGGATCTGGAACTTGCCGAGCGCCTCGGTCTGCCCGTGGACGCTGGCCGCATTGGCGCCTATGGCCCCAACGTCACTGTACTCCGCGATTTCGTCCGTTCTTCTCGCCAGCCGGTGTAATCCCGGCCATTCCTGGCTTTGTTTGTCGAACCTCACTTTCCTGCGTAAAATAGGTTTGTCCAGAATCGCTTGGAATTATGGCCTCGCCCTTTAACATCATTGTCAACAGCGCCCCGCCGCTACCGATGAACCCCAACGTCCATCCGCGGCCGGACTGGCTGCGCGTGAAGTTCTTTGGCGGCGATCGCTACCACAATCTCAAGCGCGTTATGCGCACTCTCGACCTTCACACTGTCTGCGAATCAGCCCGCTGCCCCAACATGGGCGAATGCTGGGAGCATGGCACCGCCACCTTCATGATTCTCGGCGACATTTGCACGCGCGCCTGTGGCTTCTGCGCCGTGCCTTCCGGCAAACCCGCTGGCCCACCCGATGAAGATGAGCCGTTGCGTGTCGCCGAAGCAGTTGCGAGCATGGGCCTGCGCTATGCCGTCGTCACCAGCGTCAATCGCGACGATCAGCCCGACGGGGGCGCTCGCATCTTTGCGCGAACGATCCAGGAAATTCGCAAGCGCGTGCCTGGCTGCAAGGTCGAAGTCCTCATCCCCGATTTTCGCGGAGACTGGAACGCCCTCGACGCCGTCCTTGCCGTGAAGCCGGACATCCTCAACCACAACACGGAGACCGTGCCGCGCCTGTATCGCCAGGTGCGCAAGGGCGCCCTCTATGAGCGCTCTTTGGAGTTACTGCGCCGTGCGAAACAAACTCATCCCGACGTGACTACGAAAACGGGCATGATGCTGGGATTGGGTGAACAGAAGGAGGAGGTCCTGGAAACGATGCACGATCTTGCTGCACAGGGCACGGACATCTTCACCCTAGGCCAATACCTCCAACCTACTCGCGAGCATCTCCCGGTGATCCGTTTTGTGCATCCCGGCGAATTCGCCGAATACAAGCGTCTCGGCGAACAGATGGGTTTCAAGCACGTCGAATCTGGCCCCCTTGTGCGTTCGTCCTACCACGCCTTCGATCAGGCCGAATCCGCCATCCGCTGAAGTTCTCTTCGCGTTCTTAGTCTAGCTGTTCCTTCGCATAGTTTCGGCCGCTTCACCGCAAAACAAAATGGAAATGAATTCGACGAGTCCGTCGATGATCCCCGTCCTCTGGACACACCCCTGCGCCAATTCTGGCGCATCTTTCGGGGTTACTTCAGGCGGGACTTTCTTGCTTTACTTCGCGGCGGCCGCGGCTTTCTTGCTGGCTTTCGCTGCCGTGGAAGCCTTACGCCGGCGCTTCGTTTTGGGCGGAGTGGCGGGTGCTTCGCCGATGATTTCAGCCGAGAAGATGCTGGTCACAAAGAGTTTCGGTCCATGGTCATCAAAATCGATGGCCGTACGTTCCGGATCCGAGGCTGTGACAATGCCCAGGCCGTAAATCCCGTGCTTGATGGTCTGCCCTTCCTGCATCACTTGCACAACTTCCTCCTTGACTTCACCCGGTTGGATTCGTGCTTTTCTCACTCGCTATTGGGCGAGGTCCCCGACCCCTCGGGGACCTCCCCAATCTACAGGCTAGAGGCTTGTGACGTTCTCAGCCTGAAGGCCCTTCGGGCCCTTCTTCACTTCAAACTCCACCGCCTGACCCTCGTTCAGGGACTTGTAACCGTCCATCTGAATCGCGGAGAAGTGCACGAATACATCTTCACCGGTTTGGCGCTGGATGAACCCGTAGCCCTTCGAAGCATTGAACCACTTCACTGTTCCTTGTTCCTTCACTGCTAAACCTCGATATTGAAATTGCTTTGCCTCTCTTGGTCCCGGGGGATGGTTTCCCAAGCTCCGCGACTGCCTCCAGCCCGAAAAAAAGGCTGCGAGTTTGTTCTCGCAGCCCCCTGAACGAGTCAAAAGGTAATACAAGAGCAACAAACGCTATATCTAACACTATCACAAGAAAGGGCTTATTGTCCACAGTACTATGCAGCCCTCTTTTCGCCTTCCAAAAATTGTAAGTGATTTAAAATCAGAAATTTATCGAATTCTGCCCGGCTTCTAGGCTTTCTCTCACTCTTCCAGCGATTCCGGCTGAAGGCTCAGCTTTCCCCCACCGGAAGCCTTCTTCTCCCAATACTTTTTTACCCAGGCCTCCCAGCTTTTCCCTGCCGCGGTGTCCCGCCCTGAAAAGGCCAATGCGGCGATTTCCCCATAGCTGATTTTCATCCGCTGATTGGAATCCTTGGGCAGCAATCGCACGAAAGAGTTTTCCAAGTTCTTCCCGCCCACCCGATCAAAAATATAGCCCTCGAATTTCGTGCCGTCCTTGCGCGTGATGGTCACATCTCCGCGATAATCAAACGCTTTTTCCAGCGCTGCGCGCAATTCATCCTCATTCGCTAGCTCCGGCACCCAGCCTTGCAGGCCTTCGTGTTGAAATCCTGGCGCCACTTCCAGTTCGTCGGGGTGAGCCGTATGCGCGGGACGTTCCGCATGCCGCGGACCTGTCATGCTCGCGTCTCCTCAAGTTTTTCGGGATTTCCTTCGATTTGCACCAGGGGATTATAGGCGTGCACCGGTTTCACCGACTCGGTCAACAAGAGTAGCGCTTCCTCGTCCGTGTTTTTTGTAAACAGAGTTGCCTTTGCCGTCGCCAGCAGGCCCTTCAGCGAGCTAAACGTGTAATCAACGCCAGACGCTTCATACCCGCTGTGTACCATGCAGTTGGCGCACTGCGGATTGCCCGACTCCGTGCCGTAATTCCCCCATTCTGTCGTCGCCATTAAATCATCAAACGTGTCCGCGTACCCATCCTGCAGCAGGTAGCAAGGCTTCTGCCATCCAAAGATCGAGTAGGTCGGCATACCCCAGGGCGTGCAGCGGAAATCGCGCTTGCCCATCAGGAATTCCAGGAACAGCATGGACTGGTTAAAACGCCACGCCGACTTGCGGTTCGAGAGCATGGCGCGGAACAACCGCCGCGTCCTGGCGCGTCCCAGGAAGTGCTTCTGATCCGGGGCCTTATCGTAGTTATAACCGGGCGAGAGCATCATGCCTTCCACACCCAGCGCCATCATCTCGTCGAAAAAGGCGCGCACACTGTTCGGATCCGCCCCGTCAAACAGCGTGGTGTTGGTGGTCACGCGGAATCCGCGCGCCAGCGCCGCCTTGATGCCTTCGACGGCCAGCTCATACCCGCCTTCGCGGCACACCGAAAAATCGTGGTGTTCTTTTTGCCCGTCCAGATGCACCGAAAACGTCAAGTATTTGCTGGGCTTGAAGAGATGCAGTTTTTCCTTCAGCAGCAACGCATTCGTGCACAGGTAGATGTATTTCCTGCGCGCCACCAGCCCTTCAACAATCTTTTCGATCTGCGAATGCATCAGCGGTTCGCCGCCGGGGATGGACACCATCGGCGCGCCGCACTCGTCTACCGCTTTGAAGCACTCCTCCGGCGAAAGCTCGCGCTTCAGCACATGCGCCGGATACTGAATCTTGCCGCAGCCGGCACACGCCAGATTGCAGCGATACAGAGGCTCCAGCATCAGCACCAGCGGATACTGTTTGCGTCCCTTTACTTTCTGCGTCAGGACGTAACTTGCCACCGTCCATGCTTGGGATATAGGTACAGACATTCGCTCCCCAGTCTTCTCAACGCACGAGATGAGTCGTGCCACACGTCTTGCTGAATGATAGGGCTTGAGCCTCGAAGGCGAAATTCGCCAGGCTTGCGTACTTTCCCCGGTCCCGAATCTACCATTTTACCCGAGAAGCCCCCTTCCCGGACAGCTCTAGATTCTACGGGCCTTCTCCTGATTCCTCTATTTCGATGCACCAAAAGGTGCTTAGGTGGCACCTGACGTGCTCCCATTCCCCTGAATGGCACAGACTCTATAGGCTGCGGAGAAGTCTTTCTCTTTAGGAGGCTGGGGCTTGAGTCCAGGCGTAAAGCCGCAAAGACAACTGGGCTTCAGCACCTGAAGAGACTGTTTCCGATGTTTTCCCGCAGCCCGTTTGCACGTCCCATCCAGCGTATGATGAACTCACACTCTATGGAGTGCGTCTGAACTATGCCCCGTTCCAGCCTTCTCTCTCTCTTCGATGAATTTGCACGCTTCTCTAGCGGCGTCGCTATTGTCCAGCAGCGCGGTTATCGTCGCGATGCTTGGACTTACCAAAAGCTCACCGGGGCTGCCGTCTTCTGCGCTTTCCAGTTGAAAGAACGTGGCGTTCAAACCGGCGATCGCGTCCTTCTCTGGGGTCCGAATTCCGCGGAATGGGTCGCCGCCTTCTGGGGTTGCCTGCTGCGCGGCGCGGTTGTTGTTCCCCTCGATGATTCCTCGACACTCGATTTTGCCTCCCGGGTCGCTGCGGATGCCGGCATCAAGTTCGCTTTCGCTTCCCGCTCAAAACCTCACCTTGCTCCCGCCATTCCCACCTTCTTTCTGGAGGATTTACCCGGCACCCCCGAACAGTTGGATGAATTGGCCAGTCATGGAAACGCAAGAGCCGGCCTGCACACCGTCGTCTCCGCTCTCTCCGACCAGCCCATCACCCGCAGCCATGTTGCACAAATCCTCTTCACCTCCGGCACCACCAGCGAACCGCGTGGCGTTGTGCTGACCCATGGCAATTTCCTCGCGAATCTTGAGCCAGTGGAAAAGGGCATCGCCGAGTACCGCAAATATGAGCGCTGGCTTCACCCTCTGAGCTTTGTATCCGTCATTCCGCTGAGCCACGTCTTCGGCCAGTTCATGGCTCTCTTCGTGACTCCGCTCCTCGGCGCCACGGTTGTCTTCGAGAATTCCCCGCAACCCTCGGAAATACTCCGCACTGTCAAACGCGAACGCGCCACCTCCCTTATTGCGGTTCCTCGCATGCTGGATGCTCTGCGGACGGCGCTTGACCGCGAGATCGACGCGCATGGCTGGCGCGCCTGGTTTTCCTCCGCCTACGCCGCTGCTTCTCAGCAACCTTTTCTGCGGCGCGTGTGGCGCTTCCGCCGCCTCCATCGGCGCCTCGGTTGGAAGTTCTGGGCGTTCATCTCCGGCGGCGCGGCCCTCCCTCCCGAAACCGAGGAATTCTTCAAGCGCATCGGTTATGCCGTGGTGCAGGGTTACGGCATGACCGAGACCGCCTCTCTGATCAGCCTGAATCATCCCTTCCGCGCCGCGCAAGGGTCCGTCGGCAAAATCCTGCCCGGCCGCGAATTCCGTCTCGCCGAGGATGGCGAGATCCTCGTCCGCGGCGAAAATGTCTCCTCAGGCTATTGGGAGAAGGGCGCGCTTCAGCAGGGTACCGAGGAAGACAGCGGCTGGCTGCGCACCGGCGATCTGGGCGAACTCGACGCCCAAGGCAATCTCCGCTTCCGCGGCCGCAAGAAAAACGTCATCGTCACCCCCGCCGGCTTGAATATTTATCCCGAGGATCTCGAGGCTGCTCTCAACCACCAGCCTGGTATTCGCGACGCCGTCGTCATCCCCCTCCAAACCGGCGACAACGCCGAACCCTGCGCCGTCCTCCTCTGTGGCATCGTCACTCCTGACGGTGTATCTGGCGAATCCGAGGTGCGCGCTGCCATCGACGCCGCCAATTCGACCCTGACCGATTACCAGCGCATCCGCCGCTGGCTCGTCTGGCCCGACCTGGATTTCCCCCGCACGCCCACCGGCAAGCCTCGCCTCGCCGTAATCTCCTCCCGCGCCGCCGAACTCCTCGGTGCGCCGGCTTCATCCGCCTCCGAATCCTTCACCTCCTTTACTTCCTCCACCTCCTTCACCTCCTCCCTGAAAGACCTGTCTTCTCTTGATCGCGTCGAACTTCTCTCCTCCCTTGAGCACCGCTACAACGTCGAACTCAACGAAACGCAATTCGCTAACGCTACATCCTTCGCCGATATTCATAAGCTTATCGCGCAACCCTCCGCCCGCCGTTCGGACTACGTCTATCCGCGCTGGACACAACGCGCCCCTGTTCGCCTCTTCCGGCTCTTCATCTATTGCGCGCTCACCTGGCCCGCCACTCTTTTGCTAGCCCACCCGCGTGTTCGTGGCCGCGAGTATCTCGCCAATCTGGAAGGTCCGGTGCTCTTTGTCGCGAATCACACCACGCGCCGCGCTGATATCGGCCTCATTCTCTTTTCGCTTCCCGCACGTTTTCGCCAGCGCCTCGCTACCGCCATGGGCGGAGAAATGCTGCGCGAGTTCCGTCACCCGCCCCAAGAATGGTTCTTCGCCAAACGCTGGCTCTGGCAACTCAGCTACTTTCTGGTCGTCTCGCTTTTCAATGTTTTCCCGCTTCCGCAACTCTCCGGCTTCCGTGAAAGCTTTCGCTTCGCCGGGGAATCGGCAGACCGTGGCTACAGCCTTCTTGTCTTCCCGGAAGGCATCGTCAACGACCGCGACACTCCGGACATGGTTCCCTTCCAGCCCGGCATCGGCCTCCTCGCCCAAAACCTCCGCATCCCCATCGTCCCGATGCGCCTGGATGGCGTTTGGCAAATGAAGCAGCAGCATCGCCGTCTCGCCCACCTCGGCGAACTCACCATCCACATCGGCGCCCCCGTCACCTTCCCGACCGACGCCCCTCCCGCCGATATCGCCTCCCAACTCCAGTCCCTTGTCCGCTCCCTGTAGGGTCCGCCTTCTACCTGCCCGCCGTAGGAGGGAGGCGGGCCGCCGCTGATCCGGTGCCCCGGCTGTTACCATCGGGAATCCGCCCTGCAGAAACGCGGCACTGACACAAAATTCTTGGAACTTCGATTTCACACTTTCGAGTTCTGGTCGCGAAAACCTGCAGAAACGAGGGAGAGGCGCGGTTGGTTCCGCGTGCCGACTCCATCGAATTAAGCCATCAGTCACTGGGGCTGCGTGTCTCGAAGACTTCAAAGATGTACCATTCCGAGCTAATCCGTCTATATCGGTAGGCTATCTTCTTCGATTCCTGCCTCTGCTCGCTGCAGGGCGAGAATCCAAGACCTTGAGCTTGCGAAGGCGCCGGACAGTAAACATATCCATACAATGTGCCAATCGGGCCGATTTTGCCAAAAAGTGTGTGGCTCATAACTTCCATCTGCCCTGTTGGCGCTGACCTATACAAGCCTTCCCTCATTCTGGTGCTTTTAAAAATATCTCGATACTCACTCCAGGATTCAGCAGACAGAAGCTCCTGCCTTTCCGTGTATTTGTATTTCCTTCCGCTGGTGTCCTCAATTTCTGAGTCGTTAATTCTCACGATTAAAGGTGTCTCGTTTCCCTTTTGAATTAGCCTTTCAAATCTGATTTTTTGAGATTCAAACCTGCCCTGCAATTTTTCGTCAGACGGCGGAAGTGATATGCCGACGATGACCAACAACGCGGCAATAAGAACCAAGAATCCCCGTCGCAATCCATAGGCCAGCAATCCAAAAACGAGTGAGTTTCCTAAGGAAAGGAAGAGAAACGAGACTAGCCCCGCATCGTGGAACCGATGTATTGCGCCTTCCAATGGGAACAGGAGGTACAGTCCGGGCCGAAAAAGAAAATAAGCGGAAGGATGCATGAACCAAGGTCCAAAACGTTGAAGCACATTCAAAAGAAATGGGATTAAGAATCCGAATCCTGCACCAATAAAAAGCCAAGTTCTCCGCTTCATTTTTGGCGGCCCACGTATATTCAATTAGACACCGAAAGGTTAGAACTTGGATAGCTGGAAGGAAACTTTTCAAAAGAAAGTCAAACTACTGGCCACATGCCGTTACCGGAGAAGTGCAGTACTGGCAAGAAAGATGGGAATCCCTCGCTTTCGGTCTCTACCTCTTCTTATGGCAAAATAGAAGCTCTAAATAAGTAACCATGGCGGATCATGTGACTCTCGCTCCCGCAAAACCCGCGAAATCCGCGGAGAAATCTCCTGCGCCCAACGGCATTGGCCACTCCGAACGCGAGCGCATTTTCTATCTTTTCCGCCGCTGGGGCTTTTATGAAGCCACTCTCGATCCCCTCGGCTTCTTCACCCCGCTGAAGTGCCCGGATCTCGAAGGCCTCTCGGGCGAATGCGCAGAAGAAGCTCGCCGCTATTACTGCGGCACCATCGGCGTGGAATTCCTGCACCTTCCGGAACTCGAGCGCCGCCGCTGGATTGCCGAGCGCGTGGAAGGTCCCGAGTTCGAGGTCAACCAGGCCGCCATCCTGGACCGCCTGGTGCGCGCCGATCTCTTTGAACAAATGCTCCAGAGCCGCTATCTCGGCAGCAAGCGCTTCTCTCTCGAAGGCAACACCTCGCTCATTCCTTTGCTCGACTCCATCTTAAATGTCGCCGGCGATCTCGGCGGTGTCGATTCCATCATGGCCATGAGCCACCGCGGCCGGCTCAACGTCATGACCCACATCGCTGGCAAGCCCATGCATCAGGTTGTCGCGGGCTTTGAGGACGTCGATCCGCGCAGCGTGCTGGGCGCTGGCGACGTCAAATACCACGTTGGCGCCACTGGCACCTACACCACTTCCTCCGGAAAGTCCCTCAACATCCACCTCGTCTCGAATCCCAGCCATTTGGAAGCGGTGGACCCCGTCGCGATGGGTCGCGCCCGCGCCAAATTGACGCGTCACGGTGTGCACGGCGCGCAAATCGATCGCTCCCGCGAAACGCTGAACAAAGTCTGGGCCATTGTGATGCACGGCGACGCGGCCTTTGCCGGCCAGGGTATTTGGGCAGAAACGCTGAATCTCGCTGACCTCGCGGCTTATTCCGTCGGCGGCACCGTCCACATCATCGTCAACAATTTGATCGCTTTCACCACGCGCCCCGTGCAGGAGTACTCTTCGCGCTACGCTTCCAGCATCGCCCGCCGCCAGAGTGTCCCCATCTTCCACGTCAACGCCGAAGATCCCGACGCCGTCGTGCGCATTGGCCGCCTCGCCGCGGAATATCGCGCCGAATTCAACTCCGACGTGGTCATTGACCTCATCGGCTACCGCCGCCACGGCCACAGCGAAGTGGACGATCCCACCATCACTCAGCCGCTCCTCTACGCGCGCATCAAAGATCATCCTCCGCTTTGGAAAATCTATGCGGATCACATCGGCGTCAACGCCGAGTCCATCGCCGAGGCCGTCAAGAAGGAATTCGCAGAGGAGCAGCGCAAAGCCGGCAAGCTCACCAAGATTCCCCAGCTCCGCAAACTGCCCGATTACTGGTCACCGTACAACTACGGCAAATACAATTCCGCCTTTGAAGTCGATACCGGCCTTTCCGCCGGGCGCTTCGCGGAAATTACCGATGGACTTGTGCGCGTGCCACCGGACTTTCACGTCCATCCCAAAATCGTGAAACTCCTGGAACAGCGCGCAGAAATGGGTCACGGCAAGCGTCCTATCGACTTCGGCTTTGCCGAACTGCTAGCCTTTGGCTCCCTGGTGCTCGAGGGCAATCCCGTCCGCCTCACCGGCCAGGATTCGCAGCGCGGCACCTTCAACCAGCGCCACGCCGTGTTGATCGACACACAAACCGAGCAGGAATATCTTCCGCTCGCGCATCTTTCGCCCGCGCAAGCCTTCTGCGAAATTCACAATTCTTCGCTCTCCGAAGCGGGCTGCCTCGGCTTTGAATACGGCTTCTCCCGCGACTACCCCGAAGGCCTCGTTCTTTGGGAAGCGCAATTCGGCGATTTCGTGAACGGCGCACAGGTCATCATCGACCAGTTCATCAGCGCCAGTGAAGACAAATGGGGCTTGCCCACCGGCCTAGTGCTCCTCCTTCCCCACGGCTATGAGGGCCAGGGCCCCGAGCATTCCAGCGCGCGCATCGAACGCTTCATGCAGTTGGCCGCCGAAGGCAACATGAACATCTGCCAGCCTTCCACCGCCGCGCAGTATTTTCATCTGCTGCGCCGCCAGGCGCGCCGGCTATGGCGCAAGCCGCTCGTCGTCTTCACACCAAAGAGCATGCTCCGTCATCCCGACGCTTCTTCTACTCTCGAGGAATTCTCCCGCGCGCGGTTCCTGACACTGGTTCCCGATCGCGAAGTCACCGACGCGCAAAGCATCCTCATCGCCAGCGGCAAGGTCGGCCACGAACTCCGCGCCGAACGCCGCCGCCGCAAAGATACCTCCACCGCCGTCTTTTTCCTGGATCAGCTCTATCCTCTGCCCAAAGCAGAAATTGCCGCCGCCATTGATGCTCATCCCAACGCCCGCGAAATCGTCTGGGTCCAGGAAGAGCCCGCCAATATGGGCGCGTTGTTCTACGTCCTCCCGCGGCTCGAACGTATTGCCCAGGCGAAGAATCTGCGCGTCCGCTCCGTCAAACGCTCGGCCAGCGCCAGCCCTGCCACGGGCTCCGCCAAGGCCCATGCCCTCGAGCAGAAAACGCTTATCACCCTGGCCTTCGCCACCACTCTCAATCCCTGAGTTCCATAGCCTCGTTTCGAGAGAAGCGCTCCTCGGCGAAGGAGTATCAGGCGTGCACCTTTTGCACTGCGGTAACCCCTTTCAATATCCTTGCGCCGCCACCGCCGCTTTGTTAGGCTGCAACCCAAATTCGTCCTCTGGAGGGGACCCCCTCATGCCCTTCTGCACAGCGTGTGGTCAGGAAGTCGGAACAGCCACTTTTTGCCCCAAGTGCGGCGCCAATCAATCGTCTGCAGTCACTCCGTCGCCTGCACCGGCAGCGAATCCAACGGAGGGCCTCGCCGAAAACGTAGCTGGATTGTTGTGCTATGCCGTTGGCTTCATCACCGGCATCATCTTTTTTCTCATCGACAAACGCCCCTTTGTGAGATTCCACGCCGCCCAATCAATAGTCGTCTTCGGAGGCTTGTTCGTGATCCAAATCGCTTTGACCTTCTTGGGCGGCCTCATTGGCGGCGTTCTCGGCCATAGCCTTATTTGGCCGTTGCACTTGGCCTTGAGGATCGTGGCAGTTATCCTCTGGATACTGCTGATGATCAAGGCCTATCGGCGCGAAACCTTCCGCGTGCCCATTGCCGCGGGCATCGCCGACGACCTCGTGAAGAACTGACAACTCGGCTTCTCAGGCGTGCACCCTGCAAGCTGCCAGTTGGTCCCGCGAAACGATCCCCAGCAACGGCCGCAATTCAAAAATGTTCCACACGCCGCGCCCCAGAATGGTCATTGCGTTGTCATCCCTTTGCACGGGATAGCATTCCCGCGTGATCGTCTTGATCAGCGTGGACTTGCCGCAGCCATTCGAGCCCAGGATGCCAACGTGCTCGCCGGCCGAAATTTGCAGGGTCAGCCGGTCCAGCGCCACATTGTCACCGCGCATGACGGTGACGTTTCGTAAGTCCAGCAAGGGAATCGTTTCGTTGCTCATCAGGTGATTATTTTCTCACGTCAGGCGGGCAAAACTCCGGTCAGGTAGCAGGCACAAAAAAAGGAGGCGAAAACACGTAGCTTTCGCCTCCCGGGGTGGGGTGGGTGTTACAATCAAGCCCTTTTGTGGCTCAGCATCCTCTGCCCTGCCAGGCAGAATTGCGGCCTCGCTCGCGGATTGCAGTCTGCTAAACCGAAAGGAGACTTACCACCCGAGGGCTTGCCTTTGATGTCTTCTAACACCCGGTAGAACACATGTCAATCGAAAAAAGTCGATACTTGTCGCCAAATAAACCGATTAATTACGGCCGTTTCTCACAATATCGCTCCATCTTTGTAAACCTGCAAAAAGTGTGGCTTACGGACTACGGATGTCCCGCAAGCGGGTTCCCGCGGGGTTTTAACCATTCGCGAAGCCGCGAATCCTTCCCGCCAGCCTATAGGGGTTATAGTACTACCTAACATGTGGCTTACTTGCGCATAGCTGGACATCTCCCTACCTCTTCTCCGCCCCTAGAAAACTTCAAAATGGCATTCCGATGCGCACACTCTGCCCGCAATGCACTCAAGTCACTTGCGAATGCGGATTGCCAAGCATCTCGCGAATGGCTCTGCCCAAGGAGGTCGGGCTGTAAGGCTTCTGCAGATACCGTGAAGCGGGCGTCTGCGAGACCGCAAGGCGGGGATATTCCGAATAGCCGCTGGTGAAGAGGATCGGCAGGCCGGGGAATCGCGCAAGTAGTTGGGCAGCCGTCGCCGGTCCGCCCAGATGCGGCATGACCACATCCAGAATGGCCAGCGAAGGTTTCTCTTCCTCGCATAGCCGCACGGCCTGTTCGCCATCGTTCGCGGCCAGCACGCGGTAGCCAAAGTTCACCAGCGATTGCCGGGCCATCTCTCGAATTGAATCGTGGTCCTCCGCCAGCAAAATCATCTCCGTGCCCCGCAGATTCACGGCCTGGGAGAAGTTTGCTGCCGGTGATGCGCCTTCCGTGACTGCCCTCTCCATCGCTGGAAGATACACGCGGAACAGGCTGCCATGACCCGGCTCACTGTAAACGTGAATGAAACCCCCATGTTGCTTCACGATTCCATAGACCGTTGCCAGACCCATGCCCGTGCCTTTGCCGCGCTCCTTCGTCGTGAAGAATGGTTCAAAGATACGTTCCCGCGTCTCCTCGTCCATGCCCACACCGGTATCGGAAACGGACAGCACGGCATAGCAGCCGGGCATCACATAGGGATGGAACCGGCAATAAGATTCATCGAGTTGCACCAGTTCCGTTTCGATTGCCAGCCGGCCTCCCTGCGGCATGGCATCCCGTGCGTTCAGGCAGAGATTCATCGCCACTAGCTCAAGCTGCGTCGGATCCGCTTTCACCGGCGGCAGGAAGCCCGGCACCACTTTGATCTCAATGCTTTTGTCGATGATCTTGTCGAGGAGGCTCGCCAAACCTTGCATCACTCCATTTAAATCCACAGGGCGTGGCTGCAGCGCCTGGCGCCGCGCGAAAGCCAGGAGTTCCCGGGTCAACTCCGCGGCGCGATCCGCTTGTTCACGAATGCGCGCAAAACGCTCGGCAATGGCCGGATGGCTGAGGCTCTGCTCATGACCCAGCTCCGCCCAGCCAAGGATCGCCCCGATGACGTTATTGAAATCGTGCGCAATGCCGCCGGCAAGCTGCCCGATGGTTTCAAACTTCTGGGCCTGGTGCAATTGGCGCTCCAGCGCTCGAAGTTCGGTCACGTCTTCCACGATGCCTTCCAAAGCATCTGTGGGGCCCGGCAGTGAAAGATAGCGCAGGTGCAGATGCACCACGATTAAACCGCCGTCCTTTCGCCGCAACTCCGCCTCGGCGCTGTGCACAAATCCGATTTGCCGGCAGGTGACTACGAGTTGCCCGAACTCCTCCGGATAACGGAATACATCCGTCGAAAGATTCAGCGCCTTCAAATCTTCGAGGTTTTTGCACGCCAGCAACTGCAGCAGGCTGGCGTTCGCGCTAAGAAACTTTCCCGCAAGGGATACCCGGAAGATTCCGTAACTCGAATTTTCCACCAGTTCGCGGTTCCTGGCTTCGCTTTCGGCCAGAGCGGCCTGGGCGCGCGTATTGGCATCCCGCAACTGTTTTTCCTCCAACGCCCGCTTCAGCGCCACCGGCAGCCGCGTCAGCCGGTCCTTCCACACGTAATCGTTGAACCCTTGCCGGATGAACTCCGCGGCGGCTTCTTCTCCCAATGAGCCTGTCAAAAGAAGAAAGGGCGTGTCTTTTCCGAAGTCGCGCAGGCAATGCAACGCCTCGATACCATTCCAGCCGGGCAAACAATCTACCGCCAGCACCGCGGCAAATTCGCCCGAACTCAGCGCCCCTTCAAACCCGCTGCGGTCCGCTACAACCGTGCATTCGATCGCCAGGCCCGCATTGCGCAGCTCCTCAAGAATGGCCTCGGCGTCTTGTGAGGATTTTTCGAGCAGGAGAATACGCAAGGATTCCGCGGTCGTGCAGGGTGCTGGTTTCTTGAGGTCCATTGCCTTCATCGCTCTTCGCTCAGGGCCTCGCAAGTGCTACATCGGGGCGGTGTTTCTGAAGCGCTTCCAATAAACTCGTCGCTCCTGACACCAAATACCTTGGCTCGCAGCGGCCTGTTGAAGTAGAAAAGGTTCGCAGACGCTGGCTTCAATCGTTGCACCTTCCCCCAGGAGAACTTTCAGCGGGGGATCATTCATGACAGAACACCTTTCATCAGCAGTGAAATCTGCATGAATCTGGTGGCAGCCGGTCAAGTTAACGACCGCGTAAACATACAAGAAGGGGATACTTGAAGAAGGGAATTCTATTGTGGGAGCCTGTTACGGGAGTGTCAAGAACTTTTCGCGAATCTTAGAAAAATCAAAACCTTTCCGGCGTAGCTTCCCTGCCGCCGAGAAGAAAAGCTGTAATGCCCGCCACAATGCCCCCCAGAATGACCACTCCTTCCCAGACAAGTCCTGCGGCAAGCACGAGGTGAGGAACTGCACCGAAGGGGGACAGTAGTCCCACCAGCGCCGCTTCTCTCACTCCAATCCCACCTTGAGTCAACGGCAAAAGCGCCGCAAGTTTGGCCAGCGGCCACGCAAAAAACCAATCCCGCAGAGGAAGGAACAGCCCGCATGAGGTAGCCAGCAGCGCAGTCAGTGTGAGAAACGTGGTTTGTATTGCTGTCCCCAGAATCCATCCAAAAAACAAAACGTGCGGGCGCCGGGAGACACTTCGCAGCGCAAACCGCAATCGCGCCAGCCGTCGCCTAAACCTCACGGAACGTCCCCGCAGCAATGGCCGATACAATAGGACCAGCAGCACAATCGCGATTGCGGCGACTCCCACAAAGACGTACACCGCATGCCGCGCCTGATTCCGCAACGCCATCGGGACCGAACCTGGCAGAAGCAGAATCCCCAGCAACACCAGGCCCGCTTGCGCGCTCATATCCAGAAAACGATCGGCCACATTTCCGGCAAGCACGGCTGCGGGATTCGGACTGCGGCGCAGGCCAACCGCCAAACGCACCACGTCCCCGCCGATGATCGAGGGCAGAAACAACGTCGCGAACAGGCCGCCGGCATAGCATTGTGCACTTGTTGGGTAGTCGAGTTGCGCGCCTGCTGCATTGACCACCATGCGCCACTTCATCATCCCCACTATGTGCGCCAGCAGGTAGCCGATCAGGATGATGATAAATTGCGTCAGCGGCACGCGCCGAATCGCTTCGCTCAGCAGGTGCAACGGCAGAAAATGCAGCAGTATCCCCAGAACCAGTATCGCCGCCAGCCATCGCGCGGTGATGAGAAGCCACGCGCGCCAGCGGTTTTCGGGTTGATGGGCGCCGATCATGCAAGCGTCAGATAGAACTTAGCTGCCGAAAATCTCATTGATTTTGCCTGCCAGCTCGAAATCCAGATTGCTGATCCCCTGGACGCTGTGCGTGTTCAGATCAACCACTACTTTGTTCCACACGTTAAACCATTCCGGGTGGTGATTCATGGACTCCGCAGCCAACGCCACCTGCGTCATCTTTCCAAAGGCGGCCGCAAAATCCTTGCACTCGAACGCGCGGTGCAATTTCCCG
>Ga0074044_10000373_pt1 | contig 44444 bp, 38 predicted proteins | sample BogForMeECP23OM1_FD_94443 | JGI IMG/M metagenome (GOLD analysis project Ga0074044, IMG submission 94443) | Bog forest soil microbial communities from Calvert Island, British Columbia, Canada - Bog Forest MetaG ECP23OM1 | ecosystem: Environmental > Terrestrial > Soil > Wetlands ...
ATCCGCCTCTCGCAGGATGCGAATCTTGTCTTCCGTCGTATACCGTTTGCCTTTCATCGTCTGGTCCTTTCTTACGGCCCAGACTAACACATCAGGTGGCCCGAAAAAGCGAAGTCACGTCAACGGCGCATTTATTGACTGCTGGCCCCTGACCGACGTTACGATCCCCAACAGCGTCATCAGCATTGGGGATTATGCATTCTGGAATTGCTTTGGCCTGACCAACATCACGATCGGCACCAATGTCACCAGCATTGGAATCACCGCTTTCTATAACTGCTACAAGATGACTAGCATCACGATCCCTAACAGCGTGACCAACATTAAAAACGGCGCGTTCGGTAACTGGGAGAGCCTGACCAACGTTACGATCCCTAACAACGTTACAAGCATCGGTTACGGGGCGTTCTATAACTGCACCAGCCTGACCAGCGTCTATTTTCAAGGTAACGCTCCGACCCCCACCAATGATTTATCTGTTTTTGCAAATGACAACAATGTGACGGCCTATTATTTGCCGGGGACCACGGGCTGGGGCGCGAGCTTTGACGGTCTTCCGACAGCGTTAGGGTTCCTTCCATACCCGGTAATTATAAACAACCCCAGCTTTGGCGTGCAGACCAACTGTTTCGGTTTCACCATCTCCTGGGCAACTAACATCTTTGTTGTGGTCGAAGCTTGCACGAATCTGACCAATCCCGATTGGCAGCCGGTGCAAACGAACACGCTCACGACCGGCTCGGCCTATTTCAGCGATCCGCAATGGACGAATTATCCCAGTCGTTTCTACCGTTTGCGTTCACCATAAGACTGAGTTTTGCGCGATTGATTACATGCACCCTGGCTGTCGCTTACATTAGAAAGACTGAGTAATGAGTGCTATACTCGTCTCCGTGGTTGGCTTGTAAGGTTCTGACGACAAAAAAATCGGACTCAAACGCAAAAACTACTTTATTATTTTCCACTTTGCATTCGGTGAATGTCGAGATATAACCGTTCCGCAAGGCAATTTTATAAATTCAACCAAAGTTGGGTCACGTTCCAATACTTCGTGGACAGCCCACACTTTTGCAGATTGCCAATCTTCCGAAGAAGCACCACATAAAAACTGCCAACCACTATCAGCGCTGTCTTGTGGTTCGGAGCGTTCGGCGTGCAGGATGGGCGCGCCGTTCGCCACCTCGGAACACACTATTGCAGCCCTTTGTAAAATATCTTCGTTGTCCATGTTACTGATCGGGTAGCTTATCGCTTTTGGCTCGGTTTTCCTGTCGAGATAGCACTTGTGCGTTTTCGATTGTATTTGGCCCGCCTTTTGAACGGGGAATTATATGGTCAACTTGTGCTTCGTTTGACGGAGGTGTAACCCCTTTTACCGACTTTTGAGCCGGAACTAATTGTTCGCCGCTTAGATCGGAACGCAAATCACCACTATTTTTCAAACGATTAGCATTAAGGATGTCACTTTTTTGTGCCTGTGTAAAGGGTTTGCCGACTGTTGCAACATCTTCAACAGCCGCGCCTACCTTCTCTGTCGTTGCCACCGCCTCCCCTACTTTCGCCACTTTAGCAACATCGCCGACAGCGCCGACTAGCAGGGTCAAATTTCTTGAGTTCTCTGCAAGCTGCGGGTCTCCAGTCGCTTTCATGGTTGCGGTCTGCAAAACATCTCCTGCCGCACGGTCAACCGTAGCAAGTCCTCGCATTCCTTGATAAGTTGCGTTCGCTATCAGCGGCGCAACATTATATACGCTTGCCCCAATCTGTCCTATGGTAGAATTGCCCGTCTTATACGCATTGGGTCCGGGTATGTAGCCGTAACGAAGATCTGACGATGTCGCAATGAAATCTAATCCGGTCGGATCGGTATAACGCAAGGGGTCGTTCACGCAGTAGGAATACCGGTTGTAACTTTGCGGATTAGACAGGTCTTGGATGGCATAATCAGGCTGTGTGAACCTCCCCAATTCTGGATCGTAATATCGCCGCACAAAATAATACAGCCCCGTTTCATCGTCCTTAATCTGGCCGGTAAACTGGCGGGAAACTTTGAAACTCGCCTGCGGGCTTGCTGTCAACGTTCGCCCGAAGGGATAATACGCATCCACCTCTATTTGCGTTCCGCCCGAACCGCTCAACGCGCTGGACGAATTCAGATTGTCCTCGTGGTAGTAATAGGCTACCCGGTTCGTATCGCTCCCGCCATAGAGCGCCGAGTTCGTTTCAAACGTACACACCTGCTGGCCGTCAGCAAACACATGGAACAATGTCTTGCCGCCTTTTTCCTCGTATGTGTTCCCAATCCAAACCTGGACGTTGGTCGCGCTCTGGTCCACCCGCTTCCACAAACGCGCGCCATCGGCTGCGTAGCCGTATTCCACCACCACCTTCCCGGCCTGCGAAAATATCTTCAACCGATTGTCTGCATCATAGACCATCGCCTGCGAATTGGTGAGGCCGCCGTGCCGCACAATCATGTTGCCGCACAAATCGTAAAGATTGGTGTAGCCGAAAGCAGTCCTTACAGCCTGCTTTCGCGGATTGGCATAACTGTAAACGGACCCGCCGCCTTCAATGTTATTGGTGATGTTCCCGACCGAATCATAACCGTAACTGCCGGAAAGGCCGCTGGTTCCGCTGTAGGTCTTGATGCGGTGCAAATTGTCATAGGCAACGCTCACGTTGGTGACACCAGTGCCGTTGATTGAAGCAATGTCCTCTCCGGCCGTGTAGGTGAAAGTCCTGCTGAATACCGAGCCGCCCGAACCTGCCGAAATTGTTTGCAGCCGCTTGGACACGGAATAATAACTGCGGGTGGTCGTCAAATTGTTTCCATAAACGAAATTGGTCACATGCCCGAACTCATCAAAGCCGGTGGCCGCCACCGTGTAGTAATTATTTCCGCTGAAGGACGTATTGTTCGCCACCTGCTTGATGCTCCCGCCGGTAAAATAGGAATTGGTGATGGTCGGGCCGGAGTTTGGATAAACAGTGGACGTGACCTTGTCCCCGTCATTGAAAGTATAACTGTTGGTGTAGGTCTGATTGTTGATGTTCAGGTGGCGCGCGGTCTTGATCAACCTGCCGCGATTGTCGTAACCGTTTTTCTCCCAGCCCTCGCTATCAGTCACCTTGTAGAGCAGCCCCGGATAAACCGTGAAGTTGCCGTCGTCGCTGCTGTCGTACGTATAAATGTTTGTGAAAACCGGAACGAGAACATGGTTGGAGTAATTGAGGCTGTACACCGTCTGCACTTGCAGGCGACCCAGCGGGTCTTGCTGGCCGTTGATATAGGAATTGGAGACGACGTCCCCGCGCGCGTCGGTTTGCACCCGGAGCCGGCCCGCGTAATCGCGCAGGTAGGTCCATTGGCCCAGATAGGGATCGGCCATTGCCACCATGCCGCCCGCATCGTTGTAAGCGAAATAGATGTTTTCCAGATTATTGTTGACGATATTGGTCAGGTTGCCGGCGAGGTCATATTTCAGGGTCGTGGTGTAGGTGCTGCTGCCGTCCACCTCTTGAATTTGATTTGTGCGCCCGAAGGCATCTAGTTGGTAGCGCCGGATTTTGCCGTCTTCATCGGTGCAAACAATCCACCACGGGTCGGTGCCATTGACGTAGCTCCAAGTATTGGTTCCAATTGGAGAACCGGTATCGCCCGCGAGGCCGTTCTTGCTGCTGAAAGCGCCATTACCATCGAAGGTGACGCTCACAGGACAGTTCGTAGCTACACGGCCTAAAGCATCAAAGCCGATCCAGTTTGCTATCTGCCCCGTGCTCGGTTTGATGAAACTGGCCGAATTTCCAAAAATCGGCCAAGTCGTCAGGAAGACTCCGCCGCGCTCATCATAGGCGGTTGAAACCACCCGATAGGAATTTACGTTTTCACCCTGAGTGCGTGTCTGAACCGTCCGCCCGAAACCATCAACGTAAGTTCTGATTTCCACTCCCCCGACGCCGTCGTTGTTCGTCTCGGCGATGTAACTGGCGGCGCTGCCCGCGCTGATGACGCCCAGGGTATATCCGGCTTTCTTCATCCAGACCGCCGAACTGCTGCCAGAGGGTATCTTGTCGCTCTCGGTCAGCCGATAAAAGGTGTCGTACGTGTTGGTCACGGTGACGCTCATCGGGTCGGTCACACCCGTGGCCAGCCCCGAGCGCACATCATAACTTGTCGTGGTTGTGAATGTTCCGACGGTTGTCGTGGCGGGGTAAGTATTATACGTTGAATCGTAAGTGATTGTCGTCTGAACCCCGACCGGGTCCGTGGTCAAGCCGGGCAGTCCAAACGTCGTATAATTGCCATAGCTGTTGGTGGCGTAATAGCCGGCGGAAATCCGGGTCAGCTTGGCGGCCAGAGTGCCGCCGGGCGAATTGTAAGTATAATCTTTTTCCTGAATGACATTGTTGTTTCCATCCGTGAGCGTGGCCTTGTCTGGATGATCCACAATGTAACTGCCGATGGTCGTGTAGTGGGTATTGTAATATCGCGTGTCCGTGACGTCGGCATCCGTGAAAGAAAAACTGCCGACGTTGGTCGGATTGAAATTATTTACCTGACCATAGGCAATTTTATTGGTCAAATTGCCGGTGGTCAGGTCGTAAGCGAACTGCGTCGCGGTACCCCTGTTGGATGTGCCACTACCCGAATAATCGCAGTCAAAGGTCAACGCCACGAACGGAAAATAGCGGCCGTTGCCCAAACTGGCCTGATTGACCTGACTGACAGCGACGTGATAAAGGTTGTTGTCGTTGCCGTAGGTCTCGACCCGGAAAGGCATGCCCTCCTTGGCAAAGTTTGCCGGGTCCAGATATTCACCCAGGTTGGTGCGGCTTTGTCCCCCGCCTTGATGAAAATAATGCACCGTCCTCCGGTTGAAGGAGGCCGCAATCGGCTCTGGCGGATTAGTGACCGTGACCACGGCAAAGCCGTGGAACTCCCGGCGAACGCCATCATAAAATCCGCCGGCATAACCATATGATGTTGTGCGCGAAGGATTGATGCCGTCGGATTCGGTGACGGTCGCCACCGTCTGCTTGGGAAAAGGCAGCAGACTCCCGCCGTTGGGATTGTTGGGGTCCCGATAATTCGGGTAGGCCGTAGATGGCAGATACGTTACGCCAATTGTGCCGCCGATGCCATTGCTTATGGTGGTCAGCAAATCCGGGTACGGCCCTTGGTTCAACTGAACCAGAATGTAATTTTTTGTGCCATCGTTGTTGTAAACAGACATGACCCGATCCAGCAGCCCGTCGCCGTTTATATCCATCAAAGTAACGACCGTGTTGCCGGCATAGGCACTTTGAATACCCCACCAACCGCGGTCGCCAACCTGACTTGGATCATAGATGTTGGTCACCACGATGGCGTTGGTATCGAAGCCACGACCGTTGTTCAAATAAACCAGCCATTTCGGTGAACTGATGTTGGTTTCATCCAGCATGACGCGGTCCGGCAAGCCATCGCCATTGAGATCATACAAGCCCACCAAAGGCAGGTTCATCATCGCGGCATAATTGTAACCACTGCTATTGCCCTGCGATTTGACTCCCGGCCACTTGTCATAAGCTCCGGGGACACTGGTGGAGGTATTGATGGCTTCAAAGGAATAACCGTCGTTAAATTCCACGCAGTAATTGGTGGTAACCGTGTAGAGCGGGTTGATATATGCTTCCTTACCCGGATTGGCGGGATCCATCGGCCACATGAGGCGATCTGGCAAGCCGTCGCCGTTAATGTCAATCATGTGAACGTCCGGGGTTTCGATGCCGGCCCACCAGTAGGAAGGCTGGTTGATCTGACCCCCATTGTAATTGTTCCAGTTCAGGCTGTGATAGGGACCGAATAACTTGACGGGGGTGAAATTGGTTCCGGTATTCAACTGCACTCGGAAATAGGTCATCGCTCCCTCAGTGTAATACATGGACATTACCCGGTCAGGCAGTCCGTCCCCGTTAATGTCGAAAAATCCGACATTGACCCCGCCCGATTCTATGCACTGGTACAGGTCCAAATCGGTTCCGGCAGCGGCCGGACCATCCGACACCGGCCATGAGGCAACCGCCACGAAGCCCGTGCCGTTGTTTAACATGACATCGAAATTGGTGTAAGGCGTGCCGCTGATGGCATATGTTCCCCAGTAGTCACACACCTTGTCCGGCAACCCGTCCCCGTTAATGTCACGAATGCGCACCCGCTGGGAATTCATGGACGCCCATCCGTCATCGTTACCCGGAACGGGATTTGTGGCCGAAAGAGAACCGCCGGTGCTGGTCGCGGTGGGACCAAAGGTATATCGGGAACCGAACGCGCCATTGCCGTTGGACTGCATCCCCAGATTCCGCTGCACCTGATAGGCGTTGGTCGTGTTATAACATACCCAATCGGGCAACCCGTCCCCGTCAATGTCCACTAGATCGGCAAGTGTATAGCCAGAATTATCCACCGTCGTTAAATACGTGTCATAGATGGAGGAATAACCGGGCACCGTCAGGTTGATATTGGTCCAGGTAATAACCGGGCCGAACGACACGGCGTTCGGATTTCCCTGGTAGGTGAACGTCTGAACCGGAAGCGGCGTGCTGTCATCAGCCCCATAGACAGTCAGACTCTTCAGCAACGAACGTTCTGTCGCCGGTGAAACCGAGTAACCGAGGGCATGGCGCCAGACTTTCTGCCCTCCAACCTGACAGACGATGTTGGTCAGTCGCCGGTTCTGCTCGGTGCGAAAACCCCACCGGTAGGAAAAACGCCGGTCCGGCCGAATCTCCGTCCCAAAACTAATGGTGTTGCTGCCCGTAAAAGAGGCGGTGTAGCCATTGATGCTGGCGTGGCTGTTGTAGGTAATTTGCGTGGGATAAATGGTCATCTCCGCCACACCAGTATCCGGGCTGGTGTAGGTGGTGTAGGTAATCGTCGTCCGGTCCCCGGTGGCCGTGTCAATCTGGTCCAGAGCCCACTGGAAGGTGGCGTTGTAACCGCCGCTCCAGCCGGTTTTGGGATTGACCACCTTGGAACTTGCAGTTTGCCCGAAATAATAGACGTTGCCGCTCTTGTCATAAACCTGCCATTTGTTGTTGTTGGTATCGCAGATGCAGTGGAGAAAATCGGTGTCCACCTCGGCATCAAATTCACCGGGGGTTCCCGTTGGCAGCAATTTGAGCTCCTTGCCAAACAAATTAAGGATGAAACCCTTGGTATCGTCGTAGCGGTTCGTGGGGGCGGCTGGGTTGCCGGTCGTGTACTGGATTGGAAAACCGTCTTTGGTATTTCGCTCAATGTGGCCTATATCCAGCTTCCAACCCATCCCACACCAGCCGTTGTCACCGCCGGAAGAATAAACCAAGGCCAGATTCGGCTCCGAACCGTTCCGGGCAGGCGCGCATTGGATGGGAATCGAATAACCAAAGCTTCCGGTGAATAGATCAACCTGTTGTTGCCCGCGTTTGCCTTCCAGGTCTTTGGCTTGAATCTGCTGATCGGAGGCACTGCTCGGTGCCGGAGGTTGAGTGCTAATCGTTTGAGCCAGACTACTGGCTGTCCATAGCACCATGATCCCAACTGAAAACCGCTTCATGTGGTTCATAAATTTCATAAAATTAGTGTTCGGAGTTGTTCGCACTGAGGCTGGTCACGGGATGGGGTTCTTGCTGTAAGACGGCAAACCCAAAGCGCCGGAGCCAGCCATCGTCTCGTATAGGTCCGGCAAACCATCGCCATCCGAGTCCAGCTTCCAACCCGGATTGTTTGTCATCATGTTGCCGCCAAACGCCGCCTTCATGAAGTTGGCCAGCCCGTCTCCACTAAAATCTTCATAGGCGTCGCTGACGCCGTTCGTGTTTGAATCCCATGCCAAGGGGTTGTAATGCGCTGAACGCATCAAGAACTCTTGATAATTGCTCAGGCCGTCGCCATCAGGGTCCGCGTTAGGGTCAATGCCGCCAACGTGACCGAAATACAGGATTTCCCAGCCATCGCTCATACCAGTGCCGTCGGTGGAATAATCATGGGGGTCGGTTTTACTGACCAATAATTCGTATGCGTCCGTGAGGCCGTCGCCGTCCGAGTCAAGCGGAGTCCCCAGAATCAGGAAACAGGCCGTGTTTGGCAGATTCGTGAGCATGTAGGTATTACAATGATAACCTTGTCCCATCCATGCCCAAGGGATGCCATTGGTGCCAAACGACAGCACTGAATTTGCAAAAACATCATAAGGAACGCCGTCCGCGCCGCCTTGGATGGTAAATTTCAGAACCATATTGTTCGTGCCGCTTCCGGTTACTGTGGCCACAACATTCGTAATCCAGACTTGGTAAGCATTGGTGCCATACACACAATTGGCTGTATTGGTGACCCAGAGCAGATAACCCGGCCCAGTAATTACGTCTGCGTCGGGACCGTTGGTGGAGGGGGACGATTGCGCGGAAATCAGAGCGTCCATGTAGGGAATGTTCCACGGGCTGATCTCGTAATAGGTGTAATTCCAGTTGAAGATGGTTTGAACGTCATTGGAAGCCAACGGATAATTGTAAGTCGCCAGCGTGTTGAACAAGCCGTGCGCCTGCAAGACTCCGTTACTGTCACTGCCAAGGTAAAAACCGTTGGCTAAAACGTCATTCCCCGGCCAAACACTCAAACCGCCCGGATCATTCGTCGCCAGTTGCCCGTCCAGATAAAGCGAAACATTGGTGCTGGAATAGGTCAACGCGACAAAGTGGAAATAATTGGTCGTCCAATCAATCGGCGCGGAAATGGTGTAGGTGTTTCCCGAACCATCGTTGGTCTGCGCCGAAAAATAGATGTTCGTTCCGGTATCATCAACATAGATGCTCCACCAGCCATAGCTCGAATCAGGCGTGTAGCCGCCGACTTCAAGCAGTCGCCCATATTCCTGCGGACCAAATCCACCGTTGGTGTCATTGATGCTGGACCAGTCCCCAGCAAACCAAAAAGTCACGCTGCCAACATCCACGGTCAGATTGGTCATGCCGTCAGCTTCATAGACGTTGTATTGCAGCCAAGCAGGGATGTTTGTATCCACCACGAGCGATCTGCCGTTGCCAAGATTGGAAAAATTAAGATTGGTAAACGAAATGGGTTGGTAGCCCAGGTCGCTTGTCCAGTTCGTGGGGTCATTGAAAGACCACGAATCCAGCGGTGCATTGGTGGGACCGCCTTTGAAGCCGGGCGGCAGTTGGGCATAGGCCATCTCCCCTAGAGAACAGAGAAGAATCACAGGGACTATTAGCCTGAATAACTGGTAGTTCAATTTAATGTGATTAACAGTTTTCATAGAATTGACCTTTTGGAAGTTGCCCCCCTTTTGCACCCGCAGCGTGGCTGGAATCACCCGATTCATCTGACCTTAAAATCTTGCGACATGATTCCCCGCTTAGTCCAGATGTTTTCTGTGACTTTGGGGAAACATTTACACGGCATTTGTTATAGCAATGTATCCCGTTGTCAATCATATTTCACCATGAGTTCAAAATTCTCGTCTGGCACGCTTCGGGGGTGGCGAAAAAAACACTCCAGTTCAACATACGCATGTCCGAGGAACAGCGCACGGAATTGGAAGCCATGTGCCGCCGCCGCCGCCGCCCGTTGAGTTTCCAAGTGGAACATCTGATTGCCTTGGCCAAACTGCTCATTGAATTTTGCGATGGCAACGATGATCTGGAAATTGCGCGTGAACGTCTGGCCGCTGCCAAAAAGCGTTTGCCAAAGAAAGGCAGTTGAATCGCAACTGAAACATTTTGCCCGCGCTTTTCCCAAAAGCGCGCTTCCCAATCAAATTGTTGGAATGGATTTGTCATGCCATTGCACTTTCTCCAACGAGGGAAAGAATGCGCGGAACAAAATCGGACGCCTCAAATGGTTTCTTAATGAAATCCGCCACGCCAAGATCGCGACCCCGCTGAACGTCGTCCCCACAAAATCTGGTGAAAACAAAAACGATGGGAGTTTGGAAAAAAGGATTTTCTTTTAAAGAACTGCAAATTTCAAAGCCGCTTGGCATGTCAACATCGAGGATGATTAAATCGAACGCTTCAGTTTGAGCCAGTCGCAAGGCTTTCTTGGCATCCAAAGCCGCTTCCGTTTCACAACCGGCTCGCGTCAACAAACACACGATCATCAGTGCCACGGCCATTTGGTCGTCCACCACCAGAATTTTCGCTTTTGGCCTTCGGCCATTTTTCATCCCGCTCATTGTGTTATGTGAAGTTCACATAATTAAAACACGTTTTTCCGGTAAATGTCAATATGTGAATTTCGCATAGTTCACATATTTTGAAAAAAACGCATCAATTGCCGCGCAGAAACATCATTGGCCGGCGGATTCGGGAGGCCCGCTTGAAAATCAAGCCGCCGGTTTCGCAAGATGATTTGGCTGGCCGCTTGGCTGCCAAGGGCGTCGTTCTCGACCAAACCGCCATTTCCCGCATTGAGCGTCAGGATCGCTATTTGATGGATTACGAAGTTTCGGCCATTGCCAAATGTTTGAAAGTTTCCGTCGCTTGGCTTCATGGTGAAAAATAACAGACTGCTTCGGTCAGCGGTTCGGCGAGCGGCAAAGTGAAGTGCAGGCGGAGAGACGGCTGGAACGGAGCCGGAACGCAACGACCGCCGCCGTGCCGCTGACGGAAGCACAACGCGGCTGCGTTTTCTATTTCCGTCCGCGACGAGCGTGCGTGAAGCCGCAGCGGAACGCACGTTGGTCGCGGCGGACGACATTTGCACTTTTCGCCGTCATTTTCATTTTGTGCAATCCATTGCACAAACCCCGCCGTTTTTTCTGTCAGACTTGCCGGATGAAAGCGTCATCGTCATTTTTGATTGCGCCCAGGATGGCGCAATTCGCTCGAATAAATGTGGCCTCATCTTGTCTGACACGTAGGGCTTCTCTGGCGGGAAGCAATTGCCGGTTGACACGGATGAGCATGGAAATAAATTGCAGGAGACGGCTGACGCCGCCTGACGGCAGGGGGCATCCCGCTGGCAATGAAATGAAATCGAAAGTTGTAATGAATTCATTACAACCTTCATTTCCGGTTTCGGCTATGCTTGGTCTAAAAAGCCAAAGGAAAACTATGCAAATAAAAAATGACGTGTCGGAGTCTGACGCTCTGACGATTGGTAAAAGCGCGTCCGCCTTGGGCGTTCACGAATTCAGCCTGCTCTCGCGCATTCAGGCTGGCGACATCATCGCCGCAAGGCTGTGGTCGGGTGAAATGGCCATTCCAATCAGCGAACTGGAACGGCTCTCAAAATTGTCAATTTATTCGCTGGCCATTCCACCAGACAAACTGGAAACGGTTTTGCCTGACGCCCGCTTGGGCATCAAACGAGAACCTTATGGCGGATTGATGCGCGAGGGTGAACATCAGGAATACAATGTGCCGGGTGGTGATTTCCGGCGTTTCACCGATTCCGAAATGAAAGGCTACCGCGCGGCTTTCAGCGTCATTGCCGATGAATTTGAATCATTGGGTGTATTGAGAAAGCAGTTGGAGAAACCTGCCACGGTCATGGCTTCGCCCGAAAAGGAAATCTGCACTTCAAAGCTCGGCGTCTGGCAGGTGCGTTCCACTTTGTTGAACCTCGGCCCAAGCAACATTTTACTTTGCGAAAAACAAAATGACTTCGCGGTGATTGAACGATTCCGCGATCATGTGCCTTACGCCAAAGCCAACGGCATCGCGGAGATTCTGCTGGAAAGAAATGATCCCCGCGAACTGGCGGCGGCATTCAATGCCAATGCGAGACACACGCTGGAATTCATGGCGAGCAATGAGGTCGCCACGGCGCAGCGGGTGATTTGGGGACAATTTCAAGAGCATCGCCCAGCGCGCTTGGTGGAGGCGATTTCGGAGCGTTGCCGGTTGGCGGTCACGGATGAGGAAACGATTTCGCAGACGCCATCGGTGGACAATTCAAATTCAAACAAGCAAGGCCACAATCGGGGCATGAGCATTTAAGGAGGACGCATGAATCCAGACACGGAACGATTTTTGAATTTGAGAAATCTGCCTGACCGGTTGACGGCGACAGAGACGGCGGCCAAGCTCGGTATTTCCCCACACGAAGTTCCTATTCTTGTCGCCAAAGGATTATTGAAGCCGTTGGGACATCCAGCGCCCAACGCACCGAAATTCTTTTTGACGGCGACACTGAAAGATTTGGAACGTGACGAAAAATGGCATGGCAAGGCCGCTGACGCGGTTCAGGAATACTGGCGATACAAGAATGGCCGGAAACAAGGCTCGACGGAAACAAGTCAGTCGTCCCGACTGCAAACCCAAACCGCAGATTCGGAAGATTGATGGGGACAAAATAAAAGGCGTGGGCGGAGAATCCTTCGCCCGCGCCTTGCCTCTTACACGGCAGCGGCCATTACTGGTGTTTCGACGCGCGCACTGATGCCTTGTGTGCGTTTCCGTTCGTATTCGCCCAGCGAGGGCAGTTCCACCTTGGCCTTGCGCGAATAGGCGCGGTGGACGGCCTTGCTGTTCTGCCCCAAATGTTCCATTGCGAAGCGTTCGGGATAACCGGCGGTCTTCGCCCGTTCCGCCCACGCATAACGGTAGCTATGCAATGTGACGCCTTTGATTTTGAGGCCAACACAGCGTTGCTTAAACTCGGTGGCGCGGTCGCCCGCGCGGACGCTTCGCAGATAGGGGAACAATGGGCCGTTCCCCGGCAAGTCCCGCAGGATTTCCGCCACGTCTTCATCAAGGCGCATGATGGCAACCGAGCCGGTCTTCTTGCGGGCATAGCTGATGACGTGATTGTCCCAATCAACATTCTCCGCTTCCAAAAACGCAAGGTCGGATTGCGCCGCGCCCAAGTGCCACGCGAGTTTGTAGAATGCCCGGCGTTCAGGATTCAATTCGCGGGCGACGATGGCCTGATGCTCTACCAAGGTGATGCCGCGCTTCTCCTTGAACTTGATGGCTGGCCAGCGTTTCTTGGGCAGCACTGGCCACGGCAGCCAGTTCATATCGAGGGCGAAGTTGTGAATCCGGCGTAAATAGATATTGGTGCATACCGAGCCTGCCTCCAAGACTTTCAGAAAATGCTCGGCCTGGGTTTCCAACACAACCAGGTTGCGGATGGAATCGAAGGCCGTGTCTTTGATGGCGGTCAGCCAGCGGTGCTGGGTTTCGCCGGTTTTGAGTTTGGGGATTTCGTCCATGACATGCTGCCATGTCCGGGTGGCTCCGGTGGGGTCGCCCGCCTTCCAATACACCCGCGCCAGATGCAGGCTGAACGCTGGGGCGTCCTCGTTTTCATTCTTGGCCGCGACGAGGCGAAAGGCTTCGTCCTTGTCGCGGGTCTTGAGGGTTGCCTGTTTGCCAGTCTGGTGGTCTTCGTAGTAGAAGACGCCCCAAGGCCGGAGGAATACACTGTAACGTTGTTTCATGTCATCTTTCATTTTATGACTATGAACCAACTCGATCCGCTCCCGTTAGCGAGTAGTGGGCGAGTTCGTTTTGAGTTGTAGCGGAGTTATCTCGCTCACTGAAACTTTCACTGAAACTCGGCCTTTTTTCCGCTATTTTCCTCACAAATCCCAACAAAAGGGATGGAGGCGAGGGTCGGAATCGAACGCGGAAGCTTTACCGTTCCGAGCCTAACACACTCTGTTTCAAGGCTTAGTATAGCCTTGTTTTACAGGGGTTCAAGCGGTTATTTCGACTGCTCGTTCATTGCCCCTTCATTGCCCCGTTACCGCCTTTCCACTGCTCGCTTGGTGAAGATTTAGGTGAAACTTTTGCCTGCGCTCTTTTAAGTTGAATTTCCCTTGGCTGAGGCGTAAAAACGGCTTTTGTAAGAACAGAGCCTCATCAAAAAAAGTCAGTTAAGCTCGGATTTATTATGAAAATCAAACTGCAATCTCCGTTTATCGCGCTGACGTTGCTTGCTGTCGTTCATCAGGCCATTGCTCAATTACCCGTCATCAGCTCGTTCAGTCAGAACGGGCTGCTGGTCTGCGCTAATCTGCAAACCGGCAGCGTGGCGTCGGTGGAATGGGCGTCGTCGTTGTCAGGGCCGTGGAATACCAACTGGGCCGGGCTGGACGCGGTGACCGTGGACTCGAACGGCACTATCTCGGTCAGCGTGCCGATGTTCTACCGCGTGCGTGGGGTGGCCTATATCCCTCCCAGCATGGCATTGATTCCCGCCGGTTCGTTCACGATGGGGGACACGTTCGGCGATGGTAACATCGACGAGTTGCCCTTGCACACGAACTATGTGAGCGCGTTTTACATGGACAACAACTTGGTCAGCTACACGCTTTGGACCAAGGTCTATCAATGGGCGACGAGCCAGGGGTACAATTTTGACAACGCCGGCGCGGACAAGGCGACCAACCATCCGGTGCAGATGGTGAACTGGTATGATGTGGTGAAGTGGTGCAATGCGCGCTCGCAGCAAGCGGGTTTGACTCCGGTTTATTACACGGATGCGGGGTTGACGCAGGTTTATACCAACGGGGATACGGATGCGGTCTGTCCGAATTGGTCGGCCAACGGCTACCGGTTGCCGACAGAGGCGGAGTGGGAGAAGGCGGCGCGTGGCGGAGCCAGCGGTCATCGGTTTCCGTGGTCAGATGTTGACACCATTGACTGGAGCCGTGCTAATTATTTCGCCAATCCGACCGTATGCCACTACGATGTGAGTCTCGGTGGTGGCTACAATACCAATTTCAACAGCGGAGGCTATCCTTACACCAGTCCGGTGGGTTATTTTGCGGTGAACGGATATGGCCTATATGACATGGCGGGGAATGTTCAGGAGTGGTGCTGGGACTGGTTTTCCGAGACTTACTACAGTTCGTCCCCGGGGACTGACCCGCGTGGACCAGATTCCAGTTCTTATGGCTACCGAATATTGCGTGGCGGGTCGTGGGACCTCGGGTATTGGGACTACGGCGCCTACTGGTGTCGGTGCGCGCTTCGCAACGCCGCCGTCCCATCGCAGGCCGACAATGAGGCTGGCTTTCGTTGTGTGAAGGGGCATTAGTTTTTGCGCTCTTACGCTTTGAACCTTTTGCATTAACCGCAATAAAACAAACAGATGCGACGGCGCAAAGCTCCGTCGGACGCATACGACGGTTCGGTGCTGAACCGGGTGCGATGAAGACGTAAGACTATGACGGCGCTCCCGTTTGTTTCGCCAGTATTTTGCAATCTCCTTCGTGGCCTTGTGCAGCCAATCTTTGTCCGCAGCCAAACGGATCATCTCGACCGCCGAAAACCACTTGGGCGCATTCGGGGCCGGATCGCCGAGCGGCGTCAGCTTGCCCACGGCCATCAAAATCTGAATGTCATGCTCCGCGAAGCCGGGCAGCTTCGCCGTCGCCGCGACATCAAGACGTGCTGGCAAACCTTTGGCCGCCCAGGTTGCCGCTCCTTTCCGGCAGCCAGGTTTCGTCACTCCGCAGAATTGAATGGTGCGACCAAAGCGGCGTTGAATTTTCCGCTATACGAGCTGCGAACCCAAACGCTGGCGAAAATCTTATCGGCTGGGCAAAAGGACACAGAGATGGCGGGGGTTTTTGAACGACACCAAATTATTAACACCCCAAAAACCTTTATAAATTGGGCACTTTGCAGATATTTGCCTGGTGGTTGCCCCGGCTGGCACCGCCGTTGCTAAATGGGTGTGGTTCAGCCAAACGCAGGTGCAGTTGAGTGATTGAATGACACTGTGGAAAAAGTATGAAAAAAATTGAAGCGATTATCAAACTTTCCAAATTGGATGAAGTCCAGGACGCCTTGGGGGAGATCGGCATTGATGGGATGACCGTTTGTGAAGTGAAGGGCTTTGGCCGGCAGAACAGACATACGGAAACCTACCGCGGCAGCGAATACACGGTGGATTTTCTGCCGAAGATCAAAATTGATTTGGTCGTGGCGGACCAAAACGCGGAGCGAGCGGCGAAAGTCATCATCCAGTCCGCGCGGACGGGTGAAATTGGAGATGGCAAAGTTTTTATCTCGGATGTCGAAGAAGCCGGGTGCGCGTTGGCGATTTGAATGCGAGAACCATGTCGCCGAGTGCAAAACTTGTCGCAGGGCGAACGAGCAATGAACATGCGCCGGCGCAGGTGACGCGGTTGAACTTTGACCCATTGGATTTGCTTCGCGGTATTTGGCGAAGCGCACGCGGCGGCATCACCGCCGGTCATATTGATCTTCAGTTAGTCTGCCAGTAACCTGCACGCTGCTTCATTATTCCAGTCCCGGTCGGCGGATCAACCTACCCGGCCGGGGCTTGTCATTTTGGGCGCGGTTGCCGGCGTATTGACGGCACACGCGACCGTACTGCGCCACTGCTGCACGAGCCACGTGCCCGGCGCCGCGCCAAGGAAGGTGACGGCAAATCCGAATTTGCAATCTGACGGCGACACCGTTCCGGCGCGGGCGTAATGCCACGAGGCGCTGCCGGAGCCGAACGTGGCCTGGAGCTTGTTCGTGCGAGGGCGAGCTTGGGGTCAATCCCCAGATTCATCGGCACCGGCAGGGTGATCAAGCCGCCGCCGCCGGCGACCGAATCCACAAATCCGGCCACGAGACCCGTCCCGAAAAGCAGCGGCAGGTGCCAGGGTTAAACCATGGCGCGAAGTTAATGCCGGTGCGCGCCGGGCTAAAGCAGAAAGCCGGCGTGAATAATCCCTTCTCCGCGCTGGGGAGAAGGTGGCCGGAGGCCGGATGAGGTGTTGCCGCGAAAAAGCGCAAAAGGTCGGGACGCACCGCCGGGGCGTCCGAAACATTAAACCCCTCGTCGCGCCGGCTCGCCACGTGGCGCAGCTTTACGCGGGCCCGGCAACTTCAACCGGTCTTTTTAAACTCCAGCAGCTTTCCGGCTGGCCCGAACGTCAGCCGCAACAACCGGTCGGGATATTGCTTGGGATTTTATCTGTCCATTGACATCCGCGACCAAAATCGTCAGGCTGAAGAGCACAAGGATTTTCCCGAATGAAAACAGAATTGCAAATTCGTGCAGAGGACGCTGCCGAACGCTTCCATGGCGCTCGCAAACCGGTTATATTTGAATTTGCCGGAGTTCCCAAAGCCGGCAAAACATCGACGTCGAACGCGCTTCAAACTTTCTTGAGGCGGTGCGGATTCCGGGTCGAAATCGTCAATGAACGAGCTTCCCCAAGCCCGTTCCGGGACCAGACGCGCTCAAATTTCAATGTTTGGGCGGGTTGCACGACGCTGGCGCAAATTCTGGAAAAAACACAAAACCCGCCGGGATTTGACGACCCTGACATATTGATTTTGGACCAGGGCCTGTTTGACGCTCTTTGCTGGCTCAGACTGATGGAGCGTCTGGAGCGGATTCGTCCGGAGGAACGCCAGGGGATCGAGAGTTTTCTGAGGATGGCGGATTGGCGCAGGCGTATTTCGGCGGTCTTCGTAATGACGGCATCACCCGAAGATGCGATGCAGCGGGAAAAGGGACTTTTGCCGGTCGAGCGCCAGGAAGGCCCGATTATGAATAAAAAGGTTCTGGCCCGGATGTTAAACACGACCCGAAAGACATCCCAAAGTTTGAAGCAGGAATTCCGGATTTTCGAAATTGACACCTCAGCCGAACGAAAGGGCGGGGCCAAACAGATTGCTGAAGCAGTGGCGAATCTGGCGCTGAATGTCATCGAGGAACACCTTTGCGAGGATGTTCTCACATTGCCGGAAGAGGACGTCATCCGGACGTTTGCCGGCAGGAGGTGTTTGAATTCTTCGGAAGCCGCCGCCCTGGTTGGGTTGTTTGTCAAATCAGGCAATTTCAAGCCCAGGGAAGAGGTGGAGGCGGATAAAACCCGGGTTCAGGCACTCCCCGTGGTTGTCATCCGCAGTAAAAGTGGCAGGGTGTTGCGCCTCCGCCGGAAAGAACGGACCGGCCAAAACCCTCTGAACGAGAAGATGGTCATCTGGACCGGCGGACCTGTGCGAAAGGAAGACGAAGCCGGTGGAAACTCCATTTTACAATGCGCCTTGAGAGAGATTCAAGAGGGATTGCGGCTTGGCCTTGAGCCTCACGAACTAAAACTGCGGGGAGCTGTTTATTCCGGACGCGGCGGCGAAGGAACTCAAAAGCGCGTCGCCATCGTTTATGAATGGAAGGCAAAAACCGACGACGCTGCCATCGCTTTGAGCGGTGGGGAATTTTTCGACGGACGGGGCGCTGCTTTAAACGGCGTCTTTGTGCCGCCAAAGGAGATGGCCCGGGACGTGGATGATGGAAAGATTGCGGAAGAATTGTCAGTGGAAATCGTTCGCGAACTTCTGGCAAGGGATTACAGATTTTCGCCCCGGCTCTTTTGACTTACGCTGGCCTGCCGAGCGGTGCATCTCAATTTTTGAACACGGCGGAAAATTCTCATTAGCACCGGGCTTCAGCCCGGTGATGATGGTCGAAAAACGTCGGGAAGCCGTTTTAACGGCTTTGGTGTGCAGGGAACCCGTTGAAACGGGTTTTATTCTCGGGACAACTGGTTTCACCCGGCTGAAGCCGGGTGCTAATGAGAGGCGCCTCCCTATCTCCCATCTCCTAAATCATTTCTCAATGCCGAGCAATTCCACCTCGAAGATCAATACGCTGTTGGGAGGAATCGCCGGGGTGGGGCTATGGTCGCCGTAGGCCAGTCTGGCTGGGATGAACAACTGCCATTTGTCGCCGACCTTCATCAGTTGCAAGGCCTCGACCCATCCCGGGATGACGCCGCCGACCGGAAAGCTGATGGGCTGGCCGCGCTGGATCGAACTGTCAAAGACCGTCCCGTCAATCAACGTGCCCTGGTAATGCACCTTGACCGTGTCGGTTAGTTTGGGGGACTCGCCCGTGCCGGACTTGAGGACCTTGTATTGCAGTCCGCTGGCCGTGGTTGTGACGCCTTCCTTTTTGGCGTTCTCCGCGAGAAAGACTGCCCCGGGGTCGGATTTCGCGCTGGGCGCGCTGGGATTTGTTTGCATGGTTGTGTTGTCGTTTTTGGCGCCACAACCGGCGAGCAAGCCGAGCGCGAGCGTCAGGATAAAAAATGATTTCATATGTTTGCCAGACCGCAGGGAAAAATCTGCGTTGCGCGAAGAATCCGCGAACCCGGCCGCCAGGTCAATTCCCATCTCAACCAAACCAGCTAATTATAAGACCCACCTGTTCACGTGCGAGTTTTTGATGTGCGTGGCCGGTGTGTTCCAGCCAGAAGCGCACGCCGAAGCCGTTCCAATTTGTGAATGTTTGAAACCTCACATTCCCAAATAACAAGCACTTTCCAACCTGCATTGCGAAGCCGGCGCACGTTAAGCCGGTCACGGCGTTTGTTCCGGCGGATTTTTGGCAGCCAGTAAGCCCGGTTCGACTTCGGCTTGCGCCGTCCGTCAGAGCATTTCGTGCAGCCATGCCAGAAGCAACCATGAACGAACAAACAAATCCGTCTGCTCGCGAAGACAAGGTCGGGCTTTCCCGGCAATTTTGAATCGTGAAGGCGGTAGCGGCAACCAGCCGCGTGCAGATACTTCCGCACGCGCAGTTCCGGTTGCGTATCCTTGCCGCGAATCCGCGACATCATCCGGCTGCGTGTATAGGCCGAGACGCGATCCATACATCACCAAATGCACTCATTCGATATTTTCCCCAAGGCACTACTCAAGACTGTAGCGCCAGCCGTTTCGCCAATCCAAGTCGGCTGCGGCACTAAACAAATCGTTCCATAGCCTGAGTACACTGCGAGGCACACGCACAGCTTCCAATCATTTGGAAACGGTCACGGACAGAGCCTCGCTTCCAGACGAATCTGCGGGGGAATCCCTGCAACGCGGCGCACTCACGATACGCAAACCGGCGTGCCGGTCCTTTGTGGGCGAAAACCCATTTGTCTGTGTGAATGCGCCGCAACGGCGGACTCATCGGGTGTAGGGGCACATGCCGCCAATGGCCAACGATGCACGAGCTGGGTTCATCCCAATCGTGACGGCGCCTGCGAGACAAATAGTACCAGTGGAACGGTTCGTCGTTAAAATCGCCCGTGGGCCACTCTGGCATCCCGGCGAGCACATCCTGCTGCGAGACCAATCTCCGGCGCGTGTTCTCGCCAAATTTCGGCTCAGGAAATTCGTATGTGAAATCCAAGCCGGAGCGAATCCCGACGATGAAGACACGTCTCCGGCTCTGTGCGACACCGTAATGCTGCGCATCCAAGACCTGCCATTTGACTTGGTACCCGGCCAGCCTGTATCTGCGAAGTTGATTGTTCAGCAATTGCCTGTTCTCGCCATAGGCCATGCCATTTACGTTTTCGACGACGAACGCCTTTGGGCAAACGATGCGCAGAACCCGGTCGAACTGCTGATACAGGAAATTGATTGAATCTTTGGCGTCGCGGCGCCCGCCTTGGGTGAACCCCTGGCACGGATAACAACCGACGAGAAACTCAGCGTCTGGAAATCGGGTAAAATCTGCGATGTCGCCGCACTCAATCACGGGGCCAACATGGGGCCAACATTGATTGTCATTGTCGCTGTAAGTTTCACAGGCGACTTTTGAAACGTCGTTAGCCCAAACGACGTTGTAGCCCAACCTTTGAAGCGCGAGATCTGAGCCGCCACATCCGCTAAAAAGCGAGATGGTTTGTACCATTTTCATTGATTATCGTGAGTTTTCAATGGCATCAATTTTTAGCGGAAACAAGCACAAAACTCTGGCATTCCCAAGTGCATGTCTGTAACTGGATTGACATGGTGAAAACGAGTGTGCGTCGGAGTGGCGCGCGCGTCAAGCCGCGCTACGCCAAATGCTGAAGGCTGAAGACTGAAGGCTAAAATTCCCATTTTTTCAGCATTTAGCGTTTATCCTTCAGCCTTTTTTCTTCCTGGTTCGGTCGGCGGGCGGTGTTTCACGGAGAGCGCTCGAATCCGAATGAACCGCCCCGCCACGAATGGCGAGTTCCCGCTCGCGCAGGGCATCCAGCATCCGCAGCTTTTCCGCCACGGGCCGCGCGGCGAGATTGCGGCGCAGGGCGCGTTTGCTTTCGAGAATCTTTTGCAGGTCAAAGCTCATGGCGCATCGCTGAGAAATTGTCGCTCAAACTTCCGCCAGGCGTCAACCAGTCCATGCCGGGCAAGAATGGCTTGAAAGCGCACGGCGTCGAGCGCGCCGGTCTCGATGAATTGAAGCAGACGGGCTTTGTCCCTGGCACGTCCGGTCTGGAGCGCAATGGCGGCAAGGTGTTCGGCAGTGAAGACACGGGCGCGGGTTCCGTCCACATCCCTCTCCACCGCTTCCTGCAATGCTTCCGCCACCAGCGGAGTTCCCGGCGGCAGGAATTGGACCGGCCACCCAGCCACGACAATGTATTCGCCCTCCATCGTGCCGCCCCGGGTCTTGAGATAATCAAAAATGGGTTGCGGACTGACCAGCAAACTCCCCGGCCCGGACCGGAAGGTCACAAAAATGTCCACGTCGAGTGTGGCGACAGGTTCAAGATAGAAGGTCGCGCCCACCGCGCCGCCGATGGCGTAGCGATCAATGACGCCGTCGGCCTGCATCTGGTTGATGGTGGTGATGACTTCTTTGATAACCATGCAGATTCGTTCGTCGCGTAAAAGGCTTACCGCCTCACGCGACAGGCCGCGTAAAAGGCCTTCAGCCTCACGTGGTGAACATCGTAGGATGGACACGGCCATTTGCAATTGCAAAACCGCGCCGCATAAAAGGCTTTCAGCCTCACGCGGTGTCTCGGGTCCTGGGCCTTGGATTTCGGGTCACAAAGAATTCGTGGCAACCAGCTCGCGACACCGACTTTGTCACGTGCTCGCGGAACGGAGTTCATCGGAGTTCGTGAAATTCGTGTAAAAAATGTTTTTCGAGGACGAGAACGAGGACGAGGACGATAAGGGGAGGCGAGCATTTCCCTTGAATCCGTCGCGGCGGGCGGGCAAGTTGCGACGCCGTGAAAAATTTTTGCATGTTGCTGATCGCGTTGTGCCTGGCGTCCGGCCTGTCACCGGCGCACGCGGCCGCCTTCAACGGCCAAAGCTACGTGCCGCTCGCGGATTGGGCGCGCGCGAACGGCTTGAAATGTTCCTGGCTCAAGCGCGGCGACGAAATTGTGGCCACCAACCGCACGACCCGGCTGGTTTTTGACAAGGATTCACGCATGGTGGAGATCAACGGGATCAATGTGGCGCTGTCCTTCCCGGTGGCCCCGGACCGGGGCACGCTGCTCATCGCCCAACTGGATCTCAACACGGCCATCCGGCCGCTGTTGTTCCCGCCCCGGTTCACCGACCCCAAATGCATCACGACCATCTGCCTCGACCCGGGGCACGGCGGCAAGGACACGGGCAACCACACGTTCTGGCACAGCGAGAAGACGTACACGCTGGCGCTGGCGCTGGAATTGCGCAGCCAGCTCCAAAAGGCCGGGTTCAATGTCATCCTGACGCGCAGCAAGGACACCTATGTTGATTTGCCCGACCGTCCGGCGCTGGCGAACCGGCGCGGCGCGGATTTGTTCGTGAGCCTGCATTTCAACGCGACGCCAACCGGGAAAGACGAAGTCGAAGGGCCGCAGACGTATTGCATCACGCCCGTCGGCGCCAGTTCGACCGACGCGCAGGGCGAGGGCGCAAATTACGGCCCGACGGCGGCAAATCGCGTCGAGCAAAGGAGTTTGCTGCTCGCGTATCAAATGGAAAAGTCGCTGGTACAAAGCCTGCGCGTGCCGGACCGCGGCGTGCGCCGGGCGCGTTACGCGGTTTTGCGCGACGCCACGATGCCGGCGATTTTGATTGAAGGCGGTTACATGACGCATCCGGTTGAAAGCAAAAAGATTTACAATGCCGCGTATCGCCGCCAGATGGCTCAGGCAATTGTGAACGGCATTCTGGCCTATCAAAGATTGGTTTCACCGCCGCCGCTGGTGGCACCGTCAACCAATCATCCGGCGGTCACGGGGACCGGCACGAATAAAATTTCAACGAAGAATCAGACGCAGTAGATTTCCGGGAACGATCCGCCTTCGCCTCGCGTTGCGGAGCCACGGTGGACAGGGGACGAGAACGAGGACGATTAGAAACCGAATGAGCATTGCGACCAAAACCGGTGATGATGGCACGACGGCGTTGATGTATGGCCGGCGGGTGCCAAAAACCCACCCGCGTGTCGAGGCATATGGCGCGGTGGACGAGTTGAACGCCGCGCTGGGTGTGGCGCGCGCGTCAGCGGAACACGATTTCGTGCGCAACAACCTGCTGGTAATTCAGAAGAACCTGATTGTGTTGATGGGTGAGATGGGGGTGGCAACGGAGGATTTGCCGCGTTACGTCAAGGACGGCTATTCGCTGGTCACGCCAGCGATGACGGCAACGCTCGATGCGCTGGTGCGCGAAATCGAGGCGCAGAACATCAGCTTCAAAGGCTGGGCGACGCCGGGAGCGACCCCGCCCAGCGCGGCATTGGACCTGGCCCGGACGATTTGCCGTCGCGCGGAACGGCGCGTGTGCGGCTTGAAGGAAACTGGCGAATTAAAAAACGCGGAAATTATTATTTATCTCAATCGCCTGAGCGATTTGCTTTGGCTGTTCGCGCGTTGGGTGGAAACGAAGGCCAAGACCGGTTAGGCAAGGGAAAACCCACACCGAAACAATCGGTTCAATGGTAGGGCGGCGCTGTGAACGTTCTCACCTGATTGGTGACAGATGTTCTCACCTGATGCGTGACACTTTGGTTGGGTGGCAGCAACGCGGCCCTGCCAGGAATGTTACTTTATCGTTCAACCAGCCTTTAAACCGGTAACATGGGCGTTCAGCCCCCGTAACGAACCGGTTACAGCCAGCAGTGCCGCCTTGTGAATAACATGGACTTTTCTCCCCGCTGCGGTGCCCGCCGAAACACGGCAAAAACCTCGTTTCCGATGCGCTTAAATGATTTGATTTGAAGGGGTAGTGCTCGCGCCAATCGGCGGAAACCTCTGCCATCAGCGATAGCAGGGGCATTGCGCCCGCCGAAAATTTTCGGGCAGATCGTCAGATGCAATTCGTCCACCAGACCGGCCCGGAACAGGGCGTCGTTCAACCCGCCGCCGCCTTCGCAAAGCAGGCGTTTGACACCCCATTTCCCGCGCAACCAGCAAAATGCCTCGCGGAAATTGATTTCATGCCGGCCGCAAACCTTTACTTCGTCCGCCACGGACCGCAGTTGGCGCCGCCGGGCTTTCGATGCCCGTCCGGTGGTGAGAATGATGATGGGCGAAAAGCGGTGTTTGAAAACTTCCGCGTTGGGATTGATTGAGCCGTTGCCGCTGACAATCACGCGCAAATTGTTCTCCATCAGCCCGTTTTTAAGCCGCAATCGCCGAAATTTGGCCGGACCTGGCCCCAGGTTGATGGCCGCCGAATCCACGGTGCGCGCCCCGGCCATCACCGCGTCTGCCGTCGCCCGCAATTCCAGCAAGTGCTTGTGGTCGTGTGTGCTGCCGAACGACGACAAGGCGCGATTCGCCGTCGCGATTTTCCCATCCGCCGTCATCGCCATGTTCACCAAAACGAAGGGCCGTGACGGGCGATGGATGACGGGTGACGGGTTCATAGAATGAGCATCGCATCGCCGTAACTGAAGAAGCGATAACGTTTGCGGATGGCCCCGGCGTAGGCGGATAAAACCATTTCGCGTCCGCGTGTTTCACCCGGCGCGGCGAACGCGCTGACGAGCATCAGCAAGGTGGAGCAGGGGAGATGGAAGTTTGTCAACAGCGCGTCCACGATTTGAAATTGAAACGGCGGATAAATGAAAATGTGCGTCCGACCCTTGTAAACATTGAGTTTTCCGTTGTTCCCGGCGGCGATGCTTTCAAGCACACGCATGGTCGTCGTGCCGACGGCGAAGACGCGGCGACCGGTGCTTTTGGCCTCGTTTACGGCGTGCGCGGTCTCTTCGCCAAGCTCGAATCGTTCTTCATGCATTTTGTGCGCGGCCAGCGTTTCGGTTTTCACCGGCGCAAACGTGCCGGGTCCAATGTGCAGCGTGACAAAGCAGATGGTCACGCCGCACGCGCGAATTTCATCAAGTAATTTCCCGGTGAAATGCAAACCAGCGGTCGGTGCCGCGACCGAACCGTCGGTCCGGGCATAAACGGTTTGATAACGCTCCTTGTCTTCGCCCATTTCATCCGGATTGGCGCGGGTGATGTAGGGTGGCAGCGGAACTTCGCCCAGCCGGTCCAATTCGCGGCTGATGTCTGGCGTGCCGGAAAATTGCAGTCGCCGGTGCCCCTCATCGTTCACTTCCACGACGGTGGCGCAAATCCGGGTCATTGGGCGGTTGCCCTGAAAAACGATTTGCGTTCCGACGCGGGCGCTTTTGCCGGGGCGCAGCATGACCCACCAGTCGTTGGCCGCTTTTTCCTCAAGCAACAGGATTTCAAATTTGCCGCCGGTCCGGGCATTCGCGCCGCGAAGGCGGGCTGGAATCACGCGCGAATTGTTGAGAACCAGCACGTCGCCCGCGCGAAAGACCCCCGGCAAATCCCGAAACTGACGGTGTTCGATGTTTCCGTTGGCGCGATGCAAGAACAGCAACCGTGATTCATCACGCTGAGGCGCGGGATGTTGCGCAATCAGTCCGGGCGGCAGGTCAAAATTGAAATCAGCGGTTCGCACGCAGCGAGTTTCAAGTTTCAGGTTTCAAGTTTCAAGCCATCATGCCATAAGATTTCAATTTAAAGCCCTTAACCCCAGCTTTTTTGGTTGTGAATAACTTTTGAATAAAACGCAAAATTTTTATTGACATGGGGTGGGGTAAAGTGGATAAAAGTGGGTCGTTGTGGGGAACAAAGCAGTTTGGGTCAGGATTGCGGACATATGAGGAACGCGGTGAACAAAGAGCCGACTTATTACAATTCACTCTATCAGCATGGAGTGGATGAGAAGCGGCGCGTCCAAATCCCGGCCAAGTGGCGGCCGGAAAAGCCGGGCACGGAACTGACACTGATGCTTTGGCCGAAGGCGAAAGAGGGTCCGTGTTTGCGCGTTTTGCCGCCGGCGGAAATGGCGAAGATGGTGAAAGCCATTGACGCGATGTCCAACGGCGACGCGAACAAAGTGGTTTTGAAACGTTTCATCGGCAGCGAGTCGGTGCAGGTGGGCGTGGACAAGGCGGGGCGGATTTGCCTGCCGGAAGGAATGGCGCGCGCCGCGGGCATCAAGGACGAAGCCATGCTGGTCGGGTTGCTGGATCGCTTCGAGATTTGGAATCCGCAGAGTTACAAAAAGGTCAAGGCTTCCGACGCCGTGCTGGCGCACGAAGCCTTCAAGCTGATGGAATAATTATGAACCTTGCAAAATTATTGGTTGCCGGAAAAAGCGTCATCAACGGATGCGCGGAAGTTTCATATCGCGCCAACAAACGCGTTTATCTGCCCAAATTCGGTCTGGCGCAAAATCCTTTCAAGTCGCCGGACGAGGCGAAACCGGCGAAACCGGCGGAACCGGAAGCGAAAACCATCGCCGCCCCAACCAAAACAACCGTCACGCCCGTTGCGACCAAAACACAGAAACTGCCGCCCTGGCCGCCGCGTCCGGTGCGCGCGACATCCTGGGCCAGCAAATTGAATCCGATTTCGATGTGGCGCGGTTCGGCCCCGGCGGCGCCAAGCGCCCCGTGTCCGGTGCAGTCCGAACTTTCGCTGGACAGCGTGAAAGTCGTGCATAACGACCTCAGCGATGCCGACGTGGAGGTGGTGCCGATTAAATCGCGCACGGCGGACAAAACGGCCGTGCCGGTGCTGCCGCCCCCGGAAAAGTCATGGGAATTTCTGGCGGAGCGGATGTTTCACGCAACGGTGGATTAAACCAACGGGATAACGATGCGCAGTGCCGGATTTCGTTCACAAAACAGTGATGGCGGCGGAGGTGCTGAACGCGCTAAAGCCGAGGCCGGGCGGACGGTACGCCGACGGGACGCTCGGTGGGGCTGGGCACGCAGCGGGCATCCTGGCCGCGAGTTCGCCGACTGGATGGCTGTTTGGGTGCGATCGCGATGGCGCCGCGATTGAAGCCGCGAAAAAGCGGCTCGCGGAAAAATTCGCCGGACGTTTTGAGATCCGGCAGGGAAATTTTGCGGAAATGGCCGGATGGATTCCGGCGGCGGGTTGCGACGGCGTGTTGCTGGACCTGGGCGTGAGTTCGCCGCAACTGGATTCGCCCGAACGCGGATTCAGTTTCCAGCACGACGGCCCGCTGGACATGCGGATGGACACGCGGCAGACGCTGACGGCGGCGGACTTGGTGAATGATGCCGGCGCGGAAGAACTGGCGAAGATTTTTTGGGAATTTGGCGGCGAACGCGAATCGCGGCGGTTGGCGAGGGCAATGGTGCATGACCGTGAACGCCGAAGGTTTAAGACGACGCGGCAACTGGCGGAATTGATCGAACGGCTCAGTCCGCGCCGCGGGAAAAAGGCGCATCCGGCGACGAAGATTTTTCAGGCGCTGCGGATCGCGGTGAACGACGAGATGGGTTCTTTGAAGCGCGGATTGGAAGCGGCGGTGAAAATTTTGAAGCCGGGCGGAAGGCTGGCGGTCATCACGTTTCATTCGCTGGAGGACCGGGTGGTGAAGGAATTTGGCCGGGAACGGACGTGCGATTACACGTTCAGCGGCGGGGTGGACGTGCCGGAATTGCGCCGGCCGCGCGCCCCGGAGTTGAAATGGGTGACGCGCAAGGCAATCAAGCCCGGCGCGGATGAGTTGAACGACAATCCGCGCAGCCGCAGCGCGCAATTGCGGGTGCTGGAGAAATTGTAGCGGCGGTCCATGACCGTCGGAGAAGGTGCGGCGCACAGAGCGCCGCTGCAGATACGGAAATGGCAAAAAATCGAAAAAATCAGTCGGCAGCAATCCGGTTTGGGCCGGCGCTGAAGGCGCTGTTTTTGTGCCTGCTGATCGCCGGTTCGGCGGTGGGTTACGTCTGGCAAAAGAGCCAGATTTACCAGCTCGGCCAGCAGATCCGGCAGCGCGAGATTCGTCTGGCGCGGTTGCAAAACGACGACCAAAAACTCGGCGACCAGCTTTCCATTTTGCGGTCGCCGACGATGCTGGATCGCCGCGCCCGCGAACTGAATCTCGGTCTTTCGCCGGCGCAACCGATGCAGGTTTTGCGGCTGGCGGAACCTGCGCCCGCGCCGCCGGAAAACATGATTTTGACGCGCCAGTTTGCGGAAAGGCCCGCCGGCGCAATGACCCAATAACATAACATGAAAATTTTGGCCGCCGCTCGTGACGCCGTTGGTTGAGGAACCGATCGCCACGGGCGGCTGGCCTTTTTTGCGATGAGCAAACGGCTGCAATTGAAACGGGTGCTGACCCTGTTGGGGCTGCTGTGCCTGGCCTTCGCCGGCCTGGGTTCCCGGCTCGTGGAGTTGCAGGTGTGGCGTCACGACGAACTGGCCGCCAAGGCGCAGCAAAACACCCAGCGTGAGTTTTGGCGGGCGCCGCGCCGCGGCGACATTCTCGACGCGCATGGCAATTTGCTCGCCACGAGCATTTTTGTGAAAACGGTTTGCGCCGATCCGGTCTTGATTGGCACCCAGCAGGCCGTCGTCGCCCGCTCGCTCGCACCGCTGCTGCAAATGAGCGAAGGCGATTTATATCAGCGCCTGCTTCCCCGCCTGGTGAAGAATCAAAAGGGGGAAACGGTCACGAACCGTTACGTCGTGCTTCAACACAAGGTGGCGGATGAAGCGTGGCAGAAAATCCAGATGACGATGACCAACCTTTCATTCGGCGTGGACGAGAAAAAATTGTCCCGGGCCGGCCGCGCATTTTTCCGGGATTTGCGCACGAGCGCGATTTTTACCGATCCGGTGGACGATCAATTGCGCGTATATCCGAACGGCTCGCTGGCGGCGCACGTGCTCGGTTTCGTGGGAACGGAGAATGGCAGCAACCACGTTTCGCAAACCGTCGGGCGCGACGGCGTGGAGCTGGTTTTGAATCCGGCGTTGAGCGGCGTGGCGGGCTGGCGCGTGACGCAAACGGATCGCCAGAAGCGCGAGCTGGTCGCGTTGCGCGATGAAGATGTGCAGGCGCGCGACGGCTTGAACGTGGTTCTCACCATTGACGCGGCGATCCAGCACATCGTGGAAACTTCACTGGCCGACGCGCTGCAAAAACACACGCCCATCAGCATCACCGCCGTCGTCACGCGTCCGCGCACGGGCGAGATCCTGGCGATGGTGACGCTGCCGAATTTTGATCCGAACAATCCCGGCGCTTCGTCCGCTGATGCGCGCCGCAATCGTGTCATCAGCGACGTGATGGAGCCCGGCTCGACGTTCAAGATCGTCGTCGTATCCGGGGCGTTGAACGAAGGCATTGTGCGCCTGACGGACACGTTCGATTGCGAGCAGGGACATTTTGCCTTCGCGGGCCGCGTTTTGCACGATCATGAATCTTATGGCGTGCTGACGACCGAGAACATCATCACAAAATCATCAAACATCGGCGCGGCGAAGATTGGCATTCGCCTGGGCGAAGACCGGCTTTACGATTACGTGCAGGATTTTGGTTTTGGCCAGCGCACGGGCATTTCCCTGCCGGGCGAAGCCAGGGGAATTTTGTATCCGGTGAAAGACTGGAGCAAGGTTTCCATCGCGCAAATTCCGATGGGACAGGGGATCGCGGTGACGCGGCTGCAAATGGCCATGGCCATGAGCGCGCTGGCGAACGACGGCTGGCTCATGCGGCCAATGCTGGTGAATCGCCTCGAAGACCGCAATGGAAACGTGGTGCAGCAATACGCGCCACAGCGCGTGCGGCAGGTTGTCGGCGAATCCACGGATAAATTAATGGTCGAGGCGCTCAAAACCGTCGTGACGCCGGACGGCACGGCGCCCGGCGCGGCGATGAAAGATTACACCGATGCGGGCAAGACCGGCACGGCGCAAAAAGTCGAGAATGGCGCCTACGCCGAACATAAATTCTATTCCTCGTTCGTCGGATTTTTTCCGGCCGACAATCCGGAACTTTGCATCTCGGTCGTGATGGACGAGCCGAAGGAAGGTTATTACGGCGGCCAGGTTTGCGGGCCGGTCTTCAAGGAAATCGCCGAACGCTGCGCAAGTTATTTGAACATTCCGGCGGACAAAAATTTACAACCGGCGGCATCGTCGCCGCCGCTCGCGGCGGCCGGCGGTTTATATTCGACTCAAAATCCATGAATAATTCCCGTCCACAACTGTTTGGCATGCTCGCCGGACTTTTTCTGGCCGCCGGGTTGGTGTTCTCTGCGATGCTCGGCACCAGCGCGTGGGTCAAAATCAAAAATTCACAATTCGTCACCGTCAAAGGCTCGGTGCAAAAAAACATCGAGGCCGACCTCGCCATCTGGTCCGGCGGTTTTCTGGTCGAGGCGGAAATGTTGCTCGATGCGCAGCACACGATTCGGACGAACCGCGCGCTCGTGGAAAAATTCCTGCGCGACGCGGGCGTGACGAATTTCATCTTTGCGCCGATTGGCATTGAGGAATTGAAGGCGACTCAGAAATCCACCGACGGTTGGACGCAACAGCGGACGACCGGTTACCGTCTGAACCAGAGCGTGTCGGTGGAATCCGCCGACGTGGACCGGCTCGACAAGCTCGATACCACGCCGCTGGTGGAGCAGGGCGTGATTTTCACCGTCGCGCCGCCGCAGTTTATTTACACCAAGGCCGGCGAGACAAAAATCGAGATGCTGGCCGAGGCGACGAAGGACGCTCGCGCTCGCGCCGAGCAAATTGCCACGCAGGGCGGCCGCGTCATCGCCCGGTTGCACGACGCGGACCAGGGCATTTTTCAAATTACGCCGCAGCACGAAACGCGGACGAGCTGGCAGGGCGAGAATGACACGACCTCGCGCCAGAAAACCATCACCGCCGTTGTCACCGCGACCTTTTTGTTAAAGTGAATTTGCCGTGGAAACACGCTCTTTGAAATTTGTCGCCGATGCCTGCGCCGCCGAACTCAGGCGCGGGTCGGCGGAAACAGCCGTTCAACGCGCCGGCATTGATTCGCGGCAGGCGCAGCCGGGCGACCTGTTCTTCGCCATCAAGGGCGAGCGTTTTGACGGCCACGACTTTTTGAACGAAGTCGCGGCCAAAGGCGTTGCCGCCGTGGTCGTGGAACGAAAAAAAGCACCCGCGCCATTGCCGGGATGCGCAGTGCTCGTCGTGGATGACGCGCGCGCGGCGCTCGGAAAATTCGCCGCGGCGTACCGGCGGGAATTTGATTTGCCGGTGATTGCCGTTGGCGGCTCCAACGGCAAGACGACGACGAAGGAATTGATCGCATCGGCGTTGCGGCAAAAGCTGGCCACGGTCTGGAGCGAGGCGAGCTTCAACAACGACATCGGCGTGCCGCTGACGTTGTTGCGCCTGGAAAAGTCGCACCTGGCCGCGGTGCTCGAAGCGGGCACGAATCATCCGGGCGAACTCGCACCGCTGGTGAAAATGATCCGGCCGAAATACGGCGTGCTGACGAACATTGGCCGCGAGCATCTGGACTTTTTTGGCGACCTGGCGGGCGTGGCGCAGGAAGAAGGCTGGCTCGCGGAATTGTTGCCGGCGGACGGCAGGCTCTTTGTCAACGGTGACAGCGAATGGACGGAGCCAATCATCCGGCGCACGCGCGCGACGGTCGTGCGCGTCGGACTTGGTGAAAAAAACGACTGGCGGGCGCGTTCGATCCGCCTGGACAAGAACGGCGCGACCTTTCGCGTGGACGCGCCGAAGGCTGAATTCAGCGGCGAGTATCGAATCAATTTGTTGGGGCGGCATCAGGTGACGAACGCTTTGTTTGCGGTTGCGGTCAGTGAGGAACTAGGCCTGGGCCGTCCCGCGGTGCGGGACGGCCTGGCCGAATGCCAGCCGCCGAAGATGCGTTTGCAATTTTGGGAGGCGGGCGGCGTGTGTGTACTTGACGACGCCTACAACGCGAACGCGGATTCGACGCTCGCGGCGCTGGAAACGCTTTGCGATCTGCCGTTGCAGGGCCGGCGCGTGGCGGTGCTCGGCGACATGAACGAGCTGGGCGCGCACAGCGAAGCGGCGCACGCGGAGGTTGGACGCCGCGCGGCGGAACTCGGCATCGGGCAAATGTTTGCCATCGGCAAAATGGCGCCGGTCACGGCGCGCGCGGCGCGCGAAGCGGGATTGAACCGGGTGATTGAGTTTGCGGATGTGGAAGCGGCGGTGAAGGCGGTGAAGGATTTTTTGAAGGCGGGCGATGTGGTTTTGTTGAAGGCGTCGCGGTCGTCGCATTTGGAGCGCATTGCCGGGACGCTAAAGTCGGAAAAGTCGTGAACCGGAACCATGTTTTATTATTTGAGCCAGCAGTTGCTCGATTGGGCGAAGGGAACGCCCTGGGCGGAACACCTCTCGGCGTTGCGGCTGTTTCGTTACATCACGGTGCGGAGCGCGGGCGCGGCGATCACGGCGTTGATGCTGAGCTGGTGGCTCGGCCCGAGAATCATTCACTGGCTGAAACAGTTGAAATTCGGCCAGGACTACGCGGACCGGGCCGAGGAGGCCGGCGGTCTGGCCGCGCGGGTTTTGAGCAAAAAAGGAACGCCGACGATGGGCGGCATTTTGATTGTGGCGGTGTTGTTTGTTTCCACCGTGCTGTGGACGCAATTGGACAACAAGCTGGTGCTGCTGACGCTGCTCTCGGTGCTGGTGCTGTCGGGACTGGGATTTTACGACGATTACGCAAAAATCATCCAGCAAACCGGCGGTGGCACCCCGCCGCGCGTCAAGCTGGTGGCGCAATTCGCGCTGGCAGCTTTTATTGCCGTCTATTTGTGGATGACACCTTCGACGACCAAGCTGGTTTCGGAGGTCATGGTTCCGTTTTGCAAACACCCGGTGGCAACAGGCGCAGGCTTGATCGGTTTGCTGGTGGTGGTGCTGGCGATTGTCGGCAGCTCGAATGCGGTGAATTTGACGGACGGCCTCGACGGTCTGGCGATTGGCTGCACGCTGATTGTGGCCTTTGTGTTTCTCGTGTTCACGTATGTGGCGGGCAACATCAGGACGGCGGGCTATTTGCAAATTCCTTATGTGCCCGGCGCGGGCGAGTTGACGGTGTTCTGCGCGGCGATGATCGGCGCGGGCCTTGGTTTTTTGTGGTTCAACTGCCATCCGGCGCAGGTGTTCATGGGCGACACCGGGTCGCTGGCGCTCGGGGGCGCGTTCGGCATCATCGCGGTGCTGATTCATCAGCCGTTCGTGCTGGTGATTGCGGGTGGCGTGTTCGTGCTGGAAGCCGTTTCGGTGATTCTGCAAACCGGCTGGTTTTGCTTCACGCGAAAGTTTTACGGCACCGGCCGGCGGATTTTTTTGATGGCGCCGCTGCATCATCATTTCGAGAAAAAGGGCTGGTACGAGTCACAGGTGGTGATGCGATTTTACATTTTATGCGTGCTGTTTGCGGTCGTCGCCCTGGCGACGCTGAAACTGAGGTAGAAATGACGCTGACATCGGACCATAATGAAGTTTTGACCGGTCGCTTTGCTCCTTGCACAAGCGGCCTCCGGCTGTTAATAACTTTGGCGGCAGCGGCCAGACGCGCAATGGCCGGCGGAGTGTTCGTTTCACCAGCCGGTTTGAAATTTTGCGACGCCTTCAGCCCGTTGCCAATGAACAAAATGAATTTAACGCGCCGTGAAATTTGCCGAGGGAAAATTTCACTGCTAAAAAAATCAACCAACCTCGAAGAAAGGACGCAATCAGCGCCAAATCAATGAATAATCCGAACCCATTCGTACCCAAAGGCTCCCTGTTGGAGCAGCAAAGCAAACGCCGTTCGCGCATGAAACTCGGCGTGTTCTGCGTGCTCCTGGTTGGAGCCGCCGGCCTGATCGCAATGCTCATTCAGGGCTGCAAACGCGAACAGAACAACGAAACGGAAAACCAGCCGCCGGTGGACACCAACACGGCGGTCATGAATACGAATACGCCGCCACTTGAAACTTCCAATGTGGCACCGCCGGTCGTGGCGCCGGTGCCGGCACCCGTGCCGGAAGTCGCCGGGACGGAATACGTTGTGGTCAAGGGCGACACTCTCGGGAAAATCGCGAAGAACCATGGTGTGACGCTCAATGCGCTTAAGGCGGCCAACCCCGGGGTCGAGCCGACCAAATTGAAGGTCGGACAAAAACTTTCGATTCCGGCGTCATCCAGCGGCGCGTCTGCGTCTGGGATGACGGGCGGCCCGGTTTCGACCGGTTCGGGCGTGGCTGGGGAAACTTACACGGTGAAATCCGGCGATTCGCTGACGAAGATTGCGAAGGCGCACGGCACAACCATCAAGGCGATCAGGGCCGAAAACAATCTGACCACAGACCACATCAAGGTCGGGCAGAAGCTGAAGATTCCTGCGCGGGCTGAAGCTGCGGCTGCGGCTGCGGCTCCGGTTGCGCCGCCGCCACCGCCGTCCACGGCGCCCGCGCCCGCCGGCACGCCTGCCGGTCAGTAAGCGCCGGACTGATAGCGGCTGGTCCCGCTTTGCGGGATTTTGAGGCATTGAAATGAAGGTCGCCGTCACAACTTTGGCGTTTTGCGTCGCCGCCCTGCTGGCGCTGGGGCTGGTGATGCTCTACAGCTCGAGTGTGACGCAAGTCGGCGGGCACTACCTGATGATGCAACTCATCTGGTGCGCGTTCGGCTTCATTCTCTGCGTGACGGCGACCGCCCTCGATTATCAATGGCTCAAAAAAATCGCCGGGCCGGTTTTCATCCTCGCGCTGCTTTTGCTCCTGCTGGTGCTCGTCCCGCACATCGGCAGAAAAATCAATGGCGCGCGCCGCTGGTTCGCTTTCCACGGCGTGCGCTTTCAGCCGTCCGAGCTCGGAAAAATCGCGCTGATCATCATGCTTGCATGGTATGGCGACCGTTACCAGCGGCGGATGCAGACCTGGAAACGCGGCATCATTTTTCCCGGCGCGCTCATCGCGTTGATGCTCGGTTTGGTCTTCGTTGAACCGGATCGCGGCACAACGATCCTGCTCGCCGCCGTCAGCGGCATGATGCTGCTCATCGCCGGTGTCCGTTTGAAATATATTGTTCCGCCCGTTCTGCTCGGTGTGGCCGGCCTGGCAGTTTCCATTCTGCACGACCCGATGCGGCTGCGGCGCATTTTCAGTTGGTGGGACATGGAACAGCACAAGGACGGCGTCGGTTATCAGGCGTATCAGGCCATGATTGCTCTTGGCTCCGGCGGCTGGACGGGACTCGGTCTCGGCAACGGACGGCAAAAGCTCGGTTTCGTTCCGGAGGACCACACCGATTTTATTTTTTCCATCATCGGCGAGGAACTCGGTTTGATCGCGACGCTGCTTGTCGTTCTCGCGTTCGTCATCATCGCCATTTGCGGGATTTACATTGCGCTCCGTGCGCGCGACCCGTTTGGCAGTTTGCTGGCGGCGGGCATCACGTTCTTGATCAGCCTTCAGGCGGCCATCAACATCGGCGTCGTCACCAGCGCGCTGCCGAACAAAGGCCTGCCCCTGCCATTCATCAGCTACGGCGGCTCGAACCTGCTGGCCATGCTCGCGTGTGTGGGTCTGTTGTTCAGCATCGCCCGTCATGCGCCCGCGCGGGAAAAGGTTCGGGCAACGGCCGCGGTCATTGACGAAAATCCATTCGCCGCCAAAGCCACATGACTTCACCCGGAGCCAACACGCCCTTCGTCGCCATCGCCTGCGGCGGCACGGGCGGGCATCTGTTTCCGGGTCTGGCGGTGGCGGAACAACTTCAGAAACGCGGCTGCGCCGTGGCCCTGCTGGTTTCGCCCAAGGACGTGGACCAGGAAGCCGTGAAATCCGCGCGCGGCATGGAAATTTTCACGCTGCCGGCGGTCGCGTTGCAAAACCGCAACTACCTTTCGTTTGCGCGCAGCTTCTGGCAATCGCGGCGCGCGTCGCAAAAAATTTTCCAATCCCGTCCGCCCCGCGCCGTGCTGGCGATGGGCGGATTCACCAGCGCGCCGCCGATCTGGGTCGGAAAGGATTTCGGCGCGAAAACTTTCCTGCACGAATCCAACACCATTCCCGGCCGCGCCAACCGTTTTCTTGCCCGGTTCGTGGACGAGGCGTTTGTCGGTTTTCCGTCGGCGGCGGCGCGCCTTCGCGCCCGCAAGGTGACCATAACCGGCACCCCGGTCCGTCCGCAATTTCAGCCGGGCGAACCTGCGCCTTGCCGCGCTGCGTTCCGGCTTGAATCCAATCGTCCGACCATTCTGGTCATGGGCGGCAGTCAGGGTGCGAGCGGCATCAACGACATGATTTTATCCGCGTTGCCGTTGCTGGGCAACCGAACCTCGGCCTGGCAATGGCTGCATCTCACCGGCCCGGGCGACGTGGAAAAGGTGGAACAAGCCTACGCCGCGCGCGGGTTCAAGGCTGTGGTAAAACCATTCCTTGCGGAAATGGATCTGGTCCTCGGCGCGGCGACGATTGCCGTGAGTCGCGCCGGCGCGTCGTCGCTGGCGGAGATTGCCGCGGTGCGCCTGCCGTCGTTGCTGGTTCCGTATCCCACCGCGGCGGATAATCATCAATTTTACAACGCGCAGGCTTTTGAAACGACCGGTGCGGCGCGGGTGCTCGAACAGAAAAATGCGACGCCGGAGAAAGTTGCCGCATTGCTATGTGAATTGATTGAAGGCCCGGCCGCCCGCGTGAAAATTCAAGCCGCGCTGGCGCAATGGCACGCACCCAAGGCGGCGGAGCAAATCGCGGAAATCATGTTGGAAGCCGTGCCCGGTCCCGAAAAGCGGGCGCCGGGCATTCGCACCCCGCAACGGGCTCCGGCGGCTGCGCCGATAAGTCCGCGAAGCAGGCGGCGTCACTGGGCGCATGACGTTGACCGACTCCATTTTGGAACGACCGATGAAAACCGGGGCACAAATTGCCGGTGAGCTGGCCGGACGCGTATCGCTGGCGACGGACATTTGCCGTGACGAACCGCTGGCGAAGCACACCACCCTGCGCGTTGGCGGACCGGCGGACGTTTATGTTGAACCGGCGTCGGAAGAAGATTTGGCGGGCGTCGTAAAATTTTGCAACGAGCGCGACCTGCCGTTTTTCGTGATTGGCCGCGGCTCGAACCTCCTCGTGCGCGACGGTGGTGTTCGCGGCGTGGTGATTTGCCTGGCACACGCGAGTTTCAGCCGCATTGAAATTTCCGGTGAACGATTGTATTGCGGTGCCGGGGCAAAATTGAAAAATGTCGCGGTCGAGGCGAAGCGAAATGGTTTGAGCGGCGTGGAATTTCTCGAAGGCATTCCCGGCAGCGTCGGCGGCGCGTTGCGCATGAACGCGGGCGCGATGGGCGGGGCGACGTTTAACGTCATCGAGTCGGTGCGGTTCATGGATCACGCCGGGAAAATCCAGGAACGCAGTCGTGCCGGGATGCCGGTGGAGTATCGCTGCTGTCCGCTGCTGAAAGATCACATTGCGCTGGGCGCGGTGTTCAGGTGCATGCCTGCGCCGCGCGAGGAAATCGAAAAGCGAATGCAGGAGTTCAGCGAGAAACGCTGGGCATCGCAACCCGCCGCGCCGAGCGCCGGCTGCACGTTCAAAAATCCCGACCCGATTCCGGCGGGCAAATTGATTGACGAACTGGGATTGAAAGGCGCGCGCGTCGGCGGGGCGGTGGTTTCCGCCGAGCACGGCAATTTCATCGTGAACGACGGCAATGCGACGGCGCGGGATGTTCTGGAATTGATTGCGATTCTCAAGGCGAAGGCCAAAGAAGCGCGCGGAATCGAATTGCAAACGGAAGTCGAAATCATCGGTGTGGATTGAGCGGAGATTTTGTTGACATCCAAAATGGTTGCGTTATGGTTGCGGCATGATAACAATCACCATCAAGGGCATTTCGAAGGAAGCGCACCGCGAATTGAAGCGGCGCGCGGTGACGCATGGGCGCAGTTTGAACACCGAGGCGATTGCCGTGCTGGAATCCAGCGTCCGCAGCATGCCGGTGGACACGCAGGCATTGCTCGCGCGGGTGCGGGCAAGACGGGACACCATGAAATTCAAAGGCAGATTGTTGGACATCACGAAACTCATACGTCAAGACCGTGATAGTCGCTGACACCAATTTGATCGCGTATTTCGCCGTCCGCGATGCGAATTCGGAACTGGCGGATGCAGTTTTTGAAACCGACCCGGTTTGGGTCGCGCCTTTGTTGTGGCGGTCGGAATTGCGAAGCACGCTGACAAAATACATTCGATACGCAGGCATGAGTCTGGAAGCGGCGTTGGTGGCATTGCGTTCGGCGGAAGAAGTCATTGGCGGGCGTGAGTATCGCGTCTCGTCGGAACAAGTTTTGGAACTGGCCGTGCATTCGAAATGCACGGCTTACGACTGCGAATATGTGACGCTGGCGCAGGATTTGGGCGTGCCATTGGTGACGGCGGACAAGCAGATTTTGCGCGTGTTTCCAAAAGCCGCCGTGTCGCTGGAAAAATTTGCGAAGAAAAAGTGAGCCGGAAACTGAACATCACCGTGATGCTGGGCGGCCCGAGCGCCGAACGCGAAGTATCGCTGCGCTCCGGCGAGGCGGTGGCGAAGGCGCTGCGCTCGCTCGGCCACGAAGTCCATGAACTCGATCCGCGCAACGGGCCGTGGAGTTTGCCGCCAAAGACCGATGTGGTTTTTCTCACCTTGCACGGGACCTACGGCGAGGACGGCACGGTGCAACGGCGATTGGACGAACTCGGCGCGCTTTACACCGGCTGTGACGCTGAATCGAGCCGCATCGCATTTGACAAGGTGCTGACAAAAAAACGGTGCGTTGAAGCCAGGGTTCCAACAGTGAAATTTTTGGTCGTGAGTTCGGAAAAAACTCCGTGGCCGGAAAACTGGCTGCCACCACTGGTGGTGAAACCGGTGCGGCAGGGGTCGAGTGTCGGATTGCAATTAGTCGAGCGGGTTGAAGACTGGCAAAAGGCGCTGGCGGAAGCCCTGAAATTTGATTCGGAGGTTTTGGTCGAGGAAAAAATCGCCGGCCGGGAGACGACGGTGGGCATTTTGGCCGGCCAACCGCTGCCGGTGGTGGAAGTCCGCCCCAAAACGGGCAGTTACGATTACAAAAACAAATATACGGCGGGTTGCACGGAATATTTTTGTCCGGCGGAATTTGATCCTGCGATGACAAAGCGCATTCAATCGGCGGCGTTCGGAGCGTTCCAGGCGGTTGGCGGTCGCGATTATGCGCGCGTGGACGTGATGGTGCGCGCCAGCGGCGAGCCGGTCGTGCTGGAAGTGAACACGCTGCCCGGGATGACGGAGACGAGTTTGCTGCCCAAGGCGGCGGCGGCGGCGGGGCTGAATTACGCGCAGCTTTGCCAGCGGATGGTGGATTTGGCGTTGAAACGGAAACCGGTGACGGTGTAGCCGCGTTCGTGAGAACACCGGTCGTTGGATGGATTTATCCGCGCTTTTACAAGCGCGGCTGCGGAAAACAGCTATGTGGTTTAGGCGCGAACAAAAAAACCGGCGGTTGCACCGCGGACACGTGCTTGACGTAAAGCTGCGTTCCGACCGGGTGCGCGCGATGCGCACGCGGCTGGCGGCGCTGACGGCGGGCATCCTGTTCGGCACGGTGTTCGGCCTTTATCTGCTCTGGCGAACGGGCGAGTGGGCGTTGGACAAATTCGTCTATGAAAACTCCGAGTTTGGCATTCAACACGTCGAAGTGAAGACCGACGGCGTGATTGCGCCGGATCAATTGCGCCGATGGTCGGGCGTGAAACTCGGCGACAATTTGATTGCGCTCGATTTGACGGCGGTGAAGCGGAATCTGGAACTGGTTTCGACGATCGGTTCCGTCTCCATCGAGCGCATCCTGCCGCGCACGTTGAAAATCAACGTGACGGAGCGCGATCCGGTGGCGCAGGTGAACATCCCGCGCGCCGATGCGTCCGGCGGCATCGCCGTGGCGGTGTTTCAGCTCGACGCGGACGGCTATGTGATGCAGCCGCTGGATCCGCGTTTGTGCGTGGTTCCGCTGGTGCAGGGGAGCAGCCAGTTGCCGGTGATTGCGGGGCTGAATGTGTATCAATTGCAGCCGGGTCATCGCGTCGAATCGCCGCAGGTGCAGGCCGCGCTGGAATTGATCGGCGCGTTCGACCATTCGCCGCTGGCCGGGCTGGTGGATTTGCGGCGCATTGACGTGTCCCTGCCGGGAGCCGTGGTCGCGACGACAGGGCAGGGGAGCGAAATAACTTTCGGTTTGAACAATTTGGAGCAACAATTGCGGCGTTGGCGCGAAATTTACGATTTGGGACAGCGCATGAACAAAGCGGTGGCGTCGCTCAATCTGGCGGTTTCCAACAACGTTCCCGTCCGTTGGATGGAAGCTGTCGCTGTGCCGTCCGCATCGCCCAAGACAGTCAACCCCGCACATACCCGGAGGTAAAATGTTTGATGATTCATCCATCATCGTCGGTTTGGAAATCGGCACGTCCAAAGTCTGCGCCGTCGTCGGCGAGCGAAACGCCGACGGCTCGTTGAATGTCATCGGTCTCGGCCAGGCGCGCTCACGCGGCGTGCGCAAGGGCGAGATCGTGGACACCACGCAGGCCGAGGAGGACGTGCGCAACGCCATCGTCGAGGCCGAGCAGATGGCCGACGTGGAAATCCGGAACGTTTATCTCGGCGTCACCGGCGCGCACATCCGCGGCTTCAACAATCGCGGCGTGCATCCGGTGGTTTCCGCCGACCGCGAAATTTCCGAAGACGACGTCCAGGACGTGGTTAAAAACGCGAAGGCGATCAATTTGCCGACGGAAAACAACGTCGTCCATGCCATCCGCCAGCATTTTTTTGTGGACGGCCAGGCCGGCGTCACGAATCCCGTCGGGATGCTCGGTTCGCGGCTCGAAGTGGATGTCCACGTCGTTCATGGCAACACGAACCGTCTCCAAAACGCCATCCGCCTCGTCAAAGGTTTGCAGCTGGAAGTGGATGAAATTGTTTTCAACGGCCTGGCGTCGTCGCTCGCGCTGCTGTCCAACGAACAGAAGGAACTGGGCGCGCTGGTCATTGACATTGGCGGGGGCACGACGGACTACGTCGTTTACACCAATGGCGTCATCCGGCACACGGGCGTTCTGGCGATTGGCGGAGATCATGTTTCCAACGACCTGGCTTACGGCCTGAAAGTGCCGTTGAGCCGCGCCGAAAAACTCAAGCTCGAACAGGGCTCGGCACTGGTGGACGAGGAAACCAAAGGTCAGACGATTACCATTACGAACGAACTCGGCCTGCCGTTGAAAACGGTCAATGTCGAACACCTGCGCCGCATCATGTCGCTGCGGCTCGAGGAAATCTTCCAACTGGTCGCGCAGGATTTGGAGCAGGCCGGACTCTTCGATTATCTGCGCGCGGGTATTTTTCTGTGCGGCGGTTGTGCCCGCGTCCCGCAAATTGCGGCGCTGGCCGAGCAGGTGATGCAAATGCCGGTGTCGCTCGGGCAGACCAATTCCGTCAGCGGCCTGAAATCCGCGCTCGACCAGCCGGAATTTGTCAGCGCCATCGGCCTCGTCAAGTTCGGTTCGTTCAAAACCCGCAAACGCGAAGGCAAACCGTCTCTGGCGCAGGGAATCAAGGGCACCATCGCCAGTTTTTTGCGCCGTTCATAAATCCGATTCATCATGAAAACCAAAGTTCAAGCTCCAGCGGCAATCCTCGAGCCGGCCCAGGCTCCGGCGGTGAAAATTTTCGGCGTGGGCAGCGCCGGCGTCGCCATGCTCGACACATTGAGCGGCGGGGATTTTGCGGGCGCGGGTTTTGTGGCGATCAACACCGACGCGTCATCGCTGGCGTCGTCGTCTGCGGCCATCAAAATTCAACTCGAAACGAAATTGCTGCGCGGCCTGGGCACCGGTGGCGATCCCGAACGTGGTCGCGCCATTGCCGAGGAACAATTTGCCACGCTCAAGACCGCGTGCGAAGGGGCGGATGTCGTTTTGGTGATTGCCGGTCTGGGTGGCGGCGCGGCCAGCGGCATCAGCCCCGTGCTCGCCCGCGCGGCGAAGGAAGCCGGTGCGCTGGTGATTGGGTTTGTGACGCTGCCGTTCGCGTGCGAGGGCAACCGCCGCCAGCAACAGGCGCAGCAGGGACTCGACCAGCTCAAATCCGTCGCCGACGGCGTCATCTGCCTGCCGTGCCAGAAAACCTTCAGGTTGATTGATGAGAACACCAGCGTGCTCGATACGTTCCGCATCACTGACGGACTGCTTGTGGAAAGTGTGCGCGGCGTCTGGCGTTTGCTCACGCGGAAGGGTTTGATCCGGATTCATTTCGACGATTTGTGCGCGTTGCTGCGCGACCGCCATTCCGAGAGTGTGTTCGCCTGCGTTGAAGCCACCGGTCCGGCGCGCGCGCGCGAGGTCGTCGAAAAATTGGTGGCGCATCCGCTGCTCGACGAGGGCCGGGCGCTGGCCGAGTCCAGCGCGGTGCTGGTGAGCCTGATGGGCGGGAAGGAACTGGCCATGGCCGAGGTGAATCGCGTGATGGAACAAATCGGCCGGCAATGCGAACACGCGCAAATCATCATGGGCGCGGCCGTGGACGAAACGCTGAAAAACCGTTTGTCCGTGACGGTGATTGCGGCCAAACCAGGCCCGGTTCCCATGGACTTGCCTCCCCTCGCGGCGTCCGGCGATTCAGTGGAACAAGTGACTGCGCGTGGCATAGTTTCGCGGCCGGGTCCGAGTTGCGCTTCGTCGGCGCCGTCCTTGACACCTGAGCAGCGCGAACAGTCGGTGGCCAAAAACGCCGGAACTCGCGCGCGGAAAACCGGTCCCAAAATGCGCCAGGCGCAGTTGTCGCTGGCGATCATTTCCAAGGGACGTTTTGACAAAAGCGAGCCGACGATTCACAAGGGGGAAGACCTCGACATCCCGACCTACGTACGCCGCGGCGTGGCGTTGAATTAGGGAATCATGCCAATCCCGGTCATATTCCACTGACGGCAGGGCCCGTCAGTCTCCTGCGCGCCGCTCGCACGCATACCAAAAACGGCGCGCACGGAGTGACGCGCCCTGCCAAAGTTCTCACCCTGCCTTTTTCAGTAATTCTTCGACCAGGCAATCAATGTGCCGTTGATGTCGAAGGTCAATTGCAGCATCTGGTTGTTGAGGCCGGATCCGATGGCTTGGCCCGCGCCGAAGCCGGTGCTGCCATAATAGGACATGCCGCTATTGAAGTGGGGAGCGACCGGGGGTTGGATAAACCATTTGTACATGACTTTGCCATCGCTGAGTCTGGACTGCCGGTTCGGCAGGCCGAATTCGCTTAGGGCCTGGTTATACGTGTAATGCCCGACGCGGCTGTCCCAGTCAACCGGTGGTGGTGTTGCGCAGCCGGTGAGAAACGCGACGGCCAGGGCCAGGATGGCCGGCAATGAAAATTTCACGGCGAGGTTCATTTTCATAAATCCAGTTTAGCAGAACACATGCCACTTGCAAAGATGTCTTTCGGAGTCAAAGTGGAGCGCGGACAGCTTGTCCGCATGTTGGAGTTCAAGTGGAAGGCTGGACCCCCAATGTTCGGCATCCGTTTGGTGTACACGCTTTAGCGTGCCAACAAACACCAAATCACACCCTGAAAGGTGGACACCGAACCGACACCCGTGCAAACCTCTACCGCTCTTCCTTCCGCGGAAACAGGGGCGCCGGTTCGCCGATTTTGTGGCCGGCGGGCAAACCGCCCCAGGCCGCGGCGTCGAGTTTGTCCGGTGCGCCAGACAAACCGAGTTGCGCATAAATTTTCACCGCCGTGCCGGGCAGAAACGGCCAGAGCAGAACCGCCAGCACGCGGCAGGTTTCCGTCAGGTTGTAAAGCACTTCGTCGAGCCGTTTGGCCTGCGCCGGGTCTTTGGCGAGCTTGAACGGCTTCGTCTCCTCCACGTAGCGATTACTTCGTTCAACAAGGCACCAAATATTTTGTAGTGCGGCCTGAAGCTGATTTTGCTCAAGAAAGGTGCATGTTGCTTTAGCGATCCTAGCGACTTCGGTCGCCAGTTCATTTGATTTTGCTGGCACAATTCCGTTACGATAACGTTTCAGCATCGAGAGCGAGCGGTTGACGAGATTGCCCAAACCGTTCGCGAGTTCTGCCTGATAACGTGACTTGAATCCGGCGTCCGTCCAGTTGCCGTCGGGGCCAACGTCCAATTCGCGCAAAACGTAAAAACGAAACGCGTCCAAACCCCATTCGTCAATGACCGCGATCGGGTCAACGATGTTGCCGGTGCTTTTGCTGATCTTCGCGCCATCCTTCTGCCACCAGCCGTGGACGAGAATCTGTTTCGGCAGCGGCAGGCCCATCGCCTTGAGCATGATCGGCCAGAAAACCGCGTGAAATTTCACAATGTCCTTG
>Ga0074044_10000374_pt1 | contig 44383 bp, 39 predicted proteins | sample BogForMeECP23OM1_FD_94443 | JGI IMG/M metagenome (GOLD analysis project Ga0074044, IMG submission 94443) | Bog forest soil microbial communities from Calvert Island, British Columbia, Canada - Bog Forest MetaG ECP23OM1 | ecosystem: Environmental > Terrestrial > Soil > Wetlands ...
GACGCGCAAGCCGCGCATCGCCAACGTCACAGCCGGACTCTCCGGCCCGGCAATCAAGCCCATCGCGGTACGCATGGTCTACGACGCCGCGCACGCGGTGAAGATTCCGGTTATCGGCATGGGAGGGATTTCATCCGCCGCCGACGTGATCGAATTTATGCTAGCGGGCGCGACCGCCGTGCAGATCGGCACCGCCAGCTACTGGGACCCGTGCGCCACAGAAAAGATTGTCGATGAGCTGCAGGAATGGTGCACCGACCACCACGTAACAAGAATCGCCGACCTCATCGGCGGCATGCAGCTGGAATAAGGCCCCGCGCCTGCGGCAGTCCGCCTCACAAGGCGACGGGCACGGCAGAAAAGCACCGTGCCCGTTAGAAAGTTCCGTTCATCACTCGGCGCTACTTCCGGCGAACGGCACCATTGATCGCTTGCGAGCCGAAGTGGCCGCTCGCCGGCGCACCGAACACCAGCGTTACGTTCGAAAATCCAACCTGGTTTCCTCCAGTTACGCAAACCGTTAGTTGTGACGTTTGACCGTCAGGGGCAAACGGCGGATTGGCTCCATTCGCTGTAACCTTCGCCGGTCCTGTAATCATGAAACCAGTCGTAGTCGCAGGCTTGTAGCCGGCGGTTGGGCAGCTGCTGGCCACCTCGCTTGGATCCGTCGTTACCTGTGCGTTATTCAGCCAGATGTGGTGAGTATGCGGAGTTCGGGTTGACGGCTCGTCGGGATTGGCAGGAGGGTTGGGATTAATCAAGAGCCAGTAGTCGGAATTTTCCATGGTAAAAGCAGCCCTGAAGTTCGCCTTACTGCCGTCCGAGCTTAAGTCCATGTGCCAGACGCCGTGCATCTCCCACGGACCGCTGGGTTTACCGGTTGCGTCGTGTGCAGGCGTGAAGTCGTTGATGACGCCGCCAAGGTGCTGGCCGCCCAGGCCTCCCGCCGTGGTTGCCTGCGCCACCGCTATACTTGTCCCTAGCGCGAGCACGAGAACCCACGCCCCTGCCAACCAGAAGAAAGTTTTGCTGTGCATAGTCGCCTCCAGAAATTTTGCTGACATTTGATCTTGTTCCGCGAATCATGTTCGGGGGAATCGTCGTGCTGGGCCGAAAGCCTCCACACCAGTCAAAGGCGGAGCGGCTGGCTCGACCCCGGCGTGCCTCACAGACTGTGCGATCGGGAGGAATTCAGCAAACAGCAATAAGAGGAATGGCTGATTTGGAGCCAAATGCCGTGTTTTGCAGTTACCTTTCGGGGCAGTACAATCAGGCCGATTGTCTCCTGACCGTCCCCAGGAGGGCGAATGGGCGAACCGTCCCTCGAAAAATCAATATCCGAGATCCCGTCGGAGCGTCGGCTCGATTCCTGGAAGGAAATTGCCACCTATCTGGGCCGAGACGTGACGACCGTCCAACGCTGGGAGAAGCAGGAGGGGATGCCGGTTCACCGGCACCTGCACCACAAGCGAGGTTCCGTTTACGCCCTGAGTTCCGAGCTCGATGCCTGGCGGCAAAGTCGCAAACTCCGCCTGGAGGAGGCACAGGAGCCAGCCCTGGAAGTTCGAGCCGACGCGGATGGCGGAAAAACCACAATTCCGCCAGGGCGCCGCCGGCTCGCTCTGAGGTCCGCAATGGTGGTACTCGCCGCACTGGTTACGCTTGCCTACGTCGCGGCCCGGATCCGAGCAGGGGATGCAAACCGGCCCAAAATTCGCTCTCTGGCTGTGCTTCCCATGCAGAACTTGAGTGGGGATCCGTCGCAGGACTACATCGCCGACGGCATGACCGAGGAGCTCATCGGGCGGCTTTCGCGGATTCACGGATTGCGAGTTATCTCTCGCACTTCGACGATGCACTTCAAGAACACGCAGCTTTCGGTGCCAGAGATTGCCAGGATGCTCGCAGTGGATGCGATTGTAGAAGGGTCGCTGGTGGAAGAAGGACACCAGATCCGTGTGCACGCGCAATTAATTCGTGCTGCCACGGACGAGCACATCTGGGCGGGAGAATACCAGCGGGAGTACCAAAGCATTCTCGAGGTGCAGGAGGAGGTCGCCCGGAATATTGTGGAGCAGATCCAACTGAATCTCACAACCGAGGACCGGGCGCGACTGGCATCCAGCCCTCCGGTCGATCCTGAGGCTTACGAGAATTACCTGAGGGGCCGTTACTACTTCAACCAGCGAACCGAGGATGCGCTTCAGAAAAGCATCGCATCGTTCCAGCAGGCGATCCGGCGCGATCCAGGCTATGCCCCCGCCTACAGTGGACTGGCGGAAGCATACGCAATGCTTGGATTCCGCGGCGGCCTTCCCTCAAAGGACGCTCTCGCAGCTGCGAAGAAAGCCGCTCTCAAGGCGATCGAACTCGATAACGCCCTGGCCGAACCTCACGCTTCTCTCGCGTTCATCGAGGAGACGTATGAGTGGGACTGGCCTGCGGCCGAACGGGAATACAAGCAGTCCCTCGAGTTGAATCCAGGTTACGCGCAGGCTCACAACTGGTATGGCGGTTATCTCACCTACACAGGACGATTCAATGAGGGAGTCGCTGAGGCCATGCGCGCCCGTGAACTCGACCCTCTGTCCCTGCCTCTGAACAATGCGCTGGCGGGAAGGTTGTTGGCGGCGGGGCGTTACGAGGAAGCACTCCGGCAGGTCGAGACCACCCTCGAACTGGATAAGCACTTTGCGCCGGCTCACCAGACTCTGGGCTGGGTCTACCTGCACGACGGCAAACAGGATGATGCCATTCGAGAGTTTCAAAACGCGCTCGCACTGGCGGGAGCGGCAGACACGGACATTCAATTGGACTTGGGCTTTGCCTATGCCGTCTCGGGGCATCCGGATGAGGCGAGAAAAATACTCGCGAACCTCCAGCAACTGCACCAGCAAGGCATCGTTCCAGCCGCTTCACTGGCGACCCTGCATGGAGCGCTGGGCGAATCGAACGAGGCATTCGTCTGGCTGGAAAAGGCGTACGAGGAGAGAGACCCTCAACTTATATATCTAAAAGCGGGACGAAGATTTGAGCCACTGCGTAACGATCCGCGATTTGGACAATTCGTGCGCCGTGTCGGGTTACCGAATTAAGATTGTGTAGAGGTCAGGCGTTCCCGGCCCCAGAGCGGCTATCCCAAGCCGAATTAACACGTTCGTAACTTTTCCGATCGGTTATCATCCAATGCTTAGAAGAATCCAGCAAGGAACCATAGAGGCGCGCTAAAGCCCTCATTCGAAGAAAATCTTAATTTCACGGAGCGAGCCATGGCGAATGCAACATTTGCAGCGGGATGTTTCTGGGGAGTCGAAGCTACCTTCCGGCAGATTCCGGGAGTCATCTCAACCCGCGTAGGCTACATCGGTGGGAAGACTGAAAATCCCACCTACAAAGAAGTCTGCACCGACCGCACCGGCCACGCCGAAGCGGTGGAGGTCGAATACGACCCCGCCAAGGTGCGCTATGCCGACCTGCTGAAGGTTTTCTGGGAGAACCACGACCCCACGCAGGTCAACCGCCAGGGCCCGGACTGGGGCACGCAGTACCGCACCGCGATCTTCTATCATTCGCCCGAGCAGGCTGCCGAGGCGCAGGCCTCGAAGGACGCGCTCGAAAAAGCGCACCGTTATTCCAAGCCGATCGCGACCCAGATCGTTCCCGCTGTGACGTTCTATCCCGCGGAAGACTACCACCAGCAGTATCTGGAGAAGCGCGGGTTGTCGAGCTGCCACATCAACACTTAGCCAATCGCGCTCATTATGCGCGGCAGACCACGTACCTCAGCTCTCGTTTTTCTTGCGAGAGATGGGATAGGTGGCCGCCACTTCGCACGCTGGCCAACTCCCGCTCCGACGCCGAATCAGAGTTTCCCCATTGAGCGACCCATAGCGTTCTGCCTGCCGACCTCCCGTTACCGCTCTTTGCGGCCGATTTCGTCGCTTGGATGGCCGACCGTCGGGAAGTCCCTCCAATTTCTAAATGTCCGTTGCCAACCAGACAGAGGAAGGTTTAATGTTACTCGGTAACCGAGAGGAGACTGGCTTGAGTAAGCCTTCGGAGCTGCTTCAGGGGACACTGGACATGCTGGTCCTGAAAATACTGGCCTTGGATCCGCTCAATGGCTGGGCCGTTAGTCAGCGTCTGAAACAGATGTCCAGCGATGTACTGGGGGTCAGCGATGGCTCTCTCTACCCCGCGCTGCACAAGCTGGAACAGCGCGGTTGGATTACTGCCGAGTGGAAGTTGAGTGAAAACAACCGTCGCAGCAAATTTTATTCGCTGACCCGGCTCGGGCGGAAGCAACTCGAAAAAGAGGCGGCCGACTGGAACCGTCTTTCCGCGGCCATCTCCGGAATCGTCAAACTCAAGGAGGCTTGAGATGACGTTCGAAGAATGGCTTTACACCCTTCCTTTGCGTTTGCGCTCGCTGTTTCGCCGCAAGCAAGCGGATCGGGAACTAAGTGATGAACTGCGCGACCACCTCGAACGACAAATCAAGGAAAACCTTGCCGCCGGAATGTCGTCGGCGAATGCGCACTACTCGGCGCTGCGCACCCTGGGCGGGATAACGCAGATCGAACAGCAGTGCCGGGACGCGCGCGGGGGAAACTTCATGGAAAACCTGGCTCAGGATTTGCGCTATGGGTTTCGACAACTGTACCGCTCCCCGGGTTTTTCTGCCTTGGCAATTCTCTGCCTGACCCTGGGAATCGGGGCCAATACCGCGGTATTCAGCTGGATCGAAGGGATCCTGTTCCGCCCGTACCCGGCGGTCGCGCACCAGGAAAGGCTCCTCGCACTGGCTGGAACCGCGCGCGGTGAGACTGGGGCGACGGGAATCTCCTGGCCGGATTTCCTTGATCTGCAGCGAAGCTGCACGCTTTGTGAAGAATTTTTCGTGAGCAAGATTACCGGCAGCACGCTGAACATCGGTGAGCGCGCCGAAGTCACGAGAGGCAGCATCGTCTCGGCAAATTATTTCGACGCAATCGGAGTTCATCCCATTCTTGGTCGCGGCTTCGAGCCCGGCGAAGATACTGGAAGCGACGCTCACCCGGTCGCGGTAATCAGTTATCAGCTTTGGCGGAACCGCTTCAAGGGCGATCCGCAAATCGTCGGCAAGATGCAGCGGCTCAACAACGTTCCGCACACCATCATCGGCGTCGCGCCGGAGGGGTTTTATGGAACGTTCGTAGGCTGGGCGATGCATTTCTGGGTTCCAGCATCGATGGAGGAGACCTTTGAAAGCGGCGGATACAAACTCGAGGACCGCGACGCGCGATGGATTGAAGCCTATGTACGGCTCAAGCCAGGGGTCACTCGCGCGCAAGCCCAGGGAGAAATCTCGGCAATCGCAGCCCGCCTGGAAGCCGGCTACCCGGCCACGAATCGCGGACGCGGCATCAGGCTTTGGCCCTTGTGGCAAACCCCTTTCAATAATGCCGGCACTCTTCTCCCCACACTCGAGATCATGCTCGCGGTGGTGGCGTTCGTTCTTCTCATCGCCTGTGCGAATGTCGGCAATCTGCTGCTGGTGCGGTCATTTGCCCGTCGCCGCGAGATGACGGTTCGGCTCGCCATCGGGGCGAGCCGTCCCCGTTTGTTGAAGCAACTTTTCACCGAAGGCCTGATTCTTTCGACGCTGGGGGCGGCCTGCGGACTGCTGGTTGCGTTTTGGTGCCGGCATGCGCTCGTGCTGCTTCTTCCGGCGCGCTCAGGAGTGGCGATGTACTTGCCTGGGGAAATCGACTGGCGTGTGATGTTGCTGAGCGCCGGCATTTGCCTGATCGCAACGCTTATTGTCGGATTGGTCCCTGCCTTTCAAACGCGCGACATCGACCTGGCGGGCGCCCTGAAAGCGGACTCCTCGGCAGTGGTTGGCGCCCGGGGAAAGGCGTGGGTGCGCTCGGGCCTGGTTGTTTTCCAGGTTTGTTTGAGCTTTGTTCTGCTGGTTGGAGCGGTACTGCTACTGCAAAGCCTGCAAAAAATTCGAACCGCCAGTCCCGGTTTCTCAACGAATGGTGTGGTTCAGACCGGCGTGTCTTTGATCTCGGCTGGATACGATGTGCCGCAGGCCAGGACTTTTCAGAAGGAGTTGATCGATCGCGTCAGAGCGCTACCTGGCGTGCAGTCCGCTGCATTCGCCCGCCTGACCCCACTCGGTTATGGAACGTACTCGTCCACACCGATTGCGGTGGACGGCTACCAACTTCCGCCCGAAGAGCAACCTTCTGTGGACTACAACCAGGTCAGTCCTGACTACTTTGCCACCTTGGGTATACCTCTGCTCTCCGGTCGCGAATTCTCGGCCACCGACGACGAAAACGCACCGTTGGTCGCCATTGTGAATCAGACGATGGCCGCTCGCTACTGGCGCGATCAGAATCCCATCGATCGGCGCCTTCAAGTGAAAGGCCGCTGGGTGCGAGTCGTCGGTGTAGCCGCAGACTCAAAGTACGAAAGCATGCGCGAGAGTCCAAAGCCATTTTTCTATGTGCCGCTACTGCAGGATTTCGCCAGAAGCCCCGCTTTGTATATCCGCACCGCGCAACCTCTGCAGAGCGTTTCGGCCGCCGTTCTCCGCGAAGTGCACGCTCTGGATGGCAACCTTGCTCTTTACGAAACGATTACCCTCCAGGAACAGGTGGATCGCTCAACATCACCGCAACTGGTAGCCGTAACCCTGGTTTCAATCCTGGGAGGACTGGCGCTGCTCCTCGCTGCTGTCGGTCTGTATGGCGTGATGTCTTACGCGGTAGCGCAGAGCACCCGTGAACTCGGCCTGCGCATGGCTCTGGGAGCCGGCGCAGTCACTCTCTTTCGTCTGGTGATTTCGCGCGGCTTGCGATTGACTGCAGGCGGCGTCCTCTGTGGCGCGACGGCCGGACTGGTAGTAACGCGATTGTTCGGAAAGCTTCTCTACGACGTCAGTCCGAACGACCCGCTGGCATTCGCATCGGCCGTGGCGGTGATGACGATCACCTCAGTAGCAGCCTGTCTTCTGCCTGCCTGGCGCGCTACTCGTACCGATCCAGCCCGAGTGTTGCGGGATTGAGCGCGAGCGGCACACAGTGCTGGTTTGCGCAATGAGTTCTATGCTGCTGTCAGCAGCATAGGCGCGCCTTTCGTGATCATGATCGTGTGCTCGTAGTGCGCCGAAGGCCTGCGATCCGCTGTGACGATCGTCCACTTGTCCGGCGCGGTGAGTGCCCGGCCGGAACCAGCGGCGATGATCGGTTCGACGGTAATCACCAATCCTTCCGTGAGAACCTGATTCGCTTCCGCAGCCGGATAATTGGGCACGCGCGGTTCCTCGTGGATCGTGCGGCCAATCCCATGCCCAGCCAGATCCCGAATCACTGAGAATCCGCTGCGCCGGACTTCGCGCTCGACCGCGTGCCCGATCTCCCAGACCCGAAAGCCGGCCCGCGCGACCAGCATGGCCTTGGCGAAAGCACGCTCCGCGCACGCGACCAGCTTCCGGCATTCTTCCGTTACCTCACCGACGGGGACGGTCACCGCGGCATCCGCCATGAATCCATCTTTTTCGACGGTGACATCGAGCTTCACCAGATCGCCCGCCCGCAGCGCGCGCGGCCCCGGAATCCCGTGAACCGCCTCATCGTTGAGGCTGATGCAGTTGACACCAGGAAATCCATACACCAGCGCCGGGGCGGACTTCGCTCCGTGCTGCCGCATCACCCCGGCGCCCACTTCGTCGAGTTCGGCGGTAGTGATTCCGGCGCGCACTTCATCGCGCATCGCGTCCAGCATCTGGCGGACCACCGCTCCGGCGGCGCGCATCCCCTCCAATTCCTCGGGCCCGTTGATGGACATGAATCACCTCAGACCTCTAAATAATAGCGCTGAACTGCACCGGGTTTCGGGATGACGTCACCGATTGAAACGCCGAGATTCCAAAACGTCAGCGGAGACGATCACACGCTGGCCGGCTGCTGCGGCCGGAAGAAAAACAGCAGTACGAAGCCCCCAACATAGAACAGTGCGCTCTGTTGGAGCGAGCATCCGCGGAAACGTAGTACGAGTCCAAACAGGGCCAGGGCTTCGCACAGGGCGTAGGTCGTGACGTAGCCGGTTTTCCACTGGTTCAGGCTCAGGCTGTCGTCCGGGTGCGCAGACAGGCTGGAAGCGGCGCGCAAGACCAGCGTGCGCCGCACTACGAAAATCGTCCCGACGACGCCCACAGCCAGAGTGCTGAAAAGGTAGCTTAACGAGGGATCCACCGCGCGCGCCCGCGGACCCAGAACTTCCCCCACGATGGCATACAGCAGGATGCTGACCAGCATCGACCACTGCACCGCCCGCAGTGTCTTCAGGACCTGGAGCATGGAAGGGCCATTTTCGCCCGAACTGGATAGCTTTAACAACGTTTATTCTACGGCGGAATCTGCCTGAGCTACACGCATTCTTTCTGGCGTCCCGCATCGCTGATTTTGTCAGACAGTCGCCGGAGATCCGATGGCCGCGAGTACGAATCGAGCTCGTACTTCGACTGATTCGAGGGGAAGGTGTACGAGTTCATAGCCCAGCCCCGCGTACGTCTCGTCCATGACTTCATAGGCAGCCTTCGCCTCCTCGAAGGACTGTTTCCGCTCCGCGTCCAGCGCAAAGATTTCCGGCCACGGCGGCGCGATGAACACTCGCCGGCTATAGCGGAAACTCTGCGCCGCGCGTTGCACATGAGACGGGATCGGCAGGCCGCTCAAACGCAGGTAGCCGAGCACATCGGGTACACCACGATCGAAGACTACAGGGCCAGGAAGTTCCAGCGCAGTCCTGTAGGACCGCATCTCCCACGCCAGCATCAGTTCGGCGAAGGCGCGCCGATCCGACCACGGCAAAGCCTCGCCGCCAATCGCCACCTGATCCTGAATGATCGCCCGGCCCGCTTCCGGCATGGTGCCGACACCGCGCTTCGCCAGTGCGTCGATCAGCGTGCTCTTTCCCGAGCCCGGTCCGCCGGTGATCACGAACAGGCGGTCAGAATCAACAGCCTTCATTCCATCTCCTCGAATATCAGCTTGAGCACGCGACTGCCGCGCATAAATTTGAACCTACCCAGCGACGGCGTTTTCCCGATTCAGTGGGAAGAATGTTCCGGCGACCTTCCCGGCCGCATCCGCAGAAAAATCTGGAACGACACGGGATGATTGCCGTAAGCCGCGTCCAGCACAGCCGGCTTCGAATAGAACGTCACATCGCTGCCGAGTCCAAGCTGCCAGGCGCGGTTGTGGATGAGATCGCGCACCCCGCCAAACGTATACGCTCCGATGCGATACACCGGATGCACCGGCGTCTGAGGAAAAAGTTCGTCCTTGTCGACCAGTTCCAGCCGCGAGAACGCGTAGTTGCGCTCGTGAAAATTCAACGTCGACTCCAGCAGATAGCTGTTCAGGGTCGTGTCGGTCGCGATCTTGTGAACCCGTCCCCAAACCGCGGTGGTCGCCCAGTTGCCCCACGCACTGCCGTGGACCGCGGGCCGGTTGTATTCCACCGATGCCGTTTCCCGCCACTGGCTGCCCGGCTCGAGCGCCTCCGGATGCTCCAGGCGTCCAACGCTGTACTGCGCCGTCCAGTTGCGCGTGGGCGCAATGAAAACTCTTCCCGACCACGAATCAAGCGGCGCCAGCTGAATACTCCAGCGTTCTTCGTTCGGTTCGCGGCCATTAAATGCGCAGGCTTCGAGCTTGACCCAGTCGATCACGAATCCTGTGGTGACCACGCCGAAGCTAGTGTGCGTCGAATCTTGCAGATGATGGCTGAGCGGCGCCAGCGGCAGCTCCGACGCCGAAGCCCGGTGAATATAGGTCACGGGTCCCAGCGCCGGCTCCGCCGAAGGTCCGCCGTAAAGTTCCCATGAGATTTTCTTCGTCAGCGGCAACATGTAGAGCGCAGACAACTCCGCAAACACATTGTGCGGATGCTGATGGTCGACCAGCGGCTCGCCATGGTAAGTCTCACCTGTCTGAAACAACTCGGGAAAGCCAGGATGCGGCGAGGTCAGCGACTCCGCCGAAAACATCTGCCGGAACAGGATCGTGCCCGCGCCCAACCTGTGTTGCTCCATGGTCATGCCCCAGTTCACCGACTCCGCCTTGCCCTCGCCGCGCGGGCCGCCCTGCTGGTTGTAGTCGATGAAGATGACGCCGTGCGCCATGAACTCCCACCCTCCGCGCATCCACATCCACTCGTTCGCGGGCACCGAGGCTGGCTGCCAGCCCGTACCCGATCCGGCATGCGGCGATGGCAGCGGCGAGTTCTCCCGCATGTTCATCTGCATGCCTGACATGTCTTGTGCAGCCGCGTGTGGCAATGACAGCGCCGCGACAAGCAAGACGCAAAACAAATTCGTTTTCACCAGCACCCTCGTTCGCGCCTGAGGTGTCAGCTATGATTGACAAGCGCTTTGAAAGGGCGCGGCTTCAGCCGCGCCGGGAAAAGCCAATAGAGTCAACAGCGGCCTGGGCCGCTTACTCCGTGACTCATCGATTGAGATGTTGTGGCTTTAGACTCGAAGCGCAATCACGCCCGGCGGACTATCGGAAGCGCAGTTGAGGACTAAGGATGGCGTGTTCAAGGAACGGGTGGGAGGAGAATAGCGAGGCTGCAGAACGGAAACTGGATTGCCCGGCGGCGGCGACGAAAACACCGCGTTAGGAATCGCCGCCTCATGGCCGCCGGCGCAGCACTGGTAAGAGACAGGCGCCTTCGAAGGAGCAACCGGCAGGCGATGATGGCAGCCCGCGGCAAGATGTCTGGAAGCTGGACCTGCGCCGGAAAACGCCAACGCGTGCAAGTCCGGTAAAGCCGAGGCGCTCACCGCGACCAGGAAGATTGCGAGGATGCGAAAGGGTCTCTGCATCCGGTTAAGTCCCCGTAATCTTGATGCGGAGTTCTTCCGGCAGCCGCTGCCGTATCTCTTCCGGCAGACGATCATGCACGCGCCGCGCGCCTTGCTTTGCGGCATCGAGCACCGTAACCGGCGCCGGCGTCGCCACCGCCACGCCCAGCCAGATCAAAGCCGAGAGCGCGAAGCCGGCCAGCGCCACGATCTCAAGCCAAAACGCATGGCGCGGACCGAAGTGCCGGATCACGCCAAACGCCAGCAGAAAAACCGCCGCCGAAATCGAGGCCAGCGCGATCAGCCCAACGTCAATAATGCGGTGAATCTGCTGCCGGCTGCGGCAACGATCGCACTCCGCCAGGTGGCTTTCGTAGTCGCCACGCATCTCGGGCGCCAGGCCGGAAATGTCGTAACGCCAGCCCGCCAGAATTTTCCCTACGATTGGATCGACACACTGCTGACTCATGGGATGAAAACAAAGCAAACTACAGGCAAATCGGCGCCAGAGCCTCGGTCTGCGAGGCTAAAACCACGCGGTTCTGAAACAGCCCGCCCCGCGTAGCCAGCGCTTTTTCGGCCTCTCTCCGGGCGATTTCCGGATGATTGTTCTGTTCAGAGAGATGCGCCAGAACGACAAAGGCTGCACTATTATCATAGTCGTTACTGAAGAAATCCGCGAGGGCTCCGTTGGAGAGGTGGCCCACCCGGCTCATGACCCGCTGTTTGACCGACCATGGATACGGCCCCACCCGCAGCATTTCCAGGTCGTGATTGGACTCCATCACCAGCAGATCGCAGCCCCGCAGGTGGTCGCGCACGCTGGCCGGAAGATAGCCAAGGTCAGTGGCGACGCCGACTTTAACGCCTTCGGCGCGGAAGGTAAATCCAACCGGGTCGGCCGCGTCGTGCGGAATCGTGAACGGCCGCACCGCGATGTCGCCCACCTGGAAGCCATAGCCCGACTCGAAGCGCTCAAACTTTTCGAGCTTCGGCCGTTCGCCGTTCGCGTCGCGAAGCGCCCGCGCCCAGGCCTGGTGTGTCGCTCCCGTCATGAAGACTGGGATGCGCAGCTTCTTGGCCAGCGTTGCCAAGCCATAAATGTGGTCGGAATGCTCGTGCGTGATCAGAATCGCTGCCAGCGACCGCGGATCGTTTCTCGGATCGTCGCCCAGCGACTTCATGCGCTTGAAAATCTCGCGGCAGGAGATGCCGGCATCAACCAGGATCTTCGTAGACGCGCTGGCCACAATCGCGCAATTGCCCCGGCTGCCCGAGGCCAGCATGGTGACGCTCACTCCCATAGCCGCAGCATACGCCCGCACCCTGTGGAATCGCGAGTAACTTTTGTGGCTAGCGGGAGAGATGCGGTCTGAGGTCGTAGGTCTTGGGCCTTAGGTCTTGGGCGGCTGAAAAGAATTCCAGGCAGCTCAGGACCCAAGACCTAGGACCTTAGACCTTGCGCCCTCATTTCCCCTGCCGCAAATTGTCCATCACGTTACGCACGATCGAGCCGCCGTAGGCACCCGCAATGCCGGGAAGGAAGGCCAGAAACGATCCATACACCTGCGCCCGCGTTGGCTTGACCGTGAGAATCATGTAAGCCGCAAGTTCGGTCAGCGGGATGAAGATTCCCACCACGACGACCCAGCGCCACGGCCATCGCGGCCGGAGCATCCCCAGCAACATGCAGGCAGCCAGCACCAGCAGGGCGGTAAACAACAGATCGTCAACGGCAACATCGGCCCATCCCGCGCCAATTCCGCAGACAGCGGCAAGCGCATAGAACCAGGAGTCGCGGCGATGGCTTTCTGGTTGGCCCACTTTGAATTTATCAGCGAATTTCTCAGCACGCTGAGATTCGGTCGTTTCTGCGAAGTTCTCTGCGATCTCCGCGGCTTTTCTCCGCGCACTCGGCGGTTAGAAACTTTTGTTTTCATTTTTCATAAGGTCAAGAAAGACCTTAACCGCAGAGAGCGCAGAGAAAAGCCGCCGAGTTCGCGGAGAAAACCACACCGGGTCGCGCAATATGTCTCGCCTAATACATATAAAATCCACGCCCGCTCTTTCTCCCCAGCCAGCCCGCATCGACCATCCTGACCAGCAGCGGGCAGGGGCGGTATTTGGGATCGCCTCCCGAGTGCAGTACCCGCATGATGTCGAGGCAAACGTCGAGCCCGATAAAATCGGCGAGGGTGAGTGGGCCCATGGGATGCGCCATCCCCAGCTTGAACACTTGGTCGACCGCCTCCGCCGTGGCCACGCCCTCCATTACCGCATACATGGCTTCGTTCAGCAGCGGCATCAGCACGCGGTTCGAGACGAATCCTGGCGCGTCGTTCACCTCGGCCGGAGTCTTTTCAAGCTTCAGAGACAGATCGCGCACCGTTGTGAAGGTTTCTTGTGACGTTGCCAGCCCACGAATCACCTCGACCAGCTTCATCACCGGCACGGGATTGAAAAAGTGCATGCCGATGACTTTGTCGGGACGCTTGGTCGCAGCCGCGAGTTTTGTAATCGAGATCGAAGAAGTGTTCGAAGCCAGAATCGTCGGCGGAGCAGTGACGCGGTCAAGTTCACGAAAGATCTCCGCTTTGATTTCAAACTTCTCCGTCGCCGCTTCGATGACAAATTCACACTCAGCAAGCGCGCCGCGATCGGTGACCGGCTGGATGCGCTCCAGCGCCGCCGTCCTTTCATCGGCTGTGATCTTATTCTTCCCAACCTCGCGTTCAAGATTTTTGCCAATCGTTTCCAGCGCCCGATCCAGAAACCTCCGCTCCACATCGCACAGCACGACCTGAAATCCCGCGCGCGCAAAGACGTGCGCAATCCCGTTGCCCATCGTCCCCGCACCGACGACGCCGACTCGCTGAATGTTCATAGCCTCTGCTCTCGCGAAACGTTCGAGTCTATCACCCGGTTCCGCTGGGGTGTAAAATTGACAGGTTAATCTAACCGTATAATCACCCCAGACTCGAAAGGATTTTCCATGGCAACCCTCGAAGCCCCGCCGCTAGCGCGCACGGCCGTGCATTCCGGGCCATTCGTCACCGAGCCGTTCTTTGATTTTCGCAACGACGAAAACGCACGCCGGATGCGCAGCGCCATTGCCAAGGTGCGCAATCAGCTGGGCCAGGAGTATGACCTCGTCATCGGCGGCAAACGCGTGAAGACTACTGACAAGATCAAGTCGCTGAATCCTTCGAAGCCGTCGGAGATTGTTGGCATTCACCAAAAGGCAAGTAAAGAGCACGTGGAACCCGCCATGCAAGCCGCGCTCGGAGCTTTCGAATCCTGGAGCCGCACCACGGTCGAAGAGCGCGCCGGACTCGTCTTCCGCGTCGGCGACCTCATGCGCCAGCACAAAATGGAATTCATGGCGTGGCTGGTCTTCGAAGTCTCGAAGAACTGGGCTGAAGCCGACGCCGATATTTCCGAGACCATCGATTTCTGCGAGCTCTATGCGCGCGAAGCTCTGCGCTTCGCCAAAGCGCAAACGCCGATTCAACTCCCGGGCGAGCGCGATTCGCTGATGTACATTCCTCTGGGCGTGGGCGCGGTGATTCCGCCGTGGAATTTCCCCTGCGCGATCATGGCTGGAATGACAGTCGCGTCAATCGTGAGCGGCAACACCGTCATCCTGAAGCCGTCGAGCGATTCGCCGACCATCGCCGCGAAGTTTTTCGAACTGCTCGAAGAAGCCGGAATGCCCGAGGGCGTGGTTAACTTCTGTCCCGGCGCCGGCGCCAGCTTTGGCGACGCGGTCGTCGCGCATCCCAAGACGCGCTACATCGCCTTCACCGGTTCGCGCGAAGTCGGACTCCACATCAATAAAGTTGCCGCTACGCAGGCTCCCGGCCAGATCTGGATCAAGCGCACGATTCTCGAGATGGGCGGCAAAGACGCGATCATCGTCGACGCCGACTCCGACATCGATTCCGCCGTCGAAGGCGTGGCCCAGGCTGCTTTCGGTTTTCAAGGGCAAAAATGTTCCGCCTGCTCCCGCGCCATCGTCGACGAGCGCATCTATGACAAGTTCCTCGAACAACTGAAGTCGCGCGTCGAAAAAATCCAGGTTGGCGATGTCACCGAGAACGCGGCCATGGGCGCGGTGATCAACGAAGGTTCGATGAAAACAATTCTCGGCTACATCGAGCAAGGTAAGAAAGACGGACGCCTGCTCACCGGCGGCGAACGCGTCACCGAAATGGGCGAAGGCTATTTTATTCAGCCGACCGTATTCGCCGACATTCCGCCGAAATCGAAGCTCGAGCAGGAAGAAATTTTTGGCCCGGTGCTGGCGGTCATCAAAGCGCGCAGCTTTGATCACGCGCTCGAAATCGCCAACGACACCGAATTCGGCCTCACCGGCGCCGTTTACACCAAATCGCGCGACAAGATTGAACGCGCCATCCAGGAGTTCCACGTCGGCAATCTTTACATCAACCGCAAGTGCACGGGCGCGATGGTCGGCGCGCATCCCTTCGGCGGCTTCAATATGTCGGGCACGGATTCCAAATCTGGTGGCCCGGATTACCTTTACTTGTTCACGCAGGCGAAGTCGGTGGGAGAAAAAATCGGCTGATCTGCGCAATGGCTGAGATGAGTCAGCAGCCGGAAAAGCAGGTTCCTCCACTCCGCTCGCTTTCGCTCGCGTCGGTCGGAATGACAGAGTTGCTCTCGCGCAGAATTACTGCTACGGTCCGTCGGTCGGAATGACAGAGTTCAAGCGGGTCTGTGAAAGAATCGCTGAATCGGATCTGGACGAGCTCCGACAACATTTATTCAGGGACAGGCTTCACGACATGCGCAACCGGCGGCGGATTCCGCTCCGCGAACTGCCACTGATGCCAGTACGGATAAACCGGCGCGACGTCGCTGGCCAAATCCAGCTTCGCAACCTGCGCCGCCGTCAGATTCCATCCCGCCGACGCCAGATTCTGCCGCAGCTGCTCCTCGTTCCGCGCTCCCATGATTACCGTTGAAACCGTGGGCCGCTGCAGCAGCCAGTTGAGGGCGATCTGGGGCACGGTCTTTCCGGTCTCCTTCGCGATTTCTTCTAGCGCATCCACGACCTTGTATAAATATTCATCCGCCATCTGCGGGCCCAGATCGCCAGTCTTATGCAGCCGGCTCTCTGCGGGCAGCGGATGGCCGCGCCGAATCCTCCCGGTGAGCCGACCCCAGCCCAGCGGACTCCAAACCAGCGCTCCCACTCCCTGATCGAGGCCTAGAGGCATCAGCTCCCATTCGTATTCGCGGCCGATCAGCGAGTAATAAACCTGGTGGCCGACATAGCGCGTCCAGCCGTGGCGATCCGAAGCGGAGAGCGACTTCATCAGATGCCAGCCCGAAAAATTCGAGCATGCAATGTACCGGACTTTTCCGCTGGTGACCAGATTGTCCAGTGTGCTCAGAACTTCTTCGACCGGAGTGAGCGCGTCGAAGCCGTGCAGATGATAGATATCGATGTAATCCGTGCCCAGCCTTTTCAGACTGGCTTCGCAAGCCGGAATCAGATGATGGCGCGACGAGCCCAGATCGTTCGGCCCCGGTCCCATCTTGAACGTCGCCTTGGTCGAGATCAGAACCTTATCCCGGCGCCCGGCAATCGCTTTCCCGAGAATCGTCTCCGACAATCCGCTCGAATATACATCGGCGGTGTCGAAGAGATTGACTCCGGCTTCGAGGCAGACGTCGACCAGGCGAGTCGCCTCGGCCACATCGCTCGCACCCCACGCGCGAAAGAATTCGTTTCCCCCGCCAAAAGTCCCTGTGCCATAACTCAGCACCGGCACTTTCAATCCAGATTTGCCAAGCTGTCGAAATTCCATATCGCAAATAGATGCGGCTGGGCTCCGGAACGGTTCGTCAATACTGTCGAAGGCGGGGACATGGAACGCCGCGTGGAAGTGGCGCTTAGGAAAAGCGACACGCGAATGAAAAAAGCCGCCCGCAGGCGGCTTTTGGTGAACACTCGAATCTACGGAGACACTCCAGCCGGCGGTTGCGGCGTGGTCCCGGCTGCCGTCGCGGCCGCGGCCTCGTTCAGAATGCGATGGTGGATGGTGAACAGCGCCAGCTCCAGCCGGTCCGACACGCCGATTTTGTCATAAACGTTTCGCAGGTAATTCTTGATGACCTGTTCGGTGGTGCCCAGTTGCGAAGCGATCTCTTTATTCTTGTAACCCTGCACAATCAGCGCCACAATGCGAAGTTCTTTCGCCGTCAGCCGGTCGCGGACGCGCAATCCGACCATATCGTTTTCGGTGAGTTCGCTAGGCACGGCAACGTCCTGCACCCAGGTTTCGCCGCGGGCGACCTTGCGGACGCAATCGACCAGCGCCGCGCTGGTTACGTTGCGGTAGACCACGCCGTGTGCTCCATTGGTCATGTGCCGCTGCGCGCTCTCGCCGGTATCGGCCAGCACGATCACGCGCGTCTTTGCTTTGTTCGCGGCCACCACGATCGCGGCAAAATCATTGTGGAATCCCGCCGCCACTACCAGCACCGCGGCGCGAAACTTGTCCAGAGCCATGAACATCTGTTCGGGTGTTTGCGCCTGGGCCACGATGCGCATCTCGTCTTCCACGGCCAGCACCTTGGCGATGCCAGCCCGGAATATAGCCTGGTTATCGGCCAGAATCAGTTTGAGCATTTGTCAGCGCTCCCAGAAATTCGCTTGAGAAACTCCGCTTCAGAAAATGTTATGAGTTCCGAACGAACTCGTATGAATCGATCACGCAGGCTACGCCGCGGCCTTCGCCGCCGCTGCCAGTTTCGTCGGCGCGCACCACCCGTCCCTTACACTGGATGGTTACGTTTTCTTGACCGCCCGTCATCTCCGGCGGCAACGTGATTTCAAATTCCACGGGCGAGCCAATCTCCATCGAAGCATCAGCCTTGATGTAGACTCCGGCCGCGCTCAGATTTCCCGTCACTCCCTTGGAGTCGGTTTCGCCCTTATGAATCTTGATCGGCAATTCCAGCGGAAACCGTTTTCCGGTCCGTGCTTCTTCGCCCACGGGGCCTCCTCTAGGCTGGCCTGATCCCGGTCTCTCGTCTGTAAATGAGGCCATTGTCATCAGACCAAGCTCCTGGCGGGCCCAAGACCCGCATCTGTGCTTAGGGGCGGTTATATCACGGAAAGATACCCATGTAAAAGCCTGATAGCCCGTTAGTTACCAGTAGCAACTAGATTCCCCCCGCGGCATCAAAGCTGGAACGCGGGCCAGCCCAGCCTCGTTACCAGCCTGCCGACACAGCATGGTAGTGTTTTCTAAGTCTTCTTGCGACGGATGTTTCGAAACGACTTTTCGAAGCGACCTTCTGAAAATAAGGGAGCGATGTTATATGCCTGATCCTTTCTTCCTGATCATCAACCGCAAGACGCGAAACCCTCATCTGTCACTTTTCCTGCTTTTATGGCTCGCCTTAGTAAGTTCCTCGGCTCAAAGTCAGGGCACGAACTCGCCCGTGCCCGCGCAGAAAGTCGAGAACGAAACGGGCGCTCAGAAAGCGCAGAAAGTCGAGGCCAGAGCTGCGGAGACTCCGAGCGTCTTGATCCAACTGAACAGCGCGCTGCAGAGCCTGGCGTCGAAGGTCTCTCCGGCAGTGGTGCAGATTCTCGTCACCGGATACGGCCCCATCCACGAAGAAGACCGGTCGCAGACCGCGCTCATTGTTCGACAGCACGCGGTCGGGTCGGGTGTGATCGTCGACTCCAACGGTTACATCATGACCAACGCCCACGTCGTTGAGGGCGCGCAACGGATTCGCGTCGCCCTGCCCCTGCCCATGGGGGACTCCGCTGGACAGGTGCCGATCGGTAAGCGCCGCATTCTTGAAGCGAAGCTGCTGGGCCAGCATAAAGAGACCGATCTGGCCCTGCTCAAAATCGACGAAACCGATCTGCCCACGCTTCCGATTCTGAGCCAGCAGCGGCCGCAGGTCGGGCAACTCGTCTTCGCCATCGGCAGTCCCGAAGGGCTGCAAAACTCAGTCACCATGGGGGTGGTCAGCGCAGTCGCGCGGCAGGCCGATCCTGACAAGCCGCTCACCTATATTCAAACCGACGCGCCGATCAATCCCGGCAACAGCGGAGGTCCGCTGGTCGATATGAACGGCTCGGTGGTCGGCATCAACACTTTCATCCTGTCGCAGGGAGGAGGCAGTGAAGGCCTGGGCTTCGCCATCCCCGCGCGTGTCGTTGAATTCGTATATCGCAGCCTGCGCAAGAATGGCCACGTGCACCGCGTCGAAATTGGCGCCGTGGCGCAGGAGATCACCCCCTCGTTGGCTGAAGGATTGCGCCTCGCACAACGCTGGGGAGTGGTGGTCGCCGATGTGAAACCCGACGGTCCTGCCGCCGCAGCCGGGCTGCAGGTGCAGGACATCATTCTCTCCGCCGACGATCGCGGCATCGACACGCTGCCTGCGCTCTCGTCGGCGCTCTATTTGCATCGTCTGGATCAGGTGGTGAAGCTGGAGATTCTGCGCGGCACGGAAAAGAAGATTCTCCACGTTCCCGCCTACGAGCATCGCGATCAAATGGATCAGCTGCTGGACTCGGTGAATCCCGACAACAGCCTTGTTCCGCGCCTCGGCGTGCTGGCCATCGACTTGACTCCAGATCTGAAATCGCAACTGGGTTCGATGCGAATTTCATCCGGCGTGGTCGTGGTAGGCCGCGCAGCCGACCTGATTCTGCCCGATACCGGTCTTCAAGCGGGAGATGTAATCCATCGGCTGAACACAACCCCCATCGACTCCGTCGATACGCTGCGCTCCTCACTCGCCGCGCTCAAAGTCGGGGATGCGGTCGCGCTCCAGGTCGAGCGTGATGGCGCTCTGATGTATTTAGGCTTCGAGCTGGAATGAATGCGTGCGCTCGTGTGGCTGCGGGCGACTCGCCCGCGGGCCGTGTGAGTATGCACAAGAGGCTGCGGTGAATCGCAGGTTGCCAATCTATACTTAACCAGTTGGTCCTTGAGGACTGATCCATGAAGGCCATTTACAAAGCTAAGGCCAAACTCCCGCGGGGCCGCAAAAGCAGGCGAAAACTCGGCATCCTGAAAGGGAAACTGAAGGTCGGCCCCGAGTTCTTCGAGCCGCTGCCTGCAGACGAACTCGCGTGCTGGGAGTAAGGCGGGTCGCCGGGTTTGAACGCAGAGACACGCGCTCCGACTACTTAGCTACTTGCCGCCCGCGCTGATGGCTGAGGCCTTTGGTCTCGCAGCTTGCTCGATGGCGCTTCCCAATCCCGCGCCGATTGCTTCGGCGAGTCCAAGATCGTCTGTGGTGAATGCATCCTGGCCGGCGCGGTAAAGCGCGAGCACGGCCGCGACTCCAGCGGGTCCTTCGAGAGGCACGGCCAGTGCCGAGCGCAGCACGCTGCACCTGGTGGGATCGTTCAAGTATCCCGGCTCAACCGACGGATTGCCGTTCAGAATCGATTTGTGATTCTGCGCCACCCACCCCGAGAGCCCTTCGCCCAGAGGAATCCGCAACGAAGAAAAGAGCCGAAAATTTTCCCCACTCACAAACTCCGGAAGCAGCGTGCCGTCCTTCAGCGCATAAACCGCCATCGAGTCATACGGAACCAACTCGCGCAGGCGCACGGAAAGCAGAGCGGCGATGTCTTCGATGCCAAGCGACGCCCCGCTGCGGCTTACCGCGATGATTTCACGGCTCCGCCTGCGCGCAGCCTCAATCAGTGCAGCCGAACTTGTGGCGGGCGTGTCACGATTCGAAACCGGTTCGGCAGACTCCGCAAAGCCCGCGTCCGGCGCCGCTCCACGCTCGACCTTAATATCGGTCGAGAGCTTCGGCGGAGCCTGCATCGGTTCGGCATTGGCCAGCTTTTCCAGTTCGACATAGCGGCGCCGCAAAATCGAAACCACCTGCGGATCGAAACTCCTGCCCGACTCCGAAACCACCTTGGCCATGGCCTCGTCGAGCGGCAGCGCCTTGCGATATTGGCGGTCTGAAGCCAGCGCGTCGAGGCAATCGACCGCCGCGAGAATGCGCGCTCCGATCGGGATCGTCTCGCCCGCCAGTCCTGCCGGATATCCGCTGCCATCCCATTTCTCATGATGCGCCCCCACAATCGGCACGACGGGATAGGGAAAGTCGACCTGCTCCAGAATTTCCGCGCCCACGATGGGATGAATCTTCATCTTCTCGAATTCTTCCGGCGTCAGCTTCCCCGGCTTCGAAATGATGTGCTCCGGAACGGCCAGCTTGCCGATGTCGTGCAGCACCGACGCTGCCTTCAGCGCCTCTGTCTCGTCCTCGCTTAGACCGAGGTCTTTCGCCAACTCCATGGCATACACGCGCACCCGCTGCAAGTGCTCGCCGGTAGTTTGATCCTTGGCCTCGATCGCGAGCGCGAGCGCTTCGATTGTCCGCAGGTGCAGAACCGAGACTTTTTCCGCGTGCCGCTTCTCCGTCTCCAGCTTGCCGAGATAGAGTCGATACGACCGGTACATCAGATAAATCGGCGGCAGCACCAGCAGAGACGACTGCCATCCGATGTGCCCGTTGAGGAAGTGCACCAGCCCCGCCGCCGCCGCGCCGACCATGTAGTAAGGAAAAGACCACAAATAGCTGTCGTTCCAGACCTTCGGGATCGGCTTGTCTTCGGTCAGGCCGATGATCGTCGACATGGCTGCCGTGTTGCACCCGAAGTGCGTAATCGCCGCGGCCAGCAGCGCCAGTGGTCCAGGCGCATGCAGAATGTGAATCGCCACCAGTTTGTATACGCCGTAGGCGATCGCGCTTGAAACCGTCAGCTGCGACCAATTAAAGAGCAGGTGCACCAGCTTCACGTGCCGCGCCGGCTTCCAGTAAGCCTGGCCCAGGGTGCAAGCCAGCACAATCAGCAGCGTCTCGGGCAGGCTGAGCTCCAGAATGCCCAGCAGCGTGAATAGGAAGTTCACCGAAAGCGTTGCATCCAGGCCGGGCAGCGTCACCTTGAGCGATGAAACCAGCAACGCCGTGATCAGATAGCAGCCAAACTTGACTGGATCGTGCGATTGCCAGTGCACTCCTGCCCAGGCAAAGCTGGAGAACGCCGCCAGCGCCAGTCCGGCGATGAACACACGAGTGCCAATGGATCGTGCCCAGGACATGAGAAGTACCTAAATTTTCAACGAATTCCAGGCCTCTGTCGCCCAAAAGAGAGACCGCCTGATTACCAAGGTGTCCGGGTGCGAGGGGCCCCCGAGACAAGTTGTCGCAGGGCGGGGGCAGCGGGACAAAGTGTCCGCTTCGCTCCGCGAGAATGTGCCGTAAGTAATTGAAAGATAAAGGTAATATCTCTCCCGTTTTGGAACCGCACCTGCACCTACCTGAGTCACTTGGGGTGCGGTTACGCGCCTGTGCGCGACTTTAGTGGGGGGATTTAATGAAGAAGTTTCTGATTGTACTGATACTTGCTACGGTGACGTTGGCCTCGGCCAGCACCGCGGCGCCCAACCCGAAACTGTCTCCGGACCTGCAGCAGACGACCTCCTCCACGGTGCGCGTCGTGGTGCAATACAACAACGCGCCCGGCCAGCTCGATCTGCAGTTGCTCTCAACCCTGGGCTCGCTTCTGAACTCGCTGCCGCTGGTCAACGCTCTGGTCGCCGACCTGCCGCTGTCGAATATTCTGTCGCTTGCGAATCAGTCCAACGTGAAGTACATCAGCCTCGATCGGACGCTGTCTCCGACCCTCAGCAATGCCGCCCCGGCCGTGAATGCATTCGCCGCGTGGCAGTCGGGCTACACCGGCGCAGGAGTTGGAGTCGCGCTGATTGACAGCGGAATCAGCAGCCATCCCGACCTGAACGGCGGACTTCTGGGATTGTCGCGCGTGGTGTGGAATCAGAGCTTCGTCTCGGGAAATCTGAGCGCCACCGATCAATATGGCCACGGCACCCACGTCGCCGGTCTGATTGCGGGCGATGGGGCGAGTTCGACCGGCTCAAAATATTCGAAGACCTTTGAAGGCATTGCGCCGCAGGCGAACCTGATCAACCTGCGTGTCCTCGACCAGAACGGCCAGGGCACCGACAGCGCCGTGGTTGCGGCAATCAGCACGGCGATTACGCTTAAGCCACTGTTCAACATCCGCGTCATCAATCTTTCTCTCGGCCGCCCGATCTACGAAACCTACACGCTCGACCCCGTCTGCCAGGCTGTGGAAGCGGCGTGGAAGAGCGGCATTGTGGTTGTGGTGGCCGCCGGCAACAACGGCCGCTACTTGCCGACCGAAGGCTACGGAACGATCACTTCTCCCGGCAACGACCCTTATGTGATCACGGTGGGCGCGATGAAGCCGATGGGTACGCCCACGCGCACCGACGACCTGATCGCCAGCTACAGCTCGAAAGGGCCGACTGCGATCGACGCCGTCACCAAGCCCGACCTCGTCGCCCCGGGCAACCTGCTGGTCTCGATCGAGTCGCCGAATTCGACGCTTTACAACGAGTATCCCGGCAACGACGTGCCCAACAGCTACTACGTCAACGGAGGCAACAGCGCGCCGTCTTCGCTCTACTTCACGCTGAGCGGCACCAGCATGGCGACCGGCGTGGTCAGTGGCGTCGTCGCCGATCTGCTGCAGAAGAGTCCGAGTCTCACTCCGGATCAAGTGAAGGCGCGGCTGATGAAGACGGCATGGAAGTCTCTACCGGCCTTCAGCAGCACGACCGACCCGACCACCGGTATCAGCTACACCGATCAGTATGACGTCTTCACCGTCGGCGCTGGATACATCGACGTCGAAGCCGCGCTCGCTAATACCGACCTGGCCAAAGGTACGGCCATGTCGCCGATCGCAACCTTCAACGCGAGCAGCAATACCGTGTATCTCACGGATAATCCGTCGGCAGTGTGGAACACTACTGCCGCGTGGTCGAACGCTGCCGTGTGGGGCACTTCGCAGTTCGTCACCGGCACCAACTCCCCGTCAGTGGGCAGCTCGGCCTCAGCCAACAGCACTCTCTGGGGCGGCAACGCGATGTGGGGAAGTAATGCCATGTGGGGCAGCAATGCGATGTGGGGTAGCAACGCCATGTGGGGCAGTAATGCGATGTGGGGAAGTAATGCCATGTGGGGTAGCAACGCGATGTGGGGCAGCAGCGTTTCCGGCGGCGAGCAATAAACGCAGCCTGAACCCGCATTCTTGAATCCTGCATTCCTGAGCTCGCATTGAGCGGAGCTCAAATCGAACGGGGCCGCGATCTCTCGCGGCCCCTTCGCTCTTGATGCAAGTTTTCTTTGCGTCCTTCGCGGACTTTCTTAGCGCACTTTGCGGTTACAAGCTTTTGTCGCACGTGGCCGACCACAACTAGAACGCACTCCCACCACCGCCGCCAAATCCTCCGCCCGAGAATCCTCCACCACCGCCGCCGAATCCTCCACCGCCAAACCCCGATCCCGTCGAACTCGCCCGCGGAGCCGACACAAACACCTGGTGCATATCCGTAGCCATGCTGTTCATCGAACTCGAAAACAGAATCGGATTGAAGAACGTTCCCGGCACATACCCTCCGCCCGGCCCCACATACCAACCCGGAGGGTCTTTCACAATTCCCGCGAAGGCCTGCGCCCAGTGGTGCTCCACGCCCAGCGCCATCGCGTAAGGCAGGAACTTTTCGAACGTGGTCGGCGGCATCAGCTTCAGCCGATCCGCATCCACGCGATTCATGAACTCCTGGAAGCCAAGGACCGCCACGCGGGTGCGCGCTCCCTTCACCGTCTTGGCCGTCATTACGCGCGCAAACAGGAACCAGATCACCGCCGAAACCAGCACACTCCCAACCAGGAGCGGAATCGAATTCAGAAAATTCACCCACCCCAAGTACATCAGCAGCCCAAACGGGACAACAATCACGACGGCGGCCGCGACGCTGTATCCGTTGGCCGACTCCGGATCGAGCAGGTAAATGCCCTTATTTCTCAACGCCGACATAATGTCTTCGCGAATGATCGGCACTGCCGTGTAGAAGCGATTCTTCAGGCTGGAGAGCCGCGTTTCGCTTCCGCCCGCGAACACATTCTCCAGCATCACCCGCTCGTGCGGAGCCAGGCTCGGGTCGGTCCATTCCGACTGAGGCTTGAGCAAATGGAAGACATAATCTTTATGGGTGAAAAGCAGGCCCTTATCCGCGACTTCTTCGATCTTGATATACCCGCGAACCGCCAGATCGACGATGGTCGATGTAATGTCTTTAGGATGAATCCGGTCATCGAGCAGGGTGCCCGCCTCGGCCGGAGAGATGTTCGCCGGCGGCTCGTACATCGGAGCAACCGACATGCCCGGGTCGGGGTCACGCCCCTTCACCCACCATAGCCCGAACATCACGGCCAGCGTGACCACCGGCAGAAAGACGGCCGCGTTGCCGCCAATAAACCAGAAAAATCGCGTGATCGAGCTCGGTTCTGAAAGTACGTCTTTCGGAATATAAACGTCGATCGTCATCCCGCCGCGCATGGGCAGCGGATTGCTGGTCTCGAACTTTGTCACCGCGCCGTCGACCGTAGCCGTGGCGCCGTGTTCGCTCGATCCGTAAACGCCGGTGAACGCCTGCGCCCGCAGCGAACCTGCGGCAGCGTCCGGAAACTGCACGGTCGCCGAGGCATGATCGATTGGCACTGGCCAGTCGTTGCCGGTGACGTTCCAGTAAAACTCGTCGTAGTCCTTGAAGAACCGGGTTCCGTTCGGGATGCGGTAGGTGATCTCGACTGTGCGGGCGGTATCGACCGCGTCCGGAATATAAATCTTCAGATCGCGCGCGCCGTTGGAAATAGAGGAGTCGTACTTGAGCTTGCCGCCCTCGCCGTCGGTAACACTCTTGAGGCTGAGATAAAGTTCGTAGTTGGTGCCGTCCGGACCGGGATATTCGATCGGAATGAAGCGATGAATCCCGTGCCACTCGCCTACGAAGGTAAGCGTGATGCGCTCGGTAACCAGCGCCCCACCATCTTTATCGACTGTGATGTTGTCCTGAAAGTCGCTGACGCGCCACGATTTTGCCTGCGCGGTTACGGCGAGGCCGCCGGCGAACATCGCGAGAACAAGCGAAAGAATCCTGCGGGAGATTTTCAATTACCCAACTCCCCAATTACTAAATTACCCAATCGCTATTACTCAATCGCTCAGAACTTCACCTGCACTGGCTCGCGATCCGCGTCGGTGGTCTCGAAGAACTGCCGTTGCGTGAAGCCGAACATCCCGGCCAGGATGTTGGTCGGGAACGACTGAATCTTCGTATTCAGGTCGCGCACCACGGCGTTGTAATAGCGGCGCGCGTTCTGAATCGCGTCCTCGGTCTGACTGAGCTGTCCCTGCAGTTGCGTGAATTGATCCGAAGCCTTGAGCTCAGGATAATTTTCGGCCACGGCGAACAGACTCTTCAGCGCCCCGCTCAGCTGATTCTCGGCTATGGCCTTATCGGCTGGCCCCGTCGCCTGCATCGCCTGCGACCGGAACTTGGCAATGTTTTCGAACGTCCCCTTCTCGTGCGCGGCGTATCCCTTCACCGTCTCCACCAGGTTTGGGATCAGATCGTGCCGCCGTTTGAGTTGCACGTCAATGTCGGACCACGCCGAATCGCAGCGCACCCGCAGTTGCACCAGGCCGTTGTACATACCGACCAGCACGACCACGATGACCACGAGAATAACCAGAAAAATGATCGCACCCATCTGCGCCCTCCCTGGCTCTGAGTGAATTCACACGGACGTTAACATAGAAAGCCGCAGGAGCAAAATCCGCCGGCTCCCGTAGGAAGTCAATTAAAAAAACTTCGCGGCGCGCCCCCGGATGCGGAATCCAATACAACGTACAGGGAGGTTGAAATGGAAGCGAAAAACGAAATGGCATTTACGGAACGTTTCAATTACGCGAAAGTCGCCCCGGGTGCCTACCGGGCAATGAGTGGCCTCGAACATTATCTTCACGAGAGTGGTCTGGAGGAGTCACTGCTTCATCTCGTCAAGCTGCGAACGTCGCAGATCAATGGCTGCGCTTATTGTATCGACATGCACTGGAAAGATCTGAAATCAATCGGAGTCGAAGATCAGCGTCTCTATGAACTTAATGCCTGGCGCGAAACTCCCTTCTACAGCGACCGCGAGCGGGCCGCGCTGGCCTGGACCGAAGCCGTAACCCGCGTGGCCGATACGCACGTGCCCGACGAAATCTATGAAGAGGTCCGCCAGCACTTCAACGAAAAAGAATTGGCCGATCTCACGCTTGCCGTCGCGGCCATCAACGCCTGGAATCGCCTGGCTATTTCGGCAAGAACAGAGCCTGGAACGTACCAGGTTTCAAAGATGAAGCTGCAGAAAGAAGCGTAAAGCGAAGCAGGAGTAGATCGAGAACGAAGCGGAGGGTTACTGCTGCGGCTGTGGCGCGAAGTAGCCCTTGCGCGCCCGCACTTGCAGATCTTTCTTCAGCGACGAAATTTCGATCGACCGATAGCGCCCGTCCGCGTCGAAGTCGGCGGGCCGGTAGGAAACTACGTACTGGCTGCGGAGTTCGTCTTCAATCGCTGCATACGAGTGCGTGATGTCTTTCATCTTGAAGGGGAAGAAGGCGCGTCCGCCGGTAGCCTCGGCCAGTTGCACCAGCACCCGGTCGCCGCGCATCACCAGGCCGCTGTCGTCGGTCGAGATCGCGTAGATGATCACTTCCGCGCGCTGCGCCATCTCGATGGCTTGCGCCTTCGAGTATTCACTTTGATTATCTTCCCCGTCGCTGACGATGATGATCGCCTTGCGCACGGGATGATCCGGACGGTCTTTCAGGAATTTTTCCTTGCAGGCGCGGTAAACCGCATCGTAGAGCGCCGTCCCGCCGCCATCCTGCAGCGTATGCACGCTGGCCGAGAGCAGCGAGACGTTGTCAGTGAAGTCCTGCGCCATCTGGGTGTGCGTATTGAAGCCTTCAACGAAAGCCTTGTCGAAGCCGGCGCGCAGCGTGTGCTGCAGAAAACTCGTAGCCGCCGTCTGTTCGAAATCGAAGCGGCTGTCAACCGAGCCGCTCACGTCGACCAGCAGGCCCAGGTGGAGAGGCAGATCGGTCTCGCGGCGGAAGTTCAGAATCGCCTGCGGCGGCTTGTGGTCGTCGAGAATGCTGAAATCGTTCTGGCCGAGATCGCGCACAAACTTGCCATGCTTGTCGGTCGCGATGAAGAGCACGTTGACTTCATTCACCCGGGCGCGAATCGTGATCAGCGCCTGATCGTCGGAAGCATGGTCACCAGCGGCAGCACCGCCGGAGAGGTGATCATCGGGATTACCGGCCGGGCTATCGGGCGCGACTACAGCGGTCGCAGCCGCGTTGAGGCTGAGCGCATTGGACGCATAGGCAGATTGGGCGCGGGACTGGCCAACCAGGGCTCCCAGAGCCAGCGAAAGCGTAAGAACCCGAAGAATGCCGTTCGTGTACTTCATGCCCGAAGAATCCAATTTTTTCACTCTAATCACGGCCAATCGACACTTCCAAGCTACTGGATGCACGCGGGATGCCGAATTCGCCATCCCCGCAGATGCCGCTACCTGATTGACTTTAGGAGCGATCCGCTCTCAGTGCCAAGTTACAAAAGGAGCACACGATTGGTCATGGCGCAACACACGCAGTTTCTATCAGTTGCCCGACGGTCGCTGGCCTCTTCGCAGCCGTCTGTTGCCCGATTGGATGCCGCCCCCTGCATCAAACGCAGCCATCTCAGGAGTTTTTTCTTTAGAATCTTTCTTTACGGAGGGATTCGATGAAGAAGTTCATAGCCTGTCTCGCGCTCGCACTCATCGCAACCGTCGCGGTTTGTGTCGCCGACGACGAGCACGAAGAAGATCGCGTGAAAGATGCCGGAACCGTTCTGAAGGAGATTCTCAATATCCCTGACGACATTCCGCAGGATCTGCTCGATAAAGCCGAGTGCGTCATCATTCTTCCGTCCGTGAAGAAGGGAGCCTTCGGCGTCGGCGCCAGTTACGGCCGCGGCGTCATGGTATGTCGCAGCGGCGAGCACTACAAGGGCAAGTGGGGCGCTCCGGCGCTCTACGCGCTCGAAGGCGTCAGCATCGGATTTCAACTCGGTGGCCAGGCCACCGACTTCGTGCTTCTGGTGATGAATCCCAAGGGCGCGGAGTCGCTGCTCTACAGCAAAGTGAAGCTCGGCGCCGACGCCTCGGCCGCCGCCGGACCCAAGGGACGCACCGCCGAAGGCGCAACCGACATCGTGATGGACGCCGAGATTCTCTCCTACTCGCGCAACAAGGGCCTGTTCGCCGGAATCTCGCTGGAAGGCTCGACCCTGCGCTCCGACGGCAGCGCCAACGAAAAACTCTACGGGAGAAGACTGACGGCAAAAGAAATCATTCGCCTGGGCAAGGTGGGCATTCCTCCGTCCGCGCATGAACTGGTCACGCTGCTCGATACCAAGTCGCCGGTAAACAAGTCGGACCCGAAGTCGCTGGAGTAAATCGCAGTCGTCACCGGCAAAGACAATCTGCGAGAAACACGAGTGGTGGCTCAATCTGAATTTGTCTTGAAAGGGCACGGCTTCAGCCGTGCCATATGTGACGCCAAATCAATAGCGGCTTTAGCCGCTGAGAAATTCTGTGGCTAAGAAATCAGGAGCGCCAGTTCGCTGCTCGTGGCCCAGCGACGAACTCTCCATCCGTTATCACGATGAAGAGTGGGGCGTTCCGGTGCACGACGATCGCAAGCTCTTCGAATTCCTCATCCTCGAAGGCGCGCAGGCGGGCCTGAGCTGGGACACGATCCTGCACAAGCGCGAGAACTACCGGGCGGTCCTCGACGGATTCGATCCGGGGCGCGTGGCCAGCTACGATCGCAAAAAGACCCAGCAGTTGCTGCGCAATCCCGGCATCGTCCGCAACAAATTGAAGATTGCCTCGACAGTGGGAAATGCGAAAGCATTCCTCAAAGTGCAGGAAGAGTTCGGCAGCTTCGATCGCTACATCTGGCAATTCGTCGGCGGCCAGCCGCGCATCAACAAACGGAAATCGCTCAGCCAGGTTCCAGCCAGCACCGCCGAATCGGACGCGATGAGCAAAGACCTGAAGCGCCGCGGCTTCAACTTCGTAGGCTCGACCATCTGCTACGCCTTCATGCAGGCCGTCGGCATGGTAAACGACCACGTCGTCACCTGCTTCCGCTACAAAGCACTGAGTTCGATCGGTTAGCAACGTCGCGGCGCGGGATCAAGAGACCGCGGCATGAGCTGTGCCTGGCAGCCGGATCCTGGTCCGGCCCGAGCCCGAAGGGCGCCATTCATTAGCCCGGGACGTAAGTCCCGGCTTTCGTGGGGAAGAGACCGCGAGTCCCGAAGGGACGGCACTCGCGCCCGCGCCCGACCTCAAAGTCTCTTCAACGCTGACTGAAAACTCTCGCCGTCAAATAAATCGCCACCAGCCCCAACAACAACACCAATCCCTCCACCCGCGTCGACCAAATATGCAGCGCGTCAAACTGCAGCCGCGCCGGATTATCCGAAGCCACAGCCGCGAAATCCGCTACCTGCACCCGCAGCGTATCCATCCGCGGAATGATCCAGAACTGCGACACCAGCGTAAGTCCGAGCATCAGGCAGATGAACACATTGCGCGCTGAGAAAGGATGCGCCGTTCCATCGACGAGCCGGCTGTAAAGAAGCGAGCTGAGCAGAAATACGATCCCGGAGACAATCGCAATCCAGTGTAGCTTCCCCAACGCGCGACCCACGACGTTGCCCGCCAGATGAGTGCTCGGCAAAACCTGAAATGCCGTGGGCGCCAGCACGAAAGCAAAAAAGATCAGCCCGCCGATCCACACGACCAGCGAAAGCAGCATGAGAAAGCGCAGGAAGGTCATGACGGAACCCATTATCATGTGCGAGACTCGGATGCGCCAGAATGAATATGATCCGCACAAAATTGTTTCTCGCCTTGTTACTGACCACGACCCTCTGTTCCGCCCAGCCCCGCCGCAAGATCATCATCAATGAGGACGCATCCGGTCCCGGCGGCAGTAACCTGCAGACCATCCTGCTCCTCGTCCAGTCTCCGCAGGTCGAAGTGCTGGGCATCACCGTAGTGAGCGGCGATCAGTGGCGCGACGAAGAAGTTGCGCACACGCTGCGCCTGCTCGAAATCATCGGACGCACCGACATCCCCGTTGTCCCCGGCGCCACTTTTCCCTTGGTTCGCCGCCGCGACGAAACCCAACTCTGGCAGCAGCGTTACGGCAAGGTCGCCTACGCCGGCGCGTGGGACGATCGCTGGTGGCATGAGCCTTCTGTCATCCCGCCGCTGCCCGAGGGCCAGCCTACCACCAAGCCTGCCGACGAAGACGCCGCGCATTTCCTGATTCGCATGGTCCGCCAGTATCCGCACGAAGTCACCATCTACGAAGGCGGACCGATGACCAACCTCGCCCTCGCGATCTCGCTCGATCCGCAATTTCCGGAACTCGTGCAGGAGTTGGTCTTCATGGGCGGCAGCCTGAGTCCGCAGACCGACAATCCGGAATTCCTCAACAATCCCCGCCACGAATTCAATTTCTGGTTCGACCCGGACGCCGCGGAAATTGTCCTGCGCGCTCCCTGGAAAAAAATTGTCTGCACTCCAGTCGACATCTCGGTCAAGACGCACATGACGCCCGCCATGGCCAAGCAGATCGAGGCCAGCGGCACGCCCCTGGCGCGATACGTTGCCCGCTTCGCCATCTTCAGGGAAGGCGGCGACATCATGTGGGACGAACTGGCCGCCGCCGCGTGGATCGATCCGACCATCATCACGAAAAGCGAAACCCGCTACATGGGCGTAAATCTCGACCGCGGCGCCGGCTACGGCGATACCCTAACGTGGTCCGAGAAAGACAACCCGACGCCCGGCGCGCATCCCGTCGAAATCCAGCTCGACCTCGACGCCGAAAAGTTCTACCGCATGTTCGTGACCCTCATGACTTCGCCCACGCCGGCGCGGTGACCGCCATCCATACATTGTCATCCTGAGCGAAGCGAAGGACCTGTGTACCCTGCCGGCAGCATCGGCGCCGCCAGCGATTGCACAGGTCCTTCGACCCGCAAATAACGCGGGCCTCAGGATGACAATGCGCGTCAGCTTGCTCCCGCGCTGGCACCGAAATCCCGAACAGCATACAATCGATTACGAGTTTTTCCCTTATGTCACCGATTCCTGACGACCTCACCACCATCAAAGACGACATGGTGGCCTTCATCGAAGGCCACGGCATGCGCCGCTTCCACGGTTTCGTGGACTACGAAGAGGTGCAGTGCGTCATGTGGGAGATGGCCGACAATCCCGACGGCTGGAAAGATTTCGTCGAACTCGCCAAATCGGCGGGCGCTCCGTTCCTTACCATGCACTCCTGGACGCTGGAGCGCAAGGAACTCGACGAACTCGTGCAGCGCCTGACCAGTTCTGAATTTACCGACGGCGACGACGTAGAAGACGCGCGCTGGCTGCGAGCCCACGACGGCAAAGTCGGATTCCTGCAGCTGGGCTGGGCCTATCAGGGATCAATGTTTCTCTGCGAGGTCTCCACCGAATGGTATGAGCGCTACCAGCGCCTGATCGACGTCAGCGACGAATTCGGCGGCCTCACCCTCGACGAGCCCGATCAGGACGAAGAAATCTAAGCCTCAACGTGGGAACGTGTAGGGACGGACGCCCCCGTCCGTCCCCGAGCGAAGCGAGGTGGAATCTTTGCGCCCGCCGTAGCTCGTTGCGTCTCCGGTTCGTTGCACTCGGTAGTAAACTTCTCCCCGAACCTATGCAGTGGAATCAAGCCCTAGCCGATCCGCGTGCAAACTCCCTGATCGCTGCTCTCCGCACTCCTGCGTTTCGCGAGATCGCCGATGAACGCGTAGCCGCAATCCTCGCTCCGTTACTGCTGCGCCGCGGAATTGCGGACGCCGATTCAGCCGAGCGCTTTCTCTCGCCATCGCTCTCCCATCTCCACGCTCCCGAAAAAATGTCCGGCCTGCGCGCCGCGGTCGACCGCATCGAAGCCGCCATCGAGCGCAAAGAGCCGATGCTGATCTACGGCGACTACGATGTCGACGGTACGATGGCCGTGATCATTCTGAAAACTGCCATTGAACTCTGCGGAGGCGCCGCCGACTTCCACGTCCCGCACCGCATCCGCGAAGGCTACGACATGCGCGATGACGTAATCGAGCGCGCGGCCGCCGCGGGCGTTCGGCTCATCATCAGCGTCGATATGGGCATCCGCGCCTTCGCGCCCGCCGAAACCGCGCAGCGTCTGGGCGTCGATTTGATCGTCACCGATCATCACCTGCCCGGCCCCGATGGAGTGCCGAAAGCCTTTGCAGTCGTCAATCCGAATCAGAAGGGATGCGACTATTCCTACAAGCAACTCTGCGGCGCAGGCGTCGCCTTCAAAGTCGCCCAGGGATTACTGCAGCGCCGCTTCGACGCCGGGCGCCTCGAGGGCAAAGATCCGAACAAACTTCTGCTGTCGTTCATGAAAGTCGTTGCCATCGCGACCATCGCCGATGCCGTTCCGCTCACCGGAGAAAACCGCGTCTTCGCCTCGTTGGGCCTCGACGCTCTGCGCCGCGCCGTGAATCCCGGGCTGAAGGCTTTGCTCGAAGTGGCGCAGATTTCCTGTAACCGTCCACCGACTTCGGTCGAAGTCGCCTTCCGCATCGCGCCCCGCATCAACGCCGCCGGGCGCATGGATGTTGCCCGCGACGTCATCGAACTCTTCAGTGTGAAAGACCCGGCGCGCGCCCAGGAACTCGCGGCCAAACTCGACCGCCTCAACACCGACCGCCAGGAGGAAGAAAGAAGAATTCTGCGCGCCGTGGAAGAACGCTTCACCGATGACCCGGCTCTGTGCGACGCTTACTGCATTGTCATCGACGGCGAGGGCTGGCATCGCGGCGTAATCGGTATCACGGCCACGCGAATCGTCGAACGCTACAAGCGCCCCACCGTCGTGATCGCGCGCGAAGGCGAAGAGGCCTTCGGCTCCGGCCGCTCCATCAAAGCTTTTCACCTGTTGGATGCGATCGAATCCTGCAGCCAACTTTTTTCCCGCTACGGCGGCCACGCCCACGCCTGCGGCTTCGCCCTGCCCGCCCCGAATATTGCGGAGTTGCGCGCGCATCTCGACGCGCACGCCCGCGCCCGCCTCACGCCCGCGGATTTCGATCCCGTCCTCGACCTGGATGCGGAACTGAATCTAAGTCAGATCACGCCGCAGTTGTTTCATGCACTACGCCTGCTGGAGCCTTATGGCGTGGGAAATCCCGAACCAGTTTTCTCTGCCCGAGCCGAGCTAACCGCGCCGCCGCGCATTCTGAAAGAGAAGCACATCAAACTGAAGCTCCGCGCCGTAGCAAAGAAGAAAGAAATTGAGGGGAGGTCGTCCGAAGAATCGCCAGAACTCACCGCCGCCGCGATTCTGGCGACGCCCAACTGCCATCCCGACGGCGCAGCGATAAGGCGCAGCGAAAAGTTCGCTGCTGTTGCGGAACTGAGAACTGAGAACCACGGACTGCGAACCGTGCTCGATGCGCTGGGCTGGCGCATGGCCGAACGCATCGAGCAGTCGCCGCTTCTGGCGGGCGACACGCTCGATGTCGCCTTCACCATCGGACACAACGACCACCCTGAATACGGCGGCCTGGAACTCACGCTGCGCGACTTCAAGCCGGGACTTACCACAGGTGATAGTGGCCGTCCCGCCGCGCCATTTCCACGCTGACGCCGAACAACTCCGTCAGCCGGTCGACCTGCAGGATTTCTTCTTTCGGTCCGTCTGCGGCGACGCGCCCCCGGCTCATCAGCACCACGCGCTGAATCTCGGGAACAATGTCGGCCAGTTCGTGCGTCACCAGGATGATAGCCGTTCCCGAATTCGCCAGCGACCGCATCGTCTGCCGCACCGTGTGCTGCGCCGCCGGATCGAGCGAGTTGCAGGGCTCGTCAAATAGCAGCGCTCGCGGCCGGTGCACCAGGGCGCGCGCGATCAGAGTGCGGCGCGCCTCGCCAGAAGACATCTCGCTCACCGGGCGCTCCGCCAGATGCGAAATCTTCAACTCCGCCAGCGCCGCGTCGGCCAGCTCGCGCTGCCGAGAATCGACGGTGTGATTCGGCCAGATTGCAGTACTGCTGAAAAATCCCGACAACACCACATCGCGCCCGCTGGCATCTCCGGTGCACGAAAGCATCAAATCGTTCGACACGATTCCGAGATGCGCCCGCAGCTTGAACACATCCCAGCGGTCTTCTCCAAGAATGGAAAGAGACGACCCATCCCTCGCCATGGGATAACACTCGCGCGTAATGGTCTTGATCAGTGTCGACTTGCCGCAGCCATTCGGTCCGAGAATGGCGAGATGTTCCTCGGCGCCAATGCGCAGGCTGAAATCGTCGAGCGCGACTTTCTGCCCGCGCATCACGCGCAGGTTGCGGAAATCGAGCAGGGGAGGGGCGTCGGTCATGTTTGGCGCAATGTTCCATTCAAGTGTATTTCATCCCCTCGTCATCCTGAACCCGGTGTCAAGCCGGGCGAGGGACCTTACGAGGGCATGCAGCGCGATGTAGATGGGAGGATTTAGGGGTCGCTCTTCTCTGCTGCATCAATACAGCTGGCGGTCGTAAGGTCCTTCGCCGCGGCTTCGCCGCCGCTCTGGATGACATGGCTTCTGGGTTTAGCGAACGACGAACGACCAACCACAGCCCCCTGCATTACACTGAAGCCAGATGCCGCTCCCCATCTATCGTTTGCGCCGCCTGCTGGTTGCCACGACCGTAGTGCTCGTGGTAGTGGTCGCGGCCATGTATTTTTACGCGCGTTCGCGGGCGCGCAATGTGCTGAAAGAAATCCCCAACAAGATCGGCTACGACATCAAGCAAACCGTCAACGGGTTTCAGATCTCGAAGTCCGACGGAAAGCGCACCCTGTTCACGGTTCAGGCCAGCGATGTGAAAGAGTTCAAGCTCAACGGCCGCGCAGAACTGCACAACGTCAACATCGTGCTTTACGGCCGCGACTCGTCCCGCTTCGATCAGATCTACGGCGACGACTTTGCCTATGACCAGAAAACCGGCGACGTAACCGCCAAGGGGGAAGTGCAGATCGATCTGGTGGCGAACCCCACCGGCCTTACGAGTCCCGACCAGACCACGCCCAAGGAACTTAAGAATCCAATTCACCTCAAGACGCGCGATCTGGTGTTCAACAAAGATACAGGCAATGCCTGGACCGATGCCCGCGTCGAATTCCGCACCCCGCAGGCCTCGGGATGGGCCATGGGCGTAAAGTACGCGGGCAAAACCAATATCCTCACTCTGGCCTCGCAGGTCCACGTCGTGCTGAGCGGCGCATATGAGGGGACCCTCGAAGCCGAACACGGAGTCATCACCAACGATCCGCGCCAGGTCGTGCTCGATCATCCTCATCTTCGCCGCGAAGATGGCACGATGCAGTCCGATCACGCCACTTTTTATCTCGGCTCCGACAACAATGTCGAGCGCGTGCTGGCCGAAGGCAACGTCGTTGCCATAAACACGAGAAAGGCGAAGCGGGAGCCGAAGGGTCAGCCAATAAGAGACTTGCTGGCCAAAGAATCGGCGCCTCCCGAGCAGACTTCGGAGATTCACACCCGCGCCGATCAAGCTGAATTCCTGCTCACCTCGAAGCGGAACCTGCTGCGCACCACCACCCTTATCGGGAACGTTCACATTGAGCAGCAGGGACCGCAGCCCGCCGAAGGCGACGCCGGACGCATGATCCTGGAATTCACGGGCCAGAACGAGCTTCAGGCTGTGCATGCCGTCGAGGGTGCCCGCCTCACGCAGAAAGCGTCGGGAGCAAAAAATCGCGGCCCAACTTCCAACCCTCAGAATTTCGAACTCACCGCCCCGGTCATCGACTTCAAGGTTGCCCAAGGGCACATTCTGGAGAGGGCCGTCACCTCCGGCGCGGCGCAGATTACGATTACGCCGGCGCAAACGCTATCGGCCATGCCGGTCTCTCCGGGGCCGGCTCCTACGAACCCGGCGTCTACTGATCAGCGAACCGTCGTCACCGCCGGAAAATTCGACGCGAAATTCGCACCCTCTGACGGTGGAAACCGCCTCGCTGCCGTTCACGGCGCGCCTGACGCACGCATCGTCAGCTCAGCCGCCGGCCAGCCCGACCGCGTCAGCACCAGCGACGCCGTCGACGCCGTCTTCTTCCCGCAGGGTGGTATTGAATCGATCACGCAGACGGGTAGGGTCACCTACACTGACGGCCAGACGCCCGACAAGCGCGTGCAGGCCTGGGCGAACAACGCTCGCTATACGCCCGCCGATCAGCTGCTCGTCCTGACCGGCAGCCCGCGCGTGGTCAGCGGCAGCATGGCTACTACGGCCATCACCATCCGCATCAACCGCGCCACCGGCGACGCCTTTGCCGAAAACGACGTCAAAAGCACCTACAGCGAACTGAAGGAGCAGCCCGACGGCGCGTTGCTGGCGTCGTCATCGCCGATCCACGTTACCGCCCGCACCATGGTCGCCCACAATACTTCGCGAATCGCGTTGTATTCCGGAAAGGCGCGGCTCTGGCAGGACGCCAACATCATCGAGGCTCCCAGCATCCAATTCGACCGCGACCGCCGTTTCGTCACCGCGCAGGGCACCGCTGCCCAGCCGGTGCAGACCATCCTGGTCCAAACCGAGAAAGCCCAGGCCGAGAAAGCGCAGGGCGATAAGGCCAACTTAGCCATTGCCCCGTCAGCCTCAAAAAAAGTTGGAAGTCCAGGGGATTTAGGCCAGTCAAGCCCGGTCACGATCACCGCAACCCGGCTCACCTATGCCGATTCCGAGCGCAAAGTGCATTACGACGGAGGCGTCATCGCCAAGGGAGCGGACTTCACCGCCTCGGCCAAAACGGCCGATGCTTACCTGCTTCCGCGCGGTCAAACCTCGCCCGCGTCCCCAACCCAACCCCATAATAATCAACCAGTTGCGGCTCCCGGCCAGCTCGACCACATGGTCGCGCAAGGCGATGTCATCGTCCAGCAGCCGAACCGCCGCGCCACCGGCCAAAACCTCGTCTACACCGCTGCTGACGACAAGTTCGTCCTCACCGGCGGACCGCCTAGCATTTTTGATGCCGAACAGGGCAAGATTACGGGCGTTTCGTTGACTTTCTTCAGACGCGATGATAGGGTGCTCGTAGAAGGCGAAGCGAGTACTCCTGTGGTAACTCAGACGCGAGTGGCCAAATAAAAGACGAATGGCAAGATAAATGCGTACCCTGGCCACAGATGAAATTGGCAAATCGTATCGTGGCCGCCGCGTTGTAAATGGAGTCAGCCTGCGCGTCGATCAGGGCGAAGTGGTTGGTTTATTAGGCCCGAACGGCGCCGGCAAGACGACCACCTTTTACGCCATCGTTGGCCTGGTTCCTCCCGATACCGGCCGCGTGTTGTACGACGGTCAGGACATCACCGACGTTCCCATGTACTTGCGGGCGCGTCAGTATGGCATCAGTTATCTCCCTCAAGAAGCTTCAGTTTTTCGCAAACTGACGGTAGAAGAGAATATCCTCGCGGTTTTGGAGGCGCAGCCGATTTCCTGGCATGAGCGCCGCGAGAAGATGGAAAAGTTTATCGACGAGCTGGGACTGGAGCACATCCGCCAGAATCGCGGATATGCGTTATCTGGCGGCGAGCGCCGTCGCGTGGAAATTGCCCGCTGCCTGTGCATCAATCCCACGTTTATTTTGCTGGACGAACCGTTTTCCGGGATCGACCCGATTGCCGTGCTCGACCTGCAGAAGATTATCAGCAGCTTGCGCGCCAGCGGCATCGGAGTGCTGATCACCGATCACAACGTCCGCGAGACTTTGTCGGTCACCGACCGGGCCTACATCATCGATGACGGCAGAATTTTCCGCCAGGGCCAGCCCGAGCAGTTGGCCAGCGATCCGGAAGTGAGAAGAGTTTACTTGGGCGAGAGTTTCTCGCTGGTGTGAGAAGAGCGTCGTTGGTCGCTAGTCGTTGGTCGTTGGCAAAATCGAACTGCCGATGGCGAACGGCTAATAACCAACGACTAACCACAGCCGAGGTAAGCAGCAATGACGATTGACGAACGGTTGGAAGCTTTGACTCGCAATCTGGAGCTGTTATCGCTGGAGAGCGAGAAGCATGATCGGCGTTTTGAGCAGACCACGAAGCAGATTGAGCAAGCCACTAGGCTGGTCACCCAAGTCGCTGAAGGCACAGCCAGACTCTTGCGGGTTGTGGAGATGCACGAACATCGCCTCGACAGCCACGATGAACGGCTCGACAAGTTGGAGTAAGAAAAAAGCGTTGTTGGTCGCTAGTCGTTGGTCGTTGGCAAAATCGAACTGCCGATGGCGAATGGCGAACGACTAACGACAAACGACCAACGACATGGTTCTCCTACAACATAAACTCAGCGTAAAGCTCTCCCAGCGCCAGATCCTCACGCCTGGCCTGGTGCAGATGGTCTCCGTCCTTGCGCTCAACAAGCTTGAGCTCAAGGACATGATCAACGCCGAGATGGTCGAGAACCCGGTTCTCGAAGAACTCGAGGAATCCGTCCCGCTGCTCGATGAAGTCGGCAAAAAAGAAGAAGACCGCGAGCGCGCCGCTGCCGCGAGCAACGAAGAGAACCCGATCACCGCCGTCGAAAAGAAAGATCCCTTCGAAGAAATTGATTTCGGTTCGTTTTTTCAGGACTATCTCGATCCCGGCTATCGCACGCATGGCGAGATGGAGGATATCGAGCGCCCGTCGTTCGAGAATTTTCTCTCCAAGCCCTCGAACCTGACCGACCACCTGTCTTGGCAGCTCGGAGCATTAAGCCTGCGCCCTGAAGTACGCGAGGCCGCCGATGTGATCATCGGCAATTTCAACGAAGACGGATACCTGATCGCCAGCGACGACGAGTTACTCGGCGTAGCGCCTCCGGCCCCGCCCGAAGCCGACGCGGCCGTGGCGAAGAACATCGTCAGCGAGGCGCAAGCGCTGGGATTGGCCGAAGCTGAAGCCGACGCTGAACCAGAAGCCGATGCAATCTCCGCTTCCGAAGTCGAAGACATCGTTTCCGCGGAATCTGAACTCGACGCGTTGAACGAGGCTGAGGCTGGTGCCGAGTCCAATGGAATCGAGACCGCCGCGGTCATACCCGCCGAACTGAGCGCCGAACCGCCCGCCGCGCAACGGAACGAGCAGCCTGCCGAGCACCAGCATCGAAGAGACGCATCTGTCCTGTCGCGCGGAGATTCGGCCGCGGCCGTCGCTCCCGCGCCCGCGTCCCGGGCCGTGCCCGCCTACAAGCCCAAATTCACTCCCACCGATCTGCAGGAAGCCCTGGAAGTCGTCCGCCAACTCGATCCTCCCGGCGTCGGCTGCCGCGACCTGCGCGAATGCCTGCTTTACCAGCTTCGCTATCACCAGGCGCAACTCGCCCTGCACAAAAACGGCAACGGCACGGCACAGGTTCTCCAGGACGCCGTCTCCGTAGTCGATTATCTCCGCGACTTGCAGAACAAGCGCTACAAAGAAATCGGCAAAGCCATTGGCCGCCCCATCGAGGCCGTGCAGCAGGCGCTCGACTACATCCGCACCCTCGATCCGCGCCCCGGCCTGCGTTACAACAAAGTTCAGGCCCGCCTCATCGAGCCGGATGTCGCTTTCGTGAAGCACGGCGACGAGTGGCTGGTCATCATGAACGACGAAGACCTGCCGCAGCTTCGCCTGAATCCCGCCTACAAAAAGCTCGTCACTCGCGACGGCACCAACGACAAGAACACGCGCGACTACGTCAAAGAGCGCTACAAGAGCGCCATCCAGCTCATCAAAAACATCGAGCAGCGCAAGCAGACCATCACCAAAGTCTGTTATTGCATCGTCGCTCGCCAGCAGGATTTCCTCGAACGCGGCATCGATCAACTCAAGCCCATGATGATCAAGGAGGTGGCCGAAGAAATCGGCGTGCATCCTTCCACGGTAAGCCGTGCCGTCGCCAGCAAATACGCGCACACACCACAAGGCGTATTCGAACTGCGATACTTCTTCAGCGAGAGCGTGCAGGGACCGGAGGGCGGCGGAACGTCGCTGCTCATCCTCAAACGCCGCGTCAAAAAGCTCATCGAAGAAGAGGACCCCAGCCGTCCGCTGACCGACGAGCAGATCACCCGCATTCTGCAATCGCAGGGTATCCAGGTGACGCGCCGCACGGTGGCCAAATACCGCGAAGACATGCGCATCCCCAGCACGCACCAGCGGAGGGTGAAAAAATAGTCGTTGGCCGTTCGTCGTTGGTCGTCGGCATTACCGCCTGCGCTTCGACGATGTTCGACCCAACGACCAAAGACCGACGACCAAAGACGTATTAATGCGGTGCCCAATTTAACTCGATAGAAAGATTCAGGAGGGGGCGCTCATGAACGTGGAATACACGGGAAGACACTTCGAAGTCACTCCGATCATCCGCAAAGAAGTTGAAACTGGCCTCGCGAAAATCCGCAAAATCCTGGGCGACAAATTTGAAACCAAGGTGATCCTCGCCGTCGAGAAGCACCGCCACAAAGCTGAAATCACCATCAGCCCTCGCAACGGCCCGCTGGTCGGCCTGGCTCAGGCCAAGGACATGGCCATCGCCGTCAGCGAAGCCCTCGACCACCTCGAGCGTCAAGCCATCAAGTACAAAACGCGCTGGCAGTCGAAAAAGCGTTCGGCGCGCAAGAGCGAAGAAGTCAAGAAGTGGAACGGCCACTCCACTCCGGGCGATTCGCAAACCGATCTGCAGATCGCCGTCGGCTTCTCGCAGAAGACCGCTGTCCCCGTGATGGTGCACAAATATCCCGCGGTGGCGAAGACCACGGAAGTCCATCTGGTCCGCTCCGACGAAGCCGTCGCCGTGAGCCCCATGACGCTCGAAGAGGCCATCAAAGAAGCCCACTTCCGCGATCGCGACGTCTTCATCTTCCGCGACCCGAAGGGAAAAGTTATGGTCCTGCACCGAGCCCGCGACGGGAAAATGCAGCTAATCGAAGTCCCATAAACGGCCCATGTAGGGGCGGACGCCCCCGTCCGCCCCGCGGCCCAGCAGTATCGGGCCGCGTGCAACTATCCGAGAACTCAGAAGCCGTTGCGCAAAGTGCAATATCACTGATTGTGCAACAACGACCTTCCCCAGTGCCCAAGACGCCCACTCGCTTCGCTCGGAGCGGAGGCGTCCACCCCTACAGTTATTCATTTACATTTTTCGCCTGCGGCGTATGATCCTCCCGCCGTCAAACTCAACCCATAAAAGGAGATCACCATGAAGAAGCTCTACGGGCTCCTCGTATTCGTGTTGTTGCTCGCTCCCGCGCTGTTCGCGCAGGAACATTACACCGAAGGTCCGGTCTGGCGCGTGCAATTGATCCGCGTGAAGCCCACGCAAATGGACGCCTACCTCACCAGCCTGCGCCAGTCCACCAAGCCCTTGATCGAGGAACAGAAGAAGGAAGGCATGATCATGGACTACAAAGTGTTCCTCAAAGAAACCAAGACCAGCCCGGACGACTGGGACATCTGCGTGGCCATCGAATACAAAAACCACGCCGCCATGGACGGTCTCGCCGCAAAAGGCGAAATGGTTCGCGACAAAATCCTCGGCGGAAAGATGCAGAGTCAGCAACTCACCGACAAGCGAGCCGAAATTCGCGAAATCATCAGCAGCGAACTGATGCAGGAAATCTTCCTGAAGTAGTTCGAACCGCGGCCAGCGCAGCGAGCGCGGGTGCCCCACCCTTAGCCGCGTTCTGTGCGGCTAGGGTGGGGATGTTGACTTTGATCGTGTAGTTGATCGTGTGGGGACGGGTCTCTGACCCGTCCAGGCCGAGCAAAGCTCGGCTGCGCTCTAAGCCTGCGCTCAAAGTCGCTCCAGCCAGCGCCCATGCTAAAATCCGCCGCCAAGAGGACCATCGCCCATGTTCAAAATCCCCCGCCCCATTCTTGCTCTCCTGCTTCTGCTTGCTCTGACCCACTTCCCGCCCCAGTCCCGCGCCCAGACTCCCTCCCCGAAGCTCTCCGTCCACTGGGAAGAACTCACAGCCGCCGATTTCCGCGAGGGCATCCATCGCTCCCAGGGAACCTGCCTGCTGCCCTTCGGCATCCTCGAAAAGCACGGCCCGCATCTTCCCCTCGGCACCGATCTGCTCGACGTGCGCTACGCCGCGCTCCACGCCGCCGAGCAGGAATACGCTGTAGTTTTTCCCGAATATTACTTCGGACAGATCGCCGAAGCCCGCCACGAGCCCGGCACCATGGCCTACAGCCGCGAAATGCAGCTCGCGCTCCTGCAGGAAACCACCAATGAAATGGCGCGCAACGGCTGCAAGAAAATTCTGATCGTCAACGGCCACGGCGGCAACGAAAGTCTGCTGCCCTACTTCGCGCAGACACAACTCGATAAGCCGCACGATTACGTGGTCTACGTTTTCGACGAACGCACGCCGCAGCACGGAGGTCCACCCAGGAAAACGAAGATCGACATGCACGCCGGCGAAAGCGAGACCTCGAAGATGATGATTTCCCGCCCCGATCTCGTCCATCAGGACCGCGCCCCCAGCGAATCCGGCGCAGACCAGGCCCGCCAGAAACTCCCCGAAGACGTCTACACCGGAATCTGGTGGTATACACGCTTCCCCAACCACTATTCCGGCGACGGCTCCGCCGCGACAAAAGAGCTGGGCGAATATCAGATGAACTGGTGGATCGATTCAGTGGTGAAGGCGATCAAAGCAGTGAAGGCCGACGACGTCAGCCTCAAACTGCAAAACGAATTTTACGAAAAGAGCACCCACCCGCTCGACACGCAGCCGTGACCCGCAAAACGGAGAGGCGTCTCTCGACGGAGAGTCATCTCTCAACAGGTTGTCATCCCGAGCGCAGCGAGGGACCTGGGGTTCCTGCCGATGCCGGCAAGAACCCAGATTCCTCGCTACGCTCGGAATGACAAGAGTATTTTCCGGAAAATGCATTTCCCCGGACCCGCTACGAGCTTCCAATCAGCACGCCCGTAATAAACACCAGCACTCCGCCAAGCCCCACCTGCAGCGCCGCGGTCACCCAGGGCGAATCCATGTACCGCCGGCGGATCCAGGTAATCGCTGCAAGTTCGCCCACCACAACCGCCCCCGCAGCCCACAGCGCGACCCGGAAATCGCGAATCAGAAATGGCAGCGTGTGCCCGATCCCGCCCAGCCCCGTCATCGCGCCGCAAATCAAGCCCCGCACCCACGGGTGCCCGCGGCCAGTCAGACTTCCATCATCCGAGAGCGCCTCGGCGAAGCCCATGCTGATGCCCGCTCCGGCCGACGCCGCCAGTCCGACAAGAAACGCGTCGTTCGTATTGTGCGTCGCGAAAGCCGCCGCAAACACTGGCGCCAGCGTCGAGACTGAACCATCCATCAGACCGGCCAGCCCCGGCTGCACGATCTGTAAAACA
>Ga0074044_10000375_pt1 | contig 44372 bp, 31 predicted proteins | sample BogForMeECP23OM1_FD_94443 | JGI IMG/M metagenome (GOLD analysis project Ga0074044, IMG submission 94443) | Bog forest soil microbial communities from Calvert Island, British Columbia, Canada - Bog Forest MetaG ECP23OM1 | ecosystem: Environmental > Terrestrial > Soil > Wetlands ...
AGACGGATCACCTTCACCTGTGACCGTTCGTGAGAACAAATTCGATGGTGAATCCTGCAAAGGGGCTTTGGCGCTCGGTCTGCAGGCGGATGACGTGCCAACCGGAAGCTATTCCGGTCGAGAAGTCCTCTTCCGGGAAGCTGGAAATTTCCTGTCAGAGCCTGCCGATCTTCACCGGTTGACGCCTTGACAGTGCGCAAAGGAATTCTGCCTTAACTTAGCGCATAATGGGGCGGGCCACAGGGGCCGGACATGAATATCCAACTGCCTGGTCATCACGCGTTCTCCGGGAGTCAGTCCAGTTACGTCTTGGACCGTCTCGGCCGCGTCTCTCATCCAGACGTTGGTCGAAGGTCAAATACTGCGAGTGCACTGGTCGCAGCGCCAATTTGGAATATAAAGGACTTTCCGACATTTCTCAAGCCGCATCGGAAAGCCGTGTGGACGCGGCTTCCGCCCCACTAATTCCACAGGTTTTCCACGTTTTCAGTTGACGAGTGCCGACGCTTCCGGCTTTTGCGCCTCGGGCTCCGGCTCCGCCTGACGGCGCTCCAGAGCCCTGCGCTGATCCTCGATGCAATGATCCACTCTCTGCTTGATCCAGAACACGTAACTCCGCTGCGTCATCTGGGTGTTGGTGTGGCCCAACATCCGCGCGACGTTTTCGAGGCTGACGCCGCGCAGCAGGGCGTCGATCGCGCACGAGTCCCGCAGGGCGTGCGGGTGCGGCTCGATTTTACGTCCGTCCTCGGTTTCGATCTCCGTCACGCCCGCAAAGGTGCACAGGGCCTTGAACCGCGCCCGCCAGCGCTGACAGTTCACCGCCACCCTGCCTTCGAAACGGAACGGGCGCTCCGGATCGCTGCCGTCCTCGGGCGGGATCGACCGCAGGCGTGCGGCCACTTCGGGGGCGAGCAGCACGCTCGCGACCACGCCGGACTTTTTTCGGCGATAGCTCAAGACGTCGTTTCGCCCATTGTTTACGCTGGTTACAGCGGAGGTGAATCCTTCTATTATAAAGCGTCGTTCGCTGTGCGTCGTTCGTCGTTCGCAAAACCAGACGCGAAGGGGCGAGCGAACGGCGAACGACGATCGACGTGCAGCTTCTTATTGCGCCGCGAACGAGAACAGAATAAGGATGTAGATCCAGATGGCGGTCATCGCGTGCCAGTACCAGGACGTGATGTCGACGATGATGCGGCGGGTTTCGATGTGCAGGCGATTGAACCAGGAGGCGACATCGGCAAAGAGCAGAGCGAGCAATCCGCCCGCGAGATGAAGGCCGTGCATCGCGGTCAGGACGTAGACGAACGAACTGCTGGTGCCGCCTTGCAGATGGAATCCGCGTGAGGAGAGATTGTTCCACGCCCAAAGTTGTCCGGCGAGAAAGAGGAATCCGAGCACGGTGGTGAGGGCGAGCCACGGAAAGTGGCGCTCTTCGCCGAGCGAGATTCCGGGAATGGATTGGACCGGAGCGAGCGCGGCTTCGCGGGTGATGGCGCGGCGCGCGAAGTCAATGGTGATGCTGCTCGCAATCAGCACGGCAGTGTTTGCGAGCAGAATCAGCCAGGGAAGTTGCACGGGAGCCCAGTTGCGGATGTAGTCGTCGGTGGCGAAGTCCGGGCTGAGGAAGCCGCGGCGCACCAGATAGACCGCGGTGAAAGAAAGAAACAGCATGGCGATGGGCGTCATGGCGACGGCCAGGCCGAGGCGAGCGTTGCGCAGGCGGTCGCCGTAATTCGGAATCGAGCTCGGAACAAAGTGGGGATTGTTGTCGCCACCGTCGCGTCCGCGGCCATCGTCGCCTCCGCCAGCGCGTGGCGGGAGCGATGCGCCGTTGTGGCCAGCGGAGCGCGAGCGCGGCGAAATGGGTATCGGTCGCGGCATTCGAGCCAAAGGAAGCGGAGTCAAACGGGCGCGGAGAAACGCCGCGCCGGTTGCGTCCCACATCTACTGTGTACTAGATGATCTCACCTGGCGCGCTGGTTCGCCAATGGGTGATGCAGGATCCGATGTGCAGAAGATTGCGCTGACGCCGCTCCCCGCGCCCGTTTCGAGCTTGCTTTTTGCGCGGTGCAGCCGTCATCATTAGCGACGGCATTATTTCCGGCTGCGTACAGGAGCGAACGCATGAACGGGTATTCTGGGATCTCAAGGGGTATATCAATCGTTGTTGCGGCGGTGGTTCTGGTGTTTGGCGCATGTTCTTTGGTGTCGGCGCAAGGACGAGTCGAGGGCGTTTTCAACGGGCACAGGATCATCTACCCGCAATCGAGTATTCCGCAGGCTGGCCGTCATCATACGAATTATTTCTTCGTCGATTCCGACAAGCCGCAAAGCACACCACCGTCGGGCGTTGAGACGCCGGGGTCGCTCGCCTGTGTGTACCAGTTGGTGAGCGGACCAGCAGGGTGTCCAGTCGCCACCAGCACCGCGTTGCCCACCGGTGGCTGGGGAGCGATTGCCATTGTTGACGCAGGCGATTACCCAACTGCGGCGGCGGATCTTGCGGCCTTCTCCAGTTACTACGGAATTGCGCCCGCCGATTTTACTGTGGTCTGGACCACCAAAAAGGCTCCTCCTGTGTACTCGGATTGGGAGGGCGAAGAGGCGCTGGATATCGAGTGGGCCCATGCCATGGCGCCGAACGCCAAGCTCTACCTGGTCGAATCACCGCTATGCAAGACCGCGTGCGCGACCGACCCCACCTGGGCCGCGGTGACCCTCGCCGCCAAGCTAGTCAAGCCCGCGGGCGGCGGCGTGATCAGCATGAGCTGGGGCGACGCGGAAGTCAGCCAGGAGACGGGCTGGGACCATTACTTCACGAACAAGAGCGTTGTCTTTTTTGCCGCCAGCGGAGACTCTGGCTTGGGCGTGAGCATTTATCCGGGAGCGTCACCCAACGTGGTTTCGGTTGGCGGCACGTATTTTAACCGCGACGGGAGCGGCAACTTTGTGAACGAGGTCTACTACACGGGCGGAGGCGGAGGCGACATCAGTCCTTACGAGGCCCGGCCGGCTTATCAGAATGGGGTCGCGAGTGTCGTCGGGAGCCATCGTGGGTATCCCGATGTGGCGTCCGATTTTTGCTGTGCGCCGATTTACTTGCAGGGAGGATGGACTGCGGTTGGCGGCACAAGCTGGGCCTCGCCGACGTTCGCGGGCATTGTGAACGCCGCCGGCAATAAGGCGAAGGGAAGCGTGGCCGAGCTTACGATGATGTACAACGAACTGGCGAATCCTACCGAGTACGCCGCGGATTTCTTCGACATCACGCAGGGCGATTCGCGCTGTACAGTGGGCTTTGACCAGTGCACGGGCATAGGTTCGGCACGAACGTACGCGGGCAAATAGTCGTTGACACAGGGTTCTTATTGCCCGGCCACGTCTTGCTTTGCTGCGAGGCGACGATAGACGCCTTGGACGAAATGAATGAGGGTGGCGATCCTGTGGTTAGAACCGTTAGACTGAAGTCTGCCGGACGAGTTGTTGTGGCCGTGCGAAAGTGGCGGAACTGGCAGACGCACCAGACTTAGGATCTGGCGGGGAAACCCATGGGGGTTCGACTCCCCCCTTTCGCACCAAGTAAGCGTCCTTCATTTGCTCTGGTCTCCCTTCGTCGATCTTGTATACAGCGCTGGGCATTTCCCGGATACAAGAGGCCAACGCGCCCCTTCTTGTTCTGGTATATATCGTCGTTGTCCAGCGTGTGCTGTTCCTGGCTGCTGGGCGTTAAGTTGGCCGCAAAATTCGGGGCAGCAACGGGGGAAGCAGGCGATGAAAAATGCGGCTCCATCAATGACGGCAGTCCTTGCGAGTTTCCTGCTTGCCGTTGTGTTCCCGACCGCGAGATCGGTCGCCAAGATTAACCCGGAGGAGTTCAGCCAAACTGCAGTCGTGATAAAAGTCACCGCTGCGCGTGAAATTGAGGGGGCTGGCAGGCGCGGGAGGGTCAGGTATGGAAACGAATTCTTCATCGTGACCAAAGTAGGAGATAAAGTCTACGATCTCAACGGTGCGCATCGGATTGAACCAGGCAGCTATCGCGCAAAGATCAACGGCAAGCGCAACCGCGTGCAGTTCCTCTTAGATGGCAAGGATGGAAAGCCGAAGTGTTCGGAATGGTACAGAATCGCGGGAGGGCAGGCGAGGATCGGCGAGGAGTCCAAATAGCGTGAGCATGATTTCTGGCGACTAGAAATTTTATTGCCCAGTCAATGCACCTTACCAGCCCCCTGCCGGAAGCCTTGCTGGACAGGGTGTCTCCAGCAGTTGGTTGTGACTTATCGTGCTCCGCGCAACTTATTGAATTGTTTTGGCGCGGCGAACCTACTCGTAGGGCGGCTCCATCCTCTTATACAACAGCTGCTAAGTCCGGCCTCTTGCCGTTATGCCCTGAAGCCGATGACGCGCGTCGTGAGGCCACATCTAGGTGCTGAAACCAGTACGCAACTCGGCCGCGGCTATTTCCGGTGCGCGGTCGACCGCGGCTTCCCAGTGCAGACGCTCCAGGTGCATGGCATCGCTTCGGTAGTAGGGAAGCATTGCCGTTCTCGTGACCATAACCAAGTTTACGCGGAACGACGGTGAGCCTTCGAGCGGGGCCGACAACAGGGCTAGATTGAAGCTGTCGTAGCCCAACGCGTGGTACCAGTGCAGCACTCGCGACGTGCCCGACGCGATGGCGGCAACGTCGGTATCGTCGAGTTGCAGCAAGGTCTCACGGCCACGGACCACGGCGCGCACTTCATTGAAACCGATCGGAGCGAACGCGGTCATCCAGGCGGTCGAGCCGAGATCCCAGGCAAAACGCTCGTTGCGCGCTCTTTCCGTTGTCACCAGGTCTTCCCAAAAACTCGTCCCATTCTCTTGCCAGTATCTCTCGGCGGCCTCAAACTGAAAGCGCATCATAGTCGTTGGAAAAGGGTCGAGGAACACCTGCGCATGCGGGTGCGGCAGCGATCCGCCGGATGGAAACAGATAATTGATATTCCAGGCGCAATAACGGGCGCGCGGATCGGATGCATGCACGGCTTGAACGTAGCGAATGCAGGCGGCGAGATTATCGGCGATCAACTTCGGGGAGAACTCATCGACAGCAAGCCAATGCCTTGTCGTGAATGCCGCGACTGCGGCGTACTGCGAATAGGGCACGAGGTTGGGAAACAGCACGGTTTCGCCGACTCGGATGCGGCGTTCACCGCTCACTTTCGGATCAATACATGGTGTTACCTTTTCGATGCGCTCCGCACAGAAGGGGCAGGACGCATCCGGGAGTTGGAATTTCTTCACGGCTTCGGGATCGGCCGTCTGCAGTTTTACTCCTTCGGCAATTCTCGAGGTGGTGCCGAGCAAAGGATCAAAGCGAACCTCGACCGACCGCACTTTGGTTTGCGATCCGTCTGGCGTCATAAATCGCGCTTCTAGTTTCTCGCTGCGGAATTGGATCGGCACGGCGTTCCCCCGATAAGTTCGCTAGCCTATCAGTTCCGGGTGGAGGAGTGAAAGGAGGGACTTTTGTGAGTCAATCTGGCTCTAATGAAAATCGTGCGACGGCGTGGGTGCGGCGCTGATCGAGAGCGGTTGGATGCTGCGGGCTTTCAGGTGCACTACGTTGTCCTGGTTCTGCACTATGCCGGAGACCAGGACAAAACGTTCGTTGAGAACGACCATGCGGTTCTGGTCGTAGAAGTCGGGGCTGATGATGACGCGTGCAGTGCCGGTTTCGTCTTCGAGGGTCATGAAGATGATTCCTTTGGCGGTGCCGGGGCGCTGGCGCGTGATGACGCATCCGGCCGTGGCCGCTTCTATGCCGTGAGGAAGATGGCGCAATTCGATGGCGGACTTTACGCCGCGCGCGCGGAGAACGTCGCGGCGGTAGGCCATGGGATGGTGGCCGGTGGTGAGTCCGGTGCCGTGATAGTCGGCGATTAATCTTTCTTCTATGTTCATGGGATGCAGGGGCGAGGCCTCATCCAGTTCGATAATTCCTTCCAGCAGCGGGCCGGTTTTTCTTGCCGCTCTTTCTACCTGCCACAGTGCGTCGCGGCGATGGAGCTTGGTGGTGGGCGAGAGATTATTGAGTGCGCCGATGGTGGCGAGAATTGCCAGATTGTCGCGGGTGAGTTGGGGGACGCGGTGAGCCAGGTCTTCGACGGAAGCGAAGGGGGCGCGCTGGCGCTCGCGGACGAGGGCTTCGGCGGCGGATTGTTGCAGGCCGCGGACGTAGCGCAGGCCGAGGCGGAGGGCGAGATGGTGGTCGTCATTATTAGTGCTGTTATTGTCGCTTTCGAGCGTGCAATTCCAATCGGAGCGCGTTACATCCACGGGGTGCACGGGCAGGCCGTGGCGTTGGGCGTCTTTCACGATGGTGGCGGGATGATAGAAGCCCATCGGCCAGTTGTTGAGCAGCGCGGCGGTGAAGGCGGCCAGGTAACGAACTTTCAGGAATGCGCTGGCGTAGGCGATGAGGGCAAAACTGGCGGCGTGCGATTCGGGAAAGCCGTAGAGCGCGAACGAGCTGATGAATTTGACGATTTGCTCCTGGGTTTGCGGGGGGATTTTGTTCGTGGTCATGCCGGCTCGAAGTTTGGTCTCGATTTCGCGCATGCGCTGCTGGGAGCGCTTGCTGCCGAGGGCGCGGCGCAATTCTTCGGCTTGGCCACCGGTGAAGTTGGCGCAGATCATGGCCAGCTTCAGGAGTTGTTCTTGAAATAGCGGCACGCCCAGCGTTCGCCTGAGAACCGGAATGAGCGATTCGTGCGGGTAAGTCACTAGTTCCTTGCCCTGACGGCGGCGGAGATAGGGGCTGGTCATTTCTCCGGTGATTGGGCCGGGGCGAATGAGCGCGACCTGCGTGACGAGGTCGTAGAACTTGGTTGGATTATTGCGTGGGAGGGAGGCCATCTGCGCGCAGCTTTCGATCTGGAACATGCCGATGGTGTCGGCTTTGCGGATGGTGTCATAGACGTCGGGGCAATCCTGCGGGAGGTGGGCCAGGTCCACTTCTTCGCCATAGTGATCCTGAATAAGTCCGATGCTGTCTTTGAGAACAGCCATCATGCCCAGACCTAGTAAGTCGACTTTTATCAGACCTAAGTCGGCGCAATCGTCTTTATCCCACTGCACGACCACGCGGCCGGGCATGGTGGCAGGTTCCAGCGGGACGACGGAATCGAGTTGCCCCTGACAAATGACCATGCCGCCGGAGTGCTGGCTGAGGTGGCGCGGCAGGTCCTGCACGCGCTGGCAGAGATCGAGATAGATGGCGATTTGCGGATGAGTGAGATCGAGGCCGGAGTTGGTGAACTGTTTGTCCATCGTGTCATTCGGATCGCGCCATTCCCATCTGCCGACAATCGCCGAGAGCCGGGCCAGCGTGTCTTCATCGAAGCCGAGCACTTTGCCCATTTCGCGGGCGGCGGAGCGTCCGCGGTAGGTGCAGACGTTAGCGGTCATGGCGGCGCCGCGTTTGCCGTAGCGCTCATAGACGTATTGAATGACTCGCTCGCGCTGATCGCCGCTGGGGAGATCGAGATCGATGTCGGGCCACTCGCCGCGCTCTTCGGAGAGGAAGCGCTCGAAAAGCAGGTCCATGCCGATCGGATCAACGGCCGTGATGCCGAGCGAATAGCAGACGGCGCTGTTGGCGGCCGAGCCGCGTCCCTGCACGAGGATGCCGTTGCGCTCGCAGAAACAGACGAGATCCCAGACAATCAGGAAATAGCCGGAGAGCTTGAGCTTTTCGATGAGGGCAAGTTCTTTTCCGAGTTGTGCGCGCACACGGGCGCTGATAGGACGATAACGGCAGCGGGCGCCCTCCCAGGTGCGCTTGTGGAGGAAGGAATCCATGGTCTCGCCTTCGGGGACGGGATAGCGCGGGAATTCGTAGCCCAGTTTTTCCAGCGTGAATTCGAGGCGCGACGATAGCTCGGTCGTGTGGGCGAGAGCTTCAGGAAGATCGGCAAAGAATTGAGACATTTCTTCCGCGCTGCGAAGGTGGCGCTCGGAGTTACGGGCTAGCAGGCGTCCGGCGGTGTCGAGGCGGCGCTTGTTGCGGAGGCAGGTAAAGACGTCGGCGATCTGGCGCTCGGCGGGCGTGGCGTAACAAACGCCGTTGGTTGCCAGCAGAGGCAGATGATATTCGCGCGCCAGGCTAATGGCGGCCTGATTGCAGGCTTCCTGAGAGCGGTCGGCGTGGCGCTGCAGTTCGACGTAGACGTTTTCGCGGCCGAAAATGTCTGTGAGTTGATGCAGGAGAGCGCGGGCGGCAGGAATGCCACCTTGCGTTAGCGCCTGGGCTAGCGGGCCGGTTTCGTCTCCGGTCAGGCAGATCAGGCCTTCGGCATGGGACTGCAGATCGGCGAGTGAGGCGGTTGCGACATTATTTTTCTGCGTGCGGAGTTTGGTGGTGGTGATGAGGCGGCAGAGGTTCTGATAGCCGGTTCGCGTCGCGACCAGGAGCGGATAGTTCCCGCCGTCAGCGACAGCGATTTCGGCGCCGACATGAGCTTTGATTTTGGCTTGCTTGGCGGCCATGTGGAAACGCGGCGCGCCGTAGACTCCTTGACGGTCGAGAAGAGCCATGGCCGAGAGGCCGCGCTCGGCGCAGGTGGCGATGAGGGTTTCGGGCAGGGAAGCACCTTCCAGAAAACTGAAAGCGGAGCGGGCGTGGAGTTCGATGTAGGGCATGGCATAAACGAAGTGACAGGCAGAAAGAAGGTTTTGTCGTTGGTCATTCGTCGTTAGTCGTTCGCGGTGCTTGGACGAACGACACATCCCGAACGACTAACGACAAACGACCGACGACTCAGTTCTTAATCAAACACTCCTTCTACGAACCACTGGCGGCGGAGGCGGTCGCGATAGATGCGATAGAAGCCGGGGCCAGCGGAAGTTTGCAGAGCTACATCCCATTCTTCTCGCGTCCAGGCGGCGGTGTTCCACCAATTGCCGGAGCTCGACCACGGTCCGGACGCGGCGAGGACGCGGCGTGGGCGGCTCCAGAGACGGACAAAATGCGGTTTCTTGCCGTCGAGTTCCACCGTGGTTTCGAGCGCGGGACGGAAAATGCGCAGCGCAATGACGGGAGAGGACTGCGGGGATGAAAAGTCATGGCCTTTCGGTTTCAGAGAGGGGTAGGGGGCCTTCGACTCCGTGGGAGCTTTGCTTCGCGCGCTTCCGCTGCGCTCAGGATGACATGGCCTCCTCACGTCTTGGAGGGTTGAAAATCGTTGCAGAGCGAAACTGCCGGGCCTGTGCGTATCGAGCAGATGGGGCGAGCCCACGCAATCAGTGCCGTCGTTGTCGGTAATGCCAACAACTCCGCGAATTCGCGCTAAAGTGATTTCTAGTTTTTCCGCCTCGGGCGCGGGCGGCGCAAAAAGATTTCCCTGCGCGAGCCGCGGCTTGACTGGAACCACTTCGAGGCGCAGAGAGCGAATGGGGGCTGAGAAGGAAGTTTGCTCCAGATGGAGACGGACCAGGCCGAACAGCAGATTGTTATCTTGCGTGGGGACGGGAAGTTTCCACACGTGTTGGGATTGGTCGCCTTCTTGTGCGCCATTGCGATTTTCGCTGATTCGAGGTAAGACGCGGCAAAAATCCCCGCCCAACGAAAACCGTATTGGGTGGAGCACCCCACTAAGTTTTGTGCTTTGGAGTTGGCGCACGTTGAGTCCGACCGTTAGGCGTAGTTCGCTGGCGGCCTGTGCTGTCGAGATCAGGCGGGAGCAGAGATCATGGAGAAGGCGGGTCAGTATAAAGAAGATGGATTCGAGAGTTTCCACGGGATCGTCGAACTCGAAACTGGCGGCGAATTCCGGGTTCGGCTCGATTGTCAGCAAGGGGCGAGCGATTGCGCCGCGGGCGAGTTTTTGTATGTACAAGCCTTCCTGGCCGAGGCGCTCGACTATGGCAACCGCGGGCAGCGCGGCCAGCGACTGGAATGTGCGAAGGCCCCACCGGTTGAGGGTTTTAAGCATTTCGGTCGAAAGGGGGAGCGTTTCGATAGGCAGGGAAGCGAGGCGCCGAGATTCTTCCCCGACGGGAACAATTGTGTTTGCGGAAAAGCCGCGGGCGGCGAGAAAGGCGGTGTCGGGGTTGGCGGCAATTGCTATGCGAACTTCGAATCCGGCTTCTGCGGCCGCGGCGGTCATGGCGCGGAGGGCGCGTGGCCATACTTGATTTTGCAGGACATTTTCCCGGCCGGCGTTTCGTTGACTATTATTGTGCCGCCCAAAGAGTTTGTCCGTTCCGCTGAGATCGAGAATCACTGCTCCGGGAACCGTGAGTTCTACGCGCGGGGAGAACTTGCTCGCACAATCGAGCAGGGTGGATTGCGCCGATTCTTCCTCGGCAAGGGAACGCTTGCGCAGCACGGCGCCGGCGCAGAGTCCGGCTTGCAGCTTTGTCATTCCCGGTTGAATTCCGGCGTGGCGTGCGGCGAGGTTGATGGCAAAAACTCTAGGTAGATTGGCGGGGCCATCGAGAATGGCAATGGGCGAGTGGGTCAGAGCTGTCCTTGTTTCCGCCAGCTCGGGGAGCAGGGAGGCTTGCATGGGGAAATCGGGGATGTAGATGCAGGCGAACATGAAATTAAGTTTTGTTGGATTAGGCCCATTGTGTGTGGAGAGAAAAGCCTGTCCTTTCCGAGCGGACAGGTTTCTTTTCCCGGCCGCGCACCACTTCTACGTTGAGGTTCCGTTGCGTGAGCAGATTTCCCGAGAACACATCTGTGAGCAGGTTTCCTGAGAGCTCGTCGGGGTCGCTGGTGACGCGCAGCACAAGGCTGGCGCAGCTGGTGGCGTGCGGTTCCTGTGCGAGAAAAACCAGGGCTGCGGGCTGGCGTTCGATGACGCGGCTGAAGCGGAACCATGAACTCAGAGGAACGCGGCGCACGACGCATTCGGGGATGCTGCTGAGATCGACGGCAATCAATGTAAAGCCGCCGCTTTGCAGCAAAATATCGGCAACCTTGAAGGCCTGTTCCAGGGGCGGGAGCTTGACTCGATTTTCCACCCCAGAACGGCAAAAGCGGCCGTTCTGGGGACCCCGGCTTTTCCCGCAGCGCACCCAGAGCAGGCGCGGCATGAAGATGCCGGCGGTCTGGCCGGACGCGGGATCGAAGCCATCGCAAGCATCGACCAAAGCGCAGAAATGATCACGGGTAGCCTGCGCCAGCAGGGAAACGAGGACCGAGGTCTTGCCGGAAGAAGCCAGGTTGCTGCCGCAAATTTCTGTCAGGGCGTGGAGCGGCACCCCGCAGACGGCGTTGTCAATCTGACGAATGCCGGTGGGAAGCGAGCCTCGGTCTTCATTCTTGCGCCCATAGACGGTAAAGGCGGCGGGGAGGGTCTGTTCGATTTGAGCTTTCAGCAGAGCGGCACGCATAAGATATTCGCCGTTTGTTCGCCATCAAGGAATGTTACGTTAGACCTTCCGGGGAATGTTGTCAATGCTCAAAAGGCTGTATTCGCGTAAGGCATTGAAAGAATTGCGAATTTTGTTCTGGACGCGCGCGTCGAAAGAGTCGTCTAAGGGTTAGAAGTAATTGGAATGGTGGTAGCATAGAAACGATCCCAGGAAGACGTTTTTCGCGGTTTCTTCCGGAAATTCTGCCGGGTCGTCCACGTGTCCGCACAGCAGGGCGCAGGAGCGGGTCCGCGTAGGACGATCCGCAAGAGGAGTAGCATGCGTAAAATTTTTTCCCTCCGTACAGTGGTGTTTGCACTCATTGTGCTAGCGATGTCGATGGCAATGGCCGCGACCTCGTCGGCGCAGATTGGTATTTCAGTCGGGTTCGGTCCGCCCGCGCTTCCCGTCTATGAGCAACCACTTTGCCCCGGCGACGGTTATATCTGGACGCCCGGTTATTGGGCATGGGACGCGGATATCAACGATTACTACTGGGTGCCGGGAACGTGGATATTGGCGCCGGAAGTAGGCTTTCTCTGGACGCCGCCGTGGTGGGGATGGGGCAACGGCGCGTGGTTATGGCATGAGGGGTACTGGGGACCGCACGTCGGCTTCTATGGCGGAATCAATTATGGGTTCGGATATTTCGGCAATGGTTTCGTCGGCGGACGTTGGGACCACGATCACTTTTTCTACAACCGCGCGGTGATGAACGTCAACGTCGAGAACATTCACAATGTGTATGAAGAACGAATCACGAATGTCAATGTAAATCACGTGAGCTTCAACGGCGGGCCGGGCGGGATTGAAGCGCGTCCGCGTCCGGAAGAAGAGGCGGCCGCACGGGATCGGCACATCGGAGCCGTGGCGGCGCAGACGCAGCATTGGCAGGCAGCGCGCGGGAACCCGGAACTGCGGGCTTCTACAAATCATGGCCGGCCGCCCGTGGCTGCGACTGCCCGCCCGGGAGAATTCAGCGGGCGTGAAGTTGCGCCGGCGCGAGAGGCGGGGGGTACCTATAATCCTCCGGCGAATCGTGGAGGCGTAGGTGGTGGTGGGAACGCAGTCCATCCGAAGGAACTGCCGACGTTTGAAAAAACTACGCCCAATACCGGGAACCCCAACCGCGACCGGAAGTTCCAACAGCAGCAGGATAGGATGGCAGCCAAGCAGGACCAGGAGCGGCAGAAACTCCAGCAGCAGCAGGAGAAGGAGCACCAGCAACTGGCGAAACAGAATGCCGACGAAGGCAGAAAGCAGCAGACCGAGCAGCGGCATCAGCAGCAGACTCAGCAATTGCAGCAAAAGCACACCCAGCAGCGGCAGCAGTTGCAACAGAAGTATCAGCCGCCGGCAGGGAAGCGGAAGTAAGCAGGTTACGACCTAAGCGAAGTGGCGAAGTAGAGAGGGATCTGCTTTTCGGAGTTTTTGCCCGGAGAGCAGATCCCTCATTCTCTTTGTGGCGATCATTGACACCGGGTTTCACTCCACATACGATTTGCGACATCATGCAGACGTCCAAAACTGACTCTTGCTTACTGCGCCGCGCACTCCGAACTCGTCGTTCCGACCGAAGGTGGGAATCTGCTTCTTGTCGTGGATTAAGGTGTCTTGTAGTCTTCCTCATTGTTCTCGTTTCTACGTTTGCCGCCGCCAGCGCGCCGCCGGCGGTATCGAATGCTGATCCGCATCGCTATCTCGACGACATCAAAGCCCTGACTACCCCCGCAATGGAAGGGCGCGGAAATGGCAGCAAGGGGTTGACGCGGGCGCGTCATCTTATCGAAAAGCGGTACAAGAGCCTGGGCCTTGAGCCGGCGGGCGTGAATGGAACCTACTTGCAGCCGTTCACGCTGATCACGGGCGCGCAATTGAAAGGGAAGAACGAATTTGCGGTTGTGACAAGCGGCAAGAAGCGCGAATTGAAGGCGAAGCAGGAATTTGTTCCGTTCAGCTTCTCGTCGTCGGGAGCGGCGCAGGGAGCGATTGTGTTTGCCGGCTATGGCGCCACCGCCGACGAATTCCAATACGACGACTACGCTGGAATCGATGTCAAAGACAAGATTGTCGTGGTGCTTCGCTATGAACCGCCATCGTTCGCCGTGAAGGAAGGCAATCACGGAATGACGCGGCACTCGCAGTTGGTGACGAAGGCGATCAACGCGCGCAATCACGGCGCGAAGGCGCTGGTGCTGCTGAATGGAAAGCTGGGCGAGGGTGAAGAAGATCTTTTGACGCGCTTCGGCAGCGTGAGCGGACCGGAAGACATTGGGATCATTTTCGCGCAGGTGAAGAACGATGTGGCGGAGGAATGGCTAAAGGCAGCAGGGAAGTCGCTGGCGGAGTTGCAGAAGCAGATCGACGATTCTTCGAAGCCGGCGTCCTTCGAGTTGGGTGGAAGTCAGACAGCGGCAATAACGGTCAGCATCAAAACCACGCGCGCCACCGTGGACAACGTGCTGGCGTATCTTCCCGGCAAGACGGATGAATACGTGATCGTGGGCGCGCACTACGATCACCTCGGGCGCGGGAATTTCGATTCGCTGGCGCCCTCGCAGATTGGGCAGATCCATCCGGGCGCCGATGACAATGGGTCCGGCACGGCGGGGGTTCTGGAACTGGCGCGGATCATGGCGCCGCTGAAGGGCCAGCTGCAGCGCGGCATTCTGTTTGAGTCGTTTGCCGGCGAAGAGTTGGGATTGCTGGGGTCGGCGGCATGGGTGAAGGATCCGACGCGTCCGCTGGATAAGGCCGTGGCCATGCTGAACATGGACATGATCGGCCGCATCAAGAATGAGAAGGTCTACATCGGCGGCATTGGGACGGGCTCGACGTTGAAAGCCACGGTCGAGCAGGCCGCGGCGAATTCTGGATTCAAGATCGAGTACTCGCCGGGCGGGTATTCATCGAGCGATCACACTTCTTTTGTCGCGAAGAAAATTCCGGTGCTGTTTTTCTTTTCGGGGCTGCATGCCGATTATCACAAGCCTTCGGATACGTGGGACAAAATTGATCCGGAACCGGCGGCACGCTTGCTCGGCGTGGTGGCGTCAACGGCCGAGCTATTGGCCGATGCCTCGGAACGCCCGGCATTTCAGGTTGTCGCCGAAGAGAGGCCGGCGGGCGGATCGGGAGGAAGGGGATACGGGCCGTACTTTGGGTCGATCCCAGATTTCGGGCAGGTTGAAAACGGCGTGAAGTTCTCGGACGTGAGGCCGGGGTCGCCGGCGGAAAAGGCCGGACTTAAGGCGGGCGATGTCCTGGTTGAGTTTGCAGGCAAGCCGATCAAAAACCTGTACGACTTTACCGACGCACTGCGGCGGAGCAAAATCGGCGAGGTCGTCGAGGTGAAGGTGCTGCGCGATGGGCAGCCGCTCACGGCATCGGTGAAGCTCGAACAGCGGAAGTGAGCAGAGTTCCCGCGCGGCGAGCCGCGGGCGATGTACCCGCGGAACGGCCGGCGAAGTGCCGGCGCTCTACTCTACCGCCCCGCTTCGAACCGATACCCGATCCCGCGCAGCGTTTTCAGATAACGGGGATGGCGCGGATCGCGCTCGATTTTTTCGCGCAGACGGCGCACGAATACGTCAATCGACCGCGGCGTGACGAACGAACCTTCCTTCCAAACGGCGTCAAGAAGCTGATCTCTGGTGAACACTCGTCCGCGATGACGGGCCAGATATTCGAGGAGCCGGAACTCGCGCACCGTGGTCGGCACGGTCTTGCCCTCGACCCGGACGCTCATGGAAGCGATATCAATCTCCAACTCTCCCAGCTGGATCAGTTCACGACGAGGAGCCTCTGCCTGAGTGCGAAGAACGTTGCGCACGCGCGCGATCAATTCCCGCGGACTGAAGGGCTTGGTAATGTAGCCGTCGCCACCGGCGTCGAAGGCCTGCAGCCGGTCAGGTTCCTGCGTGCGAGCGGAGAGGAAAATGACCGGCGTCTTCGCCAGCTGGTCATGCTGACGAATCTGGCGGCAGAGGTCAATCCCGCTGATGCCGGGCAGCATGATATCGAGAAGAAAAAGTGAAGGTGGGAGCATGGCGGCGGATGGAACCACGGGTGCGCCCGAGAAGAATGTCGAAACCTCGTATCCTGCAGTGCGCAGGTTGTGTTCGATGAGGCGAGAGACATCTATGTCGTCTTCGACGACATAGATCAGCTCCGGGTACCGTGAGTTGGTAATCGCCTCCGATGAGTGCATGGGCTGAGAAGAGGCCTCTCCCGCTCTTAGGGCACAAGTTGAAACAGTGGTCAGTGGAACAGTAGCGGGCATGTGTTGCAGTAATGTTGCGCTCCTGTTAAAGGAGGGTTAATTTGAGCGCGCGTTGCGGGTTGGGCGCTGGCGCAAACGGCTCAGTTGGGTCCTGGGGGCGCAACTAAAAGCCGCCCCCTTTGCGAGCTTCCGGGCGGTAAGAGTTTGTGCACGTGGTGCGAGAAGCGCGTTTTCTGAAAGCGCCTTTTCTCGACGAATCCGCGCCCTGTTGGCAACTGGTGGCGCTGGTGACATCGCACGCAACGGCAAAGTAGCCCAGAGTGACCTGCCCGGACCCCTGGTTGATCAAGTCCGTTTCTACGAAGAGGCCCTGAGTGGCGTCAATCAGGTAATAGTCGACGTAGGGGCCGTTGCCCGGGCCTGAGCTCATGAACGTGCCGGAGATGAGACCGAAGGGATCCGCGCACGTGCCGGTGCCGCAGGTAAAAGTGTCAGCGAGGGGAAGCGGCCCGCTCAGGGCAATGAGTTCGCCGGCAAAAACATTGTTGGAGAGATCGTCAGCGGTACCGGTCAAGGTCCCCGTCGTGCTTGGGCTGGTGGGTGGGGTCGCGGTCATCTGGCCGCTGCCGTCATCTTCGCCACTGCCAGAATGTTGGGCGAAAGCGACGCCGTAATTCCCGCTGAAGGGAAGGGACTGCGCATTCGATGGCTGCCGATAGGCGATCCCGGTTCCCACCGCCGGGAAGTTGGAGTCTTCTCCCCCGGCATAGAGCACAAGAGGATTTGCATCCCCAGTAAGGTAAAGGAGGAGGTTTGGTTTCGGCGCGGGCGAGCCCACAAACTTGAGAGTCAACTCAGCGCGGCCGAGGCCATTGCTGTCGACAGAATAGGTACTGGCGTTGTTTTTAGTTATGAGCAGGGCGCCGGTCAAACCCGATTGCGCGTTCAAGAAGAAACTGTCGGCGATCCCGCCAGTGAAGATTCCGGCTCCGTCAGCAGTGATCTCGCTGACATGGGTGAAAGAGGTGGGAGTCAGAGTCTGGTTGGTGAAGTCGAGGCCAAGAGCGTCGAGCACGTAGGGCCCGGAAAGAGAGGCGTCGGTAAACGTGCCGGCAAGGGTAGTGCCGGTCGTCGGCGATATTTGGCTGACCGCGACTCCAGAGGTCAAGAACCCATTGGCGTTATAGGAACCCGAACCGCTCTCGCCAACGTCGGACTCGATGACCCTCATGTGATAGGCATCCACGACATAGCCGGTAAATGCGATCGATGCTGGAGTCGGGTTCTCTGCGTTGTTTTTCTGTGTGCTGAAACAGGTGGCTCCGGTCAGGTTAATCGCAACCACGCCCGGCAAACTGGAAGCGGCCAAGCTTTGCACGTTACCTGTCAACCCGGGGGGCGACGACACGCAGCTTTCGAGCTGGGGATGGGCTACCTGGGTGTTCGCGTTGAAAGAGTAATAATCCTGATCCGCAAGGCTGCCAGCGCCCGAAATGTCGCCGGGTGAAGGGTTGTTATCAATGTTGAAGACACCACCGAGAGCGGTGGGGACGGGCTGGCTGGAAAAAGCGCCGACATCCATAGGATTTGTGCCTGAATCGATGCCGCTGGCGACAAAGGCGTAGCCGCCAGTGGGCAGGGCGGCGCCGGTCTGTTTCTCCAGCGTGCCGGAGGCGGAGTAGGCTACGGGCGCCAGCTTCCCTTGGACGTTGGTGAACAGATTGCCTACATGCGCGATCACACCTTTGGAACTGGAAAGGACAACGAGGCTGAAGAATTCGCTTGCCAGGCTCCCGTTCTCGTCGGTCATGTTGTTGAGGATGATCGTTCCACGGCCATCCGAGCCCACAAAATACGTGCTGCCATAGAAGTAGTTGCAACTCGCGGGAACTGGATTCTGGCTGCAGGCCGCGGACTGGTTGGCGGGGTTGGGAAGCGTGCTGTCGGCGGAGAAGCTTCCCTGGGCTTGGGTATTGAGCGTTTGATGGCCCGAGGTGATGTTGCCGTTGCCGTCAAGAGCAATCACCCCCGCGATTTGATACGGTAAACCGGCGGGATCGTTTCCCTGAGCCTGGAAGACATAAATGCCCTCGAGCACATTGCCAAAAGCGGTGGTCTGGATTTGAGCGGAACCTTGCTTGCTTTCATCCGCCAAGGCAAAAGCCAGAATTTCGACCATAAAAGTATTGCCGACGATCGTGGCGGGCGGGTTGTAGGTTAGCGTCTGTCCGCTCGTCGAGCTCAGGGTGAAGCCGCTGGAGTTGGAGAGCCAGCCACAGGCCTTGTTTGCCAAGGTGGAAGTGCTGGCACACGGGGCCGCAGCGCAGTTGGTGCCGTCGCTCTGGCATTGCAGAAGCTCCCATTCCACTCCCAGGTTGTCGACGTTGTTGGTGACGGTTGCCGTCACCGTCGCGGTGCTGTTGACTGAAATCTGCACGGGCATCCCGGAGCCCGGTTGCGGAGATGTGGTTACACCGACCGAGACGGGTTGCTGAGGGGGCCGACCATGATTCTGCACGTTGAAGGTGCTCCCGCCGCAAGCGGCCAGCAACGAAATCGCCGTCATCAAAAGAAGAATGAGAATCCATCGTCTTGCTGGCACTGCTACCCTCCTTGAATTCTTCGGCCCGCGCTTGTTCCGCTCGGCGGGCTTTTCCGGCGACTAACGGCCGCGCGCTATTGCCCAATCCCCCGCAGGCGGATGTATTGGTGCAAGTTATATTGGTTTCCAGAGGAACCCGAGGTGTTGTAACCGATCACTAAGTTGCCGCTATCAAAGCCCGCGACGCTTGGCGTCAGAGTGAAGGTCAGCTCGCAGCTCGTGCCAGAAGACAGAGTTGGCGGGCAGTTATCGGTTTCGAGATAGTCGGCGCCCGTGAGGGCTTTTCCGGTCAGAGTCACGGTCAGATTATCGGCCTGGTCGTTGGTAAGCGTAATCGTCAACGGCGTACTAGTCGCGCCCCGCAGCCACGTGCCAAAATTCAGACCAGCGGCGGGAGACATTCTGAGCGGGCCCTGCGGATTTGCGGTTAGCGCCACGGGGAAACGTCCACTGTCGATTTCGCAGTCCGGCTGGGGTGGGTTATTCGCGTCCCCACACCAGGCCGTGTTCAGTTGAAGAAAATAGTCCAAGCTGCCGGTTGTGGGGTCGGGGAAGCTCGCGTAGGACTCCGGCTGCGGAGCAAACACGATGGTGACGCTGCAAGTGTCGCTGGGAGAGCCGCTGGGGCCGAGGAGATTGCCGGAACAACTGTCCGCGGTCATCTGGAAGCTGGACAGGTATGATCCGGAAGTCTGCTGAACAAAGTCGCAGTAGTACATCACCGTGGGCGGTCCGCTTGGCGGACTCGGATCTGGCGTAATGAAATTGTTAGCGCTGGTTGCTGCGACGACGACGCCTGGGACGCCGCTAGGGGGGCGGGACAGAGCGTATTGAGGATTGGTCACATTGCTGCTGCACGCTTGTCCAAATCCGCTTAGCGCGTTCAGAATCTGCACAGGATTTGCGCTCTGGTTGGTAAACGTCACAGTTTGAGGATCGCTCTTCTCGTCGAAGTTGGGGTCCTCGCTGCCGAAATCCAGCTCAGCCGGAGTAGCGACGACTGCGCTCAATCCGGTGCCTTTGATGGGGATGGCGATGGTGCTGTCAAGATCCGGAGTGTTAATGCTTGGAATCGTAATTTGCAGGGCTGCGGTGAGCAGGGCCTTCGGCGGCACGAGCGGGTTGAACAGGCCGGGGCAGTTGGCTGGCGCCAGTCCATTCGGCGCACTTCCAGCCGGTAGCCAGGGGCAGCTCTGATTTGGCGAAAACGAAATCGAAACCGTGCAACTCTGCTGCGCTGCAAGGCTGCCGCCACAAGTATCTTGCTCCGTGAAATTGGGAAGGCCGTTGAAGTCGCCTCCTCCGGCTTCGTAGATGAGCCCACTATCGATTTCGGAGAGCTGCAGGCTCAAGTTCAACGGTGCGGAGCCCGCGGGCTGGACATTAGTGAGCGTGATCAGCTGACGTGCTCTGGAACCGGAAGCAAGTAACTGGGGGGCGAAGCTTACAGAAGGTGGCGTAACCGTGATCGGTTCGGAACAGGCTGTTGCACCTGTCGTGGGATTTGGAGCGCCAAACGCCAGGCAGATATTGCCTACATCGCCTGATTTAATGCCCAGGCCCGAGCCAGGGCAGCCGCTGGTGTCAAGCGCGTAGGCGAGGGCTGCGTTGCCCAGGTTTTGCAGCACGTATCCATTCGACGTATTGTTAAATGTTACCGGGTAGATTACTCCGGAACCATTTCCCAATCCGCCCAGCTGACCTACGTCAGAGCCGCTGCTGGGATTGAAAATCTGAAGAACAACCGAGCTGCCGCTGATCTGTCCATTCACCGAGGCCTTTGTCAGGCAAGGATAGCCAGAGAGAGTCAGCGTACCCGTGACGGTGGCGCTGCTGGCGACGATATTTTGAGGACTCTGCGTCAAAGCGCCAGAAACGGCAAAAACCTGGCCCGCCAGAAAGGTATTGGACTGGCTGGTGCTATGAAAGAAGCCCTGGAACACTCCCATAAGAGGGGCGATGGAGGTTGCCGCCCAACTTACCCCGGATTGGGCGGAGCCGCAGGACGTAACTGTGGTCGAACCCTGAGGAATATAGTACCCGGCAGTCGAACTGTAAGTGCCACCCTGAATCGTCGAATTGTCGGAGCTGAGATGGCCATTAGTCAGGGTGAAGGTCTGGGTGGTCGGCGTAACGCCGTCGGATGCCAGGGTGTTCACGGTCGCAGCCAAATGCACAGTTTGGCCGCTGACCGTTCCTGCAATTGCGGCCGTGCCACTGTTGCATTCCGTAGCGCTGCCGCCCTGTGGCTTGAGCCAAATAGAGAACACGGCCTGGCCGGCTATGGAGCCATTACTCTGAACAAGAAACCCGCCCTGCAGCACGCTCAACGCGGAGGCGCCATTGGGGTCGCCGGTGAATGGCGGCGGGTTACCAGCAGGAGGCGCCAGGTTAAACTGCCAGTTACCCGTAAATGGCATGTTGTTTTGTGCCGCATTGGACCCGCTCCCTCCGCATCCCGTAATTGCCAATATGAGACAGGCCAGTAACAAGAGGGAAAAGGTGTTGATGATGGCAAGAGCAGGCGCCGACAGCAAAGTGCCGCCTGGACGTTCGTTTTGTCCAACACTATCCATGATGTCTCAACTCTAGAAAGCCAGCTTCAAAGCAATTTGCAGGGTTCGGGGGCGATGCGCGTCCACAGGATGCAAGAACGAGGCGCCCGTGACGCAGTCTCCGCCACTTCCCATGAATCCCGCCGAATATTGCGGCCCGGCATAGCAACTAACAACATTGTTGCCGGTACTGCCCGGGTTATCGGGATCATAGATTCGAAGCTGGGTGTGATTGAATACGTTAAAAGCCTCGGTCCGAAATTCGAGCTGGCTCCCCTCTGTAACTTTGAAATGTTTGGTTAGCGCCATGTCGAAATTCAAGCGGCTAGGATTATTCAGAGAATTCCGTCCCGCGTTTCCGAAAGTGAGGCCGCGAGGAGCGACAAAAATCGACGGATTCAAGAGAAGCGGACCGAAGCTTTGCAAGTTATTACCGGGCTTGGGCTCGCCTCGCGCGATGTCGGGAAAGGAAGCCGCCACGCCCAAGCCGCTGGAAACGCCAGCATTGTCGGTCAGAGCAATACCAGTGTTGCCGGCGTTGTTGATGACCGTGAATGGAGTGCCCGATTGAAATAGCATTACGCCGGAGAGTTCCCACCCATCCAACCACCGATTGACAGCGTCGGAGCAGCACTTCGCCGGTGGCGCAGTCTGGTCCTGGGGTTGGCGCTCCTGCGCCCAATCGCCAAAATTGCGGATGAAGTTCTTGAACGGCAACTGATAGATGTAGTTGATTGTCAGCAGATGGCGTTCGTCGAAGTTGGAGCTGGCTCGGTTTGCCCTTAGATCGTAGGAGTTGACGAGAATCGGATCGCTGCGGTCGGAGGAATCGTCGATCGAGTGGCTGTAGGAATACGAGAGGCCGGTGGTTAGTGCTCCCCGGGTATGCTGCGCCGTTAACTGAAATGCGTGATAGCTGGAGTTAGCCACGTTCTGCAAGGCGAGGACCCTTCCCAGACCGGGATACGGACGGCCCGGCAGGGAATTGACATTGGGCGTATAGAGATTTGCGCAGGCCGCCCGGAGATAAACGTAGTCCGGATCATTCGGGCCCACGGTTGTGCTCATAAGCTGGAACGGCGTACCGGCAAGGTCGCCCGGGTGGCCGTTGGAATACTGGGGATTCGGGGGGGGAATGGTGCAATCCGATATCGTTAATGGCTCATTGGGCCCGAAGTCGTTCTTCTCGCTCGCCGGCAGCGGCGCTCTTTGATTGAGCTGGCGTTCGACCGTCAGGTGCGTCCCTTTGCTTCCCACATAAGCAAGATTGATCACAAAGTCCTTGGGCAGTTGGCGCTGGATGCCGAAGCTCCACTGCTGAGCGTAGGGCCAAATTGCGCGGGCGGGAATCGATGTGACGTCGATGGGGTAGAGTGAGCCGGGGGGGGGCGCCGCGGCGGCAGTGTTGAGAAAGCTGATACATGGATCGCCGCTGTAACCGTTGTAGCCAACGCCTCCGATGCAGGAGTAGTTAGTTGGAAGTGGCTGCGTGATGCTGAGCACGTTCGGGGCGCTGGCTTCGAGCGAACCGGTATTGGCCTCGTTGCCCGTCCCATGCTCATAAAAGAACCCGTAGCCAGCACGGATGGAAGTTTTGCCGTCGCCCTTCGGATCCCAGGCGAAGCCAATCCGCGGCGCCCAATTGAACAGGTGACCCTTCATGCATCCCGACGGCGTGCCCCCTACGCCGCACTGCACCAGCCCCAAGCCACTCACGACGGCCGGATCGATCGCGAAGGTTGTGGGGTTGAAAGAAACCGGCGTGCCGTTTTGCAAAAGCTCCCCGAAGGCCTGATCCACGGTGAATTGGGTCGGATTGAACTTCGATGCCACCCAGTTCCAGGCGCGGTGGTTCCTTTCGCTGTACGTGCCGAACAAGCTGAGGCGTAAGCCCAGATTCAGAGTAAGCCGGCTATTCACTTTCCAATCGTCCTGGAGGTAAGGCTCAGCGATCTGGTAGCGCTGGTCGTAACGGAGCCGCGCGGAATCCTGTGTGAAGCTCTGCGCGAATCCATAAATGTCCCCGTTGTGGCTGTGTTGCGCCAGAAAATCCGCGAAAGCATTGCCCGTGCTGTTGGCAAGATTGTTGAAGGTCAGCAATCCCTGCAGGTCGCCGGAAGCCGCGCCGATAGCGTTGTTGTCCTGATTGCGCTCGGAGAGCACGTATTGCACTCCGAATTGCAGCGTGTGCTTCCCAATCGATTTCCCGACGTCATCGCGAATGGCGTAAGTGGGATTGCTGTGGCCCCAGGGCATGAAAGATGGATCCTCGACGAAGCCTCGGCCTCCGTAAGCGGCATTGGTGCCTAAGAAGGCGACACCCGGCATCTTGCCGCCAAAGCCGTTATTGAAGATGTAACCCATGCCGCATTGGGGATAGCCCGTTACGAGGTCAATGCTGATGTTCGGATTGCACTGACCGGGAGCGCTTGGGTTGGTAACGACAAGCGGGAGACCGAGCGAGGGGTTCCGCTGAAATTGTGCGCCGCCCGGTCCGTTCTGGTCCGATAACGTAATGGCCGCATTCGCGTAACTGATGTCGATTACATTCAGCAGTGTCGGCGTGATGGTCTGCGTGATCCGTGCCACCAGATCCAACCCGGGACCCACGAAGCGGTTCTGGATGGTCGGGAAAGTAGCTGCGGCAGGGTCAGTTACGCTCAAGTAATTCCACTGCGGCGAAAGCACGGTTGTGTTCCAGGCGTCATGCAGGTAACGAAACGACAGCCGGGTCTTTTGCGTTAACTGCTGATCCAGGCGAAACAATTCCTCGCGCCAATATGTGGACGGGGAAACCGCTGCGACATAGCAGCGATAGGGGTCGGTCGAGTCGAGCAGCGTCGATGCCGGCAGGGAATAGTTACAGCCGGACGCCGAGTTCGGCAGGGGGATCAGGTTCGCGTTCAAGATCGCCAGTGCGTTTTTGTCCACGCCATAGCCAAGGGACGAGCCGGCGGGCGTAGCTTCAAAATAATAGATGGGCTGCAAGCCCGCTGAGGTCTGGGAGCCCGGGCAATCTGGATACTGCTGGCGGTTAAAGAATGTGGTGGTTCCCTGGATTGGGCACACATCGGAAAAATCAAAAACCTGCCCCACTTGTCCCGTGACCGGGTTGGGGGCGCTCAAATTTTGCTGGATCACGCCGTTCAGCAGTGTCAGCCCGCGCTCGTGCAGGCCGGGAACGGCCTGGTTATACTCGGTTGGGGTTTTCTCCAGCCGGACCTCTTCGGAGAAAAAGAAAAAGGTTTTGTCCTTTTTCGTGTTGTAAACGTGAGGAATAGTCAGCGGGCCTCCGATGGTGCCGCCGAAATCCTGCCGGCGATACAGAGGAGCCTTGCTGGTAAGATCGAAAAAATTACGCGAGTTAAACGCCTCGTTGCGGACAAAATCGTATATGTTCCCATGCAGGCTCGTGCCGCCGGACTTTGTCGTTACCTGCACGGTTCCGGAGGCAGTGCGGCCGTATTGCGCCCCGTAGTTAGAGGTTAGAACCTTGACTTCCTGAATGGCGTCAAGGCTGGGATAAACCATGAGCGTGCTGGAGGCGCGGTTCAGGCCGGTATTGAGAACGTCGCTGCCGTCGACCTCGAAGCTGTTGTACTCGACGCGGCCGCCGTTCACGCTATACTTCACGCTGCCCAGCACGCCCACCTTACCTTCGTCCTGCCCAGTCTGGTTGCTCACGCCCGGCGCGAGCGCGATGAGTTGCGAGAAATTGCGGCCATTCAGCTGAAGCTTGACGACCTCTTGCTGCGTGATCGTGCCCGACACGGTCGCGGTTTCAGTCTCCACCCGCCCGACGTTGGTCGATTCGACATTCACTTCCGTTTTCTCGCTCGCCGGCTCAAGGGAAACGTCGAGCGCCAGCTCCAAGCCCGGTGTGATCGTCATGTTGTCGAATACTTTTGCGGCGAAGTTGGAAGCGGTAACGGTGAGCGTGTAGGTTCCGGGGGGAATGTCCGGAAACGAATAAACGCCCTTGTCGCCACTTTGCGCCGCGAGCTTCCCGCCGGTCCCGGCGAGCTCCGCTTTCGCGCCGACAACAACGGCTTGGCTTGGGTCCGAAACCGTCCCTCGGATGGATGCTTTGCCGCTTCCTGTCTTCTGCGGTGGTTGTTCCTCGGCCGAAACAGCAGCGGCCTTGTTCTTTGTACTCGGCGGTTCCAGCTCAATGTTAAGCGTCAGGTTCTTTCCTGGGGTCAAGTTGACGTGCTCGACGATCTTTTCGCCGACGTTAAGAGCCGTGACTGAGATCTTATAAGGGCCCGGCACGACATCGACCGAGTACCTGCCGTTGGAGTCGCTCTCGATTACAAGCGTCGCCAGGCCTGCATAACTCAGCGATATCTTGGCGCCAGTGACGGCGGTATGCGACCGGTCGGTAACCGTTCCACTAATGGTGGCCTTGATCGAATCAGTCTTGAGCTGCTCCTGGGCAAAAGAGAAGGACGCGGCAAATAACAATAAGAGGATGAGGGCACACTTCACGTGAGCGGAAGCATGACAAGAAAACAAATTCACAGCGGGTCTCTCCGATGCCGCAAGAATTCTCAAGGTGTTTATGGCGAACGCAAATTCTAGAGGATCGGTCAGGATCGAAAGATTAAAAGAGTGTTAAATTCGCGCGCGCGACCATCTAGCCGATTCACTGAACTCATAAGCACCAAAAAAGTTCATATGAGGATTGATTTAAAGTCCCAGAATTCCTCAAAGTGCCGCGGGCATAAGCCTATGTAAGTGAATATGCTGCGGGCGGCTGTCACATTTCCTTAACAAAGATCACATTTCCTTAACAGACTTTTCTTCAAGTGTTCATACACGGGCGGCATCGAGTTCGATATTCTCCGTGCGGTTGCTGCCGCGCGATCCTCACGTGTTTCGGCGAGCGGCGACCCTTCTCGGCTACCTCGAATGGTTCTGAATAGTTTTTCAACGGAAAACTGCTTTCAACGAAAAAGGAGAGTGTAATGTCGCGAAACAAATCATCGCTCGTGGTGCTGACACTGGCCGCGATTATTGGCCTCGGATATCAACTCCAGGCGCAGACTGTGCAAGTCATGATCGCCGGCTCTTCCGCGCAGTGGCAAACCCAGGCGCTAGGCGCTTTCGGCGGTCTCGAAGCCGGCAGCACAGTGAAGGGCCATTGTGGAAAGTACATCGGCGCAAAGGCGCCCTGCTACCACTATACGGCCAGCAGCGGGTTCTCCCTCTACGACACCCGGCCGTCGACCGCGAACGTCGACGGGGGAGCCATCTGGATCGTGTGGGATAGCTCGGCTACTCCAAAAGTATGGGCATTCATCAAGGTGGATTCCGGCGTTGGCGTCCGCTGCTACTTTGCCAATCCTGCCTGTAACGTCGAGGCCACTTCCATTCCTGCCGCAGGCAACGTCATCTCCAGCGCTCTGTGGGGAAGTGACTCGACCCTGCCAACCGCCATCGGGAGCCTGTTTACCAGTGCGCCGTATATCACAGTGAACGTGGCCGCGACCGACATTCGCCCCGAGGATGCACTTTGGGCGACGTGCCGCTCCAACTCGCAGGCCGGCACGAACGCATTCGATACGACCGACGGCCTCGGGTACAACGGCGCGTTTGCGCCTGGCGTTTGCGCGCCGGCCGGATCCGGAAATAACGCTCAAGGCACTAAAATCCAGAGCGGCTTAACCGGTAGCACTAGCACGGCCAACGTTTTGGGATTCGCCATCACAGGGAACGATCCCATCACCGGCAATCCCGTTCCGAGCTACACGACTTATTCCGTGGGAGCAGCTCCGATCATCTTCGTCTTCTCGCGCAACCAAACACCCACTTCGCCCCTGGCTACTCTAACCAACGTGACCGACGCGCAAGTACAGCAGCTTTTTTCGGGCCAGAACTGCGACGCCAGCGTCTTCCCCGGGTTGTCGGGCGCAATCGCCGCTTACCTGCGTGAGCCTCTTTCGGGCACGATGAACACTACCGAAGCTACGGTATTCCGTCGTGCAGTCGGTGGCACTCTTGGCGTGAGCCAGGAATACAACGCGGTGACCCCCGGGAACGCGCTTGCGAATCCACTGGCAGGCGGCAACTGTTCGGCTGGGGCCGGCGGTCGGTGGCGTGGGATTGGCACCGGCGAGGTCATTACCTCGGTTCATGACTCGGTGAAGAACAATAAGATCGACGGCATGGCCTACGCGTTCTTTAGCTATGGAAATGTCAGCAAAATCGCCAACAGCGCCAACTACGGCTACGCCACGCTGGACGGCGTCGACGGCATTTTCACCCAGTACAACCTCACCTCAGGCACCGGCTTCGATCCAGGACAACCTCCCAGCGGCGAGCTGCCGGGCTCCGGGTTCTTCCCGCCGAGTTGCAGCGCCGGGTTCCCCTGCCCCGAGTACGATATCTGGGCGCTTCAGGGGCTCTCGTTCCCGAACGTGCGCAGCGGCGCTTATCACGCGTGGTCTCTGCTCCGGGTAGTCAGCACCGGTGCTGCTTTGACTGCGCAAGAGAACCTGGTCAAGTCTTCGCAGTTGTATGTAGTCACCACCACGCCGGACTATATCCCAGCTACCAAAGTGACGCTCACTAAGCCGAAGTTCACCGATCCTGGCCTGACGCTGATCCGCTCCCACTACCAGCAGGTGGATGGAACAGGATTGGCTGCAGGAGACATTGGTCCTGCGCCAGTAAACAGCGGAGCGTCGGAAGCTGGCGGCGACATGGGCGGCTGCATCCTGCTAAGCACAAATACGGCAACGCAGCTGATTCAGCAAGGTCCTGGCGGCGCTTGCGCTACCAGACCTGCTTACTAACAACCATGGGCGGGCCGTTTACGGCGGCTCGCCACTTTTTTATGTCATCATTTCAGTCGTAAGGCTCACCGAAAGAACCATGTCCCGAAGCCTTCTGCGCATTCTCACAAAAATCATTTTGCTGGAAACGCTTGCTCTGGGAACGGTGCTTGCTTCCTTTCCAGAAACCTCTGCCGCTCAACTGGCTCCCGCATCTCCGCCAGTCGCGGACCCGAACGATCATCGTTTCGAGGCCGTACATGAGGACTGGACTACGCCCGCCCTGACTGGAAGCAATTTGAAGCCGGTTCGGCCGTTACTCGGCTCGACCAGGAAGGGCAACACCTACGCGCTGGAGTTGCTGTGCCTGCAATGGCGATGGGGCGATCCGCTCGATGTGTATGTAATCAAACCCAAGGGGGTGGATAAGCCTCCCGTGGTTTTGTATCAGTATGGCTATCCCGCCGAGACCGACGTCTTCAGAGACGAACGGTGGGACGAGGCCGTGACCAAGGACGGATTCGCAGCGGTCGGGTTTGTCTCTGCGCTTACTGGTCCCCGCTATCATGATCGCCCGATGCGGGAGTGGTTTGTCAGCGAATTGCATGAGAGTCTTGCGACATCGGCGCACGACGTGCAGATGATCATCGATTATCTGGCGGCCCGTGGCGATCTCGATATGAACCGTGTGGGCCTGTTTGCGCAGGGCGCGGGAGCCAGCATTGGGATTCTTGCTTCGGCGGTGGATCCGCGAATTAAGGTACTTGATGCGCTCGACCCCTGGGGCGATTGGCCAATATGGATGGTGACCTCGCCGTTTGTGCCGGAGGAGGAACGTGCCGCGTATGTGAAGCCCGATTTTTTGCGGAAAGCGGCGGCCCTGGAGCCCATCCAGTGGCTGCCCAAGGTGCAGGCGAAGAAATTCCGGTTTCAACAAACCGTGTTTGACAAAAACACGCCCGCGGCATCGCAAGAAAAGCTACGGGCGGCAGTGCCGGCAGGAACGACTGTGAAGGTGTACAAGACACCGGAGGAATATGAGGCAGTCATGATCGGCGGCAAGCAGCTGGATTGGATACGAAACGCGCTCCACTCTCTTCCGGCGCCCCCGCCGGACAAGACATCAGCCGGACAGAAGACGCCGGTTTCGAGTTCGCAGTAATACGCCAGCGAGATTTGCTTCTTCGAAGCGAGTGCTGGCGCCTGCAAGTCGAGCCGAGGTTCGCTGCTTGGAATGCCGGCATCGGTCCGCGGCGGATGCCTACTTTCCCTGTCCTCTCGCGGGCGGTACACTGCCTGATATGAATCAGCCAAGCCAACCGAATGTGAAGTTTGTACAAACCGCCGACTACCGCGAAGCGTACGCCAACAGCGTGCAGATTCGCGTCAACGTCTGGGATTTCTTTCTCGTCTTCGGCACCATGCAGCAAGCCTCCGAAACCCAGGTGGAACTGCGGAATTTCCAGGGAATTTATTTGAGCCCACAACAGGCGAAAGCGCTGATGGCGCTGCTGCAGCAGAACGTATCGAACTACGAAGTCGCGTTTGGCGAGATCAAGCTCGATCCACGCGCCCCGGGTGGACCGATCCACTGATGGCCGCATGGTCGGCAGCGTATCTTAAGTTGAAAAGCCCAACGCAAGCGCAGACCGCGTGGACGCAGCAGTTTCTGCTGTTCGCGCTGCTGTTTGCCAGCCTGATGTTGCTGCATGCGCCCCTGCTGCGCCTGCCGTATTTCTGGGATGAGGCCGGATATTACATTCCGGTGGCGCGCGATCTTTATCTTACCGGTTCGCCCATTCCACAGTCGACGCTATCGAATGCGCACCCGCCGCTGGTGATGGCGTGGTTGGCCTTGGCCTGGCGACTATTCGGGTACTCGACGCTGGTGACGCGCACTGCGATGTTGGCCGTGACTGCGTTTTCGCTGCGGGGCTTGTTTCGTCTGGCGCTGCGGGCCGCCAATCTCAACATCGCGCTGGCGGTGACAGCGCTCACAGCCGTTTATCCCGTGTTTTTCACGCAGAGTGCGATGGCGCTCGTTGACCTGCCCGCTGCCGGATTCACATTTTGGGCGCTTGCTTCTTATCTCGAGGATCGCCCGTGGAGCACGGTATTCTGGTTTTCGCTGGCGGCGATGGCGAAAGAAACGGCAGTTGTGACGCCACTGGCGCTACTTTCGTGGCAGATGGCCGCTCCTTTCCTTCGTTCGCGGCGCGATGAACTTGCTCCGCCGCTGGGCAGGCGCGCGCGTGCCATCCATTTGATTCTTCCCATCGTGCCGTTGGCGTGCTGGTTCGCGTTTCATCGCGTGAAGACGGGCTTTGTATTTGGGAATCCCGACTTCTTTCAATATAACGTGGCCGGGACACTCAATCCTCTGCGCATCCCGATCGCCTTAGGGTTGCGTTTGTGGCAGGTGGTTGGATATTTCGGCTTGTGGTTGCTCACGCTGGCGGTTGTGCTGGCGAGGCTTCGGCCGCCGCAGATCGAGAACGGGTGTTCGCGTCGGCGGATCGAGATCTGGCAACAAGCCGCATTTATCGTCGTAATTCTTGCTTATCTGATCTTCATGTCTGCGGTCGGCGGCGCGGCCTTGGCGCGCTACCTGTTGCCCGTCACACCTCTCGTAACTCTGTTATCGGTGGCGGCACTGTGGCAGCGCCTACGCTATTGGAACCTGATTGTCGCGGCCGTTGTGATCGCATTTATTGCGGGGTTGTTCATCAATCCTCCCTATGGTTTCTCGATGGAAGACAACCTTGCTTATCGCGATTTTGTCGTTATGCATTCCCAAGCCAGCCAGTTCTTGGCCATGCGGTATCCCAATTCAAATGTGCTGACTGCATGGCCGGCTTCTGACGAACTTACTCGCCGGTGGCTCGGTTTTGTTGCCCGTCCCTCTCGCGTGTGGCGAATCGAGGACTTCACCGCTGCGCAAATCGACGTGGCCTGCGCGGCTCGAAACGATTTTGACGTGGCGTTCGTGTTCTCGACGAAGTACCAGCCGCGGCATGACCTTGTTGCGAACTGGGCAGCATGGCAGAGAATCAAGGAAAGGTTCTTCGGCTATCACCGCGATCTGCCGCCGGAAGAGATCGCCCGGCGCTTAGGCGGAAGAATCGTGTTTCACAAAGAAGAGAACGGACTCTGGGTTGCCGTGATTGCGCTGGACAAAGAACGAGATGCGCAGCTGCAGTTGCCGAAGGACTATCCGCCCAGCAGGTGACAGGAATGCGTTTTGACGATTACCCAAACGCTCTTGCCTGGATTCAGCCCTAGAGCTTCGCGCGCGGCTAGCGTTAAATGCACCTCAAATGTAGTCCCTTCGCACTGGATGGCCGCAGAGACAATTCCATGCCGTTGTTCCAGTTCCTGAATCGTTCCGGGCAGCACGTTGCGCGCACTTAGCCCACGCGGGTTCTCGGTCGCCAGCAGAATATCGCCTGCGCGAATGCCAACCCGCAGACGATCTCCGGTCTCCATCGCCACCAGCGGAGTTTCGAGAGTTAGCGGTCCCGTGCCGATGCTGCATGTCATGGTGCCGCGATTCTCATTTGCCGCCACCACGGTCGCGTCGAAGATATTTTCAAACCCAGAGAGTTGCGCGACGGTCTCGATTCTTGGAGCGTGCATTATGTCCTTGGGCTGGCCTTGCGCCACGATCTTTCCCGCCTCCAGCACAATCACTTCTTCGCCGAGAGCAAACACTTCCTCACCACTGTGCGTCACGAAGAGAATGGGGATGCGGGATAGCTGGTTCCAGCGGCGCAGGTCTGACAGGATCAGCGACTTGGTCGGACGATCGAGCGCAATCAGCGGCTCGTCGAGCAGCAACGCTCGAGGTTCGATCACCAGGGCGCGCGCCAAGGCAACGCGTTGGCGTTCGCCGCCTGAGATCTGTGCGGGCCGGCGATCTCGCAAGTGTTCGATCCGGAAGGCGCCCAGTATCTCGCGGCTGCGAGCCCGCCGTTCTGGCGCGCTCAAATGGCGCAACCCATAAGAAACGTTCTCTTCTGAGGTCAAGTGAGGGAAGAGCGCCAAATCCTGCAGCACATAGCCGATGCCGCGTTTCCAGGCAGGCCGGTTCGCCTTGCTGTCGGAATCATAAATGGCGTCCCCGCCAACTACGATTCGCCCTTCGTCGGGGTCTGTCAGTCCGGCAATGCAATCGAGCAGCGTGGTCTTGCCCGCTCCCGATGCGCCGAACAGAATCGTGAAACCTGCCAGCGCGCGGAAGTGGACGTTTAGCAGAAAGCCGCCCTCGGGATTCGGAAAGCGCTTGCGGATGCGCACTTCGAGTTCAGAGGAAGTTCCAATGGGCGAGGCGGGCGGTGACAAGGCGGATTTCACTTCCACGGACCCACCACCCACGAACGCCGATTCATTCCGTACACAATCGACAGCAGAATAAAAGAAATTACGAGCAGAGCAAGCGCCGTTTGGTTCGCGCTGGCGTAGTTTGCCGCCTCGACTTGATCATAAATATCGATGGAGATGGTGCGAGTTACTCCGGGAATATTGCCTCCGACCATGAGCACGACGCCAAACTCGCCCAGCGTGTGGGCGAAGCTCAGCGTGAATCCCGTAACCAGACCCGCCCTTGAGAGCGGCAGTACGACGCGCCAGAAAGTCAGCGCCGGAGAATGTCCCAGTGTGGCAGACGCGCGCAACAATTTTGCATCCACCGCGCCGAATGAGGCGGCGAACGGCTGCACCGCAAAAGGAAGGCTATATAACAAGGACCCGATGACCAAACCTTCAAACGTGAAGGCCAAGGTGTGTCCGGTAAGTGTTTGCCACCAGCGGCCCAGCGGACTGCGAGAGCCAAGCGCGACCAGAACATAGAAACCGAGCACGGTCGGAGGAAGGACGATGGGGAGCGCGACCGCGGCCTCGACCAGAAACTTCCATCGCCAGCGCGAAGATGTGAGCCAGTACGCCATGGGAATTCCGATGACGAACAGAATTGAGGAGACGATGGTGGCCAGCCTGACGCTCAACCATAAAGCTTCCCAATTCATATCAATGGGTCTCCGCGGGCAGGCTGAAGCCGTAGCTTTGCAGCAGGGAAGTGACCTCCGGGGAGCGCACGAATTCCAGGAACTTTCGCGCCGCTTCCTTTTGTTTGGAGTTGGACAGCACGATGGCTGCCTGGTTCAGCGTTGGGTAGGCGTCGAGGGGAACGGTCCAATAGCGGCCTTTCGACTTCATCGCTGGTGCGAGCGCATGAGACAAAGCGATCAATCCCGCCTGCGCATTGCCCGACTCCACGAACTGCGCTGCTTGCGATACGTTTTCTCCCAGCACCAGCTTGCTTGAAACCTGATCGTAGATCCCGAAGTGCCGCAACGCCGCTTCGGCGGCGCGTCCATACGGCGCGTGCTGCGGGTTCGCAATCGAGATCTTCTTGACCGCCGGATCCAGCGCCGCCTGCATGCCGAGCTTCGACAAATCCAAAGGTGAATCATTCGGAATCCAAAGCACGAGCCGGCCGATCGCGTATCGGTAAAGTGTGTTCTTCTCGGCCAAGCCAGCGCCGGTGAGCTGGGAGGGATAATCCTCATCGGCGGAGAAGAAGATGTCGAAGGGCGCGCCGTTGCGAATCTGAGTCGTCAGGTTGCCGGAAGAGCCAAAGGTGAGCTTAACTTCCCGTCCGGTTTCGCTCTTGTATCTTGCGACAATATCCGGGAGAGCCGCCGTTAAATCAGCCGCAGCCGCCACAGTAATTTCTTGTGCAAAAGCGGACGCGCACAACACCACTGCCAACGCCAGTCGAGCAAGCATAGATGCAGTCCCCGTGAACGAGTATGCTGCTGCGAAAATACAGTCGCAAAAGCCAGCCACCAAAAGATTGAACGCGGGAGCCGAAGGCCGGCAACTCAGAGCCGAGAGCCCAAAGCCGAGAGCCTAATCTCACACCAGCTTTGTCTTCGATAACGGCAGCTCGCGCACTCGTTTTCCAGTAGCCGCAAATACCGCATTGAACAGCGCCGGTGCAAATGGCGGAACCCCGGGTTCTCCCACACCCGCCGGCGGCGCGTCGCTTTCCACAATGTGCACGTCGATCTGCCGCGGTGCGCGGCTCATGCGTGTAAGTTGATAGCTATCAAAATTACTTTGATCAATCACTCCGTTAGTCGCCGTAATCTCGCTGACCAACGCCAAGCTGGTCCCAAACACGGCCGCTCCCTGGAACTGATTACGAATGTTATCGGGGCTGACAAAGGTACCGGCATCCACAGCGGTCCAAACATTCGGGATATGCACCTGGCCTCTGTTATCGACCTCCACCTCGACGACGGTAGCAACATAAGTCAGGAAGCTGCGATGGGCGGCAATTCCCATCCCGCGCCCTTTGCCCATTGCGCGCTTTCCCCACTCTGACTTTTCCCCCGCAACTTCAATCACTCGCCGCAGCCGCGCCGTATCCAGCGGATACGCTTTAGCCTCTTCCGCTTCATCGCCCTTAAGATCAAGTTGGACAATCCGCGGCGGTCCAAGCAAATCCAGTAAATACTCGACCGAATCCCGGTTGGCAGCCTTTGCCAGTTCGTCTGCAAACGAGTGGATCGCGAACGCATGATAGATGTTGGCCACGCTGCGCAGCCATCCAATACGGACGTGATAGTCGGCCGGCCCATTCTCGGCGCGATGGTTCGGTATATCGAACGGCAGGTTGTTCCACCCCAAGCCCATTTCGTCATCGGCGTATTTAGCCGAAGCATCAAAGGTCGAACCGATGGGCGGGTAAGTGGTTCGTTGCAACCACGCCGTCGGCTTGCCGTTCGGGCCGATTGCAGCCTTCATGTACATCGCTGCAACCGAGTGGAAGTAGTCGCACTTAATGTCGTCCTCGCGCGTCCACACCACTTTCACGGGTTTGCCCAGTTGCTTCGAGAGAATTGCCGCCTCGGCAACCTGATCCGGCTTCGACTTGCGCCCAAATCCGCCGCCCAGCAGAGTTACATGACAAGTTACATCTTCCTTCTTAAGCCCCAACACACCGGCTACGGTTTCCTGTACAGCTTGCGGATTCTGCGTTGGCGCCCACGCCAGCACTTTGCCATCGCGGTACTCCGCTACGGCCACGTTCGGTTCCATAGCACCATGCGCGAGGTGCGGCGTGTAGTACTCAGCCTCAATAATCTTGTCCGCCTTGGCAAATGCCGCATCCACATCGCCCACGTCGCGCACAATCTTCCCCGGTTGCCGCGAAGTGGCCTCAAGCGTCTTGCGAAACTCGCCGGAGTTATACACCGAATGCGGACTGCTGCCCCATTCGATCTTCAGCTGCTTGCGCCCGCTGAAAGCCGCCCAGGTGTTATCGGCGATCACGGCCACGCCGCCCAGCGGCTTGAACATGTGCGGAGGCTCGACTGTGTCAATCGTCAGCGTTTTCCGCACGCCAGCAACCTTGAGCGCGGCCTTGTCGTCGTAGGATTTGATCTTCTGCCCCAGCACCGGCGGGTGCTCGATCGACGCATAAACCATCCCGGGCATCGCCGCATCCATGCCAAATACTGCGTTGCCAGTTACGATGTCGGGCAGGTCAAATAGCGCGTTGCTCTCTTTGCCGATGTAGCGCCACTCTCCGCGCGATTTGAACCGCAGCTCTTCTTTCTTTGGCACCGGGAGCTTCGCCGCAGCCGCGGCCAGCTCGCCGTAGCCGAGCTTTCGTCCACTGGCCTTATGCACCACGAAGTGCGGCTCAGTCGAGCAGTCTTTAGCGGAAACATTCCACTGCGTAGCAGCTGCGCTGAGTAACATGGCGCGGCCGGTCGCGCCTACCTGGCGCATCAGTTCAAAGTAACTGCGCACCGAGTGCGATCCGTCCGTATCCTGGTCTCCGTACTTTGAATCGCCAATCGCCTGGCCAATCTTGACCCTTGCCCAGTCAGCATCGAGTTCATCGGCGACCACCAGCGGCAGGGCAGTGCGGCTTCCGCAACCCATCTCCGAGCGGTGCGCCACAATCGTGACGGTCCCATCGGACGCGATCGCCATCCACAAGCTGGGATCGAACGCGGCCGCCGCTTCGCCCTCCGCAGCCCACAAAGGTTCGGGAACAAAGCGCGCGCTGAGGATGAAGACCCCGGAGGCAAGCGCTCCCTGCAGGAATCCGCGGCGGCTGACATTTTCAACGATCTTTCTGTCAATGAAGTTCATGCCAGCTCCTTCGCAGCCTGATGAATCGCCGCCCGAATCCGTGGATACGTCCCGCAGCGGCACAGATTGCCCGACATCACCGTGTCAATGTCCTGGTCGCTCGGGTGCCTGTTCTCTTTGAGCAGGGCGATCGCCTGCATGATCTGGCCGGTCTGGCAGTATCCACACTGCGGAACCCGAATCTCCATCCACGCCTTCTGTACGGGATGCATAGGCGCAATGCCCTCAATCGTGGTGATCTCGCTGCCCGCTACTTCCTTCATCGAAGTCGAGCACGAGCGGATGGCCTCGCCATTCTGGTGCACAGTGCACGCGCCGCAGAGGGACATGCCGCAGCCAAACTTCGTCCCGGTCAGCCCGGCCACGTCGCGCAGGTACCAGAGCAGCGGCATCTCGGGATCGCCGTCAAAAGTTTTCTCTTTCCCATTCACCTTCAAGCGGATCATGATTCCTCCGGCTTCGATTGTCACCGCACACCACCACTGACTGCCGATTTGATTCCCATATCCTAGCCGCACCGCACGAAATGTGGAAGAGCGCCTATCCCCTCCGTGATTCTCTGTGTCCTCTGTGGTTAATGGTTTTCTTGGGTCCGTCTATAATCGTCTGTCATTCGATGGAGGGAGCTTGGCTTACGACGATCTGCGCGATTGGATACAGGCGCTGGAGCGCGCCGGAGAACTCAAACGCATCCGCACAGAAGCAGACCCGATTCTCGAAATCACCGAGATCACCGACCGCGTTTCAAAGAGTCGCGACCAGCAGGGAAGCGTTGGCGGGAAAGCGCTGCTGTTCGAGAATCTCAAGGGCTTTCCCGGCCACAAGTTGCTCATCAACCAGTTCGGTTCGGCGCGGCGTATGCGGATGGCGCTTGAAGTCGACTCGCTCGACGAAGTTGCCGAGCGCATTCGCGGCTTCCTCGATGTGAAATCTCCGCAAGGCTTTCTCGATAAAGTGAAGATGCTGCCCATGTTGGCCGAGATGGGCAAGTTCTTCCCCAAGACGGTTCCGACCGGACCATGCAAAGAAGTCATCAAGCGCGATAACTTCTCGCTGCTTGAGTTCCCTATCCTCAAATGCTGGCCGAAAGATGGCGGACGTTTCATCACGCTTCCGTGCGTCATCACCCGCGACCCAAAGACCGGGAAGCGCAACGTCGGCATGTATCGCATGCAGGTGTACGACGAGCGCACAGCGGGCATGCACTGGCAACGCCAGAAAGTAGCCGCCGAACACTACCGCGAACGCATGCGCCAATCCGCGCAGAAAGAATGTGGCGCGGGCGCCCTCGCCCGCGAAGCCGAGCGCAGCCAGGCGGCCCGAGCGTCAGTCGACATCATGGCAAGATCGTCCGGTGGCGCCAAACTAGCTGAAGGAGATCGTCCAAGCGGACGCATGGACGTTGCGGTCGCCATCGGCACCGAACCTGCTCTGACTTTCTCCGCCATCGTTCCTGCGCCGCCCGACGTCGAAGAGTTCATCATCGCCGGATTCCTTCGCCAGAAGCCGGTTGAGTTAGTGAAGTGCGAAACCGTAGACCTCGAAGTTCCCGCCGACGCGGAAATCATCCTCGAAGGCTACGTCAATCTCGACGAACTCCGCACCGAAGGCCCCTTCGGCGATCACACCGGCTTCTACTCGCTAGAGGACGAGTATCCCGTTTTCCACGTCACCTGCATCACCCACCGCAAAGACCCGATCTACGCTGCGACCATCGTCGGCAAGCCGCCGCAAGAAGACGCCTGGATGGGCAAAGCCGTCGAGCGCATCTTCCTCCCGCTGATGCGGCTGACCATCCCCGAACTAGTCGACATCAACTTACCCATCGAAGGCGTCTTCCACAACCTGATGATCGTCTCCATCCGCAAGTCCTATCCCGGACAAGCCCGCAAAGTAATGAACGCCATCTGGTCGCTCGGCCAGGCGATGTTCACCAAGTGCATCGTGGTGGTCGATGAAGACGTAGATGTGCACGATATCGGCGGCGTAACTCTGAAAGCCCTGAATAACATCGACCCCGAGCGCGACATCCAGTTCACGCTGGGTCCAGTGGATTCGCTCGACCATGCTGCGCGATTGCCGGATTACGGCTCGAAGATGGGGATTGACGCGACGCGTAAATGGGCAAGTGAAGGCTTCACGCGTCCTTGGCCCGATGAGATCGTGATGGACGCAAGGACGCGTGCGCTGGTGGATGGGAAATGGAAGGCGCTGGCGAGAGAGTTGGGGATGGAGTAGTGGCGTTGATTTGCAGCGGCGTGGATGGCTGATGGAGACGTCGGAGGAAGCCCGACGGCTACGAGGAAGCGTTCGCTCTTTGCAGGGATGACCGACTACACTGGCGTCCCTTTCACTGTGGTGTTTTCTCACCTGACCGATTGGCGGAACGCAACTGCTGCCTCTATAAGAGTACTGAATGGGCTACGAGGAGAGGTGGAGAAATACTCAGACGGGCTCGACAGCCCGAGAGCTTCACTAGAGTACGTCGACTACTTTACCGATCTATTCAGCAGGTACCTGGGTGACTTCGAGAGATTGTTGACGGAGCTGCCCCGGAGTGTGAGCGATGCCCACGTACAGATGGTTAAACAGATTTACGATAGCGCTTCGCAAGAAGAACGACACTGCGTGGCCTTTAAGAACGAGCACATAGAGCGCCCGCTGAAGGACGAGAAGCTGCGGTGGTTGGTCGACGACATCTATGCCGAGTCTAGACAGATGCTGATCGACTACAAAGATTTGTCAAATGTGGTGCCGCGGCTCCGCACATTCGTTGGCACGGCACCGAAGATCGACAGGGAACTTGAGCAGAAATTTCGCATCCTCTACAGTGCGGCTCAGGAGCAGCGTGACTTTGATTTGTGGATCGCTGAAGGGTCGGGCGCCTCGATCTATTCGATTGGCGTGATCTTCATCGACGTGGATGATTTCAAGGCGCTGAACTCCAGCTTTACAGAGTCCGTTGTTGATAGGGACGTGCTGCCGCCGCTCCAATGCCTCATACGTGACCTCACAATCCACAGAGGCGGAGCATACCGACATGGCGGTGAGGAATTCCTTGTCATCCTCCCAAACAGCACTCTCGAAGAAACAGTCGCCTTTGCCGAGAAGTTACGTCAACAGATCGCGGCGAAGGAGTTCCGAATTGGCGAGCGATCATGTCAGCGGTTGACAATTTCTGCTGGTGTAGCGACTTGGCCGAATCATGGAGGCACGTTTCAACTGGTCGTCGAAGCCGCTAATCGAGCGGAGAGCGCGGCCAAGAAAGACGGCAAGAACAGGGTTCAAGTTGCTGAGAATCGCGCCGACATTCAGCAAAAATTGTAAACACCTGCTCTGTTCAAAATAATTGCCCGCGAGTTGTATCATTATTTCGCATGGCATTTCCTATCAAGATCTGCGCCGTTTGCTCGGATGAGTTCGAATTGAAGCCGGGTAAGCCCGGCTTTGCTAACCGGTGCCCCGCGTGCAGCGAACCCGAAAACGCCGATCCTGCAACGAAGCAGGCCGTGGACCCCAACGAGCGCAAGGCTCTCAACGAAGCTCGCAGGCACGCGATGCGTGACCTTCTCTATCGCAAGGATAGCTAACGCCCCGTGCTCGCTGCCCGACTTCGCCGTCTTTTGGGCGCTAATCCGGGCGCTGCTCCTTAATGACGCGCATTCGAAATATGAACCGCGACGCTGTGCTGTCCTAAGCCCCAGCATGGCCACCGCGAACAGCAGGTCGAGTCGCTGCATATATCATGCCTCGTCAAGCCGATTTTGGGCCCAAAAAATCCGCTAACCTATTGCGCGGGTTCCGCTTAGTCGCATTGTACGTACATACTTGTATTCCAAAAAATATTTTGTTCGCCATCTGTTTGCCAAACGACGGTGCAGTTTTCGCCCGAAGGCGGGAAGCGTTTTTAGCGCCGCTGGGCGTTGACTGCAACCACTGCCCCGTCCCCTTAGCCGCTAAAGTCAAGTGCCCACGTCACAGACTTTCACTCCACCCCATGCGACAATACGTCTTTGATTGGGGCAGAGAAGAAGTGTGCCGTCGCACAAGACGGAATCTCGAAGCTGCCCCAAAACCATTTTTTGCGCTCTTTGAGAGGTTAACTCCTTATTCCGGAATACTTTCCATATAAGCCCAAGGCGCTCAAGACTTTGGGAGAATTGCCGCGCTAAAGTCTTGATTCCAATAGACCGTGGGTAGGGGGTAGGGTTATCAACTGATAGATAGTCGGCGAGACTCAAACGCGTTCGGCCATGACAAAGCGCGACGGCCGCTTGAGGCTGCTCCGAACTTGTGTTCTTATAGAACCTGCGATGGGCCGTGGGGGCCTGTCAACGCGCCGAACCTTTAACTTTCAAACTAACCTTCAAACCACCAATCCCTCTGAAGGAGAAAATCATGAGCAAAGTGCCGTACATCCCAGAAGGCTACAACACCGTTACACCTTACCTCGTCATCAAGGGCGCCGCGCAAGCGATCGAGTACTACAAGAAGGTTTTCGGCGCGACTGTAGTCGTCCGCATGGATGGCCCCGAAGGCCGCGTTGGGCATGCCGAGCTGCAGATCGGCGACTCGCGCATCATGCTGGCCGATGAGAACCCGAGCATGGGCGCCACCAGCGCAACCACCATTGGCAACAGCCCCGTAAGCCTCTATTTGTACCTGCCCGATGTCGACAAGGTCGTGGATAAAGCTGTCGCCGAGGGGGCGAAAATCCTCAAGCCGGTCCAGGACCAGTTCTATGGAGATCGCTCAGGCTTCCTGCAGGATCCGTTCGGACATTTCTGGGGAATCGCAACGCACATCGAGGAAGTGTCTCCGCAGGAAATGAAGGAACGCATGAAGAAGGTGATGCAGGCCGCGTAGAATCAGCTCTCAGCCATCAGCCATCCGCCGTCAGGAAAACCCCAATGGTATACCAGATGGCTGGCGGCTGATGGCAGTTTCACGAAAGGACTCTTTTATGCTTTCTATCGGTAATCCATTTCCGAATTTTTCGCTGCCGAATCAGGATGGCAAGACCACCAATCTCAGCGATTTCGCGGGCCACTGGCTGGTGGTCTACTTCTATCCGAAAGACGACACGCCCGGCTGCACGATTCAGGGCCGGTCATTCACGGCAACCAAGGCCGACTTTGACGCCGAGGGAATCAAAGTTGTGGGCGTGAGCGCCGACGACGTTGCTTCGCACAAGAACTTTCACCACAAGTTCGCTTTCAAGATTGATCTGCTGTCGGACCCCGACGCGTCGCTGATGAAAACGCTCGAAATCGGTCAGTCGGAATGGAAGGGAATGAAGTTCTGGGATCGCACTAGTTTCGTCGTCGATCCGAAGGGGATCATTCGCAAAGTGTATGAGAAGGTGAACCCGGAAGGACACGAGAAGGTTCTGCTTAACGACATTCTGACTCTGCAGACGAAGGCAGCCTAACAATTCCCTGAACCATTGTTCCGCGAATTCTCACTCGGCGGATGGGGTTGGAGCGAGGCCTCCGCTGCTCAACGGGCGGAAAAGTGTCTTGGCCAATCCTTCGGCTATCACGGTGGGAAGAATGCGGTAGAGGCGCGCTTTTAGATCGCGGTAACCCTGGATGCCGGCGAAGAAATCGCTCATCAGCTCGCGAAAGCTGTCGCTTTGCGCGGTGAGCGCGACCATGCGCTCGGGAACGCTGTCGCCGAAAACCTGTCCGCGATAGAAGCGCTCGCAAACGCGGGCTGCCAGTCGCAATTCGGGAAGGACTTCTTCTTCCAGCCGCTGCTTGTAATCCTGCGGACGCGCGGCCACTAGAGCTTCTGCGCACAATTCGGCGGAGCGCAGTGCGTAGTAGAGGCCCTCTCCGGTGATCGGGTCGACTAATCCCGCGCTGTCTCCTACCATCGCCCAGCCATCGCCCGAGACTTCGAGCGCTTCCATGGTTTGCGCGCGGAGAGAAGGCAGAATGTGCGAGTAGAAAGTCGCACCTTCGAGAGGAAAACCGTGCTGGCCGAGCCAGTGCTCCAATGCATGCCGCAACTCGCGAGTAGAAATCTCTCCCAACTTTCCGGCGATACCCGCCGAAACGTGGTCAGGACGTGGGAAAACCCAGATGTATCCGCTGATGCCGGTCAGGAACTGAATCTGCATCAGGCACGTGTGAACGGGGATGAAGTAACCGGCCGTGGCCATCAAATCGTCTGGCGAAATGGGCGGGACGAATTGGCCGCGAAAAGGGTTTCGTGCGCCGGCCGCGATGACGAGGTACGATGCACGGTACTCGCCGTGCGGAGTCGCCAATCGCCACTCTCCCGCTGAACCGCCGATGGCGGTTACTCGCTCGCGGTACACATTCGCACCAGCGGATCGCGCTCGCTCGAGGAGCAAGCCATTGAGCGCGAGGCGGGAGAAGATCGCGACGGGATGCTGCAAACGCAAGCGCACGCGCTGGCCGGAGGGGCTGATCAGCTCGCAGTGCTCGACGGACTTGCTTTGCGTGCCGCCCTCGGCGAGGAATGGATATTGCTGGAGAGCCTTCCAGGTGAGGCCGCCGCCGCAGGGCTTTTCCCAGGCCAGCTTTTCGTCAAAGACGGAAACGTCGAGTCCAGCGGCAGCCAACAGGGAGGCGGCGAGGGCTCCCGCCGGACCACCTCCAATGATCGCGATAGGGTGCTGTGGCTTCATCTCTGATATGGATTTTGCCACAGATGGAAAGAATGCTAGGACGTGTCTTGAGATTTACTGAACGCAGTCAGCAGGCACGCGGCTGCTGCCGCCGTGCCTGCGGTGATCTTATGGAGAGAGAAGTGAACTGCGGTTCTGCGAGTCTGCTGGCTAAAGCTCTACTGCGGCGTCGTCGCCATATTCAGTCCCTGGTAGATGAACAATCCGGCAATGACGAGGAGCATGACTCCCGACAGTGTGCCGAGAATCTTTAGGATGGGAGTGATCTTCCTCATCTTGTTGAGGACTTCCGCGTGATCTTTCTGCATTTGCGATTCGGTTTCGTTGAGCACGATCGAATCGTCCTCATGCATCGAGAGGGTGCTCTTGTAGATCATCAAGATGATCAGAATTCCGGTCAAGATACCCCATGCCACCAGCAGCCCGAACATAGGAGTCATACGTCACCTCGGAGCTGAAATCGGGCCAACTCCCGTTGCCATTCGCTGCCGTGACGGCAGTGTGCCGTCCGGCGGTTCGGGCCAGGCCCCTACTGTGCACGATTATAGACCCGTTGGCAAGGGGGTGCGACTTTGTTGTTTCCCAGGCATCTAATTTGTAAGGAAATTAAGGCTCAAACCAGCCCGAAAGTGCTGGCTGCGCTGGCGGAAGCCTCTGTTATAATCGCGTATTAAAGGAGATATCGAGAATGGCGACGACCACTACCACACCTGGAACTCAACCGAAAACCACCGGACCCGCTCTGACCCCGAGCGCAATCGCTAAGGTCAAGGAAATCATGGCGCAACAGAATCCAGTTCCGGCGGGACTGCGGCTTTCCGTGGTCGGTGGCGGTTGCTCCGGCTTCCAGTATTCCATGGCGTTCGAGAACGGGGCCGGCATGATGGACAAGGTTTTCGACTTCGACGGCTTGAAGGTTTACGTGGACGCGACTTCCTTGATGTATCTGGGCGGCGCGAGCGTGGACTATGTCGAGACGCTGGAAGGCGCCGGATTCAAGTTTGAGAATCCGAATGTGAAGAGCACTTGCGGTTGCGGCTCTTCATTCAACGTTTAGTTTGGTTTGATTTCCGCGAGCCCCGCGTTGTGCGCGGGGCTTTTTCATTGCTGGTTTAGTTGTCCGGAGGGCTTCCGCCGGGATTCTGCTGGGGCTGCTGGTTTTGAGGATTAGAGTTTGGCGACTGGCCAAAACCACCCGGCTGACCAAAACCAGATTGGCCCAAACCGGGCTGAGACAACCCCTGTCCCTGCCCCAATCCGGGCTGTCCAGTGCCGGGCTGGCCGATGGGTTGTCCGATTCCGCCTCCTCCGATGGTGATGGGCTGCCACGGCCCGATCAGCAAGCCTCCGACATCCATGCTCGGATCGTAGATGAAGTACCAGTCGGTGTAGTGAGTCTTCTTGTTGAACTCATGGATCGCCTTGTCTTTTCTGTTCGTGCTGGCCACGCCGATAATCGCGCCACCGCCGAACACCTGCCCGTTCGGTCCGGGAGCAGGTTGGGGCGCGTTCCCCGAGTTGGGCGTAGGACTATTGGGATTCGACGATCCTGACGAACCTAAACTCGAGTTTCCCTGCGCGTTGCCCGGATTGGAAGAATCGGAAGTGTCGGGGTTGCCGGGATTATTGGCCTGACTTTGGGAGGGGGATGGCGTTCCGCCCGGTTGGTTTGTCTGCCCGAAAGTATTCTGAAAACCACCCGGGTTCGGCGATCCGCCTGACCCAGAAAATGGACTCGGCGATCCGCCTAGGGTAGGCGATCCACCTATTCCTGGCGGAGCCCCACCCGGAGCACCGCCAAGCACGGGTCCGTTGTTGAGCATGACGTCCTGCATGTGCAGGAACTTGAAGTCGCGCTCTTTGTGGGTTTGCGGATCCCAGCTCATGGGATCCTTATAGCGCCGGCGGAGATAGCGAACATGGTTGGACTGTTCCAGTTCCTCCACACTGGTTGGATAGCGCCCCACCTTTTTGTAGA